>Ga0194126_10001138_pt1 | contig 45016 bp, 46 predicted proteins | sample TA2KigC150mmetaG_FD_148641 | JGI IMG/M metagenome (GOLD analysis project Ga0194126, IMG submission 148641) | Freshwater microbial communities from Lake Tanganyika, Tanzania - TA2015035 Kigoma Deep Cast 150m | ecosystem: Environmental > Aquatic > Freshwater > Lake | place: Tanzania: Lake... | reverse complement strand
CGGAGTTTTGAGTGAATTGGGTGGATTATTGCGGTAAGGTAAAAAGTTAATTTCCAAAAACAAAGTCCCGCCCAAAACGGGATTTTGTTTATTAGAAAATTTATTTATAATTGAATTGAGGTTAATTTATGGAAATTCTTCGCGAAGAAAAATTAAAATTTCTTGAAGAGACTGCTAATCAACTCCGACGCGACGCGATTGAAATGATAACCGAAGCTGGCTCTGGTCATCCGGCCGGCGCTTTGGGAATGGCTGGTATTTTTGCCGCTTTTTATTTCCATATTTTAACGCATGACCCTCAAAACCCGGCCTGGCCTGACCGTGATCGCTTGATTCTCTCTAATGGCCATATTTGTCCGGTTCAATACGCCGCGCTGGCGCGAGTCGGCTATTTTCCGGTCGAAGAACTAAAAACATTAAGAAAATTAGGCAGCCGATTACAGGGCCATCCTTTTCGAAAATCTCTGCCGGGTATTGAAACCTCTTCTGGTCCATTGGGCGAAGGGTTATCTCAAGCAATCGGTATTGCTTTGGCCGGCCGTTTGGATAATAAAAAATACCGTATCTATTGCCTGATGTCTGACGGCGAACAGAATTGCGGCAATGTTTGGGAGGCGGCGATGTTTGCCGGCAAATCTCGCTTGAATAATTTAACTGCGGTAATTGACCGCAATAATATTCAAAGCGACGGCTTTACCGAAGAAATTATGCCCTTGGAGCCGCTGCGCGACAAATACGAATCATTTAACTGGCATGTTTTGGAGGTTGATGGTCACAACATCGAAGAATTTGTTGCTGCGGTAAACGAGGCGAGGGCGATTTACGAAAAACCGTCTATTATTATCGCCCATACCATTCCGGGTAAAGGCGTTGATTTTATGGAATTTGACTTTCGCTGGCATGCCCTGGCGCCGGATAAAAAACAGGCGCGAAAGGCCCTGGAAGAATTAAGGGTCCTGCAGGGAAAAATAGAAGGCGATTAATTAAAAATCAACAAAGGTCGCGACTAATTGGTTTTACGGTTTATGTTTTTAATAGCGAACTAACATGAATAAAGATTTTCTAAATGAAAAAATAGAAGAAAAAAGGGTGCCGAGAACAAGTATTATTTTGGGCATAATCTACGGCTTGGTTTCCGCTGGTTTTTATGTTACGCCATTTATGTTCTTTCTTTTGGGACTGGCGTCTCTTTCCGCTATGATCGCCATATAAAAAATCTTAATTATAGATTTTGGCTGGCTTTTTATTTTATTGGGAGTGCTCCTTGTCCTGACAACCATTATGATTTATCTCAAGAGAAAGAATGTTGAAAAACTTATGTTAGCGAACATCAGGCCTTATCGGGCATTTATCGGCGGGATAGTAATATCTATGGTTATAACCTACGCCGCCTCAATCACGCTCGCCTTGCTTGGCTTGTAAAATCTTTATGATTAACCCCGAAGCGAAATTAAATAGTGATTTGTTCAACGCGGATAAAATAGAATGGTCTCCCACCCGCGATGGCTTTGGCGAGGGCCTTTTAATTGCGGGTGAAGAAAATCCGGCAGTGGTTGTTTTGTCTGCGGACGTGGCAAAATCCACCCGCTGCGACAAATTTGCCGAAAGATTTCCCGAAAGATTCTTTCAGGTGGGAATCGCCGAACAAAACCTGACGGGAATAGCCGCCGGATTGGGAATTTCCGGCAAAATTCCCTTCATTTCCGCCTATGCGGTTTTTTCGCCGGGCAGAAACTGGGAACAAATCAGAACAATGGTTGCCTATAATGACGCCAACGTAAAAATTGCCGGCCAGCATACCGGGCTAATTACCGGCTACGACGGCGCCACTCATCAGGCTTTAGAAGATATTGCTCTGATGCGGGTGGTGCCGAATATAAAAGTAATTGTCCCTTGCGATGTTATTGAGGCGAAAAAAGCAACTTTGGCAGCCGCTAAAATTTTCGGCCCGGTTTATCTAAGATTAAGCCGGGAGAAAATGCCTGTTTTCACCACCGAAGATACATTGTTTGCTCCGTCTAAAGCGGAAATTTTTTGGGAGAGCAAAAAACCGCAGGTTTTAATTATTGGCTGCGGTCCGATTTTATATAACGCCTTGCTGGCGGCCAAAGAACTGGAAAAGGAAAAAATCGGAACGATTGTTTTAAATAATCACACAATTAAACCGATTGATGAAAATAAAGTCATTGAATTAGCCAAAAAATGCGGGGCAGTGGTATCAGTTGAAGAACATAGTGTTTTGGGCGGTTTAGGCAGCGCAATAGCCGAAGTTTTGATTAAAAACTATTTAGTCCCAATGGAATTTGTCGGCACCTCCGATATTTTTGGCGAAAGCGGACCGCCCGCTCAACTTATAGAAAAATACGGCTTGGGGGTAAATGACATTAAAAATGCGACCAAGAAAGTTCTTAAAAGAAAATAATCAAAAAACTACTACCATTAATGATGGTAGTTTTTTGATTTACGATTTCCGGCAACTTAGTTGGTTATTCCCGATTATTCAAAGATTTAATTTATGTCTTTGGCGCCGTTAATGCTTTCTGCTTAATTTCCTCTAAAAGTTTTTTATTTTCTTTTAATTTTTCCCGTGCCGCCTCTAACCCGACACCCAATTTTTCATTTTCAAAATAATAGGTATTACCGCTCTTCTTAACCGCACTGCTTTTAATCGCCACGCTTAAAACATCGCCTTCGTAAGAAACACCTTGACCATAGATGATATCAAATTCAGCCATCTTAAAAGGCGGCGCCACTTTGTTTTTGACGACTTTGGCTCGGGTCCGATTACCTATTACCTCATCGCCTTTTTTAATTTGGGCAATCCGCCGCAAATCAATCCGAACCGAAGCGTAAAATTTCAAAGCCCGGCCGCCTGGCGTGGTGGTCGGCTCGCCATAACCCATCATCCCGATTTTTTCCCGCAACTGATTGATAAAAATAATCAAAGTGCCTGCCCGGTCCGTCAAAGCCGTAATTTTCCGCAATGCCTGACTCATCAGCCGCGCCTGAAGGCCGATAAATTGCGCCCCCATTTCTCCTTCAATTTCCGCCCTGGGGGTCAAAGCCGCCACCGAATCAACCACCGCGATATCAATTATTCCTGAACGCACCAAGCTCTCTAAAATATTTAAGGCATCCTCGCCGCTATCCGGCTGGGAAATTAAAAGATCATCCAGTTTAACGCCTAATTTTTGGGCATAATCCGGATCCATTGCGTGTTCAGCGTCAATATAAGCCGCTTTGCCGCTTTTTTTTTGAACTTCGGCAATAGCCTGCAACGCCAAAGTGCTTTTACCACTCATTTCCGGACCGAAAATTTCCACGATTCGACCCCTGGGAAAGCCGCCTACGCCTAACGCCAAATCCAAAGAAAAAGAGCCGGTCGGAATCACGGCCACATCTACCTTCTTCACCTCGCCCAACTTCATTATCGCGCCTTCACCAAATTTATCCTGAAGAGAATCCAAAAGTTTATCCAAGTCAGTAGATTTAGCCGAATTCTTATTTATTTCTTTTTCTTTGCCCATAATTTTGTTTTTAAATTTAAAATGTAAATATTAAAATTAAAAATGGCAGTTCGAAATGTTAAAATTTATTATATATAACACTTACTGCCGATCGGAAGCAAAGCGCTATAAAATAATCTTAATCTTATAATTTTACATTGTCATCTTGCGTTTTGATTTTTGGATTTTGAATTATCGTCTTATAAAAGGCAATAACCCCATAATTCTTGCCCTTTTTATGGCTCTAGCCAGCGTTCTTTGATGTTTAGCACAGGTACCGGTATATTTCCGATCAATAATTTTACCCTGCGCGGAAATAAATCTTTTAAGAAATTCTGCTTCTCTGTAATTTATTATTTTTAGATTTTGGGAACAAAAAAAGCACTGCATTGGGTTTTAAAATCAAAACGGCAGATCTTCTGGTTTTATTTCTTCTTCGTTAATATCAATTTCCGGCAACCCCGCTGATGAAGAAACGTTTAAATCTGAATCAGCTGGTTTCTCTCTAAATTCCCTCGATGATTGGGTTGGCCGAGGGCCCAATTGTATTCGCTCGCCGATGATTTCGGTTGTTCTCCGACCCTGACCCTGTTTGTCCTGCCAGGTACGGGTGCGAAGCCGGCCCTCAACTAAAACCAGGCTGCCCTTAGATAAAAATTGACTAACAATTTCCGCTTGCCGACCCCAAACAACCACGTTATGATATTCCACCTCCTGCTGGCGAGCGCCGGCTTTGTCGTTCCAAATTCGATTAGTGGCTACTCCGAAACTAGCCACCTGCTGACCAGTCGGCGTGGTTCTCAACTGGGGATCACCCGTCAGTCGACCAAGAATAAATGTTTTATTTAAATTCATTTTTTGTTTTTATTTTAATATTTCTTCCAGCTTTTTTTCCAAATCTTCATTACTCAATATTCTTGTTTCGGCCGTCTTTTTTGATATTTCCCGAGAACTAACGGTAGCCGAGTCTTTTGGCTGGGAAAATTTTGGGCGTTCCAATAAATGCTCTGTCTGAACAGAAGCGCTGCGCCCAACCAAATTTCTGTCGCCTTCTTTAACAACTTCTTGACGCGTAATAAAAAATCTTAAAACCCCGGCATTCTTTTTTAACCAACTATTTAAATTCTCAATATCCCCCGGATTAATAGAAAAATACAAATAACCAAAATAAGCAAAATTTTCTTTTTTTACCGGGTAAGCCAATTTTGCCCTTGAAATTTGCCCCTCGTTAAGAATAGTCGCCTGACAAGCCTTCATTGCCCCAATTAAATCTCGATAGCCGTCTTCCGAGGACAACAGAAAACCGATTTCGTAATTTTTTGCTTCTTTATCCATATATTGCGTATTTATTATGCTAAATAATTTATGGCTTGCGGTCAACACTTACTCATCGCTGTGTTTTTTAAAGCCTGTGCCAGCCGGGATTAAATGACCAATAATAACATTTTCTTTTAGTCCCCTTATATTATCTATTCTTCCTTCGGCGGCGGCTATAACCAGCACCCGGGCCGTCTCTTGAAACGAAGCAGCTGAAAGAAAACTTTCTGTGGAGAGGGCGGTTTTGGTGATGCCTGTCAAAAGTTGTTTGGCGCGGGCCGGCTGTTTGTTTTTCTTTTTAGTCTCCCGATTAACCCCAAGAAATTTTGATTTCTCGACGATTTCTCCGATTACAAAATCTGTTTCTCCGGGATCTTTAATCATCACCCGGGAAAACATTTTCTTAATAATAATTTCTATATGCTTATCATTGATATTTGTGCCTTCCGAAACATAAATTTTTTGGATTTCGTTAATGATATACCGCTCCACCTCCCCTTGGCCCTTCAATTGGAAGAGTTCTATTGGATCAACACTCCCTTCGCAAAGTTGATCTCCTTTTCTAACCGCCTGTTTCGGCTTGACAAAAACAATGTTTGTCCGAGGTATCAAATATTCTATGGTTTTGCTTTTTTTACTGCTTTTATGAATCTTTAATTTAATCGCCTTAAGCGCCCCTCTTTCTTCTATGTCTTCAATTATTCCGTCATCCTCCGCCAAAGAAGCCTTGCCTTTCGGAACTCTAATTTCAAAAAGCTCTTGAACCCGCGGTAAACCATGAGTAATATCAACACCCGCCACTCCGCCAGTATGAAAAGTTCTTAAGGTGAGCTGAGTGCCTGGTTCGCCAATTGATTGTGCCGCAATAATACCAACCGCCTCGCCCAATTTAATTGGTTTGTTTCGACCCAAATCAATACCGTAACATTTTGAACAAATACCATAGAGGGTCCTGCAGGTAATAGGCGAACGAATTTTAACCGAAGCGATTTTTGACTTTTCAATTGCCTCAGCCGCTTGTCGTGTAATAATTTCATCGGCTTTAACAACGATTTTTCTGCCGATTTTAATATCTTCTAGGGTAGTGCGGCCGAATAAACGGGATTTAAAATTATAACCGGATATTTCTCCATCGGAACGAAAAACTTCGATTCCCTCGGTTGTCCGGCAATCATTTTCTTTAATCACTATATCCTGCGCCACATCAACTAATTTTCTAGTGAGATAGCCGGCTGAAGCGGTTTTTAGCGCGGTGTCAATCAATCCCTTTCTGGCGCCGTGAGTATTGATGAAAAACTCCAAAATATTCAACCCTTCTTTATAAGACGCTTTAATTGGCAATTCAATAGTTTCTCCCTTGGGGCTTTGTACTAATCCTTTCATTCCGGCCATTTGCGCCGGCTGGAACCAGCTTCCCCGACTGCCGGAATCAATAATAAAATAGACCGAGCCAGAATGGTCGAGGTAACGAGGAACCATCTGACTAACCTTATTAACCGCTTTTTCCCATACCTCAATAGTTTTTATCCGGGCTTCTAAATTTGTTAAAAGCCCGTCATGATATTGTTTAGTAATTATCGCTATCTCGCCTTCCGCTTCTTTTAAGATTTGTTTTTTCTCCGGAGGAACCGTTAAATCGTCCATGCCCCAGCTGATTCCAGAAAAAGTAGCCCAACAAAAACCAGCTTCTTTAATATTATCTAGGACGCGCCAAATTTCTTTGGATTCGTACTTTTCTATCAATTCTGTAATAAGTTTCTGTAATTCTTTTTTGTTTAATGTTTTATTAACAAAACCGAAATCTTCGGGCAAAAAACTGTTGAAAATTAACCGCCCGACGCTAGTTTCAATCGTTTCTCCTTTTGTTTTTACCTTAAGCGGCTGGTTGATTGGCAACAGTCCCAACTCGTATGCCCACATTGCTTCGACCGGACTGGAAAAAATTTTCGGTTTTTGACTTTCTGTTATTCGGGTCAAATAATAACAACCCAAAACAATATCTTGAGAGGGTGTAATGATCGGATCACCGGTGGCTGGCTTCAAAATATTATTGGTGGAAAGGAGCAATTGCGAAGCCTCTTCCTGCGCCTCATCAGTAAGCGGTAAATGGACCGCCATTTGATCGCCATCAAAATCAGCATTAAAAGCCGCACAGACCATAGGCGGAATTCTAATACATAAATCCTCAATAAGGATTGGTTTAAACGCCTGGATACCCAATCGATGCAGGGTAGGAGCACGATTTAAAAGCACTTTTTTATCAGCAATTACCTCTTCTAAAATTTCCCAAATTTCCGGTGAAGCGCGGTCAATTAAGTGGTTGGCGTTTCTAATATTGTAAGCCATTCCTCTTTCGATTATTTTGTTGATAACAAACGGCTTGAAAAGCTCTAAAGCCATTTTTTTGGGAATACCGCATTCTCCAAGACGGAGTTCCGAGCCCACCGCAATTACTGAACGACCGGAATAGTCCACCCTTTTACCCAAGAGATTTTGACGAAATCTCCCTTGTTTCCCCTTAAGCATATCGGCCAAAGAGCGAAGCGGCCGGCGCTGACTTGAAAGCTGGGGCTGGACACCAAAACGAGCCGTATTGTCAATTAAGGCATCAACCGCTTCCTGAAGCATTCTTTTTTCGTTGGTAATGATAATTTCCGGAGCTTTTAATTCTATTAATTTTTTTAACCGGTTATTGCGATTAATCACCCGTCGATACAGATCGTTTAAGTCGGAAGTGGCATAGCGACCGCCATCAAGCGCAACCATCGGTCGAAGATCCGGCGGCAGAACCGGCAATGCCGTCAAAATCATCCATTCCGGCCGGCTGTTATTTTTTATAAAAGAACGGATTAGCTTAAGGCGGTAAAACAAGTAACGTTCACGACTGGCATCTCTCACGGACCCCAACTCTTTTTCTATCTTTGAAGCCTCTTTTTTTAAATCAATACCTTCTAAGGATTTCCTTACTGCTTCGGCGCCGCTAGACGCTTCAAAAACATTGGCAAAACGTCGAGCTAAATTAAAATATTCTGTCTCCGTCAAAACCCTTCCTTCCTTTAATGAGAGCAGGTCTTCTCTTGCTCGAATCATAGCGTTTTCTAACTCCTCGAATTCTTCGGTTTTTTTGCGAGACTTAAATTCTTTCTCTAATTCCTCCAACACCTTCTTTTTATTGTCTTGGTTAACCTTCGTTACAATGTAAGCCGCGTAATAAATTACTTTTTCCAGTTTCTGAAAAGAAACATTGAGAAACAGGCCTATTTTAGAGGGAATACTTCTTAAAAACCAGACGTGAGCGACTGGAGCGGCCAGTTTGATATGGCCCATTCTTTCGCGCCGAACCGATGAACGGGTTACTTCTACTCCGCACCGGTCACAAATTATTCCCTTGTAGCGAATGCGGCGATATTTACCGCAATAACACTCGTAATCTTTTGTCGGACCAAAAATACGTTCGGAGAAAAGGCCGTCTTTTTCCGGCCGCTGACTTCGATAATTGATTGTTTCGGCTTTTAAAACTTCTCCAAAAGACCAGGAAAGAATTTCTTCTGGGGAAGCAATTTTGATTTTTAGAGCATCAAATTCCATTAATGATTATAAAGCATAAAACGGCTATTATTTTTCTTTTCTTTTTTCTTGGGTTTCTATACCCAAACCCAATGCCTTCAACTCGTTAATCAAAACATTAAAGGCTGAAGGAATGTTGGGAGCTTTGATTTTTTCACCCCTAATAATTGCTTCAAAAGCAGCTCCCCGACCCAAAACATCGTCAGATTTAATGGTTAGCATCTCTTGTAAAGAATGAGCTGCTCCATAACCCTCCAGGGCCCACACCTCCATTTCGCCAAAACGTTGACCGCCGAACTGGGCTTTTCCGCCAAGGGGTTGCTGAGTAATCAATGAATATGGGCCGGTAGAGCGCATATGAATTTTGTCTTCCACTAAATGATTAAGCTTCATCATATAAATATAGCCAACAGTTATTGGTTGAGAAAAAGGCTGACCAGTCCGGCCATCATAAAGAGTAATTTTGCCTGTTTCCGAAAGGCCGGCCTTTTTTAACTCTGTTTTTATTTGCTCTTCTGTCGCTCCGACGAAAACCGGGCTGATAGCCCGATAGCCCAGCCTCTGGGCCGCCATCCCCAGATGCGTTTCTAAAATCTGTCCTAAATTCATTCGTGAAGCAATACCGAGAGGATTTAAGATGATATCAACCGGCGTCCCATCCTCAAGGTAAGGCATATCCTCTATGGGCCGAACCTGCGAAATTACTCCTTTGTTGCCGTGTCGGCCAGCTAATTTATCGCCGGCCCTTACTTTTCTAAGTTGGGCGATATCAATTTGAATTTTTTTAATCACGCCCGGTTCAAGTTTGTCTCCGCGATCCCGAGAAAAAATTTTGATTTCCACCACGCGGCCTGATTTACCATGGGGCAAAACCAGAGAGGTGTCTCTGATATCGGCCGCTTTTTCGCCAAACACCGCCCGCAACAGTTTTTCTTCCGAAGTTAGTTCGGATTCTCCTTTGGGAGAGATTTTGCCCACTAAAATGTCACCGGCATTAACCTCTGCTCCAATTCTGATAATTCCTTCTTCGTCAAGATTGATTAACTTTTCTTCGGGAATATTGGGGATGTCCGGAGTGGTTGTTTCCGGTCCTAATTTGGTGTCGCGGACATCGCAATAAAAATCTTCGATGTAAATCGAAGTAAATAAATCATCTTTTCTTATCCTTTCCGAAAGAACAACGGCGTCTTCAAAATTGGCGCCCTCCCAAGAAATAAAAGCCACCAAAAGATTTTGGCCCAGGGCCAACACACCATTTTGTGTTGATGAACAGTCGGCCAAAATCTCTCCTTTTTTAATTTTCTGCCCTTTTTTTACTAATGGTCTTTGAGAAACAGAGGTATAATAATTGGATCTTTTAAATTTAACAACCGGGCAAATTCTTTTTTCTCCATTAACGCCCCGGCAAACAATAGAACGACTATCCACCTCGGTTATCTCGCCGTCAATATCGCCAATAATTAATCGACCGGAATCAAAGGCTGCCTTTTCCTCCATGCCGGTAGAAACTAAAGGCGCCTGCGGTTTTATCGGGGGCACAGATTGACGCTGCATATTAGCACCCATTAAGGCTCGATTAGCGTCATCGTGCTCAAGAAACGGGGTGAGAGAACCGGCCACGCTTATTATCTGATTAGCGGCCGCGTCAATAAACTCCACTTCTTTGACAGAGCAAGTTGTTGGCTTGCCATTAAATCTAATTTCTACCGTGTCTTTAATAATTCTTTGCTGAACATTCAATTCGATGTCCCCTGGAGCAATTTTATGTTTTTCCTCTTCTAAAGCATCCAGCCAAACTACTTCTTGCGTTACTTTGCCGTTTTTAACCTTTAAATATGGTGTTTCTAAGAAACCGAATTCATTTAAGCGGGCGTAATTAGCCAAGTGATTTATTAAGCCGATATTTTGTCCTTCTGGCGTCTCTATCGGACAGAGCCTGCCATAATAAGAACTATGGACATCGCGAACATCAAAGCCGGCTCGTTCGCGCGTCAAACCACCGGGGCCCATGGCTGAAACCCGCCTCTTGTGTTCTATCTCCGATAAAGAATTAACCTGATCCATAAATTGCGAAAGCTGAGAAGAACCAAAGAATTCTTTAATGATTGCTATCAGGGGACGGGCGCTTATTAATTGAACCGGGGTAAGCGTTTCTAAATCCAGAATAGACATTCTATCCTGAATAATTCGGCGCAATCTAGCAAAACCCACATAAAGTCGATTTTGCAGTAGTTCGCCAACCGCTCTAATCCTGCGATTGCCCAAATGGTCAATTTCATCAGGCTCCGCTAATGGATCGTTGTTTAGTCTAATAATCTCTCTGACAACCAAAATTAAATCCTCTAAATCAATAAGTTGGCTTTGCTTGTTTTTTGAGGCGGGAATTCCCAGTCTTTGATTAATTTTAAATCTGCCTACCCGCGAAAGACTATAACGGTCAATCCTTTGAAACATCGCATCAATTAAAGTTTTGGCATTTTCCGGCGTAGCCAAATCACCCGGCCGAAGCCTTTTATAAATTCCGCCATAAGATTCCTGAGTTGTTTTGGCCGTGTCTTTTTGAAGAGTTGTTTCGATAAACCTTGGGGATCCATTATCAATGTCGCTAAAAGATTTAACAATCTCTGCGTTATCTTCTAATCCGAAAATTCTTAAAAGGTTGGTTATCGGGGTTTTGCGGTGGTGATCAATCTTTACGCCGATCATTCCATCGGGATCGGTGCCAAACTCGAGCCAAGCCCCGCGATTAGGAATAATTTTGGCGCCAAAAAATTTTTTGGTCTTAAAAACCTCAGCCATAAAAAAAATCCCGGCTGAGCGAATCAGTTGGCTGACCACCACTCGCTCAATACCATTAATAATAAAAGTCCCGCGCGCGGTCATTATCGGGAAGTCGCCCAGATAAACTTCTTGCTTCCTTTCTTTCACGCCCCCGCTCCGATGATTGATTAATTTAACTTTTACCCTTAGTGGCGCCTCATAAGACAATCCTTTAAGCTGGGCCGTTTCTTCGTCATATTTCGGTTCGTCAAAATAATAGTCCAAAAAATAAAGCTCTAAATCTTTTCCGGAATGATCTCTAATTGGCGACATTTCGTCAAAAAGATCCCTTAATCCTTTTTTAACAAACCAATTCCACGAACTGGTTTGAATTTCGGCTAAAAATTGCTGTTTAATGAACGAGTCCGGCCGAGAGCAAAAATTTTTGATGGGCAATCTCATAAAAATAAAATTAAAAATCCCGCGAACAAAAAACTTCCCGCCTTCCGTTAAAACAAGGGGAATTGATTGGGTTATCTCTTTAACAAATATATAGCGCGATTTTTATTATGTTCGTCCAATGTTTTGCTAAAAATTGTTTTTTTGGTTTTTGGATCAGAAAGGTAGTACCAATAATCCGATTGTTTTGGGCTTGCGGCCGCTTTAATTGCCTCTATTCCCTGATTGCAAATTGGTCCCTGCGGTAAGCCAAGTCGAAGATAAGTATTGTAGGGCGAATCTATATCAAAATCTTTTTTTTCCAACAGGGAGCAACCAGAAAAACGGCCGCCGCATTTATTATATAACAAAGTAGCGTCAACCTGAAGCGGCATTTTTACCGCCAATCTCTTTTTTAAAAGACCGGCCGCCAGCCGCCTCTCCTCGTAATCAGGTATCTCTCTTTCTAATATGGAAGCTAAATTTACTGTTTCTAAAATATTATCACTATTTTTAAAAATTGGCAAGGCCTTCAACTTAAAGTTTTCTAAAAACTTTCCGGCCACCGAAAGGCTTTCTGAACAAAGAAAAAAATTGTAGGTATCGGGCAACAGAAAACCCTCAAGCGTTTCTGCCCCATTCAGCCAAAAATAATCTTTTTTTAATAAATCAATATTCAAACCAATTAGGTCGTGCGGTTCAATAATACTTAACGAACTTAGCGTTTCGTCAATTTCTCTTAGTGTCGTTCCCGGAACAATCGTGACAGAAATTTCCGACGGCCCCTTTGCCAAAATTTTAGTCAATTTCGGAACAGAAACATCGGTTTCTAAAATATAACAACCCGGCTTGAACTGACGGGCTTGACCAGTTACTAAACCGTAAGCCTTAAAAATTATTTCTGATCGGATAAGGTTTTCATTCTTGAATGCGCCAGCAATCTCGTTAAGACCTAACCCCTTTTTTATTTCTATCTTTTTCGCGGCAACCAAATCCCCGCCAACATCCCAAAATTGAAAAAATGATAAAAACAATAAACCCAAGCCAATAATTAACGATCCGCAACCAATAGCCAATAGTCTCCTGTTAATCTTCATTGTTTATAAAGAACGACGAATTAAAATCGCTTGAATTATACCGATTAAAACCAAATTAATCAAGAGGCTAGAGCCCCCGTAGCTAAAAAACGGGAGAGTGACTCCGATAACCGGCGTCAATCCCAAATTTGAACCGATATTAAAAATAAATTGAATAATTAATAAAATTGCCGCCCCCAAACAAATAAATCGGGAAAAATTATTTTCGGCAATTAAACCTATTCTGCTGATTTCCAAAATGATAAATGCGAAAGCAGCGACAACGACTAGGCCCGCCAAGAGCCCCCACTCTTCAACGAAGGCGGCAAAAATAAAATCGGTTTGCGCCTCGGGCAAAAAGCCCAAACGAACCTGGCCTCCTTGTTGAAACCCCTTGCCAAAAAGCCCGGCTGAACCAATGGCTGTTTTTGACTGAATGACGCTGTAATTAATTCCCAGCGGATCGTGTTCCGGGAAAAAAAATCCTAAAATTCTTTCTTTTTGATAATCCCTTAAAACACCTTGCCAAATTATCATTCCTAAAATAGAAAAAATGATTAAGGCAAAAATTAGATGCCGATATTTAATGCCGCTCACCAAAAGAAAACCAAACCAGAGACAAAAAAGAACCAATGCCGAACCAAGATCGGGTTGGATGGCGATTAAAAATCCGGGAATTAAAAAATAGAAAAGCGACGCAAAAAGAACCGAGACTCTGCCAATGCCCTTGTGTTGGCGGCTGAAAAAATGAGCGAAGAAAATAATTAAAATCAACTTAGCGATTTCTGCCGCCTGAAAATTAAGCGGTCCCAAAGAAAGCCAGCCCCTTACTCCTCTGACCGTTGGCGCCATAAAATAGGTGGCAATTAAAAGCAAAATTAATAAAAAGTAAAGACCGAAAATTACTCCGCGATAGTTAATATATGGTCGCCAATCAAATCGCACCATCAAAAAAATCACGACAAAACCCAAAATGGCCCAGAGAAGCTGTTTGTAAAATAGAGATGGCGCCGCGCTAAATAAACTCGTTAAACCGGCAACGATTAAAAACAAAACAGCTAAGACAAGTTTCCAGTTTAAATCTTTTAACCGAAAATTAAAGATTAAAGATTGGAGATTCATATCGTCAAGTCGCCCCGAGCGGTTAATCTATATTTTTTGCTTTTAAGAAAATTCAAATAGCCGGCAACGGCGATCATAGCCGCATTATCGAGGCAAAAATTTCTAGGCGGAGCCAAAAATTTTAAAGAGGGGTTGTCTTTTTTAATTCTTAACGCGAACTTTTTCTGAAAAGCCTTATTTGAAGCCACGCCGCCGGAAAGCAGAAAAGAACGCGCCCTGTATTGGCGGGCGGCGCGAAGAGTTTTAGTTATTAAGACATCAAAAACAGCGGCTTGAAAAGAAGCGGCAACGTCTACGGTGGGCGGTTTACTAACTACCAATCGCCAATTATCAAGGCTTCGGCCTTCGCTATTTATGCTTTGCCGCAAATAATATAATACAGCGGTTTTTAATCCGGAAAAGCTGAAATCAAAATTTTTCTGATTCATCATTGGTCTGGGAAATATCACAAAAGCGGGGTTGCCGCTTTTTGATAGTTTTTCAATTGCCGGACCGCCGGGATAAGGCAAGTGCAACAGGCGGGCTACTTTATCAAAACATTCGCCCGCTGCGTCATCCCTTGTCTCGCCAAGTTTTTTGCAATGAGCCAAATCTTTCATCAAAAGCAAAGCGGTATGTCCGCCGCTAACAACCAGGGCAATGGCGGGAAATAAATTTTTTAATCTAAAACCGTCAGTTTTGGGCAAGAGGAAGCTGTATAAGTGCCCCTCAAGATGGCTGGTGCCGCTAAGCGTCTTTTTCCATTTTTTTGCCAAGTCTTTGGCAAAATTTATACCAGTCCAAAGACAAGGTTCCAAGCCCGGACCGACTGTCACGGTAATTAAATCTATGGTTTTAAAAAATTTTTGAATTTTGAATTGCAATTTTGATTTTTGATTTTTCCTGCCCGCCGAAGCCCCCGCTTTGTCGGCAGGCAGGTCGGCGTAAGCGGGGATTTTTGATTTTAAACGGTCTGCTTCCCTTAATAAAATTTTATTAAATAAATTAGGCAGGTTGCGAAGGTGTTCCCGCTTAGCCAGAGTCGGAACCACTCCCCCGTAGGGCCGGTGGATTTTTATTTGCGAAGCCACTAAGTTTTTAAAAATTTTAAATCGTGGATTTTTTAATCCGCCGCTTGCCTCAACTAAAGCAATCGCGGTTTCGTCGCAAGAAGTTTCAATGGCTAAAATTTTCAAAGTTAATCGCCTTTTCATCATAGCATAATGTTTCGGCTGGCAGCCCCGACGGGATTCGAACCCGTGTTTTCAGGATGAAAACCTGATGTCCTGGACCGGACTAGACGACAGGGCCATTCGCTTCGCTCAAAATCAAAAATAAAAAATCAAATATCAAAAATACCCAAGTTTTACATTTTGATTTTTGAATTTTGAATTTATTTAAATGTGCCTGTCAGCCACCTTGGTTGCCGCATAACTCTCGGGCTTAATCCGCGCTTCAAAATTATAAGCCCGAATCATACCGATAACTTCCTGCATCATTGATTTAGTCTGACCGTTTTCGCCAATATCAACATGGATTTCGAAATCAAATTGGGGCGCCCCAAAGGCTTTTAGAGCGACTAAGATTTTCTTGGCCGCTTCCAAAGAAAGCAAAACCTCCTGAATAATTCTGTCTCTTAGTGTATAAAATTTCGGCAATTGAATTCTTCTCCAAAAGTAGCGGCCTCCGTTGCCAACCCGGTGAACCACAATCGCGGTGACAAAATCCACTATTTCTCCAATGTGTCCTTCGGAATCGCTGCCAATAATAATTTTGTAATGCCGGTTTTTATCTTCGTGCATGAACCGGATAATTTCTCGCGCTATCTGCGCGACGTCCAGCCTTACTCCTAATGAACTGTTAAAAAATTCGCTCATCATCACTTTAAAATACCGTTGATGCAAGGGTTTGTCAATCTTGGTATAATAAACACAATTTTATGAAAACCCTTCTTTTAATCGATGCGAATTCTTTAATTCATCGTTGTTTCCACGCCCTGCCTCCTTTAACCGGACCGAATAATCAACCAACCGGAGGTCTTTACGGGCTTTCCAGTGTTCTGCTTAGAGCTTTACAAGAAAAAAGTTTTGATTTTATCGCGGTTTTTTTTGACCGGCCAGAACCCATATTTCGAAAAAAATTTTTTGAGGAATACAAAATTCACCGGCCAAAAGCGCCCGATGAACTGGTTTCTCAAATTATTGAAGCCCATAATTTATTCGCGGCGTTTAAAATAAAAACCTTTGAAATCCCCTGCTTCGAAGCGGATGATTTAATTGCCACGACAGCCGAAAAATTTAAAAAAATTCCGGATTTAAAAATAATAATTTTGACCGGCGACCTGGACGCTCTCCAGTTGGTAGAAAACAATAAGGTGGTAGTTGAAACCACCAAAAAGGGTGTCAGCGAAACCGTTGTTTATGATGAGGCGGGGGTAAAAGAACGTTATGGCGGCCTTTTGCCAAGTCAGCTTTCTGATTATAAAGGACTGGCGGGAGATTCCTCGGACAACATTTCTGGCGTGCCGGGGATCGGCCCGAAAACCGCTATCCCATTGATTAAAAAATATGGCGACTTGGAAAACTTTTTGGAAAATGGCCAATTGGAGAAAAGTTACCCGACAATTATTAAATTCAAAGAACAAGCGCTGCTTTCCAAAAATTTAACCCGGCTTAAGCGCGATGTTCCGCTGGCGATCAAAGATTTGTCCGAGCTGAAATATGACGGCTTGCCAAAAGAAGCTTTAAATTCTTATTTCGCGAAGATGGGATTTAAAAGTCTGATAAACAGAATTAAAACTAGATTGGCTTTATTATAATAAAACGGCTTTTGCCCTCGCCGGTGCTTTCGGTTTTTACATCCGGATGCGATGATAATTCAAGATGAATCAAGCGCCGCTCGTAAGAGTTCATAGCCGGCAAAGACACCACTTCTTTGGTGGCGACCGCTTTCCGGGCGGCGGCGCGCGCTAATTCTAAAATTAAACCTTCGCGCTCCCGACGATAATTATTAATATCAACGAAGACCACACTGGTTTCGCTAATTTTATTGGCAATTAAATTGGCTAGATGATTTAAATTGGCGACAAAAACCGGCAGGTTTTTTTTAAAAAAATTTCCTTCGTTAATAAAAATCGAAAACCGGTTGCTTTCCTCTTCGTAATTGATAGAAAAATCGGCGAATCCCATCAGCCCAATCAAATTTTTAAGAATGTCTTGAAGTTCGTTATTCATGGTTTTTGATTCTTTTGTTAATTATTATTTGTTGAACAGTCGAAAAGGTTGATGTTGTCAACCAATAAAGACCCACCGCCGACGGGAGATTAAAAAAATATAAAAACAACACTGTTAAAATTGGCCCCAGATAAATCATTTGCCGGCTCATTCTCTCAATGGCCGTCAAATCTTTAAACGGCTTGTTGATTTTTGCCACCGATAACCTCCCTTGAAAATATTGAGCAACAGCCGCCGCCACAACAATAAAAATATTTTTTTTATTTAAGTCAACAACTCCTAAAAATAAATAGTTTAGGAAATCGGGGGGAGAAATAAAAGAATACAAATCACTCAACGCTTCGGCGGAAAAGCCGTTTAAAAAAATCTGGTAAAGAGCGATAAGAACCGGCAGTTGAACAAGGAGCAGTAAAAAGCCGGAAAGCGGATTAACCTTGTGCTGGCGGTAAAGATCCAGCATAGCCTTAGCCTGTTTTTCCCGGTCATCTCTGTGGTTGTTTTGAATTTCCTTAATTTTTGGCGCTAAGCGCTGAATAACCGCTTGATCTTTGGCGCCTTTATAAAATATGGGAAACAGAACCAACCGAATAAAAATGGTTAAAAGAATAATCGCAATCCCCAAATCATGAAAAGAAAGGTGCTGGTATAAAAATACCAAAATATTAAAAAGCGGCCGGTAAAGTATTTCGTGAAATAAGGTAGCCATAAAAAGATCGTTTATTGTTAATCGTCGGTAATCAATTATTAATTAATAAATCATTCAATTCTTTTTTTATCTCGGCGTTAGTTAATTTATTAACCGCCGGAAAGACGATTATTAATGTGTCTCGGCCGGGATTCTGATAAATTCCCCTCTCTTGAATAAAGCCAAAAACTATTCTTCTAATCCGGTTGCGCTGAACCGCCCCGCGGTTGCTGTATTGTTTAACAACCGCCACCCCAAAGCGACTGATGGGCAATTTATTGGATATCGTTTTAATCTTAAAATATTTGGTGCTTTTTGATTGAATAAAACGATTTACCTTTTTAAAAATTTGACTCTGGGATGGCAAACGAAATTTCCAACCTAACATAGAGCGATTGTTTTTCTTTTTTTTCTCCGACGCCTCCCTAAAATCCTTCTCCCGCCAACCGTCCCGGATCTTTTCAAAAATCCATGACTTTTTTTTCTTTTTCTCCTTTTCGGCTGATAGGTTCTTTTGGGCATATTTAATAATATAAGAAATAAAGAATAAAAAATCAAATATATTTAAGCAAATCGCTATCCACAGTTAATCAACACCTTGATAAATTGGACGTGTTTGACTCCAATAAGAAATAAAATAAAATAAGTATATTATGAACCTCGATCAACTCTGGCAATCGGTTTTAACCGAATTAGAACTCCAAATTTCCCGGCCTAATTTTTTAACCTGGCTGAAAAATAGCCGCCTGGTTAAAAAAGACGATGATGGCCGAGCAACCATTGGTTTGGTTAATAACTTTGCCAAAGAATGGGTAGAGAGTAAATATCACAAAATGATTTTGGAAGCGCTTCAATCTCTTGATGAAACAATTAAAAGAATTGAATATGCGGTTTTGGTCGAGCGACAATCACCGGAAATCAAACCCGAAATAAAAACAATTTTAGATCGCCAAGCCAGCCTGCCGGAAATCAAGGTGGATCCAGAAACCAATCTCCACCCCCGCTACACCATGGATTCGTTTGTGGTTGGTTCCTCTAACGAATTAGCTTGCGCGGCAACATCGGCTGTTGTTAAGGGCGTCGGCAGAAAATATAATCCGCTTTTTATTTACGGCGGTACTGGTCTCGGAAAAACGCATCTTATCCAAGCGGCCGGCAACGAAATTACCAGCTTTTATAAAAACAAAATTAAGGTAAAATACGTAACTTCTGAAAAATTTGTAAATGATGTCGTTTGGGCAATTCGCAACAAAAGAATGGACGATATCAAAACCAAGTATCGCAATATTGACGTTTTAATTATTGATGATATCCAGTTTATTGGCGGAAAAGAACGAAGCGAGGAAGAGTTTTTTCACACCTTTAATGTTTTGTATGAAAATAACAAACAAATTATTATTTCTTCTGACCGGCCGCCGGCTGCTATCCCCACACTAGAGGAAAGATTGCGATCGCGTTTTGAAGGCGGTATGATTGCTGATATCACCTATCCAGATTATGAAATGCGGGTGGCGATTATTAAAACCAAGCTCCAAGAAAAAAACACCGATCTGCCAATGGGAATTTGTGAATTGGTGGCTAATAAAATCCAGAGAAACATTCGGGAGATTGAAGGAATTTTAAATAAAATTATTTTTTATCAAGAAGTGAAAAATATTGAGTTAACGCCGAAAATTGTTGAAGAAATTATAGAAAACACCATCCAACAACACTCTAGGAATATTACCGGCGGTCAAATAATCAAAGTAGTGAGCGATTTTTATGAAATTACCACCCACGACTTAATCAGTCGTTCAAGAAAAAAGGGCTTAGTTGAGCCGCGTCAAATTACCGCCTTTCTTTTAAGAGATTTATTAAAAATGTCTTATCCGGATATTGGAGAAAAACTGGGGAAAAGAGATCACACAACTGCTATTTACGCCTGTGAAAAAATATCCAATGAAATTAATAAAAAGCAAAACCTAAATCAAAAAATCATTATGATTAAAGAAGGTATTTATAAATCTTAAAAAAAATAATTATCTATTTTTCCACAAATAATTAAGGTGATTTTGGTTTATTTAAAAAAGAAAAAAATGATTAAATATATTTTTTAAAAAGATATTAACAAATTTTATTCTTAACTACTACTACTACTTAATAAATAAATATTATTAATTATTAGCAGTAATAAAAATTTATGAAAGTTATAATTTTAAAAGACTATTTAAAATCTGGTTTGGAAAAAATAAGTAAATTAGGCGGTGAGAGCGGCTCAATCACCCTCCCGATTCTTAAAAACCTCTTAATAGAAACTATTGATAATAAAATAAAATTATCAATAACTAATTTAGAAATAGCAATTACCAGTTTTGTTCCCGGAAAAGTTATTGAAGGAGGAAGCTTAACGCTTCCGTTTAATATTTTTAATTCTATAATTAATAACCTTCGGGTAGAAAAAATCAATTTAGAAAGCCAGGGTAATTTTTTAACAATAAAAACAGATAATTATCAAGCAAAAATTCAAGGAAATAAAAAAGAAGAATTTCCTATTATTCCGGAAACCAGCAGCCAGTCTTTTATAGAATTTCCCGCCGCCACCCTTAAAAAATCCTTTTTATTGGTTATCACCGCCAGCCAAATTTCCGATGTTAAGCCGGAATTAAACGGCATTCTTTTTGATTTTCAAATGAATTTAATAAAACTAACAGCCACCGACAGCTTTAGATTAACCGAAAAAAGCATCGTTAATACCCAGTTTAAATCAAATATAGAACAGGGATTTAAAATAATTATTCCCATAAAAACAATTCAAGAAGTAATAAGAATTTTTGAAGACGATGACAAAAAAATAAATGTTTTTTTTGACCCAAACCAGATTCTTTTTAAGACGGAAAATACGGAAATTGTATCAAGGTTAATCCAGGGAGAATTTCCGGAATACCAAAGCATTATCCCCCAATCATTTGAGACAGAGGTTGTTTTAAATAAAGACCATTTAATTAACGCCCTTAAATTAACCAGTTCCTTCACTGATCGATTAAACGAGATAAGGGTTTTAATCAAAGAAAACGCCAAAAATATCGAAGTTTTTTCCTCTAACCAAACATTGGGCGAAAGCCAGTATTTAATACCAGCCAAAATAAGGGGCGCGCCGCTGGAAGTTATTTTTAATTGGCGTTTTGTTTTTGACGGAGTAAAAGCGCTGGATTCAGAAAATATATTTTGGGGATTGAACGGAGATAACAAGCCGGTTTTAATTAAATCACCGGGAGAAATTTCTTATTTTTATATTTTAATGCCGATTAAACCAAGTTAACCAGCCGCTTTTTGTTGCCAATCTTTAACCGGCAGCTCCCAATTCCAAAATTGCGGATCGTTTTCCGGGTTGCTTGGCCCGGAGCCAAGGGGATCGTTTTTGTCGATATAATAAAGAATATTGTGAATTCCCCCGGAAGAGACATATTCGCCGTTAAGCATCGGTTTGACTTGAACAACCGGCTCCGGTTTGTTAAAAAATTCAATTACCCGTCCCTCCAACGCCCCGTTCATAAAGGCATGCCAAATGGGAATCGCCGCCAAAATGCTGCCGGCTTGCTTTTGCATTGGCAGATTATTATTGTTGCCGGCCCAGACCCCAACGGTTAATGATGGCGTATAACCAATTGCCCAGGCGTCCCTGTAATCTTCGGTGGTGCCTGTTTTTAGGGCCACCTCCTGATCGGGAAAAACAGTAAGATTTAAGCTGGCCTGAAAAAGCGAAGAACGGGCTTCAACATCGGAAAGAATATTGTTAATCAGCTGAGCGTATTGGGAGTCAATTACCCGGGTTGCTTGGTTAAGATATTTTTCCAGGATTTGACCACGAAAATCTTTTATTTCCAAAATAAAAGACTGGCGATGCTTAATTCCTTCCTGAGCGAAAATCGAATAGGCGCCTACCAATTCTATTAGCCTAACTTCGCCGCCGCCCAAAACCAACGATAACCCATAGCGATTTGGATCAACAAGGGTAGACAGACCAAAATTTCGAGCGGTATTTAAGGCGTCGGCTAAGCCGACCAGATAAAGCACTTTGACCGACGGCACGTTAATTGACTGGGCGAGGGCATTGCGGAGGTTTACCGGTCCCCGAAAAACATTATCGAAGTTTTGGGGATGGAAGCATAACGGATTGTTATCTAAAAAGTTAATACCGGTTGGGGGACAAATATTGTTGTAAACCGAAAATTCGGTAGGCAGGTCAAAAACAACTGTTTCCGGAGAATAACCCTTTTGAAAAGCCGCGGCATAAATGAATGGTTTTAGTGCTGAACCGGGTTGGCGCAGACCCTGGATAGCCACATTAAAATTCCCCTCATTTTCCAAATCAAAATAATTTTGAGAACCAACCAGCGCTAAAATTTGCCCGGTCTTCGGATCCTGGGCGACCAAAGCCGCGTTTTTGCCTTGGTATAATCGGGTGTTTCTTTCCGCTCCCTCTCTAACCGCCTTTTCGGCTAATTCTTGCAGCGACCAATCAAGAGTGGTGATAACGCTTAAGCCGCTTTTTTGCACTACCTCCTCGCCGTATTGGGCAATTAAATAATCGCGAACCATTATTGCAAAATGCGGGGCCCTAATTGAACCAATGCTTTGGCTGGCGAATTTTAACTTGAAATTCTGAGCCCGCTCTTTTTCTTCCCTGTCAATAAATCCCAAAACATACATTTGTTCTAAAACATAGTTTTTTCGGTGCTCTAATTCTTCTTGGTGCGAACCCCAGGGAGAATAATAAGAAGGGGCTTTGGGAAGAGCGGCCAAGCCAGCCGCTTCCGCCAAGTTCAAATCTCCGGTTGTTTTGGAAAAGATGGTTTGACTCGCCGCTTCAATACCATAAGTATTGGAGCCATAAGAAACCTGATTAAGATAAAGATTTAAAATTTCATCTTTGGAGTAGCGCTGCTCTATCCAATAAGCCAGAATAAGTTCTTTAATTTTCCGGGCAAAAGTTCGTTCGGGACTCAAAAAAGCATTCTTGGCTAATTGTTGGGTAATGGTTGAACCACCCTGGACAACCTTGCCTCGGATAATATTAACAAACAACGCGCGGATGATTGCCCGCCAATCAAAGGCTTTGTGGGTATAAAAAATCTGGTCTTCAATGGCGATGGTGGCTTTTTTAACATAATCGGGAATTTCTTCAAAGGGAATAACGGTTCTTTTTTCTTCGCCGTAAACTTCATAAAGCAGGGTTTGTCCGGACCGATCATAAATTTTGGTAGATTGGCTGATTTGACGATTAATAAACTGCTCCGGACTGGGCAGTTCCTTGGCTAATTTGGTGATCGTCATCAATGCCCAAAAAACCAGCCCTAAGCCGGCCAATAAAAACAGTCCAAAAATTTTTATCACAACCCCTTTCTTTTTTTTCACTCCAATAATTATTTTTCGAGATAATCGTCTTCTTCCGACTCTTCCGGTCCGTCTTCTTCTGATTCGTCGTCTTCGCGTTCCTCGTCTTCTTCATCTAAATCCTGAAGTTTTAACGGTTCTAAAGTATTTGATTTGATAACCATCTTAATTTTTAAGCATCAAACGACCTTTGAAAATTGACTACAAAACCCCAAAAAAATACTTTTTTGTTTTTAAGGACGCCTGCTTCAATAAGGGTATTTTGTATTTAGCGGTTATTAATGTCAAGGTGTCTCCTCTTAGCGGATAAAAGCCGGAGCCAACACCGAGCCTTTTAAGTATTGGTATGCGTTTTCTGAACTTCGTTTTGCCCCAATAATTCCTCAACCAATTTTTGAAGTTTTTCTTGGGCTTCGGCTGAAACTTGCTGTTTAAATTTTTCCCGCCAAGTCATTCCCTTGTTGTTTTTGATTTGTTCAAAAGCCCACAAGACGCTTTTCGGTTCGGCAATCTTGGCGCTGTTCTCGTTTAGAATTTTTTTGACTTCGGCAATGGTTCGGTTTTTATTGTCGGTAATCGCTTCGATTAAAATAGCCACTCCCTCCGGACCATAGGCCTCAATTGTCAACTCCTCCAGGTTTTTATCTTCAGCGGCCCGCTTGATAGCGTGACTGATTTTTTCCTGCGGCACCTGATTCTCCCTGGCTTTTTCAATGGCGGTTTTGAGCCGGGGATTAAATTCGGGATTGGATTCTTGCCGCGCCGCAATGGAAATGGCGTTTAATAATTTAGAAAACAACTGACCGCGTTTCTGGTCAGAGATTTCCTTTTTGTGTTTGATACCCGCCCAATGAGAATGCCCAGCCACCCCTCTAATATAAAAAATAAAATATCAAAAAGCAAATACAAGGTAAATATTTCACAAAAATAAAACCCCGCGGTTGCTTTTAGCAAGCCCGCGGGGTGTCACTATCCGTTTTTCACCTCCTTTATTTGAAATTCCCGCGAATTTCTATGGTGGCCCACGGTAAGCCACCAGCGGTTTCTGGTATGTGACCGCCATTGAGCCGGAGGATCCAGCCCCAGTGGCGATAGGTGCCGCCTAAATTTCCGTAACCCCAATCATATGTGGCCGTGGAGTCATGGCCTACGTAGATTGAGACCCCCTGTCGGGGGAGGTCCACCCGATACCGGCTTGGCTTCCCAAATAAGGAAGCCATAATTTCGGTCCGATAATAGAACGGAAAAATTTCCATTCTATACCAGCCGAAATCTAGTTTCTTGACCCAGTATCGGGGTACTACCCGGCCATTAACCGTCAGACGACGGTTAGCTCCGGCCAAGTAGGCCGTTTCTATTAGCCGCCCACCTTGGGCGTAAATAAATAAATTCAGGTGGACGGTTCCCTCGTTGATAATAATCCCCCAACGAGGGTCCTTATCGCGGCTGGGAAAGGCTTCGCGTTCATTGCGCGGAGCTGCCGGGTCTAGACCCGGCTCAAAACCCGGGTGGGCGCATCCTGCGCCCAACAAAACAAAAAACAAAAAAGAAAAAAACAACCCCTTCATTTAAACCACCTCCTTTCCATTCATTTTCTTGGTTTAATTTTCTTCCCATAGTATTACAACTTTTTTGAATTTTGTCAAATTCGCCAAAAGCTAAAACTTGAAAAAAACAAATACTTTGCTGTACTATTCGTAGCCAAGTTAGTTTTTAAAAACCGGCGCAGCGGCAAGAGAAACTCAAGTTCTGCCATCGTTTTTAGAGCGAAGCCTGCTCTTTTGCTTCGCTTTCTCTCCCTCGCTCTTGTCGGTTGCGCCTTGATTAAAAAGGCGGAAAGAAAGATAGATATTTCCTCTTGTCCTCCTCGGGGGAAATATTCTTGTCTGCCGACGGGAAAGGCCATAACCCGTCAGGCCTCTTTCCGCCGTTTTTTATTTGCCACAGCCAGCGCTTTGATTTTTTGTCGGTTATATTTTATATTTAAACCAAATGCTTTCATCCCCTAAGGGCGCGCCCGATAAAATTAAAGAAAAATTAATTCAGATGGAGAGGGAAGCCGAAGAGAGAGACGCTCAAAGAAGAGCAGCCAAAATTAATTACCCGTACGCCAATCTGATTACCTCGCCGATAAATATTGAAGCGCTGGCTTTAATTCCCGAAGATGTTTCCCGAAAAGCCAAAATCGCCGCCGTGGAAATTAAAGAAAAAAAATTGGCGGTGGCGGCGTTTGACCCAGATAGTTCTCCGGTTCAGGAAATAATTAACAATTTAAAATCGCGGGGATACGAACCCTCGGTTTTTGTTGTTTCCCAGAGCGGCTTGAAGCATATCTGGAGTTTTTACAAATTTGTAGCCAAGAAGCAAGAAGAAATTACTGGCCGAATCAGAATTGAAGAAGAAAAACTTTTGAAACTGAAAGAGGCCCTCGTTTCTTTAGACGCTGTTAAAAATCAAATTCAGAAGCTTAACACGGAAATCAGTTATGCCTGGGAAATTTTAGAAATAATTTTGGCCGGCGCTCTGGCTAACCGCGCTTCCGATATTCATCTTGAACCAGCCGAGCGCTTCGTCAAATTAAGATTAAGAATTGACGGCTTACTGCACGACGTTTTGGGCGATCTTAAACAGGAAATTTTTTTTCACTTGCTTTCCCGAATTAAATTGCTGGCTGGTTTAAAAATCAATATCCACGACCGGCCGCAGGATGGTCGTTTTACCATCAGCTTTCCCAATAAAGAAATAGAAATCAGGGTGGCTATCGCTCCGTCGGAATTCGGCGAGGTAATTGTCATGCGGCTGCTTGATCCGGAAACCATTAGCCTTGGCTTGAGCGAGTTGGGCCTAAGAGAAGATGACCTCAAAATCATTGAAACCGAGTTAAAAAGACCCAATGGCTTGGTTCTTAATACCGGGCCAACCGGCTCCGGCAAAACCACTACGCTTTACGCCTTTTTAAAACACAAAAAAACACCGGAAATAAAAATTATCACCATTGAAGACCCGATAGAATATCACTTGGAGGGAATTGAGCAGACACAGGTTGATGAAGAAGCCGGCTACACTTTTGCCAACGGGCTCCGGTCATTAATGCGGCAGGACCCGGATATTATTTTGGTGGGCGAAATGCGCGACAAGGAAACGGCGGAAATCGGCATTCAGGCCAGCCTAACCGGTCACCTGGTTTTCTCAACGCTCCATACCAATAATGCGGCTGGCGCTGTGCCGCGGCTTCTGGATTTGGGCGTGACCGCTTCCAGTATCGGTCCGGCGCTTAACCTTATTATTGCCCAAAGATTAATTCGCCGACTTTGTCGGGAATGCAGAAAGCCCAAAGAAATAGACGACGAATTTAAACAGAAAATCAAAGACCTGCTGATTAAATTGCCAGCCAGAGTTAACAAAGAAGAATTTAAAAATATTCAGATTTTTGAACCGATTGGTTGTCCGAAGTGCAACAACTTCGGCTTTAAGGGCCGGATTGCCGTCTACGAACTTCTTTTGGTCGGCCCGGAGATGGAGGATTTAATAACCAGTCACGCCGGCGAACCAAAAATTCAGAAATTCGCCCTTGAACAGGAGATGGTAACAATGCAACAAGACGGGATTTTAAAAGTTATTTCCGGAATCACCACCCTTGAAGAACTGGAAGGAATTACCGGGCCGCTTGAGTTTTAACTGCCTGGGTCTGTGGGCACTTTCTCCAAAAAATGAGAACCAAAACCCTAATTAAAAAAGGTTAAAAGAATTTCTTTGAGGAGAGGCCCAGCCAGAGCCAAGCCATCCAGAGGCTAAAAGAAATTCCTTGATTGCCCACAGACCCAGGTAGTCTGTTGTGATTTTTAATATAGCATATTTTACGAGAAAAGTCAATAGCGGACAATGGTTTAATGGATTGGCATCGCCACAAATTCTCATCTGCCTTGAATAAGAATTGATTAGAAAGAAAGTATAGCGGCAAAGAATTTTTAATCAGTCTCATTTCTAATAAAAAACCAATTTAATTCCGCGGTTGACATCCGAAAGAATCTAGACAACAAAACGCCGAAAAACACCAAATGAATTTTTACAAAACAAATTCTTCCCGAGAAACAAAAAAATTGGCCGGGATTTTGGCAAAAAAATTTTTACGCGCGCCAGAACGTTTTCGGGCGCCAAAAAACGCTTTGGTTTTTGCTTTGCGGGGCGACTTAGGCAGCGGCAAAACCGTTTTCGTTCAGGGATTTTTAAAGGGATTGGGGATTAGAAAGAAAATTACCAGCCCCACCTTCGTTTTAATAAAAAATTACCTAATTACTCAATTGCCGAATTACCAAAACGTTTATCATATTGATTGCTACCGAATTAGAAAACCGGGCGAACTATTAAAACTGGGATTAGAAAATATTTTAAAAAATCCCCAAAACGTTGTTTTAATTGAATGGGCGGAGAAAATCCGAAAGGTATTACCGAAAAAGGCAATTTGGTTAAAATTCAAACACAGGGAGAAGGAAAATCAAAGGGAAATAATTGCGACGCTTTGATTAGCGACGAGACGACCCATTACTTTTTTATTTCGCCGGGAATTTTTAAGCGATGTTCTCGTAGTGTCTTATATCACAATTTTCTTTTATAATTGTCAAAGCGAGAAGATCAATTCTCCATCCTTTTTGCCCGTTAACCCTTTCCGGGTAATGGCCGGCATAGAGAGAGGCCATTCTTTTTAGTTTTTGCAGTTTCGCCCGAGTTAATTGCTCTTCGGGTTGAAGACCTAATTTTAGATATTCATTCATGGTCTTTACCTCTATGAAAACCAGGATTTTATCCGGCGTTTTAGCAATAATATCTAATTCGCCCCAGGGTTGGCGAAAATTTCGGTCAATAATCTTATAACCCTTTTTAACAAGATATTCACAGGCTAGATCTTCGCCGAGTTGGCCGAGTTGGGATTTGATATTCATTAATAATGTTTCTAATGGATTTAAATTTCTCTATCGGCTATATAAGTGAGGTATGTACGATAATTTGCCCAAGATTACCGAGAAATTTAAAAATTGATCCCCCGAAATTTGGTTCAAGGTGTGTAATTTTTATACACCGAAAACACGCTTTTTCCAAAAACGTAGATTTCATGCGATTACCAGGTTCTCGCCAAAATCAAATGTTTCACATTGTTTTACACTTTTTGTCAAATGTGTAGATTTCATCGCATTATCCGATAAACGCATAAAACCTACACTTTTTACGAGGCACCATTTCTCTTCTCAAGTATTTTCCTCAATATATTTTCCAAAACAATGATGCCCGCCACAAAAATTGTTAAAAAGAGAATCGCTGTTTTAATATCCTTGTTTAAGAATGTCGGTTTCAGAAGCAAAAAAATACCCCAAGGAAACAAGGGTAATTGACCAAATAAGGCTGGCCGGCAGACTATAACGCAGCAGCACTCGCAGCGGTATTTTAAGATAGTCGCTGCTGATAAGAATTATCCTGTTTAGGTTCCAGGCAAATTTTGAGACAAAAATATAAAGGCCGTTATTTCCCCTCAATTTTTCCAAAACCCTCCTTATTTTTTTCAGATTAAAACACCAAATTTTTTGTTTGTTAGAGCCGGCAAGCCTTCGGCCAATTGACCAATAAACCAAATCGTGAATAATGGCGGCGACCGAAGCAATTGTTATTATTTGAGGAATTCCCAAAAGCTCTTTATGGCCAAGAACCCCGGCCAAAAGCAAGATAACTTCTCCCTCAATGAAAATAGAGAAAAAAATGATTAAATAAGAAATGATTCGATGGGTTTCGGAAAAGTTTATTAGTAAGGATTCCATTATTTGTATTTTACCTCTCTTTTTTTACAATCATTAACCAGCGCCAGCCGCGCGGTTTCCCTTTTTTTGTTTTATAATCAAACCAGCGCCGGAGAAATTCCTGCCTGGAAATTGTTTTTATTTTACCAAACTGGGGATCAGCGAGACAAATTTTGTTTTTGGTTATTCCGGCAATCACGGAATAGTGGCCGTCATCTTCCGGGAACCAATGAATGATCGCCGGCAAACCAAGTTTTAAAAATTTAGAAACTTCGGTTAGCGAGCTATTTTGTTTTGAATAGACTTTAAATCCCAATTTTCTGGCGGCTCTGATTAAGCCAGCCGCGCCCACTCCTTTTTTAGCGGTTGCGCCCGCCAGATTGGCTAATTTGGCTTCTGATAAGCGCTTGCCGAAAAATTCTAAAACCATCTTTAAGCTGGCCGGTCCGCAATAGCCGGGGGTTTGTCTAAGTGGGTGAAGACAGAGATTCATAGAAAAGAAATTTTTTGGCAGGGCGATTATTTGTCCTTTGCTGAAATTTCGAAAATTTGCAAAATCCTGTTTGGTGGGCCAGGAAGGGATCGAACCTTCGACTTCTGACTTATAAGGTCAGCGTTCTACCACTGAACTACTGGCCCGTTTTTTCGTTGGCAGGCAAGTTTGGTGTTGCGCCGCTGAGATATAAGTGTTTAGTTAAGGCTAATCGGTTTAAGTTTAAAGCTTTTTATCAAAACATCAAATTCATTTCTCTCCAGGGTTTCTTTTTCAATTAGCCTTCGGGCAATGACTTGGAGAATTTTTTTGCGGGAAGTAATTATTTTTTGAGCCGCTTCCAACGCCTTATCAATGGCCGCTTTTACCTCTTTATCGATTTCCGCCGCGACTTTTTCCGAATAATTTTTTTCCGTGGCGATTTCCCGACCCAAGAACACCAATTCTTCGGTTTTGCCGTAAGTAATCGGACCAATCTTTTCGCTCATTCCGAATTTGGTCACTAATTTCCTGGCTAAATCAGAAACAACTTGTAAATCGCTAGAGGCGCCGGTGGAGATGTCGCCGAAAGTTTGCTGTTCAGAAATATAACCGCCCAGCAAGATTGCCAAGTCGGTCATAAACTGAGATTTGGTTCGCAAGTAAGTTTCCTCAACCGGCAATTTCAAGGTATAGCCGCCAGCCCGGCCGCGGGTAATAATAGATACCTTATGGACAGGATCGGCATTTTTAATGCTGGCCGCCACCAAAGCGTGGCCCGCCTCGTGATAAGCGGTAATTTCTTTTTCCTTGACCGACAGCACTCGGCTGCGTCTTTCCGGCCCAAGCAAAACCTTTTCAATTGCATCATAAATGTCTTGCTGAATAATTTCTTTGCGGTTTTTCCGAGCCGCTAAAATTGCGGCTTCGTTCATCAAATTAGCCAAATCCGCGCCGGAAAAACCCGGCGTGCGTTCAGCCGCCCGACGCAAATCTATGTCTTTAGCCAGCATTTTTCCCCGGCTGTGAATTTTCAAAATTGCCTCGCGATCATTAATATCAGGCAAGTCTAAAATAATTCGACGATCAAACCGACCCGGCCTTAAAAGCGCGGGGTCTAAAATATCCGGTCGGTTGGTAGCCGCAATCACAATTACCCGGGTTTCTCTATCAAAACCATCCATTTCTACCAAAATTTGATTCAGGGTTTGTTCTCTTTCATCATGACCGCCGCCGAGCCCCGCCCCTCTTTCCCGGCCAACCGCGTCGATTTCATCAATAAATAAAATTGATGGCGCTGCTCGTTTGGCGGTGGCAAAAGCATCCCGAGTGCGGGCCGCGCCCACCCCAACAAACATCTCCACAAATTCCGAAGCAGAAATATGGAAAAAGGGAACGTTGGCCTCGCCGGCCACGGCGCGCGCTAAAAGTGTTTTTCCCGTTCCCGGACTGCCCAATAATAAAACTCCCCGCGGGATTCTTGCTCCAATTTCCAAATATTTTTTGGGATTTTTCAAAAAATCAACCACCTCCAATAATTCTTCTTTGGCCTCTTTGAGCCCGGCAACGTCTTTAAAGGCGATTCGGTCCTTAAACTGGGCGAATAGCTTGATGTTGGCCCGGCCAAAAGTAAAAGCTTGGCTCATGCCGGTGCGAGCCTGACGAAACATCAGCCAGAGAAATACGCCGATAATCAATAATGGCAGCAGTGAGGGAATAAAGATGCCTAACCAATAACGCAAGCCGGACTCTCGCTGAATTTCTAAATTAACTTTTTGGAAAGCGTTTTGGTCAACGCCGTAATTTCTTAATGTTTCTGACAAGCCGGCCTCGGCTTCTTTTATGGCAACGGCCCGGGAGCCGTCTTTCAGTTCAATTTTAAGATCGTTGCCGGCAACCGCAATTTTTGCAATCTCGCCAGCGTTTATTTTACTAACTAACTGGTCAATGCCAAGAAGAGCCGGGGGGGTTTGTTCAGCGCGGAAAAGCGAGAAAACAAACGCCACAAGCAAAAGCGTCGTAAGGGCCCAAAGAATGTTTTTAGAAAGGGTGCGCACGTTTTTTTATCTTTCATTTAGAATATTAGTTAATAATTTTTGACGTGTCAATTAAAAAGGCCGGAAATTTTTTTCGGCCGACGCGCCGACAAATTTATAGTTTCTTTAATTCGCTTCCCTGACTACTCTCTTTAACCCAGTCTTTTTTTAAGAATAATTCTTTTTTCTTCGGGCTTGATCGATTCAATGATAAATCGGTACGATTTGCCAATTTCCAGATTTTTGTTCATTTCTTCCAAACTGCCAAATTCTGCCACATGAATTAAACCCTGTAAGCCGTGTTCTAAGTTGATGTAGGCGCCGAAAGGATTAAATTCATAAACAATGCCGGTCGCCTCTTCTCCCTCCTTAAATTTTTCTTGGGCGCTCTCCCATGGGTCAGGCTTTAACGCTTTAAGAGAAAGAAACACCCGGCCGTCTTTAATTTCAATAATTTTTGCCTTTACCGCTTCGTTGATATTAAGCGCTTCCTTGGGATTGTTTATAAGGCGATGGTTAATTTCGAAGATGCGGATTAATCCTTCAATCGCCGGATTATCAGCGAAGCGGACAAAAACCCCGAAATCAGCCATTCCGGAAATAATTACATCAACAATGTCGCCTACCTTATACTGCCCAACAAGTTCTTTGATGCTCTGTTCGGTTGCCCCGCGTTCAGAAATGATTAATTTATTGGTTCGTGGATTAAGGTCTATAATTTTCACGCCCATTTCCCGACCAACCAACTTTCTTAACTCTTCTAAAATTTTATTTTTTTCACCGCTGTCTACCCGGGGATAATGTTCATTGGCTAATTGAGAAACCGGTAAAAAAGATTTAATTTCGTTAATATTGGCGATTAAGCCGCCGCTGTTCGCGCCGATGATTTTTACGGTTAACACCTCATCTCTCTCCATCAATTCTTTCAATTCCTGCCAATTTTTCTGCTGAAGCGCGCTGGCGAGAGAAATTTCAACCAGACCATTTTCATTTTCTAAGTTTAATATTTTAGCCGTTACGCCATCGCCGACTTTCAGGCTTTTTAACATGTTTCGGGCATTGGCTAACTCTAAGCCGTAAAGAATGGCGGTGCCAAATTTGCCTAAATCAAAATAAGCCGCTTGCGGAGTTTTCTTTAAAAACTTCGCCTCGATTAAATCCCCCCCTCTTAAAAAGGAAATCAAATTCGGCTCGGCTTTAATCATCTGACTGAGCGGCGAGATAAATTTTTTATTATCGGCAAGCAATGACATGTTATCAAATTATAATTATAAAGATTATTGTGTCAATTGACAGGCGGCTGAAATCACAGTAATCTTGTATTATCAGAATAATCAAATATGCTTACTTCCCGCAAAAAGCAGAAAATTATTGAGGAACATCAAATTCACAAAAAAGACACCGGCTCAAGCGAGGTTCAAATTGCTGTTTTAACAAAAAGAATTACTGAATTAACAGACCACCTTAAACAGCATCCCAAGGATTATCATTCTCGCCGGGGGCTTTTGAAAATAGTGGGGAAGCGTAAAAAATTTTCGGATTATTTAAAGAAAACGAATCCAAAGAATTATTCGGCTCTGATAAGAAAACTTGGATTGAAAAAATAATCACTAAACAGATATCAAGAATAGATACTAAATAAAATACTAAACCCACACTGAACTTTCGTGTCGATTTAGTGGGTGAGTGAAGCAAATATGATTCATAAATCTCAGCGGGTTGGAATTTTTATTGATATTCAAAACCTTTATCATTCAGCCAAACATCTTTATTCGGCCCGGGTAAATTACCGGGAATTAATTAAAGAATTGGTATCCGGCCGTCAATTAATCAGAGCGATTGGTTATGTGGTAAAGAGCGAAACCGCTTTAGGCGAGGCGTCTTTTTTTGAAGCGTTAACCAAAACCGGTATCGAACTGCGAATCAAAGATTTACAGATTTTCCCCGGGGGTCTAAAAAAAGCGGATTGGGACGTTGGCATGACGGTTGACGCCATTAGAATGGCGAATTTTTTGGACGTGGTGATTCTGGTGACCGGCGACGGCGATTACGTGCCGTTGGTGGAATATTTAAAATGGGGCCTGGGTCGAGAAACAGAAATAGCCGCTTTCGGTCGGAGCACGTCGGCGAGATTAAAGGAGGCGGCCGATTTATTCGTTGATTTGGAAAAATTGCCGAAAGTAATACTTAAAAAATAGAAAAACACGGAGCGCTTATCGTCTGTTTAATCACCCGGCTTTGGCGGGTAGACAAATAGTTAATGATTGACGCTTCGTGATCGGCGGTTTACAAACAAATGGATTTTAAAAAACAACAATTTAGCATTGAGGTGGCTGGCCAAGCTCTAAAATTGGAAATTTCTGACTTAGCTGGCCAGGCTAATGCCGCGGTGTTAGGCACTTATGGCGACACATCGGTGTTGGTTGCCGCTACCATTGCCAAAGAAAATCGTTCAGTAGATTATTTGCCGCTCGTTATTGACTACGAAGAAAAATTTTATGCCGCTGGCAAAATTATCGGTAGCCGCTTTGTCCGTCGGGAAGGCCGACCATCCGAAGCGGCGATTTTATCCGGCCGCCTCATTGATCGGACCCTCAGGCCGCTTTTTGACCAGCGAATACGCCGGGATATTCAAATTATCATTACAGTTTTATCTTATGATGAACAGAATGATCCGGATTTTGTCGCTTTAATTTCGGCTTCGGCGGCTTTGGCTATTTCCGAAATACCCTGGAATGGGCCGGCGGCCGGAGTGCGAATTGCTAAACGAGTTGATGACGACGAAGTTATTATTAATCCAATCAACTCGTTTTTTTTGGAGAAACCCGTCCTTTTTGACGCCTTTGTTGCGGGTACGCAAGATAAAATTAATATGGTTGAATTGGGCGGCAATCAAGCCGGCGAAGAAAAGGTGGCGGAGGGCTTTGTAAAAGCTCATCGGGAAATAAAAAAACTAATTGAATTTCAAAAAGGGGTAGTTGATAAAATCGGGAAATCAAAAATTAAATTGGAATTAGCCGAACCAAGCCAGGAGTTAAGAAAAAAAGTTCAAGAATTTTTGAAAGATAAATTAGAAGAAGCAATTTATACCAGAGAAAAAACCGATCGCCTGGATAAGCTCGGAGAGTTAAAAATTGCCCTAAAAAAATATTTGGCAGGCGAAGAACCGGCCGAGTCTTTAGCATTGGCGGACAGCCTGTTTGAGGAAGAAGCAAAAAAAATAGTGCGTTTTAATATTGTTGAATTTGACAGGAGGCCTGATGGCCGAAAACCAGATGAAATCCGCGAACTTTACGCTGAAGTGGGCTTGTTTAGGCGATTACACGGCTCGGCGTTATTTGCCCGGGGAAGCACCCAGGCGCTGGCAGTAACTACTTTGGCGGCGCCCGGCGCCGAGCAGTTGATTGAAACTATGGAGATTTGCGGCAAGCGGCGTTTTATGCTTCATTATAATTTTCCGCCTTACTCTACTGGCGAAATTGGCAGAATGGGCGGGCCGGGACGCCGGGAAATCGGCCATGGCGCTTTAGCAGAAAAGGCGCTCAAACAAATAATTCCTTCGCAGGAAGAATTTCCCTACACAATCAGGATTGTTTCAGAAATTTTATCTTCCAACGGCTCAACCTCAATGGCCAGTGTTTGCGCCGGGTCGCTGTCTTTAATGGATGCCGGCGTGCCGCTTAAAAAAGCAGTGGCGGGAATTTCTTTGGGATTGATAACGGCGCCAGACGGCCGCTACAAATTTATAACCGATATTCAGGGACTGGAAGATTATTATGGCGATATGGATTTTAAGGTAGCGGGCACCGCGGACGGCATCACCGCCATTCAGACAGATGTAAAAACAAACGGCTTAAGCCAGGAGATGATTGTTGAAATTTTGGCTCAGGCGAAAAAAGCCCGCTTGGAAATTTTGGCTTTTATGAGCAGCATAATCGGTGAACCGCGCAAAGAACTCTCGTCTTATGCGCCGATTATTATGACGACGGATATTCGGCCCGAGCAAATCGGCGAAGTAATTGGTCCGGCCGGCAAAGTAATAAACAATATCATCGCGGTCACCGGCGTAGAGAGTATTGACATTGAACAAACCGGCAGAGTTTTTGTGGCTAGTCGCGACGCGGCTAAAGCCAGAGTCGCGATTCAACAGATAGAGGCTATGACTCATGAATTTCAGATAGGCGAAATTATTATCGGCAAAGTGATTAAAATTTTAGAATTTGGCGCCATCGTTGATTTGGGCGGCGGCAAAGACGGAATGATTCATATTTCCGAATTAAAAGATGGTTTTGTCCAAAAAGTTGAGGATGTTCTTAGCGTCGGCGATATCGTCAAGGCAAAAATAATTAAAGCGGAAAACGGAAGAATTGGTTTATCGTTGAAAGCGGTGAAAAGCGTCAAATAAAAAAACCGCTTCGGAGAACGGTTTTTTTATCGAAAAAGAAGTCTGTTTAATCTTGATTTCATTCGCGCGGCTTTGTTTTTTTTGATAAACTCAACCTTCGCCGCCTTGTCCAATTTTTTATAAACCTGGGAAAGTTGCTGTTTGGCCCGATCTTTTTCTCCGGCGGCGATTAATTTTTTATATTGTTTGATAACCGTCTTTAAATCGGTTTTTCTCTTGATATTTATTTTTCTGCGACGGATATTTTGCCGCAGGGCTTTTCGGGCAGATTTTGTAATGGGCATAATACTATAATAATATTGGTTTGATTTGTTTTGTCAACGATAATAAATTAGAATTGGAATATAATTAAAAATGAAAATCAATCGCCGAAGAATAGGGCAAAAAATTGAAAAACTGGCTTTTGAAGAATTAAAAACGAGGAAGTTTTTGGTTTGGAAACCGCCGCGGGTCAAGTTTCAATCCCAAGACATTTTTGGATTGTTTGATTTGATTGCCGTTGATAAGAAAGAATTAAAACTCATTCAGGTTCAAAAAGGCAGGAATAGGCCTTATAAAACAAACGGCATCGCCAAACTGCCTAAACCGCAAAACATATCCTTTGAGTTGTGGGTTTATGATGTTAAAACGAAGCGGTTTAGAATAAGCGGTTGAAATATTGGTTTTTAAAACTATTACTATTGTAAGCGCTCTAATGCGTTAGAGCGCCCTTCCAAAGCAGGTATTTTTGGCAGGGATATGGAGCAAATTTTACAATTAATCAAAAAAATAATCCCTCAACCAATTCTCGAGTTTTTTCGACCGGCCTATCATTGGATTTTAAATTGCCTAGGGGCGTTGTTATACGGCTTCCCTTCCGAAAAACTGCTCGTCATCGGCGTGACCGGCACCAAGGGCAAGACCACCACTTGCAATTTAATTGCTCAGATTTTAAACTCTGCTGGCTATAAAACCGGTATGACCACCACCGTTAATTTTAGGATCGGCGATAAAGAGTGGATTAATACCGCCAAACAGACAATGCTGGGCAGGTTTCAATTACAGAAATTGCTTCGGCAAATGGTTAAGAGCGGCTGTAAATATGCGGTGGTTGAAACTTCATCAGAGGGAATTTTACAATATCGCCATCGCTTTATTGATTATAGGGCGGCGGTTTTTACCAATTTATCGCCGGAGCACATCGAGCGCCACGGCGGTTTTGAAAATTATCGCCGGACAAAATTAAAATTATTTGAACAGGTGGCGAGAAAGCCGAACGGGATCGGTATTTATAATTTAGACGATGAAAACGTTGGGTATTTTTTAAAACCGAAAATTGCCAGGCAGTATGTTTATACCTTAAAGATGAAGGCGCCGGCAGCCGGCATTCAAAACTTGTTTCGGATAGACAGAATTAAATCAACCACCAATGGCACCAGTTTCTCGTTTAATGGCGAAGAATACGTCATGCCCTTGATCGGCGAATTTAATGTTTATAATGCTGCCGCGGCGGTCTGTTCGGTTATTTCCTTGGGCATCCCCCGGCGGCAGATTAAAAGGGCGCTGGAAAGAGTCGCGCCGCCGCCCGGCAGATTAGAAGCGATAAACAAAAGTCGGGGTTTTTCGGTTTTTATTGATTATGCCCATGAACCTACCAGCCTGGAAGCGGTCTATAACACTATCGTGAAATCAAAAATTAAAAATCAAAAATCAAAAATGATTTGCCTTTTTGGCGCTCAGGGCGGGGGTCGGGACAAATGGAAAAGGCCGGAGATGGGCAGAATTGCGGCGAAGTATTGCGATAAAATTATTTTGACCAACGAAGATCCGTATGACGAAAACCCGGCTGCTATTTTAGACGATATTGAAACTGGGCTGTCGCAATTTCCAAAACGCAAATTTGAAATCTCAAAAAATTATTTTAAGATAATTGACCGCCGCGAAGCGATAAAAAAAGCGCTTTTGCTGGCCAAAAAAAGCGACATAGTGATTTTGACCGGTAAGGGCGGCGAGGTTTGGATGTGCGTGGAAAACGGCAAAAAAATACCCTGGGAGGAAAAAGAAATAGTTGAAGACATATTGCAAAAATTATGAAAAAATACGAGATTTTAGACCATCCGGCGGAATTGAGATTAAAAATTTACGGCAGAACAATTGAAGAATTATTTAAAAATGCGGCGGAAGCAATGGCGCAAATTTTGTCGGCTGAAGCCGCAAAATTTGAAATCAAAAATCAAAAATCCCCGAAACAGAACAAGTTCGCTGCGGGGCAGGTAAAAATCAAAATTAAGGTAGAGTCTATAGATATCAATTCTCTTTTGGTGGATTTTTTGAACGAAATTTTAGCGCGCAGCCAGATTAATAAAGCGGTTTATTTAGTATCAGATATTAAAATCAGTCGCCAGTCGCCGGCTGTTGGCCGTTGGTCAAAGGCCGAACTTCACGGCTTCTCTGCGGCCCGCTTCAACAGAGATATCAAAGCCATCACCCATTATGGAGTTGATATCAAGAAAAGCCCTGCTGGTCTCTGGCAAACCGAGATTGTCTTTGACATTTAATCGGGTTTGTGCTACTCATAAGCCCAATAGGTTAAATTTAAGTTAAATTTTAAAAAGGGGGGTGATTAGAATGAGAATGAGGCCGGATGGGGTGGTAGTTTTTGCCTTTGGAGATTTTGCCAGAGATTTCGCCAGAGATCAATACAAAAATACAAACTGGCATATGGCCAGACGAGCGGAGTTTTTGGCAAAAAAATTCAAGATTCGCATAGTCACTCCAAAGGACATTCCGGTGGATATCACGAGATTCAAAGTTTTATTTGCGGAGGATGCGGGGAAGAAAAAGCACATATCCACCCTGGATGTGGCGAAGGAAGCCGTCAAACTGGCCAAAAAAATGGGCTGGCGGAAAATTAAGGTTGTCGCAGCGCCGCCGCATGAATGGCGTTGCCGCCGGGACCTTCGCAGATTAGGACTTAAGGAGGTGGAGGGAGACGATTATTTCCGCTCCACCCGGGAGTTTCCTCCCGGGTTTTGGTTTTCTAAAAAGTCCACCCAATGGTGGACCCGTTCTCTCGGGTTGTGGTGGCTCCGGGAGATTCCGCTGCGGCTAATGCCGTGGTGGCTATATAAAAAAATTGCCTAAAAGCAAAAACGGCGGTGTTTCGGCACCGCCCCTTTCATTTCCGCGTTATTCAATAATATAAAAAAATATAAAAAATAAGATAAAATTAGTATCTAAATGCGGCGCTCTAACGCATTAGAGCACTCTCCATCCGGTTTATTAAATAGGGGAAATTTCAATTACTGCCAATTCAAAACCATAAATCAAAACCATATCATCAATTCAAAACTATAATTCAAAACTATAATTGAAAACCATATCATAAATTCAAAATCATTCAAAATCATATCAATCATATCAATTTAAAACCACGCCGAAACCAAGAGCGCTCTAATCGGTTAGAGCGCTCTTGGTTTTGAATAAAAAAGAATTATTTGTTATATTTAATCTAATGAGCAGCACCAGCAAGAAATATTTTAATGGAAATTTTAAGGAGAAGATTTGGGGGCAATTGATAAAGAAAATTAAGAAAGCGAAATCCAGCCACGATATGACAAATGTTTTAAGCAAGTCGCTTACCCCAACTGAGTTGAATCTTTTAGAAAAACGATTAGCGGTTCTTTATTTGCTAAAACAAGGCTTGTCTTACCGCAAAATTTCTGAAATCGCCGATGTCCATTACAATACCATAAGCTTTGTCAAAAAAGGCCTTAAAAGACCGGCCAGAAAGAAAAAGGTTTGGTCAGAATTCGGGGCTGCAAAAAATAAAAAACCAAAATTCCTAAAATACCCCGCCCATAAAGGAAAAGGCCGTTGGGGATTCCTTAATACGCTCTAACCGGTTAGAGTGCTCTATTTGGTTAGAGCGCGTTGATTGAATAAAATAATAGGTAAACAAAATAATTAGCAAGAAAAATTTGGCAAAAAAGATAACGAACAAAAAGATAACGAACAAAAAGGATGTAACAAAACACAATAATTTCCCCCAACTTCTTCGTAGAGCAAAGCCCGTTAGGAACCAAAAAGATTTCCAATTATGATAAACAAAAAAAATCTTACAAAAATCAATGATTATCTTTGGGAAATTCCAAAAAACTTCCGTTCGGATATGCGGGTGTCGGGTCGAATTTATGCCGATGAAAAACTATTGGAAGATGCCTTTCGCGATAAATCCATTGAACAATTAATTAATCTTTGCGCTTTGCCGGGCATTCAAAAATACGGCTTGGCGATGCCGGATATTCACGAGGGCTACGCTTCGCCGATTGGCGGCGTAGCGGCTATCAGTACGGTTGACGGCATTATTTCGCCCGGAATGCAGGGTTATGATATAAATTGCGGCATGAAGCTTTTACGTTCCGGTTATTCGGAAAAGGAACTGCGGCCGCAATTGGACAAATTAGCCAGAGAAATTCAAAAAGAAGTGCCCTCTGGCTTGGGTCAGGGCAGACGGATAAAAATTGATATCCCGACCTTGGATAAGATTTTGGAAGGCGGCGCCAAAAGATTGGTTGAGCAGGGCTACGGAGAAAAAGAAGATGTTGAAAATTGCGAAGCCGGCGGCCGATTAGAATGGGCCGACGCCTCAATCGTTTCCAACACGGCCAAAAATCGCGGCCGCGATCAGGTTGGCACTTTAGGCAGCGGCAATCATTTTCTGGAAATCCAAAAAGTGGCGGAAATTTTTGATGAAAAAGCGGCTGAAGTTTTTGGTTTATTCAAGGACCAAATTGTGATTATGATTCATTGCGGTTCGCGCGGCTTGGGCCACCAGGTGGCTACTGATTATATCCGAGAATTTATGAGATTAATGGAAAAATACAAAATTAAGGTGCCGGATCGGGAATTCGCCTGCGCGCCCCTTAATTCTTCGGAAGGAAAAAGGGGCTTGGCAGCCAGCGCTTGCTCCGCTAATTATGCTTGGGCTAATCGTCAAATGATCGCTCATTGCGTAAGAAAGGCGTGGCAGGGTGTTTTGGGCAAAAATAGCCAACCACTTACCGCGGTTTATGATGTGGCCCATAATATTATTAAATTAGAAAAATACGAAATTGCCGGAAAAAAGATGGAGGTAGCGGTTCATCGCAAAGGCGCCACCCGAGCTTTTCCGCCAAATCACCCGGAAATTCCAGAAAAATATCAGCCCGTTGGTCAGCCGGTTTTAATTCCCGGCTCGATGGGTACTGCTTCTTATGTTTTGCGCGGCACCGAAGAAGCCAAAGAAAGTTTTTATTCTACTTGCCATGGCGCGGGCCGGACAATGTCGCGGCGTGCGGCCACTCGGGCTTTGTCCGGTCAAGAAATTATTAAAGATTTAGAAAGCCGCGGCATTATCGTCAAATGTTATTCTTGGAGCGGCATTGCCGAAGAGGCGCCGCAAGCGTATAAAAATATTCACGAAGTGGTGGAAGCAGTCCACCAAGCTGGCCTATCTAAAAAAGTAGCCAAATTAGTGCCGTTAGCCGTAATCAAAGGAGAATGAAAGAAGTTTATTTATATAAAAATTACCCGACCCCGAAGAACCCCGCCTTGGCGGGGCCTACGGGTAGGCAAAAAAGTTCAATGCGCAAACTGCGCTCGTTATTGTGTGATTGAAAATGGCCAGCGGGGAATTTGCGGGGTGCGGGAAAATCGGGGTGGCCGCTTATACTCCAAAGAGACTGAACCTCCAAAAAATCAGCAGACGATTAGATCTCAAAAAATACGGGATAATTGTTAGAACCGCGCCGCTCCTTAGTCATTGCGCCGCCAAAACCACCGAACTTTTGTTGCCGGATTTGGAAGGCGTGGACACGATCGAAAAACAAATTTATATTTACTGCCGGAAAGGGGGCGCTGATCCCCGGCGGGAAAAAATTGTTATTTATAGATTTGCCGTTGAAGAATATCAATAAAATTATGAAACAAATTTATCTTGATTACGCCTCTACGACCTATATTGACCCGTGCGTGCTTCAAAAAATGAAGCCGTATTTGACAATCGGTTACGGCAACGCTTCCGCTTTGTATTCGTTAGGCCGTCAAGCTAGAATCGCTATCGAAAAAGCCCGCCAAGAAGTGGCAAAAATTTTAGGGGCATCAAGTCAAGAGATTATTTTTACCGGTTCAGGCACCGAGTCGGTTAATTCGGCAATTTTTGGTATTGCTGGGGCGTATAAAGACAAGGGTAACCATATTGTTATTTCTAAAATTGAACATAAAGCGGTTTTGGAATCGGCCAAAAAATTGGAAAAGGAAGGCTTCCGCGTAACTTATTTAAATGTTGATTCCGCCGGCTTAGTTAAATTAGACGAATTAAAAAAGGCATTAAACAAAAAAACAATTTTGGTTTCTATAATGTATGCCAACAACGAAATTGGGACAATCCAGCCCGTTAAAAAAGTTTCAAAAATCATCAGAAGGTTTCGCAAAGATAGTATTCTGCCCGCTTTTCACTCCGACGCCTGTCAGGCCGCCGGCGCGTTATCTTTAAGGGCAGACAATCTGGGCGTTGATTTATTAACTCTAAATGGTTCAAAAATTTACGGCCCAAAGGGCGTTGGTTGTCTGTATGTCAACAAAAATTATAAAATTGAACCTTTGATTGTCGGCGGCCATCAGGAAATGGGTTTGCGGGCCGGCACAGAGAATACGGCTTTAATTGTCGGTCTGGCCGAGGCCTTAAAATTAGCGGAGAGGTGGCGGGAAAAAGAAAGCCGGCGACTGAGAAAACTGCGCAATTATTTTATCAAAAAAACCCTAAAAACCATTCCTCATTGTCAGCTAAACGGTCATCACCGAAAAAGATTGCCCAACAATCTTAATTTTTCAATTGCCGGCGTTGAAGGCGAATCATTGGTTTTAAAACTTGACCAGCGCGGTATCGCCGCCTCCACTGGTTCTGCCTGCACTTCCGCGGAATTAACTCCCTCGCACGTGCTATTGGCTTTGGGATTGCCGGAAGGTTTGGCCCATGACTCTTTGCGCCTGACTCTGGGGCGGAAAACCAGCAAAAAAGACTTAGAATATGTCTTAATGGTTCTGCCGAAAATCGTTGAAGATTTAAGAAAAATTTCAGCGATTAAAATTTAAACCCATGATTCAAAAGAAGAGACAAAAAATAAAAAAAATTGACATTAAAAAAGGCAAAAAATCTTGGCTTTACAGCAAAATCGTTAAAGAACACTTTTTCCATCCGCGAAATGTTTTATTAGATGAAAAAAACTATCGATATGACGGTAAAGGAATTGCGGGGAATGTTCTCTGCGGCGATATTATGGCGCTTTGGATTAAAGTTGACCCCAAAACCCAGAAAATAAAAGATTGCAAATGGCGGACGTATGGCTGCGCTTCAGCCATCGCCGCCACTTCAATGATGTCGGTGATGGTAACGGAAAAAGGCGGAATGACTTTTAAAAAAGCGATTGATTTGAAGCCTCGGCAAATCATTAAAAGATTGGGCGGTTTGCCAAGAATAAAACTTCATTGCGCGGCGCTGGGTTTATCTGCTTTAAAAGAGGCAATCAATGACTACCCTAAAAACAAAAACACAAAATAACATTTTTTTTCTCAAGCAAAAAATTAAGGAGGCCGAAGGAGTATTAACCTTAAAATTCTTGCCCGCCAAAGAAAAAATTTTTTCTTTTCAGCCGGGACAGTTCGTTCCGGTTTCTTTTTTGGATAAGCGGGCCAGCGGGAAAATCAGGGCTTATTCAATTTCTAGCGCCCCTTCGGAAAAATTTTTAACCATCACTGTAAAAAAAGTCGGTGTTTTTTCCGCGGCTTTGCATAATTTGAAAATCGGCGAAAAAATCAAAATCAGTTCGCCGCGAGGAAATTTTTATCCGGACAACTCGGCGAAAAATTTGGTTTTTTTAGCCGGCGGCATCGGCGTCGCGCCCTTTTATAGTATCATCAAGGATTGGGTCAGCCGCCGTTTATTTTGCAAAAACAAAATCACGCTTTTTTACAGCAATTATGTCAAAAAAGAAATTGTTTTCTTTAAAGAACTAAATGAAGTTGCCGATAGCCAGCCGAATTTCAAAGTAATTTATTTTTTGACGAGAGAACGAATTGAGAATAAAAAAATCAAAGAGTTTAGGCGACTAAACATTCAGTTTAGGCGACTAAACATCCGGATTGTGAAAAAATACCTGAAGACGCTTAAAAACAAACATTATTTTATTTGCGGGCCCAATGAATTCGTCAGCAATTTGCAGCGGAAATTAAAAAAGAGCGGCGTGAAAAAAAATCTGATAAAAACCGAAGCGTTTTATTAAAAAATAACTTATTCCTTAATTTCAATCGCCTTTACCGGACAAACATCGGCCGCTTCTCCGGCGCAGTTGATCTCAACTGTTTCCAATGTAAAATTTTCTCCGGCTTTGTGAGAATTCTTGAGCGTGGCTAAACCGTCTTTTTTGTCCAGTTCAAAAAATTTCGGGCAAACCGCCATGCAGGCGCCACAGCCAATACATTTTTTCCGTTGATGAATAATTTTAGGCATAGATTTGCGGAATAATTATATTAAATATTGTAATTTTAATGAAGCGGCGCGTCCAGTGCCCAAAAATAAGCGAAAAAAAAGAGGAGGTATTAACCTCCTCATCGTCGTCTGCGGACTTTGCGCTTGGTGGGCGGCGCTGACGCGATGGCGTCGATAGCGTCAGCGATCGCCTTTTGGTCCTTACTCATTATTTTCAGCCGATCAGAGACCGGCTGATCACAGTTTCCGCAGGTAGTAGCGGCCTCGCTTGGATTAGGTGTGCCGCAGTAAGGGCACACCGAGCCATCGGGTTCCCAAACGGGAACCCATTTAAACTCAAGCTGGCGTGCCATTCGGCATCACCTCCTTTCCGGCGCCGGAGACGTCGAATAATTGAAAAATCCAGCGCCAGGGCTCATGCCAGAACGGCATATACGAGATATCATAGCCCTCGCTGATGGCCACCAACGAAAAAAATCCGATGATCAGATAAGAACATATTAAAAAAACTAAAAACGAAACAACTTCTTGAATAATTTGTTTTCTGTCCATACTGTCCTCCCCTCCTTTTTTTTAATTTAAACAGCCGCTTTATATATAACATATTTTTTGAAATTTGTAAATAGGCGCATTTGTCAACAAAAAATAAGGTGATATAATTAAATATTACTATTCAAAAAATTCAATTTATGGAACTGACTTTTTGCGGCGGCGCCAAAAACTTGACCGGCGCCAACTATTTACTGGAATCAGGC
>Ga0194126_10001136_pt1 | contig 45034 bp, 32 predicted proteins | sample TA2KigC150mmetaG_FD_148641 | JGI IMG/M metagenome (GOLD analysis project Ga0194126, IMG submission 148641) | Freshwater microbial communities from Lake Tanganyika, Tanzania - TA2015035 Kigoma Deep Cast 150m | ecosystem: Environmental > Aquatic > Freshwater > Lake | place: Tanzania: Lake... | reverse complement strand
GGCCGGGTTCCAGCGGGAGCTGGCGGCGACGAGGGTGGTCTTCGCCACGCTGCTGGGTCGGCCGGAGCTGAAGATGGCGACTCTCGCCGGGGCCTTAGGCGAAACGCCGGTGACCGCGCTGCTCGAGGCGACCGCGGAAGGCGTGTTGGCGAGTCATCCCAGCGCGACGGCGGCGCAGGCGAACCTCGAGCAGGCCGAACTGACCTACCGACGGGCGCGGCTGGAGCCGTATCCCGACCTGACGTTGGGCGTGTCAGGCGGGCGTCTGGGCGAAAGCGACGAGTCCATCGTTCAACTGGGGTTCTCGCTACCCCTGCCGATCGTCGACCTCGGCAAAGGGAAGCAACAGGAGGCTCGGGCGAACGTGGACGTGGCAGAAGCGGAGTGGCAGGCGATCCGCCAGCAGTTGCAGCGCGAGTGGGCCAACGCTCAGGAGCGTTACCACACCGCCGTGGAACAGGTGGGCCGTTACCGCGATCGAATCCTGCCCAAGGCCGAGGAGGCGTTGCGGTTGGTCCAAACCGGCTTCGAAGAGGGCAAGTTCAACTTCATCGATTGGCTGGACACGCAGCGGACGACAGCCGAGGCGCGGCGGGTCTACCAGGAGAAGCTCCTGGAAATGAACGTGGCGCAGGCGGAGTTGGAGGCCCTGCTGCATCCCGAACCGACTCGACCTTGAACCACGAGCGAACTCCAAACTATGAATCCCCCATCCCATTCCGGGATACCACCTCGCATGAAAGGTCGGGCGGCCTGTCCCCAGGCCGCCGCCGGCGCGGTGGGGACACCGCGCCCTACCGACTTCCGGGGTAACCGGCAGATCCCACTCAGAGGGACAGCGGTGGCGGCTATCGCCGCCTCCGTGTTGCTCGCTGGCTGCACGAAGCCGGAAAGCCAAGTCCACGACCACGGCGTCGACCAAGCCGGCCCCGCCCAGATCGACCAGAACCACGGCGAGCCCACCACCGCGCTTCGGGTCGCCGCAGCGGTCAACGCGCTGCCGACTCCCAGCGGCCCACGGTGCGCCCCACACCACGCCCCCAAGCAGTGGTGTTTCATTTGCGACCCGGTGCTGCGTGACCCGGGGCGGCTGTGGTGCCAGGAACACGCTCGTTACGAAGACCGTTGCTGGCTATGCCATCCGGAACTCGAAGACAAAAATCGCCTCTGGTGCAACGAGCATTCCCTGTACGAAGATGAGTGTTTCCTTTGTCATCCGGAACTGAAAGGCCAAGCCCAGCCTGCCGCAGCGGCCGTCTCAATGCTGATGTGCCGCGAGCACGGTGTGCCCGAAGCCGAGTGCGGCATTTGCCGCCCGGAGGTGACCGCCCAACTCGAACCGGGCGAGGGCCTGAAGGTGCGACTGCCCGCCAAGACCTCCGCGCGCAGCGCTGGGGTGCAGACCGGCAAGCCGTCAGTGGGCAGCATGGCCGAGGCCATCGAGTGTTACGCGGAGATCGCCTTCAACCAGAACAAACTGGCGCACGTCGTGGCGCCCGTGGGCGGCATGGTCCAGGATGTGGCCGCGGACTTAGGAAGCCAGGTCGAGGAACAACAGACCGTGGCCCGGCTTTGGTCGGCCAGCATCGCCGAGGCCGTGGCCCGGGCCGTGCTCTCCCACCAGACCCTGGCCCGAGAGCGCCGCTTGCGCGCGCAGCGGGTGACCTCCGAGCAGAACCTCCAGGAAGCGGAGGCCGCCCATCGCGCCGCCTGTCAGCAACTGAGCACGCTGGGCTTCACCGAGGAACAGATTGACGAGTTGGGCGAGAAACCGGGCGAGCAGGTGCTCCTCGAGGTGCGCGCGCCGTTCGCAGGCGAGATTGTCGAACGCACGGCGGTGCGGGGCGCACTGGTGGACGCGGGTAGAATCCTGTTCACGGTGGCGGACCGGACGACGATGTGGGCGATGCTGAACATCCCGGAGTTGGCGCTGGCGCGCGTGCGCGTGGGCCAGACTGTGGAGTTGCAAGTCGATTCGATTCCCGGCCGGACGTTTACCGGCCGACTGACGTGGGTGGCGGCTGAGGTGGATGAGCGCAGCCGATTAACGCGAGCGCGCGTCGAGGTGGCCAATCCGGACGGTCTGCTGCGCGCCCGGATGTTCGCCCAAGCCCGGATTGTGGTCCGCCGCGCCGATGGCGCTTTGCTCTTGCCCAGCTCGGCCATCCAGCAGGTGGAAGGCAAGCCCGTGGTGTTTGTGAAGCTCGAGGAGGATTTGTTCGAGGCGCGGCGGGTGGCGTTGGGCGCGAGATTCGAGGGTCAATCCGAAGTGCTGGTCGGCTTGCGGGCAGACGAAGAAATCGCCGTGCGCCGAGTCTTCCCGCTCAAGTCGCAGTTGCTCGTCTCTCGGTTGGGCGCCGGCTGCGCCGATGACTAGCGTTCTCTTGAGGGCCGCATGAATTGGCTCATCCATTTCTCCCTCAACAACCGCCTTCTGGTCTGCGTCCTCTCGGCGGTGCTCGTCGTCGTGGGCGGCCGCGCGCTGTTGCATCTGCCGGTGGACGCCTTCCCGGATACCACGCCGGTCCAGGTGCAAATCAACACGGCGTTGCCGTCCCTCAACGCCCAGGAAGCCGAGCAACAGGTCACCTTGCCCATCGAACTCGCCATCGGCGGCCTACCCGGCCTCCGTAATGTGCGGTCCGTCTCGAAGTTCGGCCTGTCTCAGGTCGTCGCCACCTTTGACGATCGCACCGGCATCTACCTGGCGCGCCAACTCGTCCTGGAGCTGTTGCAGAGCGTCGAGTTGCCGGAAGGCATCGCCCGTCCCCAACTGGGGCCGATCTCCTCCGGCCTGGGCGAGGTCTTTCACTACGTCGTTCGCTCGGACCACCCGCAACGCACCCTGACCGAATTGCGGGAGTTGCAGGACTGGGTCGTGAAACCGCAGTTGCGCCAGGTGCGCGGCGTGGCGGAGGTCAACTCCTGGGGCGGCTTCGAGAAGCAATACCACGTCGTGGCAGACCCGGCGCGGTTGGTGAAGTACGGCCTGACACTTGAAGAGCTGATCGCGGCCCTTCAAGCGAACAACCAGAACGTGGGCGGCGGCCAGGTCGTGCGTGGCGGCGAGGCGCTGCTGCTGCACGGCCTCGGATTGACAACGGACACCGAACAAATCGGCGACATCGTCATCCGGGCGCACGACGGTGTCCCGGTACGGGTGCGGGACGTGTCGACGGTGCAGGTGGACCATGAGATTCGTCGCGGCGCCGTGAGCGCCGCAGGCCGAGGCGAAGTGGTGTTGGGTTTGGGGTTCATGCTCCTGGGCGAGAACAGCGCGGTCGTGACGCGCGCGTTGAAAGCGAAACTGGCGGCGATCCAAAAGACGCTCCCGGCGGATGTGATCGTCGAGACGCTCTATGACCGGACGGACTTGGTGGACAAGGTCATTCGCACCGTGCGCCACAACCTGCTGGCCGGCGCGCTGCTGGTCATCGCCGTCCTGTTCGCCTTCCTGGGGAGCCTGCGCGCCGGGCTCATCGTGGCTGTGGCTATCCCGCTTTCGATGCTGTTTGCCGGCAACTTCATGTTGCAGACGGGCATCGCCGCCAGCCTGTTGAGCCTGGGCGCCATCGATTTCGGCCTGATCGTCGATAGCTCTGTCATCATGATCGAGAACTGCGTTCGACGACTCGCCGAGTTCGATGGTAGCTCCCGCAGCGCCGCCGTCCCGGCGGCGGGTTCAGCCGGCGGCTTGCCCGCCGCTCCGGGCGGCAGCGGCAGGGATGCCGCCCTCACCACCAGGCCGGAGGCCTGCGCGGCATCGCGCAGCCGTGACCGCCTTGAGACCATCCGGGACGCGGCCTTGGAAGTGCGGAAACCGACGCTCTTCGGCGAACTGATTATCCTGATTGTCTTCCTACCGGTGCTGACCCTCGAAGGGATCGAAGGGAAATTGTTTCGGCCGATGGCACTGACGATGATCTTCGCCCTGTTCGGTTCGCTGGTGCTGTCCCTGACCCTCATGCCCGTGTTGGCTAGCCTGGTCCTGCCAGCCCAGATCAAACACGCCGAACCGCGGTTGGTCCGGGCCATGCGCCGGCTCTACGCGCCGCTGCTGGACCTGGCGTTGCGGTACCGGAGGGCCACCCTGCTGAGTGGGCTGGCCGTCGTGACGGCGGCGGGCCTGCTGGCCTCCCGTATGGGCGGCGAGTTCTTGCCCAAATTGGGCGAGCAAGCCCTGGCCGTGAGCACCGTCCGGTTGGCCGGCGTGTCGGTCGAGGAAGCGGTGGCGTGGAATACGCGCCTCGAGCAAGAGTTGCTCGACGCTTTTCCGGATGAGATCGAGCACATCTGGTCGCGGTTAGGCGCGCCGGAGATCGCCACCGACCCGATGGGCATCGAGTTGACGGACTTCTTCATCGCGCTGCAACCCCGCGGCCAATGGCGCAAGGCGCGCACGCAACCGGAGTTGGTCGAGGCGATGCGCCAGGTGTTCGCCACCCAGCCGGGCATGACCGCGGCGTTCAGTCAGCCGATCGAGATGCGCATGAACGAAATGATCGCCGGCGCGCGAGGTGACGTGGCGATCAAGGTTTACGGCGACGATTTGGGCGAGTTGCGCCGGCTCGCCGACGAAGTGCAAGCTGCGCTCGCCGGTCTGGAGGGCGCCGCCGAAGTGACCGGAGAACAGCTCACCGGCCAACCGGTGCTGCAAGTTCAACTGGACGCGCAGGCCATCGCCCGCTACGGCGTTCCCCGCCGCAACGTGTTAAACGTAGTTGAAGCCGTGGGCGCCAAGAAGGTTGGCGAGGTGCGCGAAGGCCAACGGCGATTCGCCCTGGCGGTGCGTTTGCCCGATCGACAGCGCACGGACCCCGAAGCCCTCGCCGCCACGCTCATCCCGACGGCGACCGGCCCCATCGTGCCGCTGAACCGGCTGGCCAACCTCGTCGAGACCGAAGGGCCATCCACCATCAACCGGGAATGGGCGCGGCGACGCGTGACCGTGCAAGTGAACGTGCGGGGCCGTGACGTCGCCGGCTTTGTTGCCGAAGCGAAGCAGAAGGTCGGCGCGGCGGTGAAGCTGCCTGACGGTTACGCGATGGAATGGGGAGGGCAGTTCGAGAATATGGAGCGGGCCAACCGGAAGCTGAGGTTCGTGGTGCCGATGGCCTTGGGGCTCATCTTTGTGTTGCTCTACTTTAGCCTGAACTCGTTCCGGGACGTGTGCATCGTGGCAACCGGTATTCCCTTGGGCGCCGTGGGCGGTGTGCTGGCGCTCTGGTTGCGGGAGATGCCATTCACGGTGAGCGCTGGCATCGGCTTCGTCGCTCTGAGCGGGGTGGCTATCCTCAACGGCTTGGTGCTGGTGACCTTCATCAAGCAGCGGTTGGAAGCGGGAACGCCGCTGGAACAGGCGGTGCGCGATGGGTGCCTGGTGCGACTGCGCCCGGTCCTGATGACCGCGCTGGTGGCGGCCGTAGGCTTCATCCCCATGGCACTCAACGTCGGCGTGGGCGGCGAGGTTCAGCGTCCGCTCGCCACCGTCGTCATCGGCGGCATCTTCACCAACACGCTGCTCACGCTGCTGGTGCTACCCGCGCTCTACGGCTGGCTCGCGCGGTCGAGGCCCCAGTCTTGGAGACGCGGGCGCTGACGGAGTTTGAAGGGTACGTGTACCGCCGGTTTTTCAACCGGCATTTGTGCCGACTCGAAAGTCGGCGGTACCAGCCTCCAACCGCTTCGCCGGCTATGGCCACTCGCTCTGCTCGTCTCGCACCCTGAACACGGTCACGCCCGTAGATCGAACGCTTGTGCAGTCCTTCGCTCCCGAGTTACCACTGGCCAGGCGGCCAGCGCGCATGTCAGAGTGCGGTAATGAAAGTCAAAGCGAACCATAGCTTTGGCGAGATTCGGCACGGCGAACGGCTCACGGTTGCCGGCGAACGTTGGCGGGCCTTTTGTTGGTGTGGGCCGGCTGTGGGGTGGCTCGCATTGTGTTTCTTCGTGCCAATGCTGTTGCTGTTCGGCGTCAGTTTCCTGTCGCGCGATGACTTGGGCAGGATCGGTCTCCCGCTGACCTTCGAGAATTACCAGCGCCTGATCGGGTTTGGCCTCTTGGGCTTCGACTCGCTCTACCCGGTCATCGTCTTGCGCAGTCTGGTGTTGGGGGCCATGACCGCAGGGTTGTGCGTGCTGGCGGGCATGCCGCTGGCCTTCTTTGTCGCCGGGTTGCCCACACGCTGGAAAAACCTGGCGCTCACCTTGGTCATCGTTCCCTTTTGGACAAACCTGCTCGTGCGAACTTACGCCTGGCAAATCCTCCTGAGTTCCGACGGTTGGGTGACGCGCGTGGCGGTGGGCTTGGGCTTGGCGGCGCCGGGCGAGGCGTTGTACCCGGGCGCGGGCGCGGTATTGGCTTGCATGGTATGCGATTACCTCCCGTTCCTGGTGTTGCCGTTGTACGCGTCGGTCGAGAAACTCGACTGGACGTTGGCCGAGGCAGCGGTCGATCTCGGGGCGAATCCGGCGCGCGCCTTCTGGCATGCTGTCCTGCCCCAGATCCGGCCAGGGCTGGCGGCGGGTGTGATCTTAGTGTTCCTGCCTGCGACCGGGCAGTTTGTGATCCCAGACTTGTTGGGCGGGGCGAAGACCGTCTTGCTGGGCAACGCGGTGCAGCAGCAGTTCGGTTCGAGTTTGGACTGGCCATTCGGCTCGGCGATTGCCGTTCTGGGCTTGGCGGCGGTTCTGAGCGGGCTCTGGCTCCACGCGCGGTATGCTCGGGAGCGACGCGAATTCGAGTGGATATGAAACCCGCGCGCATCCCGCTCGCGGCAACGGCCCTCGGGCTGTACGCCTTTCTGTACCTGCCGATCGCAGTGGTGGTGGTGTTTTCGTTCAATGCGGCGCGCTATAACCCAGCTTGGGAAGGGTTCAGCCTGCAATGGTACGCAGCTCTACTCGACAACCGGGCGGCGCAGGCAGCGGTGCGAAACACGTTGATCTTGGCGCTATCGAGCACCGCCGTCGCCACTGTCCTGGGCACGCTGCTCGGCTTTGGACTGAGCCGGTACCGATTCCCCGGCAGGAACTGGGTCGCGCAGTCGCTGCAGGTGCCGGTGTTCATTCCGGACATCGTGATGGCGGCGGCGCTGTTGCTCGGGTTCTCGCTCGCGCGCGAATGGACCGGTCGGCCGCAGCTTGGCCTGACCACGATGGTGCTGGCGCACGTCAGCTTCCAGATTCCGTTTGTGGCCGTGGTGGTGCGCGCACGGTTGGCCGGTCTCGACCCTGCCCTCGAGGAAGCCGCGCGCGACCTGGGCGCTAACAGCGCGCAGGCCTTCCGGCACGTGACCCTGCCGTTGATCCTGCCGGGTGTGTTGGCGGCGGCGATGCTCGCCCTGACGCTGAGCCTGGACGATTTCGTGGTCAGTTTCTTCACGAGCGGACCCGGCTCAACCACGCTGCCCATCTTGATCTACTCGTCGGTCAAGCGCGGGTTGACCCCCGAGATCAACGCCCTGGCCACCCTCATGGTGGTGGCTGCCGTGCTCGTGGCCGCCGTGTTGAGCCTCTACCGGCGTGGTGCCGACCGAGCCTGAGTCGGGCGCGGTGACAGAGAGTCGAGAGGTCCGCCTGGGTCGCTAGTCGCCCGCCCCGCCCACGGTTCGAGTCGCGCTGGGATCTTGGGTTGACCCGGCCTGCGGCTTGAGTTGCTTGGCCAGCCGGGCGACGCGTTCGCCTAATCGCCGGGCGCCCTCCAGTTCGCTCTGGCCCACGCCCAGATCCAGCGGCCCGGTGATGGCGGCGGCGCCAGCCTCCGCCCAGATGCTGCCGGTGCGTTCGTTCTGGTAAAGTGGCCCCACGACAATCATCCGGTTGTGCAACATGAACAGGAGCAGCGACACCACCACATGACCTTGGCCGCCCACTTGCCCGCCGGCCGTGGCAAAGGCGCCGCCGACCTTGTCGGTGAAATCCACGCGCCACTTCCAGTTCCAGTCGTCGATGATGGTCTTCATCTCGCCCGGGATGTTGGCGAAATACGTCGGGCTACCGAGGATGATCCCGTCGGCGGCCTCGAGGTCAGCCTGCGTGGTTTCTTGGACACGCTTGAGCACGGCGCTCACCCCCGGCACGCGCTGTACTCCCTCGACCGCGCCGCGGGCCATTTGCTCGGTGTTGCCTGTGCGAGAGTGATACGCCACCAACACCCGCACGGCGTCGCGGGATGCCGATGCGGCAGGCGGGTGCGCTTCATCTCCGTGCAGCGCACTGACAGCCGCGCTCACACCGAGCAGGGCCAGCGCCAAGGCCCCGGCAGCGCTGAATTCCCGAAAGCGAATCGGCCGGATGACGTTGTCAACGGTGGCGCGGCGGCGGTCGGGCGCCTTCCTTCGGTCGCGCCGGGTGCCAGCAAGGCCAGCGAGAAGGAGGATACCCTGCGGAGTGTTCTGCGGAGTGAATCGACCCAAGAGCGGTTGGGCAGAGGTGTGATGCATAGCAGCAGGGGCGTGATGCATGGACATGATGCTGGTGAGCATGGTGTGGGTCCCGGGCTGCCGCAATCGCGAAAGTCCGCGCTGGCCCGTTGTTGAGGGCACCTGAATAGAATGCAGCGCAATGAGTTGAGAGCCGCGACACGCGGCGGTGTCAACCATTTTAAACCTGGCACAGAGTTGTCATTCTGGTCCGGAGCCGGACCGTCGCCGTCCTATTCCCACGAGCTGGCACTCGCCCGAGCATGCCACTACGAGCGCCGGGGTAGCTGCGAGCTGGCACTCACGGTTGTTGGCCGCTGGGTCCTTGGGTCGTTGGGTCGCACGGCCTGTGGAACGTGTCAACGACTATAAGACCGGTTCAAAGTAAGAGTAAGAACGGGAACGACTTCCAACGAACAGCTTGTCCCACGCTACTTAGTGCTGTCTCCAAAGCCGGTGCTCTCGGTCAGGTGCCAGGACGACGCCGGAAAGCAGAAGAAGGGAACCGAGTAGTTGCGGTTGAGATTCTTCGTTCGTAGCCCCAACTCACTCCGCGGTTCGGGATCGCCAAACCGTGTCAACGACTTTAAACCCGGCACAAAGCACTTCCAGGTTCCTGAGGCTTGATCGTTGTCGTCCAGTCCCAACACAACAGCGGCACTCAGGGGCGAACGGCGAACCGAACTGAACTGGCGTTCGTTCGCCGCCGCTAGGTCAGAGGGCCGGCGCGCATCGAGACGCATCGAGATGGCTTTGGGATTGCTCGACGGGTGCGTGGCGCCTAAGTTCGGAGCATGGTTGCTACGTTGCTGACTGTTCAGCCGCCCCCAGGCGAGTTGGCCGGACTGCTGCGCCCCGAACCGCTTCCGGACGGGACGGAACCCGAGGCGCGGGTGGTGCTTTGCGGCCTGTCCTGGCAACGGTACCTGGACCTGGACCAAGCACTTGGCCACGACCGTCCGAGTCCGCGCTGCTACTACTTGGACGGGGATTTGGAGTTTATGACGACGTCCAAGGAGCACGAACGGATCAAGAAGTGGATTGCCGGCCTACTCGAGATGCACTTCGACACGCTCAAGGTAGAGGTCATCCCGCGCGGCCAAGCGACCCTACGTTCCACCCTCGAGGACGCGGGCGCCGAACCGGATGAGTCGTGGTGCCTTGGAGGGGAGAAGGAGTTCCCCGAGCTGGTGTTGGAAATCGCGCTGAGCAGCGGCGGTATCAGTAAACTCGAGATGTACCGGCGTTTCCCAGTGCCCGAAGTCTGGCTATGGCGGCGTGACGGTTTGGAGATCTACACGCTGCGCGCGGACGGTTCCGGCTACGATCGGGTGCCTGGGAGCCGTCTCCTGCCGGATCTGGACGTGGCCTTGCTATCACGCTGCGTGAAGATTCGGTCCTGGCGGGAGGCTCGCCGCCTCTTTCGGGACGGAGACCGAGGGGGCACGTGAGGTCGATGCGCACGGTTCGATCGTCGAACGGACTGGCGCCGTCGCCAACTGCGACCGGACAGCGGTTGCGGTCCGGCCCGGGAGTACAAAGTTCAGGGTGAGCCAGGGGGAACCGAGAACGGCGCCGCCAGGCAATGGAGGCTGCCATCGGCGGTTTGCACGACGATCTCGGCCAAGCCGTCCCCATCCACGTCGGCAATCGCGGGCATCGAGAGGTTGGCCGGACCACCCCATTCCCAGAGAAGGCGGCCGGCGGTGCGATCGCCCGTAACGGCCACGAGCTTGGTCCCCGCCGGGTAGAGGAGTTCATCCCCAGGCCGGCCGTCGATGTTGGCAGCCACGACGCGCGGGGAGGTGGGATGGGGCGCCGCGAGCGACCAGAGCACTTTGCCGTCTTGGGGATCGATGGCGCGCACGCCGTCGCCGTAGCCTGTGGAACCGAGCTCGTGGACGCCGTCGCCGTCCCAGTCGATTAGCGCGTGTTTGACGGCGGTGGTCTGGCCGACGTTGCCCTCGTTGGGATTGGTGGGATAATCCGCGCGCCCGAGTCCATGCCAACGCGGAACGCCGTTCGTGTCGAGCAAGGCCAGGATGTAGGGTGAATCCAGCAGGATGGACTTCGAGTTCGAGGCGGTGAACGCGTGCACCAGGGGCTCGCCGTAGGCGGCCCACGCCGGCAGGCTCTTGCGACTGGCCAACTCGACGCCGTGGAGCAGCTTGCCCGTTCGCCCGTCAGCCACCCAGAAACAGACCGGGTAGAGCGAGATCAACTCGTCGAGACCGTCGCCATCGAGGTCCGCCACCCCGGGCGGGATACCAGCGTAACCCCAGTTGAACTGGCCGGTCTGGATGGCCTTGTCTTGGGTCCAGACGACTGCGCCGGTGCGTCCGTCCAGGAGTTGGCCGACGTCCGAGTGCATGAAGCCACGGCGAGTCGAGACGAACAGGTCGAGTCGATTGGTCGCGCGGAAATGGCCGGGCCACCAACTGGTCAAGGCGCTCACGTTCCAGACGGGTGTGCGGCCGAGGGTTTGGGGGAAGAGCTTCTGCCACAGCGTCGAGCCGTCGTGCCGATACGCGACCAGCAATGCGCGCCCAGTGGGATCCTGGTCCGCCACGACGATTTCGCAGCCGCCGTCCCCATCCAAGTCAGCCGCCACGGGTCCGAGCCAACGGCTTCCATCGCCCATGCCGCGTCCTGGGCGACCCCACAGGATGGCTGGGGGGTTGGTCCGATGGTCGGGCGGTTGGACGGCCCAGATGTGTTCGGCGGCGCCTTCGGCGACGACGGTCATGGGGCCGCCGGGTTTAAGGCGCGCGACGATGGGAGTCGAGACCGCAACGCCCAGCGGTTGCTCCTCGAGCACGCGCACCTGGGCATCGTCGCAGGACAGAAGCGGGGCTCGGCCCCGAGGCGCGCGCACTCGAAGCGACGCAGCCGGGCCGCCCATACCTTCGAGCATGGCAGCGGTTTTGAAGTCGAGATCGGCTGGCAAACTGGACGCCTCCCAAACGGTCTGCACGCGGCGTCCGGGTGCAAGGCGAGCTGCTCGAACCGTGGTGGTTCGGGTCGAGTCGGGCGGGGCAATTCGCTGCGTGTAGAAGAAGTGCGGAAGTTGGTTGGTCGCACTGGTTGCCAGCAAGACATGGCGCATGCCCTGGGCCGCCGTCGTGGACCAGGTGGGGCCGAGCGCCGGCAGGTCCGCCGTTCCCCAGGCAGCCTCGGCCTGGGACCACAACACCAGCGGTGTCGGGTCACGCACATCCACCAACTCGACTGTCCCGAATTCGAGCGCCAGCGGGCCATCGGTGCCGATCAGGAACAGCTCGGCCTTGCCGTCGCCATCCAGGTCCGCTGTGCCCTCGAGGAAGCGGCCAGGCAGGTGCCTGAGCTGTTGGCCTGTGCTCGCCTCGAGGACGACCACGTGCCATTGGCCGTCGCCGGTATCGTTGAACAGGTTCAAGACCAGCTCGGGCCGGCCATCGCCGGTCACGTCGACCAGAGGGCGGGGGCCGATTTGAGGCCACTTCTTGCGCTCGTCGATGTTGGGCTCGAGATCGCGCCGCCAGCGCACCGAGAGGCGCCGTTCTTCCGGCTGGTTAGGGTCGTAATTGAGCACGTCGATGTGACTTTGAAAATCGCCCAGCGTGACCAGCTCCATCTGCCCGTCGGCGTCGACATCGGCCAGGCCGAACCAACCGTAAGGGCGGCTCATATGGTAGCGGAGCTCACTCTCTTTCCGCCCCGTCGTGCCCTCGAAGATCATGACGCGGTAGTGTGCGGCCACGCAGACCTCTTGGACGCCGTCGCCGTCCAAGTCATAGACGAGGTTCAGGGGTTGGAAGATGGTGGCTTCGGGCGGGTCGGTTTGCCAGACCAGGCGCGGCTGATCGGAGCCGCGGTCGTAGGCGAAGAGCTGCAGCCGACAGACTTTTTGGTCGGTCCAAGTGTGATTCCAGGCGACGCGCTGCCAACCTTTCACCTGGGGCAGGATTTGCGCCCAACGTTCATGGTAGGACTCGACGGCAGGCCGGAGTGTGCCGGTTCCGTCCAAGTCAAGTTGGCGCGGCCCGGGCGCCGGGAGTGTGCGCGGCGTGGTCGGCGCAAGGGCATCGCCGGCGTTCAGGTCCAGCCGGCGTTCGCCCTGCGCGGGCAGAATCTCGAGGAGCCATTGGCGTCCGGCGAGGGAGCACGACCAGGCGAGGTGCGGCTCGGAGAGACGGCCCTCGATCGCCGAGCGACCGGTCAACGCCGCGTCGCGAGCGTAGCGCGGCCAGTCGTCGGAGGGGCGCGGTGGTTGTGCGGCGGCCGGCGTGGCCAGCAGCAGCAGGAGGAGGAGTCCCCGGCAACCGATCGAGCGCCAAGGCCAGAGGCGGCGCTGGTTTTGCTGCTCCGGTTTGATCGACGTCATAGAACACTCGCATCGGGCCGAAGCCCGAGGTGACGCTCGTGTCCATCACGCCGACGCGAGGTCGTTAGCCGTTCGGGTGCCGGATTTGACGAGCGGCTTCCTCTTGGAGGACGCGATTTTCCCATGGCGTAAATGGCCGGGTGGCAGAGTGGTTTGGGAACGGATCTCGTGTGCGCCGTCATGATCTCGATCGGCGATGCACCGCTGTCGTCACTGCTGCCGAGCTTAGGCTGGCAGGATGTCGGAAGTCAATGGGTTGGCCGTCGCGAAGAGTCGTGGCTGAATGCCACCGTCAGCGGCCCGGGCATTCTGAGTTTCTGGTGGCGTACGGCCTCCGGAGGCGATAACGATGCGATCAAGTTCAGCGTCAGCGGCACGACCCTCGCGCGAACCACGGGCACTGCGGACTGGGAACTGAAACGAGCCGCGCTGCGGTCGGGGCAGGCCACCGTTCACTGGCGGTGCAATCGGGGAAACCAAAGTTCAGAAGCGGATGCGGCAGCATGGGTCGACCAAGTGATGTTCGCTCCGGCGCCAGCGCCGAGACTTGCCGCCGAGTTTGCGGACGACGGGCAGGTCAGCCTCCGGGTTGACACGGTCGAAGGCCTGGCGTAGGCCCTCCACAGCAGAGCAGCGCTTGAAGGCGGACTCGCCCATTGGGCAACGGTAAACATCGTCATCGGCACAGGAGAACCTGCGATCTTTTTGAGGGTGCGAGCGGACATGCCCGAGGAGTACTACCGGGTGGTTGTCGAGTGAGGTCGACCGGTCCACACGAGATGGCGCGCTCGCCTCTACGGATGAGGGCTTGGGATAGACGACAGTTTGTTGGTAGCAGGGCGCGCAGTCCTCTGCGCGCCGCAAACCGCTGTGGACACTGGAGGCTGCAGCGCACAGAGGACTTCGCGCCCTACCGCCGACTTGTAGTTCGTCTCGGTGACTCATGAGTAAATACCTCGGACATCTCAGGAAAGACACGTTTTACGAGCAGTATTGATAACGCGCGTGGGAGGAAGTCGCTGGCCTCTGCCCTGGTTGTGCTCTGGTCAATCGGCACCGCCCTTGACCAGCAATCGGAGGGCCGATTTGTTTCTGCCGGAAGCAAGCTGCAGGCCGCGTGAGGTTTGCTGAGTGTGCCTTGGTTTCGGTAGGCGATATTGCGACCTCTACCCCCAGGGCTAAGGCACTCCACTCGAACGTGGCGGTTCGAGCCTTGTTAACGGGTGCGCACGCCGAAGTTGGCTCCCGCCACGATGCCGCCCGAAAACCTCTGCATGATTTTCGCCCACTGAGCAAATGAACGCGTGTCTGCGTCGCGTGATCCTCTTCGGCTCGCACGCCCACGGCGACGCTCGGCCGGACAGCGACGTGGACCTCTGTCTTGTCGCGGAGGGCGCAGAACGGCAGTTGGAGGGGGCCCGCCGCTTTCGCCACGCCACGTGGGAGGTCTGGCCCTGCCCGGCATTCACTCTGCTCCCCATTAGTCCGACCAGGTTGGCGGAAAAGCAGGCCGTCCGGGATCATTTCTTCACCACCTTATTGAACGAAGGAGTCACACTTGCCACGGAAGACTGACTCGAGTAACCCGACGGACTGGCTGTATATCGCCGAGTCCGACCTCGCGGGCTTGCGGTTGCTGGTGGAACGGGAGGTCGCGTACGAGTTGTGCCGGAGCAAACTGGCGGAGGTTCTGGAGTAGGTTATGAAGGCTGAGTTGATCCGGACAGGTTGGTTTCTGGCGATGACGCACGACCTGCGTGTGCTGGGCGGCGAACTCCAGGCGCGCAATTCCGACCTGCTGGACCGCGTTCGTCCGCTCTGCGAGGCCTTCGCCGAGGTTTACTTCACCGACCGCTACCCCGGGTTCGACCTTGAAGAACCCGATTGGCACAAACTCCGCGACCATCTCGAGCAAGTCGCCGTACTCGCGGAGACCGTCAGAGCGCGGGCTTGCGGAATACACTGACGGCCGGTACCACCTGATCAGCCGCGGGAACGCGGGGCAGGCGATGTACCTCGAGGACCCCGATCGCCGGCGGTTCGGCCTCTTCCGCTGGCGTCAGCACTCCCGTCTGGTTGCGATTGCCGTCGCTCGCTGGGCTTGCTTTGGACGCGACTCCGAGCTCCGTCAAGGGCGCAGCCTGGTTCGACATGAAGAAGAAACCGATCGGCCGTTACATCGTCCGTGACCCGAGGATTTGCCACGGCCAACCGACGTTCCGCGGGACGCGCATTTTGGTCGCCTGGACCTTGGGTACTGTCACCCCCGATATGGCCTGGTCAGTCTCGCGATCGGGCAGTACGAAGCGGCGCATTTCATCCGCCGCCTGTTGCGGCACCGGCAATTGGACGCCCAAGCCAAGCGCCTCGGCGCGGTGATCCGGGTCACGGATAGTGGATTGGCGGTTTAGCGAAGAGGCCTGGGAGCGGCGCTTCGATTGCCTTGGGAGTAGGAGCCGGTGTCCAAGAAGATCATGGTCGTTTGGGCGCGCCGTACAGGAAATGGTCATGTTGGGCCGCCCCGCCGGCTAGGCCGTTGGTCAAGGGGAAGCGTTTGGCCCGTTCGGTCAAGGCGCTTGGAAGAGCGGCGCAACCGCGACTGTGAAACCTTTGAGCAGGCGCGAATGCGCCTTCTCGCCGGGACGCCAGCGGCCCACCAACCGGAACTCGCCGCCCTGGGCGTGCAGCACCTCGACCGTCTCGGCTTCAGGATCGATCAACCAGTACTCGCTCACACCGTGCTGCTCGTAGAGGTCGCGCTTGTCGAATCGGTCGCGCCGACGTGAATCGGGGGAGACGACCTCGGCGACAAGATCGGCGGCGCCACGGATTTGGGCGGCGACCCGATCCAGGCGCGCGTTGGAGATGAAGACGACGTCGGGTTGCACCGCGCGGCGGGTGGTGAGGACCATGTCCAGCGGCGCCGTGGCTGTCTTGCCCAAGTTGTGTCGCTGCACCCAGGCCTTCAACAGGTCATGGAACCGGTCGACAATCTGCTGGTGGAGGAAAGATGGGGCAGGCATGCGCACGAGTTCTCCGTCCCAAAGCTCGGCTGGCGAGTTGCTTTCCGGCAGCGCAGCGGCCAGCTCGTCGAACGTCCAACGGCGCCCGGCCTGTCCCTTGGCGGCAGCTTTCGGCTTGGTCGCGATCACGCTGTTACTCAATCGTCGAATCGCACCTTGGTCAAGCCCGCGGCTAGACCGCGTCCGGCACGACCCAAGGCGCGCGGTAGGTCCGCCGCAAGTGCGCATTGGCTTCCGGGACGCCTACGAACGTTTCGGTCTTGGGATCGAGCGCGAGTTTACGGTTGCCCGTGCGCCAGGAGATGTTGGCCAGGTGACAGAGCAGGGTCGAGTAATGGCCTTGCTCGGCGGGCGCATTGGGCGTTTTGCGCGAGCGCACGCAGGCCATGAAATTGTCCTGGTGCTCTTGGTCGGATTGAGGCGGGCTCGAGGCGATGATCGATTCGCCGGCTTCGTTAAAGACTTGCCAGCCGTCGCCGTGCCGGCCCAGGTAGAGCATGCCCCGGGTGCCGAGGACTTCGATGCGGGTGCTGTTGAACGGCCAGTTCGGCAGCTTCTCGATGTCGCGCTCGGGCATGGGTGTCTTCTTAAGGTAGGGCGTCCATAGCGCGCCCTCGAACTGGAGCGTCAACTTGCCGTACTCGAAGAGGGCGAACTGCGTGTCGGGCGTATCGCGGCCGTCGCGGAGGACATGCAGTCCGCCAGAGTGCGCGACCGTGTCCGGGTAAGGCGGGTCACCGAGGAAGAACCGGGCCAGGTCCAGTTGGTGCACGGCATCGCCGGGGATAGGGCCGCAACTGTACTCGGCCAGGTTCAGCCAGTACCGGCCCGACCGGTAAGGCAGCTTGGCTGCCGGGCCGCACCAGAGGTCGTAGTCGAACCCATCGGGCGGCGGCTGTTCCGGACCCAGCTTCATGGGCCCGTGCTCCATGAGGTTGAAGACGCGCACCAGGTACACCTCGCCGAGTTTGCCCGACCGATAGTACTCAGCCGCTTGCTGAGCATAGGGAGCGCTGCGGGTCTGGGTGCCCACTTGCACAATGCGCCGGTACTTCTGCGCCGCCTCGATCAACTTGCGGCCCTCCCAGACGTTATGCGTCATGGGTTTCTCGACATACACGTCTTTGCCCGCCTGACAGGCCAGGATGCTGCCCAGCCCGTGCCAATGGTCCGGCGTGGCGTTGATCAACACGTCTACGGCCGGGTCTTCGAGGATGCGCCGGAAATCCTGGGCGACGCGGGGGACGCGGCTTTGCGCAGTCGCCACGGCGCGGCGCGCGCCTTCAAACCGGCGCGAGTCAGGATCGCAGAGCCAGGCGATCTCGGCGTCCGGGCGCCGGGCAAAGGCGGTGGCCAGATAGGTGCCGCGGCCGCCCAAGCCCATGACGCCGACGACCACCTTCTCGTTGGGCGCAGCGGTTCGGCCGCCGGGCAACACCGCGCACGCGGCGGAGGCTGTGGCAGCGGCTTTGACGAAGGAACGGCGAGTCATCGTGTTCATAATGGGTTTCTTGGGGTCGACTTTACACTCCTTAAGCCGGTCCGGCTACTCAGGAGTGACCGCTACGGGCCACAAGTCGGCGGTAAGGCGCGTCACTCCGTGCGCGCCGCGGCTTCCCATGTCCGCAGTGTATGCGGCGCGCAGAGGACTGCGCGCCCTACCTTGCTGGGTCCGATAGCAGGGCGCGGCACTCCGTGCGCGCCGCGGCTTCCTATGGCCGCAGTGTATGCGGCGCGCAGAGGACTGCGCGCCCTACCTTGCTGGGTCCGATAGCAGGGCGCGGCACTCCGTGCGCGCCGCGGCTTCCCATGTCCGCAGTGTATGCGGCGCGCAGAGGACTGCGCGCCCTACCTTGCTGGGTCCGATAGCAGGGCGCGGCACTCCGTGCGCGCCGCGGCTTCCTATGGCCGCAGTGTATGCGGCGCGCAGAGGACTGCGCGCCCGGCCTTCGAGCTGTGTGCCATCCAAAGGTCCCATCAACGAGCATGCCCGGGGCCAGCGCAGGCGCGCCATAGCCGAGAGGCCAGTCGGACCCACGCCGAGCCGCCCAGCCGGGCCAGCGCGCGATACGGCATCATCCACGGGCGCGCGGGTGGCGAAGTCACGAGTAGTCCGAGGTTGTAGCGGACCATGCGCGGGGTCATCGCGTGGCCACAGCGCAGCAGGAGGCTCGAGACCCAAGGGGCTTGGCAGCGCGGGTTTTGGCGGTCGAATCGGGCCGGGCGACCCGATTGCCGCAAGGCCGCTAGGTTCCGCTTCCGCTGCACATTGAGCCAGCCGTACAGCTCGCCGGTTCGCTCGACACGCACCGTGCCACGCCCGGCGCCCCGGTGTTGCCGGAAGTTGGCGACCGTGCGCATGGCTTGCGCCGCACCGCCGTGTGCGGCCAGGCGAAACCACATCTCCCAATCGCCGGTGTAACGGGACATGGCGCGGAAGCCGCCCAAGGCGCGGACGGCCTCGACGCGCATCAATTGGCCCGGGAAAGGGAACGGCGAGGCGAGCGCGGCTTCGGTCAGATCGACAGCGCGCCAAGACTGCGCGGTTGGGGTTGGCTGGGAAGCGAGGGTTTGGCCGGCCTGGTTGACCACTTTAGTCTCGCCAAAATAGAGGTCTCGGCCGGGCGCCTGGCGATCGAGCTCGAACATGGTCTGGACAAAACCCGCTTCGAGCCAATCGTCGTCGTGCAGGATCGAGAGCCACGCCGTCTCGCACGCCTCGACGCACGCGTTCCAGTTGTCGAACAAACCACGCCGCTGCGGGTTGCGCCGATAATCGACTCGGGCGCCGAATCGGGACTCGACCAGCGCGCGCAGGCCGCGATCAGGTCCGCAATCCTCGACCACCAACACGCGGACCGGTCGCGTTTGATCGAGGGCGCTGGCCACGGCTTGCAGGATGTAGTCGCGCCGGTCGTAGACGGTTACGGCAATGGTGATTTGGTCCGGGGTCAGCGCCATGGCCGATCGTGGTGGGCCTTCGGTCAAGCCGGCGGACTGGCGTGGGTGAGCAGCGCGACAAACTGATCGCCTTGGCCCGCGCGGTTCAAGCGCGCGGCTTCGCGCTTGAACTCGGCCAGTTGAGTTCGCGTGAAGTGGGCGGCGGGATCGGTTTGGCGACCGTCGGGGTTCATGAGGGGCACACCGCGGCGATAGAGTTCGCTGGCCCAGAATTGGAACTCGGTCGAATCGCACACGAGACGCTCGAGGCGGAGACCAGCGTTGCGGGCGAGCCGTTCGAAACTCCGGCGGGTATGGAGGAAGAGATGCCGGGGCGCATCCAACTGAACGGCGTGAACTCCGTACCGGCGCCAGGCCTCACCCTCGATGGTGGGGATGCGCACCAGCAGCCGGCCGGTGGGGGCGAGGCGATCTCGGCAGGCGACCAGTGTGGCTTGCTGGCCTTCGATATGCTCGAGCACGTGATGGAGCATGATGACCTCGAAGCTCTCGCTCACGGCCTCGAGGGGTTGGCGGCGCACCCACAGGCCCGGCAACACCTCGACGTCCCCCGGCAGAAACGGATCGCAACCCGCCAGTCGGCGAAAGCCGGCCCGATGCAGCGCGCTCAGTAACATGCCCCGACCGCAACCGACATCGAGAATGCGATCGGTCCGGCGTAAGGGGAGCAGGCCGAGACTGGCGACGTCGGGGCGCGGTGGTTCGAGTTGGGCCAGCAGTCGGCCCAACCCACCGCGCTGGGTGACCACAGCCCGGTCGCGGCAGGCGGCCAACCACGCCTTGGGGCCGCGCTGGGGCACGGCGGCCACGTTGAAGCTGTAGTAGTGAGGTGGATAGTAACGCGGCCAATCGGAGGGCGCCTGCTGGATTTGGAGACAGCCGCACTCCCGGCAGGCGAAGTACGCGAACCGATCGCCCAGACCGAACATCTGTTCGCGGAGTTCGAATGGGGTATGATCGCCCGCCGCTCCGCAGACTCGGCAGGCGCAACTCACGGGGCGCCTCCCATGGCGACGCGGAAGAACTGCTTCACCGTGAGCGGTTGCCCGACGAAGGCTCTCCACACGGGGTACCAACTGCTGCACGCCGCCGTGGCGAGCAGCGGGGCGAGCACCAGCCCCCACAGGCCGAGCCAGCGGCTCATCCACCAAGTCAGCAGACACATCGCCAAACCAGTGAACAGGCTCACATAGTAAAAGGGAACCACATTCTCGGTGAACTTGAGATTGGCGAACTGGATGTAGACCTGTTGCTGCCCGACGTAGAACAGATAGACCGCCAGGGGCAGCGCGGGCAGAAGCTGCGTGTGCGTCCCTTTCCAAGCCAACAACGCATTGCCGGCGAACCAGACGATCGTGGCCAGCACGCTGAAGGTGGCGATCATGGCCGCCAAACGGCGCGCGAAGAGGATCGCCATGGCTTGGGTTTGTCCTTGCGTGCGCAGGATGGTGAGCTGGGGCCACTTGACCGCCAGCCACAGGGCCGAGAAGTTGGCCAGGAACAACCCCACTTGGGCGGTCAGTCCGTAAGAGGCGGTGATCGCATCGCCCAACACGCGGCTGCTGATCAGGACCGTTGCGTTGTAGATCAAGTAAGTGCCGGTCGAGAGAATCCCAAACTTCCATACGTTCGGCCAGAGCCGGCGCAACATGTCTCGGTCGGGCTTCACCGCCTCGAGGGTCGGCCGTTGGAGCGCCTTGCGGAAGGCGTGCGCGGCGATTTGTCGGGAGACCCAGCCGCGTGCGCCGGTTGCCACCACCATCGCCAACAGACCGGCCCCGACCGCCAACAACACGGCGGCGGTCCCGACGTAGGCCAGGCCGCCCCAGAAATAGGCCGCTTGCTGGTCCCGCACCCGGTTGATGCCCTGGCAACCCAAGAGCCAGTGACTGGTCGCCAGCGAATACCCCACCACCACGATATACGCCGCCCACGACAGCCAAACGACCCACGGCGTTGCCGCCTGTTGCGCAGGTCGCTGGATGAGCCAACTCCCCCCAAGGCACAGGAGCAACCCCGCCCCCAGAGCCAGGCGCAGATACAAATGCCGCGCCGTCGCGTTGAGGTCGTGGATCCGTTTGAAGTTCGGTTCCGCTCCGGCGGGTGGTTGGGCCAACCCTTCCGTCGAGAAGTCGGCAATGCCCGCCCACAGGTAGCTGTAGGCGCGGGTGATCGCCTGGCCAAAACCGAAATCGGCCAGGTTCGCCACTGCGCCCAGGGCGAAGAAGACCCACCACAGCGCCAATTCGGCTGTGGTGAGGTAGCTCAAGACCAGGGGCAGCAGCAAGATGTTCGCACCGACTCGGACCAGGGTACTGAGGGTCCCGAAGACCATGGCCGAATGCCACACTCGCCGGCCCAGGCTGTGGTCCGCCTTGATCATGCTCTGCCCGCACTCCAACGGAGCGCTGGCCATAGCCGGCCCCGACCTCGATCCGGACAAGCCTCAGGACAATACGCCGAACGCGAGTTTTCTATGAACCGCCAGGTAGGGCCGGACCGCCGGGCCGGCCGCTCGGGCTTGGTGACCTGACTGGTTCGGCGCGCCCAGCGGTCGCGCCCTACCGGCTCATGGCCACAGAGCGCGGTTCTCGGACCGGAAAGACTCGCCCACACCGCGGCCATGCGTGCTTACTGGGTACGGCGCCAGTGGACGCCGGACCAATCGATGGTCTGAACCGGCTCGCTGATGCCGTGGCTGCGCCGATAGTCCTCGACGGCTCGGGCACAGCCCGGCACTGCGCCGTAGTCGTCCACGATCAGATACCCGCCCACGGCAAGCTTGGGATAGAGATGGACCAGGGCGTCCATGGTGGACTCGTACATGTCTCCGTCCAGGCGCAGGACGGCCAGGCGTTCGATCGGGGCCGTCGGTAGGGTGTCTTTGAACCAGCCTTTGAGGAATCGGACCTGGTCATCCAACAGGCCGTACTTGCGGAAGTTCTCCTGGACCTCCTCCAACGACACCGCCAGGGGCTTGAACCGGTGATGCACATCGCCTGCGTCGGCCGGGTACTTCTCCGTGTCCGGCTTGGGGAGGCCTTCGAAAGAGTCAGCAACCCACACGCAGCGGTCCGTGACGCCGTGAACCTTGAGCATCGCGCGCATGAAGATCGTGGCGCCACCGCGCCAGGCGCCCGTCTCGATCAAGTCACCGGCCACGCCGTGGCGCAGGACCTCTTGGATGCAAAACTGGAGGTTCTCGAGCCGCAGCGCTCCGATCATGGTGTGGGCGAGCCGGGGCCAATCGCGCCCTTCGCGGCGAGCGGTTTGTTCCTCGGCGGCGCCGGAGCCGGTGCGGCGTTGGCCCTTGATCAGGCGTTTGAGAGCGCGCTTGACCGGGCCTGCCGCGGTGATTTCCTGCGAGCCATCGCGGGCATCCCAGAGGGTGAACGAGAGACACTTCTTCAGCAGGTCCAGATATAGCTCCGCAGAAACGTCTTTTTCGCTCATCGCCGGACCATCGCCGAGCCGCACAGCCCGTGCAAGGCAAAAACCGGCAGCCGCGGGCGGCCCGCACGGTCATCTCATGGAGAACTGTGGCGGGTTGGGGCTGTTGAGGTTGGAAAAAAGTATTTACCACTCGAGCAGGTGTGGGACGCCAGTTTCGGCGGGGACGGGCCGGAGAACGCGACCAGCGTCGCTCCACTGGCTGACGGCGACCATCTCCTGGACTATCTCTTGAGGGGAGCTTCAGCCTCGAAGGTGGGCGGAACCAAGACCGCCCCGCACTTTGGCGAGGGGGACATGACGGTTTGATATGTGGGGCGTTGCGATCGATGAAAACGGCAAGCGACTTTGGGACTGGTCCGCAGGATGGACCCTGCACGGTTATCTTACTGATGAGTCACTGGGATGGACTACAACTCGGCGGTAGGGCGCGCAGTCCTCTGCGCGCCGCGGTTTTCTGTGTCCACAGTGGTCTACGGCGCGCAGAGGACTGCGCGCCCTACCTGCAACGTGTCGTCTATCCCGACCTCTCATCAGTCAGGTGTCGAGTACGCCGACGATCCACGCGACCCGCTCCGGTGGAAGGAACTGGGCACGGTGCTCATCACCCAGCCGCCCCAAGTCTTTGTCGATGTCCAGTCACCGGTCAACGGAACCAGGCTTTATCGGGTCGTGTTGGTCCCGTAAGGCGCTTGGCCAGAGCAGCTTGGTCACTGCCCAGGCCAACTCTCGTTGAACGCCCAGGCACGCCCCTCAAATCGGCAGGAAGGCCGAGCGCTGGGATGGCCCTGGCCTTTGGGAAGCCAGCTGCCTGCCCGGTGCCACGAGTTCCAAACGACGGCACGGTTTATGCCTCTTCTGCTGTGAGTTTCCTGACCGTCAATGCTATGACACCAACCGCCAACCGACCCAACCCTCGGGCCCCCGCCACTTCGGTGCGGGCTGCCCCCCCTTCTGCACTAGCCCTGCCCCACACCTGGAGGAAATCCACACCGCGCCGCCTCACCTGCAAGCTCGCTCGAGCGTGCGCCGGCGCATGGGCCGGGGTGGCGATGCTGGCCAACGCGGCCTCGGGCGAGTGGCAGCGTGTCTATGGAACCGCCGGAGACGACAACCCCACCTGTATCTTGTCCACTGCGGACGGTGGCTACCTGGTCGGAGGCGCCACCGATATGTGGAGCCAGCGCCGTTCTTATGAGGTCTTGAAGATCGACCGCTATGGCATCAGACAATGGGAGAAAACATACACTAGCATAGGAAGCGATAGGCTCGACGCGATCGCCCACGCCAGTGAGGGGGGCTACCTGCTGGTGGGCTGTTCGGACGGCATGCCGAATGTGGACCGAGGTGGAGCCAAGAGTGCCCGGCAGTATGGTCGCATGGACTTCTGGCTCGTGAGCATCGACGAGCTGGGCGCCAAACGATGGGACAACAGTTACGGTGGCGCCGACGACGACCATGATGCAGCAGGGGTCGTACAAACGGCCGACGGGGGGTATGTGATTGCGGGACTGTCCCGTTCCCCGCCGAGCGGGAATAAATCGTCGCCCCACTACGGGGGCAGCGACTTCTGGCTGATCCGCGTCGGCCCGCAGAGCCAGCTCCTTTGGGACCGGAGTTTTGGAGGCACAGCCAGCGAGGGTTTTGCGGGGATCGCGCCAACCGCGGACGGTGGGCTGCTGCTGGCCGGGAGCTCAAACTCCAAAGCCGACGGCACCAAGACAGTCCCGACCTTTGGTGAAGGAGACTTTTACGTGGTGAAAGTTGATGGCCAAGGCCGGCAACAGTGGGATCGATCCTATGGTGGTGCGGGGACTGACTCTTGCGCCGCTTTGGTTGCCCGGTCAGGAGGTTACGTGCTAGCCGGGGTGTCACTTTCACCGCCCAGCGGCAACCGAACAGCCCCGCGCCGAGGGGACGCAGACTGCTGGGTGGTTGCCATTGATGAGAATGGTAACAAGCTCTGGGACCAATCGTACGGCGGCAACGTGTCCCAGGGGCTGGGTGCCGCCCTCGCGACCCCGGATGGTGGACTCCTGCTCGCCGGCTACTCGAACTCTCGCCGTGGAGGCAATAAAACCGCGCCATGGTACGGAGCTGCAGATTTCTGGATCGCAAACACCGACAGCGCCGGCAACCTACAATGGGACCAATCCTTCGGCGGCAGCGGGAATGAGTTCGTACGAGCCCTAACCGCAGCGCGGGACGGCGGGTATATCCTGGTCGGCATTTCCGATTCGCCGGCCGATGGAACGAAGACCGAGCCAAGGTTGGGCACGCTTTATCACGATTATTGGTTGGTGAAGATCCCGGCGTCCGTGCCGCCACGGATCACCGAGCAGCCGCGGAGTTCCACCGTCAGCGGCGGGCAAGCCGTCACCTTCAGTGTGTGGGCGTTGAGCTATAGCCCTGTGCGCTACCAGTGGCGGTTCAACGGCAATGAGTTGCCCGGCGAAACCAAGTCCACCCTTACTCTGCCGAGCGCGCGGTCCGAACAGGCGGGGCGGTACACGGTGGTGATCAGCAACGACATAGGGTCGACCGAGAGCGAAGCGGCGGTGCTCCACTACACCGACGCGGCGAACCTCCTTCTGACCATCCATCCCTCGGTGACGATTTACGGGACGCCTGGCCACACCTATCGGATCGAATACAGCGAGGACCTAGGTGGACTGCCGCGCTGGAACACGCTCGGCTTGCTGACCTTGACCAACAGTCCACAGTCGTTCGTCGATTTGAGCTCGCCGGTCGAATATCGGAAGCAACGTCTTTACCGGGTGGTTTTCAGTCCGTGAAAGGAGCACATTATGGCGCAACATCCTTATCGAGTTAATACCCTCGCTGACTTGAGGGGCATAAATCCGAGTCCACCCCTTGTCAGTGGCGATATAGCATTCGTCACAAAACGGCTCGCCGGGGACCAATACTACGATGGCGGTGGTCAGTTTACGTACGACTCCGAGTCAAGGGAGTCTGACGACGAGGCCATGGTGATCCGGCCCACCCACGTCTCAGATAAGGGTCGGTGGCTGCGCGTGACGAACGGCCTGGCCCGAGCCGAGTGGTGGGGGGCAAGAGCGAACGATAACACGAACGACAACGAGCCAGTCCAGGCTTGTCTCGAGAAACTCGGACGTGTTGATTTCATGGCCAAGACGTATTTGATCGAAGCGCGAGTTGGGGCGGGGACGCCGTGGTCGATTAGCGTGGCGACGGGCAACCGCATCATTGGCGCGGGGATCGACAAGACCATCCTGCAGTTCCGGCGCCCGGAGGGGATCGACACGAAAGCGATCTCAGCCATAGGCACTCCGCCGAACTGGATTACCGATAACGCGGTGATCAGCGATCTCACCATCGACTGCGGTTTCGCTCAGTCAGACAGCAAGACCACGCACAAGGCGATTGACATCAAAGGAGCCAACTGTCTGGTCGAGAGAGTCAAGGCCGTGAACTTCTCCCCGGGCAAGCCGGATTCAGAACCTGGGCTCGAGTGCTTCGTCATCGCCTCGACCCTGAAATCGCACTCACCCCCCCAGGACGGCGACACGCTCATGGGCACCATCCGGGACTGCGAAGTCACCGAGCCGGCAGCAAACTCGGAAATCGACTTCGGTAATCCTATGCCGGAAATCACCTGCCTGAGCATCGTCGGTGAAACGGGCCACCCACTGGGCTACACCGGGCGGATAGTTGGCAACAAGATCTTCAACATGCGTCCGCCCAGCGGAGCGACGCAGACGCCGTTGCAGGGCATCACGGTGGGGCATTGCCGCTTGTCCGAAATCGCGGAGAACGAGATCGTAAACCTCGACGGCGCGGGGATCGTTTGGATGTCGCACAAAGACGAGGAGGTGGTCATCCGCGCCAACCGGATGGTGAACGTGACCGGGGGTGTGGTCATCCTGGTGCAGGACGTCAATCAAAACCCTGAACACCTGAAGACCAAGATCTTCGACAACCAGATCGTCCTTGGACAATACGTGAGCGTTGCGCAGAGCTTCCAGCTTGCGGGTGTGTATTTGCACATCAAAGGCGGCATCTCCCCCTCCCCGACCCCCGTGCGGCTAGGGGACTTATGGATCCAGCGCAACTACATCTATGGGAAGAATATTGGTGAGAAGACTGCGTTCGGGATCATGTGTTTCTTCAACAGCGCGGTGTACAATAACATCAACATCGAGGACAACATCCTCGAGGTCCCCGACCCGGGCGGCACCCCCAGCTTGAACGCGCCCTACGAAAATGCGCTTTGGTTCGCGGAGCGGGAGTACGGACTTTACGATTCCGCAAAGCCCAAGGTGCACAATAACCGCAGTCTGGCCGGCAAGGACCTGCGGCTAAAGCTGGTGAGCCTCACCAGCCCCTACAGCGCCAGGTGGGGGCGCTACAGCGAACGGGTGGCGCGGTTCAAGGCGATCGTGCACGACGCCCAGATCGGGGCTCTCTACGAGGAGTTCGTCGGGGAAGCGCCGCGCTTCGGTTTGGCTGGAAGAAGGTGGAGGCCAACGGCGGGGATGTCACCGCGGTGGACGGCGAGGACGGACGCTTCGGGATCGGGAAGCTTCTCGCCGGCGCGAGCGCCCTCGGGAGCGCGGCCCTCAGACTGGGGGGCTTGACAGCGGGTGGGGTCAATCCTCTCAAGTTGAGCCCGAGTAGTACGACCCAGCACATCTTCGAGTTCGCCGTCAAGCGCAGCATGGCCGCTACGGCCGACAACGAGTACGAGTGTCGCTTTGGCCTCATGGACAGCACGGCCAAGAGCAACGGCACGATCTGGCTGCCACGCGGGGTGTTCATCCGGACGCAGTTGACGGGAGACATGAATTCGTTCAACGCCTTCGCCGTGGATTCCTCCTCACCCGTCGCATACTCCGCGGTAACCCTCGGGGCGATTGGTCTGGACAGCACGCCGGCCTGGAGGCGGTTCCGGCTCGAGCTGTCGGCCACGGCAGCGTTGTTCTTCCTTGACGGCACGCCCTGCGGCAGCTTGTTCGATCATCTCCCTACCAACGTGCCATTGTTCTTCGCGTTCTGTGTCAATGGGGCAAGCGTCACGGACCTGGACCGCCATCTGTTGGTTGACTATTTCCAACACCAAATCCTCTAACCGGAGGACTGCCCTACCGTCACAGGAGTCAACGATCGCCCCGATCGAGGGGGATCGAGAGTCAACTCGAGCCCCCTCTGCTTAGGATGTCTCTCAGACTTCCAAATCTGAAATCCTAAATCCGAAATCTCAAATCTCTTTGGCTAGGCCAGCGCCTCCCGGCAGTACTGGACGCACTTGGCAACTTCCGCCAGAGAACTCGAGCCTGCGGGGATCCGATACTCGAGCTCGATGTCGGCCGGGAATGTCCACTTCTCCTTCTTCATCAACTGGAGGATGTCCTTGAGGGGTGTCTGCCCTTGGCCCCACGGCAGGTTGCCCCCGTCGGCCGTCCGGTCCTTCAGATGCAGGCTGACGATGCGGTCGTGGTACTTCTCGATCACGGGGATGGGAGAGAGCCCTTTGGTGCCGGCGAAATAGTGGCCGACATCGAAGTTGAAACCGATGTACCGCCCGTAAGCCAAGATGGGATCCGTTCCATCCATCACCGGGTAGTTGTTGGTGTGATTGTGGAACCCGACCCAGACCTTGTGCTTGTCCGCGAACGGCGCCAACCGCTTGGCCAGGGCCTCCGACCGCTCGGTCGTGATGCCCTCGCAGCCCAGCGCCTTGGCCACCTGGAAATTGAAGTCGATCTCCTCGTCGGAGGCGCCAAAGCCGATCTTGTGGATGTGAATGTTGACGCCCGCCTCGTTGTACAGCTTGCGCAGGTCGCGGCACTTGGCCAGTTGCGCCTCGCGTTGGGCATCCGTCGGTGTGGCCGCCTGTTCGGCAGGCTCCCCACGACTTCCGCGGCCGCCACCGGCGCGCAAACCCGCATAGGCCTCGATCGGCCCGCCCATCAATTCCACTTCGCTCAGCCCGTTCTGGATCGGCGCCCGAAGCGTATCCTCCGCCGTGCGGATGCCGTCGTGGTAGCTGTAGGTGATGCACCCGATGCGGACCCCGTGGAATACGGAGTTGGGCTTGGCACGCTCGGCGGCGGCTGCGCCGGGCGCCTCGGCTCCCCGCATGCTGGCCGGAACCACCAACCCCGCTGCGAGAGCCGCCGTGCGGCCCAGAAACCCGCGCCGAGTGGTCAACTGGTCTTTCAGAATCGTTGTCTTCATAGATCTCGATCGGACCCATCCGTCGCCTGCGCACGTGGCGTGGCACCGGCGGTTCTTGTTCTGTTGAACTGACGCTGCGACGGTCACTTGCCGGAAAAGGCACTCGTCCTTCCGGCCATCTGGCTCTGTCGCTGGTACATCCTAGCGCAAAGGGCTGGGATGAGAACACCAGTTTTTCACCCCGGCGCCCTCCGCGTCGGGACGAACGCGGCTCGGTCGCGCGCGCCCGTTCGCAGGCGCGACTCGCCCTGACCACTGACCAGCCGAGCAGACTTGCGGGAACCAGTGTCATGAGGTCCTATTTCGGCATGCTGCACCCGCGGAAGAACCGATGGCCTCTCTTTGGGGTGACCTGTGTCTTGATGGGATTGTCCGGCTGTGGATCCGAACCCGGCGACGCACCGGCCCACCTGCCTCGCGATGGCAATCCGCAGGTCGCCGCGCTTCTGGAACCGATCGCCCGCCAACATGGGATCCCGGCCCTTGCGGGCGCGGTGGTGACCGGCGCCGGACTTCAGGCCGCCGCCGCCGTCGGCTTCCGCAAGTGGGGAGAAACGGCCCCGGTAACGGTCGACGATCGTTGGCATCTGGGCTCCGACACCAAAGCCATGGCCGCCGTTCTCGTGGCGCGCCAGGTGGAAGCTGGGAAGTTGCGTTGGGATACGCCGGTCGCCGAGCTGTTTCCCGACCTGGCTTCCGAGTTCCATCCCGAAGCGCGGGCTGTGACCGTCGAACAACTCCTCATGCACCGGGCCGGCGTGGCGCCCAATCTCGATTGGGCGCCGTACGCGCGGGCGAAGGATGGGGACGTGCGGCACCAGCGCTTGGACGCCACGAGGCGGGCGCTGGCGAAGCGCCCCAGCCACCCTCCCGGGTCCCATTATGTATATTCCAACCTCGGCTACGTGGTTTGCGGCGCGCTCCTCGAGCGAGTCACCGGCCAAGCGTGGGAACAACTCATCGAGCAGGACCTGTTTCGGCCGCTCGGGATGCTCGAGGTGGGTCAAGGCGGCATGGGCACCGTCGGGAAGTTGGATCAACCGTGGGGCCACACCGCCTCGGGCAAACCTGTCCGCGGCTACGGCCCCGATCAGGACAACCCTCGCGTTTTGGGGCCGGCTGGCCGGGCGCATGCCTCCCTTGCCTCCTGGGCCTTGTTCATCGCCGACCAACTGCGGGGTGCGCGCGGCGCCCCGGCACTGCTCCAGCCCGGGACCTACGCACGGCTCCACCAGCGGCCACCCGGAGGCGAATATGCCTTGGGTTGGCTGGTCGTATCGCGCGAGTGGGGTGGAGGTTTGGTGCTCTCGCACGCCGGCTGTAACACGATGCATTATGCCGTCGCCTGGGTTGCACCCAAGAAAGACTTCGCCGTCCTCATCTGCGCCAACCAGGGCGATGACCGGGCAGCCAAGGCCACCGACGAAGCCGCCGCCGCCCTGATCAAGTGGCACACGGAGACATCCGAAACGGAGTGAGGGGCAAGGAACCTGACCTGAGCAAGGCGACGTCAAAGGCCAGGAATCCGTCAAGCGCGCCATCGAGATCGCCGCCGCCGGCGGCCGTGGCGCTCAACGTCATCGTGGCGCCGGCCAGGACGTTCGTGGCGGGCAACGTCTGGAGGGCCTGCAAGAGGACCGGAGCCGCGTTGTCCAGGACCACGTTGTCAATCAGTCCACGGAATTGCCCCTCCATCCCACTGGCGACGCGGTTGGCACCGACGTAGAGAATGTCCGCCGGCGGGTAGGGCGAAGTGCTGATGGCAGCGCCGGTGTATACCCCGTTGACCAACAGCCGCGCTTCTACGCCGGCGCCAAAGTCCCTGCGGACCACCTCCAATCGCGTCCAGGTGTTCAGGAGCACCGGCGGCCCGACCGGACTGAAGCCGACGTTGTGATTGAGCAGACGCCAGTGGCCGCCGCTTTCGACGATGGCGAATCCCGTCCCGCCCCCGCCCACGCTGAACGGAAAGCTGAACCCGGCACTGCCCAGCGCGGTCGGATACACCTCGCACGTGAGCGAGACGTTGTTGAAGTCGAAACCACGGAAGAGATTGCTGATGCCGGTCCCGCCCCCCTGGTAGTAGCTCGAGCCGTTGAAGGACATGGACAGCGTGCTCCCGCTGGCGGGAACGATCGCGCTGTAAGTGGGCGTGCCGAAGGCGGCGAGGTGGTTGGTGCCGTTGGTGTCCCGCGTGAGCGCGGCGCCCAGCCCGCCGGGGACGGCGCCGGGGTCTTGCTCGCCCAGATTCCAGCGCGGTCGCGGGACGCCATTGGGGATGACCGGGGGAAAACGGATGGCGTCCGACATCTCCCGGAGTTGCGCGAGGGACTGGATGGGCCGCGCCGCTGCCGCCGGTTGGGCGGGACGATTGTGGGTCGCTCCCGGTTTGAACGGGATGGCATCGAGCGCCCGAATGCGGGTGCAGATGTTGAAGCCCAGCGTCTTGCCGTCCAGTCCGCCTACTGGGCGCCAGCGCAGACGCTCCAAACCAGGACCGGCGCGGTCGCCCACATGAACCGTCTGAGAAAGCTACAATTCATTCGCAATCGTTGTAAGGTTGAAGCAGAGCCAGAGTGCCCGGTTGCAGAAACGGCCGCCAGAGGATTCCTCTGGCGGCCGCTTCGCGGGCTCACCCAATCCCATCCCGAGCGAGCCGTCCGCTACCGACCGACGTGGCCGTTAGGGCGCGCTCGTGCGGTAGAAGGCGCCGGCCGCCGACGGGGTCGGGTCGGTGAGGGTGACCCGACCGGTGGAATCGGCCACTCCTTCGGTGACCATGGTCCAGGTCGCGGGGCTGAGCGCGGGCGATCGCCACAGCGTGTAGTGGGCGTTAGCCCGGCCCTGGCTGGTGACGGTCGCCTGCCCGCCGACCCATTGCAGCGACAGCGTGCTGGCAGGCAGCGAATAGCTGAACAGGCGGATGTTGTCCACGAGACCAGTGAAGTAGCCTTCCGGCCCGCTGGTATGGATGTTGTTGCCCACCGTAAGTCGGCCCGCCGGCGCCCGGAAATTGCCCGTGTTCGCAATGCCCGTATCCACGCCGTCAATGACAAGGCGCGACTGGCCGCCGACCCGCCGCAGTTCGAGACGTGTCCACTTGTCGTAGGTAACCTCAGGACCGACCGGACTGTAGCCCACGCCATGATGGAGGACCCGCCATTTACCGGCCTCTTCAAAGATGGCGAAGCCTGTGACCATACCGCCGAGACTCACCGGGAAACTGAACCCGGACGCGCCCGGGGCGGTGATATTCACGTCGTAGGCCAGCACGAAGTTGTTCCAGTCGAAGGTCGAGTAGAAGTCGGTCCACGGTGTTCCTGTGCCCTCGTAGTAGCTGGCCCCGTCAAAGGCCATCGCGAGCGTGCTGCCTCCCGTCGGCACGTTGGCGCTGTAGAGCGGGTTCCCATTGGCTGTCAGGTCATACGTGCCGGTGGTGTCTTTGGAAACGGCGTTGCCTGGATTGCCGGCTACCGATCCCGGATCGTCCTCACCCAGGCGATGGGCCACGTTCGGACGCGGTACCGTGGCTCCGGGCGGCAAGACTGTCACGGTCACCACCGAACTGGTGACGGCGCCGGTCAGGTTGGTGACGACGACCGAGTAACTGCCGGAATCGGCCGCGGTCACGCTGGCCAGTGTGGTGGAGGCCGGCGTGCCCGAAGCACCCGTGGTGCTGGCGAAGACGGCACCGTCCTTGCGCCAGTTGTAGGTAAGCGGCGCCGCCCCGGAGGCGGTGGCGGTCAGCAGCAACGATTCGCCGCTGACCAGGGTCGTGCTCGGGCTGGCCGCAATGCCGGTGGTGAGTTCCGGTTTGGCCCCCGCCGAGTAGTTGTGAAGGACGACATTGTCAATCAGCCCCACGAAGCCCCCCTCAATGTTCACCAGGTCCGCCAATGTATTTCCGCCGATGGTGAGGATGGGCTTGACGTTTGCCGGGGTCGGGCCCGTGGTGAGTTCCATGCCCGAGTCCACGCCATTGATGAACAGCCGGCTGCGGGCGGCCGTGCCGAATTGCCGCCGTGGCAGCTCCAGCCGGGTCCATTGGTCTAAGGCCACCGGCACTCCGGTCGCGGCGCTGCTGGTGCCGACCATTTGATGGATAATGCGCCAAAGACCCCCGATTTCCACAACCGCGAATCCGCCACTGCCAGCAGTCTGGCTGCCGATGGTGATCGGGAAGCTGTACCCCGCACCCCCCAATGCCGTGATCTTCACGTCCAACGAGAGACTGAAGTTGTTCAGGTCCACACGGGCGAACGCGTCCGCTAGGTCGTCCTTGCGGTAGAAGCTGCCGCCGTCAAAGCCCATCGATAATGCGCCGCCGCCCGCCGGCACATCCGCGGTGTAGAAGGGCGTGCCGAACGCCGTAAGATCGTTGGTGCCGAGGGCGTCCTTGGTCACGGCGTTCCCAAAGTTGCCGGCCACCGCCCCGGGATCATTGTCGCCCAACCGGTACCGCAGCACGGCCGCGCCGCCCGAATAGCTCGGGTCGAGGACTGTGACTGCCACGAGCGCGCTGGTCACCGCCCCGTAGTTGTTGGAGAGCACCACATCGTAATTGCCCGCGTTGTTCGTGGTCACGTTGGGGATGGCAATGCGGGTGGCGGTGCCGGAGTTGGTGAAGGCCGCGCCGTCTCTGCGCCAGATCAGGGCGCGGCCCGCCGGATCGCCGGTCAATGCGCCGGCGGTCAGGATGATCGAGTTGCCCGTATAAATCGTGGCTGGCGTCCGCGCGATCGTGACCAGGGAGGGGGGAGCACCCAAGGCCAGGTTGGTGATTACCACGTTGTCGACCAGTCCTTGGAACGGTCCCTCGACATCGCCCGGGATCTGGGATCCCTTCTCGCTGGCACCGATGGTGAACCAGTCGGTGGGCACGATCGGCGTGGTCGTGTTGGTCACCACGGGCGTGCCGTCAAGGTAGAGCACGCTTTGGATCGTTGGGCCAAAGGGCTTTCGGACGAGGTCAATGTGGGTCCAGCGGTTCAGGGTTACGGGCACGCGCGAATCGGCTCGGTTCACGAGGTGGTGCAGGAGATTCCAGGTGCCCCCTTGCTCGATGATGGCCAGACCGCCGCCACCCGAGCCCGTGCGCCCGATACTCACCGGGAAGCTGAAGCCGCCCGTGCCCACCGCCTTTACCTGGACATCGCACGAGAGGCTGAATTCATTGAAATTGAGGCTGGCGTACAGGGCATCAATCCCTGCGGCATTCCCGACGATGGACCCTTGGTACCAACTGGCGCCATCGAACGCCATGGAAAGGGTGCTGTCACCAGCCGGGACGTTGGCGCTATACACCGCAGCGCCGCCGACCAACAGTTCGCTGGCGCCCACCGCGGGGTGGTCACCGCGTTGCCGAGGTTGCCGGCGACGGCCCCGGGATCCTGTTCGCCCAGGTTCCATCGAGCGACGGGCGCCTGGGCGAAGGCCGCCGTGGTCAGACCGGCCAACAGGAGGCCGGTGCAGGTGATTTGGAGGGTTTGGTTCATAGATTTCTGGTTTCTTGGTTGGCAAGGGGCCATTCGAGAGTCAGCCGCAAGTCGATGCTGGTCGATCTCCCGCGAGCACAAGATCGCACCGGCCTTGACACCTCATTTCAAGTCGGCTCCACGCAGGCCGTCGCGGGTCCAGTCGAAGTTGTAGTTGGGTTCGGTGCCGTTATAGCTGGTGGGGTTGAGATGTTCCCAGCGCGGAAACTGGGTGTGGCCATCCACGAAGAGCAGCGACATGCCCTTTTCCCCGTGCCCACCTTTTCTCCTGAGCGCGGCCGTGGTCACGTCGAAGAAACCGGTGGCTGGCATGCTGGCAAAGCAGGAGCGAATGCTCTTGCGCGTTGGGTGCACCACTTCGCCCATATGGCGTTGTTGGAGGGCGCTGCCATCGTCTTTCCGGAAAAACTGCAGGTAGTAGTGATAGGAGGCGGGGAAGGGCAGTCGATTGGTGGACAGGCCGAGCACTGGGGCAATCTCGAAATTCCATCCTTTGCCACGGTCCGCCGGGCACCGGTAGAAACCGCGGTTGTTCGTGCTCACGTAGGGATCGGTCAGGCGTAGCACGTCCACGAACGGCATCCGCGGCCAGTCCTGACCGGTGTAGGGAAATCGGTCGGCGTTGTCACCCGTGTAGAGGGCCATCGCGATGCCCAGTTGACGGAGGTTGGAGAGGCAGTTGGCCAGGTGCGCCTTCTGCTTGGCCTTGGCCAAGGCGGGCAGGAGCATGCCGGCCAAAATGGCGATGATGGCGATCACCACCAGCAGTTCAATCAACGTGAAAGCGTTTCTTTTGGAACGTAGCCGTGGCAGCACATTCATAATTCAAACCTGATAACGGCGATTTCTATACGACCACCATAAGCTCGTGGATGTGGGCGTCATGTCCCTAAAATAAGGGACGGTGCAGAAACAAGCCCCGCAACTGCCCGGAGTGATCGCGGCCACGCGCGGGAACTTTGGCCACGCGGTCGCCTTCGCCGCGCGGCGACCGTCTCGCTCTCGTTTGCGGCCAAACGGTTCATGGCCCATCCGGTGTTTACGCGCATTGCCGACGGCGAATCGAAACTACGACTTGCCCGGCGGCAAGGGCTCGGCGGCAGGCCGGTGCGGCGACAGGGCAACGAGCGCGGACAGCAGCCAGATGCCGGGCGCTGCAAATCCCGAGGTCCGAAGTCCGGAGTCCGAAAGAAATCCGAATCCCGAGGGCATTCGGCATTCGGACTTCATTGTCATGGCGGGTTCGGTTACTGGGCGCCGCGCTCGGCGGCTTTGATGAGCTTGGGCTGCGGACGGGCGCGCCATTGGGCCGCGTCAGCCATCAGCACAGCCACAGCCTTTTCCAGTTGCGTGTCTTTGCCAGAGGGCAGGTCGCCGGGCTTGGCCCAAAGGACGTGATGCGGCACGGCGCCGTTGAGTTCCATGTCCTGGCCGGTGTCGGGCAGATACCAGCCGCGGAACGGCAGCCGGATCGTGCCCACGTCCATGATCCGCGCGCTGCCGGTGCTGAGGACGCCGCCGGCCGTGGGCACGCCGACGAGTTGGCCGCGTCCGAGGGTCTTGATCGCGTGGCTAAAGATCTCGGCGTTGCTGAAACTGTTCTGGTTGCAGAGCACGACGACGGGCTTGTTCCAGGTGGCGTACACCTTCCGGTCCTGCGGATAGCCCTGCACGCCGCCGCGTGGGACGGTGATGGCGTGTTGCGGTTGTGTGAGCGCGGTCAACAAATGGTCGGTGGTCGAGCCGCCGCCGTTCTCGCGCACGTCAATGATCAGCCCGTCCCGGCCGTCGCCGGCGGCGAACAGGTCCGCCTCGAACTGGTAGAAGCTCGATTCGTTCATGGCGCCGATGTGCAGGTAGCCGAGCTTGCCGTCCGAAAGCCGGTCCACGATGCGCCGGCACTCGTCCATCCACTGCCGGTAAAGCAACTGGCGGGCGCTGGCATAGCTGATGGGGCGCAGGCGCACGTCGCGCTCGACGCCGCCGGCGTTTTGCACGCGCAGGTGGATGTCGCGGTCGGGCGCGCCGTTCAGGACACGGGCCGGGTCGGTGGCAGGCGTCGCGGCGCAGCCGTCAACGCGCAGGATGATTTCGCCCGGCTCGACGCGGCTTTGCTGGTGGCTGGCGGGGCTTTTGGCGATGACGTCGCGCGCTTTCCAGCCGGGGCCGGCGTGGGCGGGATCGAAGCGCAGCCCGAGATGGGCGGTTTCATCGCGCCAGCCGCGCGCCGTGCTCGCCCGATTGCTGTAGGTAAAGCCGAGGTGGGAGGCGTTCAACTCGCCGAGCATCAGGTGGATGACCTCGGACAACGCGCGGAGATCGGGCGCCTGTTCGGCGGCGGCGGCGTACTTGGCGCGGACGGCGTCCCAATCGCGGTTGCCGAGGCGCTCGTCGTAGAAGCGGTCGCGCATGGTGCGCCAGCATTGATCGAAGACGGCCCGTTGTTTGCCCGCGGTGTTGACGGCCTGACGCGCGGCGAATTTGAACGTGGCCGCCACGCCCTTGGACGAGAGCGTGCCGGGCGCGCCCTCGGTGAGTCACACGATCTGGTCGCCGGTCTTGAGCCAGCGGGCCCCGCTGCCGCTGACCGCCGCCAGCAGCTTCGGTTTCAACTCATCGGGAAACTCGACGGTGTAGGTGCCGCGTTTTTCGTCCACCGTGGCGCTGAAGGCGAGTTTCCTGGAATCGTGCGACCAGAACAACCCTGACTCCATGACGTCGCGGTTGGCGATACGGCGGATGCGTTCATGCAAGCCGTCGAAGTCAATCTGCACGACCTTGCTTTCCTTCTTCTTCTCGTCTGCCTTCGGCTCGGCTTGGTCCTTTTCCTTTTCGGCCTTGGGTTCTTCCGGCTTCGGTTCGTCGTTCGTGGCAGCGGTGGCGTTCGTGGAAGCGCCACTGGCGGGGCGAGCGGACGCCGCTTTCTTCATCTTCTCGATCGCCTTTTCGAGCGTGCGATCGTGCTTGCTCAGTTCGTCGTCCTGGGCGCGCAGCCAGACGTAGTAGATGTCCGACTCGGTCGCCTCGCGCCGGCCGGTCCAGGCCAGGAGCTTGCCGTCGGGGCACCAGACGGGGCGGGAATCGTTGTCGGGATGGCGTGAGACGTTGAAGGGCTGGCCCGAGCCGTCCGCGGGCGCGATCCAGATGTCGCTGTTGAACCATTCGTCGCTGACGGCGTAGGCAAGCCACTTGCCGTCGGGCGACCAATCGAAGTTGGGCTCGTCCCACGACGTGAACACGCGTCGCGCGTTTGCGCCATCGGCGGCGGCCACCCAGAGTTCACCCAGCCCCTTGACCCAAGCCAGTTGTTTGCCGTCGGGACTGAACTTGAGATCGCGCTCCACAGCCTCGTCGTCTGTGACGCGGGCAAGCGTGAACTCCGTGTTGCGCCACCAATAATTCGTGGCGTCGGCGCGCGTGGCCTTCCAGATGTCCGCGCGCCCGCCGGCATCGCTGACGAACCAGAGCGATTTGCCGTCCGGGGCGAACACCACGTCGCGTTCCTCCTGGGGTGTGGCGGTCACCGGACGCGGCTCGCGCAGTTCGGTGTCCATCACCCACACGTCGCCGCCTGCCACGAGGGCGATTTGCAGTGCGTCGCTCGTGAAGGCCGCCTCGGTCGCGCGGGAGAGCGTCACGCGCTCCACCAGCGATTCCAGCGCGTCGCCGCAATAGGTGAGTTCGATTTTGCGCGGCTTGGCGTTCTTGCCGGGGCTGAGCCGGTACAAGTCGAACAAGTGCCGGAAGACGATCATGCGGCCGTCGCGCGAAATGCACGGAAACAGCACGCCGTCGTCGGTGAAGTCGGTGAGGCGGGTTTCCTTGCCGGACTTGAGCTCGTGTTCCCAGAGATTGAACGCGCCATCCTGGCCGCCCACGTAATAGAAGCCGTTGCCGTCGCGCCACCACAACGGCCAGCGGCATTCGGTGGACGCGGCCTTCACCTGGCCGCAATCGCCGGACTGGAGATCGAGCAGCCAAATCTGGGCCGCGCGCGAGCCGGTGTAACCCTTGCGCCACCATCGCTCGCCCTCGCGTGTGAAAAGCAGCCGTTTGCCGTCCGGGGACACCGCGCCGTTCGCGCCGTAATCGTCGAGCAACAGCCGCTCCGGGGGTTCACCGGCGAGTTCAAGCCGTGCGAACCGCTCGGCGTGCCGCCAGAAATGATCGCGCGTCACGCTCACCAAAAGCGCTTGGCCGTCGGGAAACCATTCCTCGAGCGCGTAACCTTCCGAGTGAACCGTGCGTTGGACCGCCGCGCCGCCTCTGGCCGGCATGGTGAACACTTGGCGGCTGCCCTCGCGGTCGCTGATGAAGGCGATCTGCTTGCCGTCGGGCGAGAAGGCTGGATCGGAGTCGGTAGCGGGATGATGCGTCAGGCGCGTGGCTGCGCCGCCACGGACCGGCGCCGACCAGATGGCGCCGCGCCAGGCGAAGGCTAGCGTCTTGCCGTCGGGGGAAAGCGCCGGGTCCTGCGCGAGGCGAATCGGTTCATCGGCGAAGGTGGCGGTCGCAGCGGAGAGGAAGAATAGGGTCAGGGCCAACGCGAGTTTATGGGCAGCTTCCACCCGCTTTGGCGCGCGCATCGGGGCCATGAACCTGTAGCGCCGGTTTTCCAACCGGCATGGGGCCGGCTGGAAAGTCGGCGGTACGGCCGGCTCATGGGGAGTGAAAATGTGCGGTGACATAGTGGCGTTCCGATGCAACCGATCCGTGTTCATGGCAGTGCTTGAAGTGATTTGTTTGAACATAACGGCAAAACGTTGTCGCTGGCGAGTCAGCCAGATCGCCGCCGACGGTCTCGGGGACTCTGGTTCGGTTCCTTCCGCGGGGTCTTTCGCGCCGCCAAGGCGGACTTGAACGCTTTCGCCGATGGCCAGGGTGTCGCCGCTCGAATTCGCTGCCTCCTCGCCCAACGTGGCGATTTGCTCGCGCTTCCGAGAGAGATCGCGGATCAAGGTGTCATGTGTGGCTCTGGTTATCGACGTCTTTTCGATGGCCGATTCTTCGGATCCCGATAACCCCGCCCTTCACGTCAAACCAGAGTCACCACTGAGCGCGCGTCGGCGGGTGCGCTTCGAGTTTGTAGTAGTGCGCCCCGCCGGGCTCGCGCGGGAGGACGAGCGGGGTCGCGTTCGTACCCAGGCGCGGGCTGATGAAATCCCGGATGGGCGTCCAGGCGGCCGGGGTCCAGGGCCACGCTGATGTGATGCCAGTTGGTGTCGGGGATGCCCAGGGAGGAGACGAGCGTCGTGCCGCCAACCACGAGGGCGAGCTTGTCGAAATTCGCCGCCCCGCCATAGACGCCCGCCGTGGCGAGGAACATGTAGTCCAGGGTTGAGTCGGATGCTGCGAGCGCCCGTTTCATGGCCAGGGGCAGGGTGCTGGGGGGGGGTGTCCCCGGTGGGCAGGCTTTCGAGCTTCACCCGGGCCCCGATGGTAAAGGGCCGGACGCCGAAATCGAGTTCGCGGCTGTCGGCGACCTCGAGATAGTGCTGGTGGTCTTGCTCGAATTCGAGGGAGAGAGTGTTCGACCGGCCCGCCACGGAGTCGGTGACCGCGTACACGTCGCTGGAATACGCCGGGCTGGGGCCGCTGTTGCCGCTCCTGGCCAGGGCGTTGTCCCGCCAGGGCAGGAAATCCAGGACGGCGTTGGTGGCCGGCTGGCCGGGGGCGCCCTCCTCGAATGGGAACAGCACCCGGTCGCCCAGGAAGGCGTGGGGATCGTTGAGTTCCTTGCGCAGCCGCATGAGGTGTTCCTCGAGGTCCTGGCGAATCCCGGCGAAGGCCGGATGATCGGCCAGGTTCGGCACGCCGTGTTCAGGCAGCAATTCGAAGGGGTTGTTCTTCAGATCGAAGAGCTGGGTCTTGTGCGTGGCATGGTTGCCGACGTCGTACTCGATGAGCTTCCAGCGCCCGTCGGTCACGGCCCGGATGCCCGGCGTGCTGCCGCCCGCGTAAACGCCGTACTGATGCGATCGCACGGTGGCGGCAACGCCTCGAAGCACGGATTGGAAGCTCTTGCCGTCCGTGGGGCCGAGGGTTGCCGGCAGCGGGATGCCGGCCAGATCGCAGAACGTGGGAAAGGTATCGTGCAGGTAGATGAGGGCGTCCGACTCCACGCCGGGGGCGATGTCCGGGCCGCGGACGATGTAGGGCACCTTCCAGGTGTGCTCGTAGAGGTTTTGCTAGCCCTGCAGGCCGTGCCGGCCGATGGCAATGCCGTGGTCGGAGGTGAATACGACGTAGGTGTTCTCCAAAATGCTGTCGGCCTTGTCGCCGTCGCCGTTCGGGTCTTCGAGCTTCGCGAGCACGCGGCCGATCTGCTGGTCAATCCAGTCCACGCAGGCGAAGTTTTTCCCGATCTCGTTGCGCACGACGGCTTCAGTCCGGTATTGGCCCATGCCATCCACACTGACTTCATCGCGCACGCTGAGATGGCCGTGGTCGAAGGGATGGGCCGGGTAGGTGGCCGGCGTGCAGGCAAGGTGGTTGAGCGGCAGAGGCGGCGCGCCGGTGTTGAGGCTGATGCTCGCCGGATTGGAAACGTCCACGCCATGATACTTGGCCAGCAGGTCCGGCCGGCCATGGCGCTCGTCGTGGGGATGCGAGAACCCGAGATAGACGAGGAACGGTTTCGCCCGGCCACCCGCGTTCCAACGGGTGAGATAGTCCAAGACGTTGTTGGCGTGCCAGTCGCTGCCGGCGCCGTCGGCGGCGCCGCGTTGGGTGGCATCGTTGCGGGCGGCGAATTCGTTGTTGGCCAGGTCATAGCTGTTGCCGACCTTGCAGGTGCGGTACGTATCGTAGCCGTTGCGGTTGAACACCCCAGGCAGGGTGTCAGCGGCACTGCTCACGGTGCGCTGCCAGGTCTGGCGGCCGGTCATGATCATCGTGCGGGATGGAGCGCAGACTGCGCCCTGATTGCCGCCCATGAGCCGGGCTTGATGGAAGAGCATGCCCTCACGGGCCAACCGGTCAATGTGGGGCGTGTCAATGGCTTCGACGCTGCCCGCCGCGTTCCGCTCGCACGGTTCGGTCCGCCGGTAGGCGCCGACCGAATAGGTGTCCTGGTCATCCGTGATGATGAAGAGGAAGTTCGGACGGAGCGTGGGCTTCCCCGAAGCTTCGTTGGACGAAGTGGATTCGATGTCGCTCAGATTGACGGCCGTCACCACGTAGTAGTAGTACGTTCCGCCAATCACCGCCCGGTCGGTGTACTCGCTCGACGTTGGGCTGGCGATCACGGTGTACGGACCGCCGGCCGTGGTCGATCGTTTCACTCGGAAATGGGCGAAGCCAGGCTGGGTGTTGTCAGCCCAGTCGAGCAGAAGCTGGCCGGCCCCTTACCTGAACGGTGAGGTGGGAAGGCGTCTCGGGCGGGGGCAGCGCCGTGGACGCGCCGGCAGCACTGGGATTGGCGTGGCTGGAGCTGTGGTAGGACCATTTGCCGTCGCCGGCGGTGTCGGCCAGGGTGCCGGCTGACGCACCGTCCTGCGCGCCGGCTTTGAAGTCCTGCGCCAGATCGGCGGCGGGCACCAACGCCACGGCCCCCGGCCGGCCGTACCAAAGCGCGATCGTGTCATAATCCAACGCGCCAGCCGCCCACTTCCGGATTTCTAGGTCGAACTTGAAGGACCGGTCGAAGGGAATGGCGTCGAGGCCGCGGACACGGCTGTTGACCGTCGGCCCGCCTTGACGCTCGCCGATGGAACTGGGTTGGCCCACGAATGGGGACGCGAAGGGCTTGCCGCTGCCGAAAGAGTAGCCGTAATAGTCTTCCGTACCCGTGCCGAGATGTTGGGGCTTCGAGGTGGAGCCGCTGCCGTTGGCGTGCAGATAGTCCACGTAGATTCTTTCATCGCCTTCGCCCCACCACCCGGCGGTTCGGTTGCTCACCGACAACACATCGCCGACATACACGCCTTTGCCTCGCACGGTCAGAAAACGGTAGTCCGCCGCGCCGGGAGCGGAGTAACCGGTTTCATCCGCCTTCGCGCCGGGCCAGGGCGTCCCCTGGGTTCGGATACCGGTCTCACGCCGATAGTTGGCGTGAAAGTGCATGGAGTTGTCGTTCCAGGTCCAGTCGCCCGAGTCAATCTGCATGGTCACCTGCAACGTCTGAGGGCCGGTGTTGATGACGTTGATCCGGGCGTTGTCTTGATAGGGCATCACAAAAAACGAGGTCATGTCGCCGTTGGCCGCGACCCGCTGCAAATAATTGCCGCCCGCGTTGCGCGGTTTGGCGGCACTGGAGCTGACGCCGTTGCCGAAGAATTGTCCCGCCGGGAGCACGGGCGACGTCCACCCCATCCGGGTGAAACCCAGAAAGCGATGGTCGCGATACGACCAAACGGCGTGCTCGCGTTGCGGATCGAGGCCCACGGCGGCGAAATCCAGCGTGGCGGCCTGGTCGCTCGTGCCCGGGTTCCACAAGATGGCCATCGCGGCGGTTCCCCACGGACGCTTCATCAGTCCGACCAATTGCGGCCACTCCCGCCGCGGGCGCGCGTCAAACACGTCCGTCTCCAGGAACTCGCGGGCCTCGGCGGAGATTTCCGTTTCCTCCGTATCCTCGAGCGCCACGGCATCCAGGCCGATGAAGTAACCCGTCGCCTTGGGGTTTTTCCCGGTCACGACGAACTTCAGCCGAGACTGGTCGTCCTGCGGCGCATGCACGCCGAGGTCAAGCGGTTTGCCCGGATGAGTCGTTGGCGCGTAACCGTCCCAACCCTCCGCCACGGGCTGCTCGTTCACGGAAGAGTCCAGAATCCCGTAATCATACGACTGCGTGGCGTGAACGACGAGCCGCTTGGGACGGGATTGCCCTGACAACGTGAAGGTCACCCAGTTGCCCGCCGCCATGGCCCGACCGAAGTAAAGGGCGCCCTGGCTCCATTGATAAGGCGGCAAGGTCTCACCGATGTGCTGGGGGCCGCCCTTCAACCCGGGCGAGGTTTCGACTTGCTTGATGTTCTCGAACTCGATGATTTCCCTGACCGGGGTGGCGTACGGCACCATGCCCTGCTGCGGGAGCTTCAACACATCTTCCGTCTGCGGCACGGGCGCGGCGGCGGCTTCCGGGAGCGGAGGCCGGTTGTGGGCTGCGCCCGGGGCCGCATACCAGTGCACCACCAGCGCGTATTGCAGGTAGGCGTCCTGGGTGGCAATCATGTTGAAAGCTTCCATGTCGAACTTGAAGCGCCGCGCGAACGGCGTGGCGTCCAGACTGCGCGTCCGGGTGCAGATGTTGTAGCCGTGGGTGAACGGTTCCTTGCCCGCGGGCCAGTCGCGCGTTTGGCCGCCGACGCGGACGTTGGCCAGGAAGGGCGAACTGAACTCGTCCCTGCGCGTCGGCACCTCGCCACCGGCCCAGCCGTAGTAGTCCTCCGTCCCGGTTCCAAAGTGCGACGGGAAGCGGCGGTCCAGATCCTCGTCCACGTAGACCTTCTCGTCGCCCTCGCCCCACCAGGACCAGAGCGGGTTGAGCACAATGAACGTGTCGCCCACGTGAATCCCGCGCCCCGTCACATCCACGAAATTCAGGTCGCGCACCGGGCGCGGCGGATAGGGCCCGTCCGTCCGCCAGCAGGTATGGAAGTGCAGCGAGGCCTTCGTCCACTGCCAGGGCGAAACATTGGCGCGCAGGTTTACGGTCACGGGAGTGGCGGCGAGGTTGTGCAGGCGGAGCCGGCCGTCGGTTTGGTAGGGCATGATCCAGCGGCAAACCAGCGTGCCGTCGGCCCGCGCTTCGCGCTCCCACGTGCGGTAGGGGTCAAGGCCGTTGACGTTGCTGAAGAAATCGCCCAGCGGACACCAGACGGTGCGCCCGCCGTCGAATTCGAGTTCCACGACCGTCGAGCGCAGGGCTTGGGCCAGGTCCGCCGCCTGCAGTTGGAATTCCAAGTGCCGGATCGCCGCCGGCCCCGCCGGGAGGCTCAACGTCTCGCTTGTCTTGGCGGGAATCTGCTTTGCCAGCGTCAGCGCCGTGCCGCCGGTGAAGTCCGCGGGGTCCACCAGTGCGCGACCGGCTTCCTCGAGGAGCGCCCTGTGGGTTTCGAGCATCTCCGGCCGAAACGACTCGACCTCGGTGCCCGGCGGGTAGGCGCGGTAGTTGATGAGGTAGTAAAACGCCCCGTCCACTTGGGTGATCTTGCAGCTCTTCCGGAAAGGAATCGGCAAGTAGAGGTTGCCCGCGCGGGCGGTCGGTTGGGCGAAGGGTGGCGGCACCGGCCCGAGGCCGCGCACCAGCGCGATGAAGTTCGTGGCCAAACGGGGCGTCGTTTCGCCGTCAAGGTAGATGCGCAGATCGGTGCCGACGCGGTTCTTGAAATCCTTGTAGAAGAACGGGGTTCAGATCCGAGTGATGACGCCGGGGCCGTCGTATTCCATGAGGACGGCTTCCCGCAGGGCACCGTTGGTTTCGGTGCGGAGCGCGAAACTGTGGTCCCGGTTGGCAAACCACCCCTTCGGGTCGTCCGGCGTGAGCGATGCCCGGTCGTAGCTGCTGGCCTGGAGCGAGCGGTACGGGAGCGCGGGCCATTGCGTGTGAGCCGCGCGGTCGGTCATCTCGTGCAGCAGCGAGCCGAAGGTGACTGCGGGCGGGGGAGCCTCTCCGGCCACCAGCGCGGTGGCGGTCCCGAGGAGCGTCCCGGCCATCACCATCATCCCGACCTGGGCGCGTCGCCGGAGGGCTCCGGTCGCTTCGAATCGCCTCACCCACGCCGGGCGGAGCCTGCCTGGATGCAGTCGCCGTGCCAACCGCAAGACTTGAATCCTGTTCACAGGAAGATCATCCCAGAATCTGAACGCGTGTCATGTCGCTTAAATCGGGGACACGCCGCCGCACCCCGGGGACATGCCACCGCACGGGACACCTCCTTTCAATGAAAGACAATGAAACGACGAACAAACAATCAGGTAAATAAAACTTGACACACGTGTCGTCCCCCGGCAGGTTGGCCACCGCTTATGAGACTGACCCGCATCAAAGTCAAAGGCCGACCCGCCGTCTACCACTGCGTCTCGCGCATCGTCGGCGCCCAACGCCTCCTCGATGACCTCGGCAAAGAAACCTTGGTCAGGCTCCTCCGGCGCCTG
>Ga0194126_10001132_pt1 | contig 45106 bp, 41 predicted proteins | sample TA2KigC150mmetaG_FD_148641 | JGI IMG/M metagenome (GOLD analysis project Ga0194126, IMG submission 148641) | Freshwater microbial communities from Lake Tanganyika, Tanzania - TA2015035 Kigoma Deep Cast 150m | ecosystem: Environmental > Aquatic > Freshwater > Lake | place: Tanzania: Lake... | reverse complement strand
GGCATCCTCTCTTCCCCTCTACACTCCTTACAAAACAAATTACCTATTTAGAACAAAATCCCTGTCAAATAATATTTAAAATATTTTCACTGAATAGTTACGAAAAAGATACTCTTACCTATTTTAAATATGTTGAAAGAAGTCTTACGTTTGAAAAAGGAAAAGATCATTAAGATATCGCCAAGATCTTTAGCTGAAATATGTGTTTTTGTTGATTTAGTAGCACAGTTCCTTAAGAAACTAGCGATAGATTATGCTATTAGTAAAGGAATTAAAAGTACGATAGAGTAAAAACACTTGATTCAGGGGTTCACGGAAATGTTAGGTTTCGTTTCCCGTATAGGGTGTTGTTCGAGAGATCCCGGGGTCGAGTCTTGCTTTTTGCTATTTTGGTGAGTAGGTTAGGACGGGGCTTTAATCTTGGTATTTGGCAGTCATGTTGGTTGTATAGAGCGCAAGCGAAATCCAACACCAACCGTTCGGGGCGTTCAAGAAAATATTCTGTTTTGTTTTCAAAAGGTGTTTATCGCCAGTATAAGCTAAAGATTGCCGAAAGCTTGACTATTCAACCAAAAGTAGGCTTGCAGCGGGTAGGGTGGGTTAAGCGGAGCGAACCCACCAACATGAAGGTGGACTTCGTCGTGAACTCAGTCGAACGATTCGGCGCAAGAGACAGCGCCTTAATCTACCCCACCCGGCTTATATGTACGCATTCAGCGATCATCGGTTAGTATGCTGGATTAACGATGACATTTGCTCTCCATAGGCAGGGTGCTAACGTTATGAAGAAAGTGGATACATTGAATGTCACCAAAGTTATTAATATTGCTATTTCATGATAGGGCTTTTTCAAAAAAACTCATCGTGCTTGCCACAGCGTAAAAGGGTAATGACATCATTTTTAATTAAGCATAAAAACCTATAACTTTTAGTAATTCTTCCCTCAAAGATGTCACTGAACCCTTTCATGATTTCTCCTTTGGTTTTTTTGATATGCAATGAAGGGTGAAAGGGGTGGAAAGGATTGATTGCCAATAATTTTAATGTCTTTTCTGTCTGCCGCTTTATACCATCCGGCAGTTTTCCGAAATCCTTTTTAAAGGGATCGATTCTAATAATTTTCATGAATTCAAGTCTTTAATAAGATCATTAACATTATCAAAAGCCTTTACCTCTCCCTTTTTATACGCTTCCAAAGCCTCCGCTACTTTTTTCTTCCCCTTTGAAGATAGGGCCGGACCCCTTTCCACAAAGGCCACGGGTTTTAAAATTATGCAGGATTCCTCTATCTCCGCCTCCAAAATTTGCCCTTCATCAATACCCAAGGCGTCCCTGAATTCCTTCGGCAGGGTTATCTGTCCGTTTCTTATAACTTTAATAACAGGCATTCCTGATTCTCCTTTCGTATATTTCCTCAAACGTTATTACGTAAATTCGTAATTATGTAATCAGTATAAAGGATTGAAATATTTTGTCAACAATTCTTTTAAAAGCTAGGGTAACAATGTTAGCAACGCTCAACAGCAAGATTAAAGACCCGCCCACCACGGGATCCATTTACCAACAAAAAAAGCAAGACCTCATATAATGAAGTCTTGCCTTTGATATAAATTGGCTCCCCCGGTAGGATTCGAACCTACAACCAACCGGTTAACAGCCGGCTACTCTACCATTGAGCTACAGGGGAACCTGAAGTTTGGATTTCCTTAAGTTGCTTAAAAGTACTTAGAATTTATTATGACGACCTGCCTTAAAAATTCAGACGGCAAATGAAAATGCGAAATTATACCCGCACTTCACCATTTATACTTTTCGATTGCTGCAAATAATCAATCAATCTTGATAATTCCTTTTTCATGTCCTGCCGATGAACGATCATATCCAGAAAACCATGTTCCAGTAAAAATTCCGCTGTCTGAAAACCCTTCGGGAGAGAGCGTTTTATTGTTTCCTGAATAACACGGGGACCGGCAAAACCTATCAATGCTTTCGGCTCGGCTATTGTGATATCAGCCAGAGAGGCAAAACTTGCCATGACTCCACCCAGAGATGGGTCAGTTAGTATCGATATATATAAACCGCCCGCCTCCTGAAACCGCGCTATGGCAGCGCTTGTCTTTGCCATTTGCATCAGGGAAAAGACGCCTTCCTGCATTCGGGCGCCGCCGCCTGAACCGGAGATAATGATCAAAGGCAGCCGCAGTTCACGGGCTTTTTCTGCGACTCTGGCAATCTTTTCTCCAACCACAGAGCCCATGCTTCCCATGATGAAGGACGAGTCTGTGATTCCGATCATCACCTCTTTGCCATTGATCTTTCCCTTGCCAGCAATTGCGGCTTCTTTTAAACCTGTCTTTTGCTGTTCAGCAGCTACTCTTTCGGGATAGGTTATCCGATCCTTAAAATTTAAAGGATCGCACGGCGCCATGTTGTCCCACATCTCCTCGAACCTATTTTCATCGAGCAGGAGTTTTAACCGGTCTCTGCTGAATACCCGAAAGTGATGGTTACATTCGGGACAAACGTACAACCTTTCTTCAACGATTTTTTTATACACCATGCCCCTACAGCCATCACATCGTGTCCACAGGCCATCGGGCATGTCCTTTTTTTTTCTAAAAAAGACCAATGGCAAATACCTTCAAATAGTTTATAAATTTTTAAATAAAAAACAAGTTATTTTTTACAAAGGGATTGGGTCGTAAGAAATAAGCCGTTTTTGATATTTGCTGCAAGATTCAAGCATTTACTTTATTATGATATTCCTCTCGAATAGCCTGTTCTGCCTTTTGTTTGAGGGTTTTAATTGCATTGCCTGAATCGTTTGTTTTAAAGATCGCCGATGCTGCGACTATGACGTTGGCCCCTTCCCGAACTGCCTGGGAAATGTTTTCCGCGGTAATGCCGCCATCTACTTCTATATCCAGCTCATCCGGAGCCATACTGCGCAGCCTTGCAATCTTCGGCAAGGCATTCAATATAAATCTTTGCCCGGCAAAACCAGGATTAACAGACATAACAAGCACCATATCGACCGTATCGAGGAGGTTTTCGACTGATTCGGTCGGCGTATCCGGATTCAGAGAGACACCGGCTTTTAACCCATTCTCCTTAATTAACGAAATAACCTCTTTTGGTTCTTTTGTCGTTTCTATATGAAATGTAATCACATCTCCCTTTCCGGATGCCTCTGCAAATGTTTTCACGTAACGTTCGGGATGTTCAATCATCAGGTGAATATCCAGAGGTATTTTTGTAATACGTTTTATACCTTCCACGATAAATGGTCCCATAGTAATGTTAGGGACGAAATGACCGTCCATAACGTCAATATGGATCAAATCAACGCCTGCCGTTTCTATTTTCTTGATTTCCTCTTCCAATCGCACGGGATTGGCGGCGAGTATAGATGCTGCGATCTTAATTCTTGGCTGCATATTGTTATGTTTTTTTATCCAATAACGATGCGACTCCGGGAAGGTTGCCGCCTTCTAGTAACTTCAGGAATGCTCCACCGCCGGTGGAAATAAACGATACTTCGTGTGTCTTTCCCGATTTATGAAACGCCATATCCGTGTCACCGCCGCCTACGATGGTCGAGGCGTGAGAACCGGTAACTACGTCCACCATCGCATACGTTCCCCGGCTAAAAGCATCAAATTCAAATGCCCCCATAGGACCGTTCCATAAAATGGTCTTTGCATCCTGCAGCGCCTCAGTGAACAGCTTTGTGGTAGCAGGACCGATATCAAGGGCGATCCACTTTTCCGGAATTTCCTGGAAAGGGACGACCTTCGTTTCGGCACGGCTGTCGAATTTTTCTGCAACAACAAAATCAACGGGTAAATATAATTTCGTTCCGTTTCTTTTGGAAATATCCATTAAATTCCTCACCACGTCAAGCATACTATCTTCGACAAGTGATTGTCCGACGCCAAAACCCTGTGCCTTGAGGAAAGTAAAAGCCATGGCCCCGCCGATCAGGATTTTATCCATCTTTTTTGTCAGATTTTCGATAATCTTTATCTTGTCCGAAACCTTTGCGCCGCCTAAGAGGGCAACAACCGGCCGCATAGGATTATTGACGGCCTTCTCAAAATAATCTATTTCTTTCTTGAGCAAGAACCCCGCCGCTGACGGGACAAAGCCGTCGATGCCAATCATTGATGCGTGTTTCCTGTGGCAGTTGCCAAATGCATCCTGTATGAACACGTCACAGAGGCTGGCCAATTCTTTTGCAAAAGAGGGGTCGTTTTTTTCTTCTCCCGGGTAAAATCTCAGATTTTCAAGTACAAGCACATCTCCATATCGCATCTCCTCAATTTGCTTTTTAACCTTCGGACCAATACAATCATCCGCCATAATTACCTGTGCCCTTTCCTTAAGGAAACCCTGCAATCTTCTGGCAACCGGTTTCAAACTATATTTGGGATTTACTTTGCCCTCCGGCCTGCCCATATGCGAAGCAATAATTACCTTTGCATCTTCATCCAACAAATGATTTATGGTCGGTAAGGTTGCCCGTATCCTCGTATCATCGGTAATATTCCCATCCTCATCCAATGGTACATTGTAGTCCGTTCGAACCATGACCCTCTTTTTTCGCACATCAATGTCTTTTATGAATAATTTATTCATATAAATAGGCCGGTTTATAGAAATAGGTTATACACGAGCGATCAGCTCGATAAGGTCTACCATACGATTTGAGAATCCCCACTCATTGTCATACCAGGAGACCACCTTCACCATTCGTTTATCAATTACATACGTCAATGCCGAGTCAAAGATACTCGAGTGGGTATTTCCGACAATATCTGAAGAGACTATAGGGTCTTGGCAGTATTCCAGGATACCTTTCAGTTCACCTTCGGCAGCTTTTTTCATGGCATTATTAACAGATTCCGCAGTGACATCTTTCGATACCAGCGCGACAAAATCCGTCACGGAACCATTGGATATAGGCACGCGCATAGCCAGGCCGTCCAATTTACCTTTTAAAGACGGAATAACTTCACCAATGGCCTTGGCCGCCCCGGTCGTTGTAGGAATGATGTTTATAGCAGCCGCCCTTGCCCTTCGTGGGTCCTTATGCATAAAATCAACAATGCATTGGTCATTTGTATATGCGTGAATGGTTGTCATGAGTCCCTTATCAATACCGAAATTGTCATTGATTACCTTTACCATAGGCGCTAAACAATTCGTTGTGCATGAGGCATTGGATAAAATTTTATGTTCTGATTTGAGGTCCTTTGTATTAACACCCACAACAATCGTGGCATCAATTTTGTCTTTTGCGGGCGCCGAAAGTATTACTTTGCTGGCGCCTGCATCAAGATGTTTGGCGCAGTCTGCTCGTGAAGTGAATATTCCTGTTGATTCAATTACAATATCTACTCCAAGTGATTTCCATGGCAATTTAGAAGGATCTCTTTCCATGAGCAACTTGACTTCCTTGCCGTTTATTACCAGCGCTTTCTCTTTTGTTTCGATCTTTCCTTGAAATTTTCCGTGCACAGAATCATATTTTAATAATAACGCCAATGATTTTACGTCGGCAAGATCGTTGATAGCCACAACGTCTATACCACCTCGCTCGGCAATTACACGAAAGACATTCCTCCCAATCCTTCCAAACCCATTTATACCAACCTTTATAGCCATAGTTGTTCCTTTACTTATACTTAGAGTGAAAACGATATCTCACTTTAGCCACAGATATGATAATAATGTAATGACAAAAAAGACAAGGTATTCTAGCAGACAACCACAATTTGTCAAGTAATTTAATAGACCTTAAGTCCATATCAGTAGAGAAAAAAAATTATCAATATATTGTAATTAATACTTGAAAAGCCATCTATATGTTGTATAATTCATCAAAATTTTAGATAGAGGAAGAGAGTTGTATGAAAAATCTGATACGAAAATCTGTGCATGTAAAAACAAAGATTAACTCTGTGCGAATTAACAGCTATCGGTTCAGGCGTCCGCAGGGGATGTCTGCCACGATTCTACAATGGTTTGCGCTAGATCTCGAACCTCCGCAGCGATGTCGGGTCCGGTGTAATACCACATAAGGAGAGAAGCCATTTTACAACTTATCGAAACTAGTCTCTCGCAAACAATAGATGGTAGTAGCAGCCGCAGTAGTATCGAAGAAAAATGTAAGCAGTATGATTTAAATAGATTAAAAATTGAAGACAAAAAACTTTTTGACAGATACGTAATAGAAGAAGGCGTAAATTTATGTGATTATTCTTTTGCAAACAATTATATCTGGAAAGGCTCCATAGAATTATTATGGAAAATAATTAACAACAATTTCTGTCTCTTTGGCGTAACCTCCAAAGGGATGTGCATGATGCTCCCGCCGCTTGGGAAAAACAACATTCACACCACCCTGAGCGAATGTTTTTCCATGATGAAAGAAATAAACGACACCCGTGGTTTTGAATCATATATAAATTACGTTTATGAAGGCTTTTTGGGTCTTTTTGACAACACTCCCTACCGCATTGTTGAAGGCTATCCCGATTACATATACAAAACAACCGACCTCATAAAACTCGCCGGCAGAAAATACGAAAAGAAGAGAAACGAGATAAATTTTTTCAAAAAGCATTACGACGCTTCTTTTGAAAAGTTTTACCCAAAACACATCGCAGACGCCCTCCTGATGATCGACCAATGGAAACGAGAAAAGATTCACGAGTCGAATGTTTCAAACCACAATGAATCGCATTATCAGTACAGCCTTATCCATGAAGCAGAGGCCGCCAAATGCGCGATTATCTTCTCCGAGGAGATGGGATTGCACGGGGCAATTATTACGATTAATGGTCAGATTGAGGGTATCACTTTAGGAGAACACATCAACTCCAGCACCGCGTCCGTTCTTATAGAAAAGACCGACAGCGAATTTCACGGCATGCCGCAGTCCATCTATCAGCAATTCTGCGCAAGCACCTTTTCGGATATGGAATATATCAACGCAGGCGAAGACTGGGGGATAGAAGGTCTGAGAAGGGCAAAAATGTCTTATCATCCCTGCTTCCTTGCAAAAAAATTTACTATTTACAGAAAATAATATTTTGGTGGAGTACTGCAAGGCCAACCTGCTTGACCTGTTTGCTCTTGAGCGACTGGAAGAGGCTTGCTTTCCGGCAGAGGCATTTAGTCGTCGCCTTATAAAAAATTTATTAATCAACACCAAATCCGCTGTTTTTAAGGCGACAGAGCCAACGGGGAAAATCATTGGCAATATCATCGGTACTACAAAAAAGGAAAATAGCGCGTCCGTGGGCAGGATATTTTCCCTCTGTGTTCTTGCCGGGCATCGCAAAAGCGGCGTAGCCACCCGCCTTGTTCAACTCCTGGAAGAAGAATTTTGCCTGCGAAACATCAGAAAAATCAGGCTTGAAGTGAGCACGCTCAACAACGTAGCGCGAACGTTTTACGAGCGGCTGGGATATCAGATGACGTCCGATATTCTTCCTCGTTTCTACCATGACGGCACAGATGCAATGGTTATGCGCAAATATCTTTCATGAACGGCTTTCTTAACAAATACTTTTGCGGTAACTTGCAATTTATTACAACTAATTTTTGTAGAAACACTTGAATTTCAAGATTCTTTCTGCATTATGCTGATTTAAGTTTATTATCGTAAAGTAGTTCATTGATAGTTAATCTGAGTGTGTTTTTCACCGAGGCATTTCATTCCTCATAAACACAGCGAAGGGTTTTGCAATGTTCGGTGTGCTCTTGCTGCCATATCATCACTTAGAAATTTGTAAATGAATTTAGGCACCTTTTTTCTACGTCAATAAGAACGATGTCTGATAAGATTGAGCACGCTATCGAACACGCAAGGTATTTGTTGCCCGATCAAGGGCCATTGCCATTTTTTTTCACCATGATACCATTCATCACTTTGAATCATACGACTTTTTCGAGGGCGTTAAACAGGCAGGGCGTACGTATGGCGCCAAGGCGTTTATGTCCGAAGAAGAGTTCCTCCTGACATTTCAGCGGGGATGCATCACGGCGTCCGTTCTCTACAGAAAGATCTAAGAATACATAACGCAGCAAAGCCGCACCCAAATCCCCCCCCTATCGTTCGACTGAGCTCACGGCAAAGTCAAGGGGGGGGGTGTAAAAAACTTGCTAAAAAAGAAAGATTTTACACGGTAATACTATAAAGCATAATAATCTCGATATTCAGCCTGAGGGTTCCGGTTTATAAACAGGAACCTTTGTATGATCGGTACTTTATCGCTGCCCTCGTAAACGCCTTGGATATCAAACATGACGGTACATTTCCCAAAGAGGTCACCCAATTTACCTGCGAAAATCTTCTGGAGATATGGCAGCGTTCCTATGAAGACACCTTTTACAACCAATTTCTTACAACATACCGTAAGGGAGCTATACTCAACGGGTTCACAAAATGTGATTTCTGAAACGCTCTAACCACTCATTTGGACAAAGGTTAAGTAGAAGTGTGTGTGAATCCCTGTTTGTGAACCCTTACAGTATATTATTTTACTTCATTTGCGAAACCTATTGTCACATTATATAGCCTAACATCGACAGCATATTACTCAATTATATAAGTGTAATCAAGTTTGTTTTCTTGTCCTATATTAGATTGCAGTATACAATCAGTTATTCTATCCAACAATGTATTTCTTTGCTTAGTATCGTTGTTTTAAACATTTCAAGGTCTGTTTGCCAGACTGAAAGATCGTCTTCCATAAGATACTTCCTGTCCAGTGCGTGATACTTAAATTTACCAAGGGCGTGGTAGGGTAATAAGCGGATTTGTGTTATGCCAGTATCTTTACAAAAATCCGCAGTTTCTGTAATCATTTCTGCTGTTGCATTGATGCCTGGTATTACAGGAATGGTCACAATTATCCTCTCCGGATTAATTGCCGCCAGACGCCGTAAGTTTTCTAAAATTGCTTCATTTCCCTGTCCTGTAACGAACTTGTGAATTTCTGTATCCATACATTTAATGTCAAAGTAATAAAAATCGAATCTATCTATGAAATCTTTAACCCTGTTCCAATCAAATTTGCCACAGGTTTCTACTCCAACCGATAAGCCCGTTGTTTCACAGTGAATAAGAAATTCCTTCACAAATTCCGGCTGTGCAAATGGCTCTCCGCCGGATAAAGTTATTCCGCCATTTGAATTACGATAAAAGAGTGCATTGGTTTTAATCCTTTCGTAAAGGGCTTGAGCAGACCAATGCTTGCCAACGATCTTGATTGCTCCTACGGGACATTTTTTTTCACAGGTATGATTGACGCAAGAATGGCAGATGTTCCTTTTAAAGAGGGGGTATCCTTCGTGGTCGGTAGAGACGGCATTTTCCGGACACCATGAAATACACTGCTTGCAGCGCCTGCATAAGGGTTTGCTCCACATCAGTTCTGCGTGAGGCGATTGACCTTCCGGGTTACAACACCACCGGCATCTCAAGGGACACCCTTTTAAAAAGATGGTCGTCCTGATCCCCGGTCCATCCTGAACTGCATACTCCTGGATATTAAAGATAATGCCCTGTGTGCTTTTGTCGTTTTTCACTTAAATACCATACTCCGTCCTTGCAATGATCTGATCCTGGATCGACTTGCTTAACTCAACAAAAAACGCACTGAACCCGGCCACGCGCACTATCAGGTCACGATAATTTTCAGGATGTTCCTGTGCATCCTTCAGCATTTTGCTGTCAACGACATTAAATTGGATTTGAAAGCCCGGAAGGTCAAAGTATGATTTGATAAGCGCAAGGAGTTTCTTTGCACCCTGACTGCCTTTTAATGCCATGGGATGGAATTTCATATTGTGTAATCCACCACGAATTCGGGTATGGTCGATCTTTCCGGCGGAGAGAAGGACGGAGACGGGGCCGTTTGTATCAGTTCCAGGGAAAGGGGATGTTACCCCGTCACAGAGGGATTCTCCCGCGTGCCTTCCATCAGGCGTGGCTCCGCATGCCTTGCCAAATGGGGCGTGAGTGCTTATAGCCAACATGGATGGATCATAGGGCTTCCCCAGATAATTGTTTTGTTCGACGACGTAGTCGCAATACGCATTGAATAGCTGTATGTATATCTTGTCTACATAATCATCATTATTGCCCCACTTGGGGACGTCCAGCGCTTTTCTGCGGAGGGCTTCAAAACCCACCCAATTTTTCCGGCAGGCATCACGCAATACATCCATTGTACAAAACTGCTCGTCATCAACGAGTTTCTTTACCACGGCAAGGGAATTTACCACATTTACCATGCCACTGCTGAGGGTTGTTGGTGTTCCGTTACACACCGCCCCACCATCATCGAGAGAGAGGCCTCTTTCGATACAATCCCTGATGAGAACCGACGAATAAATCAGATTGCACGTCTGGCGATGGGCGGCCATCACATAGTTCCAGTAATTCTGCCAGTTGTGAATCGCGTCTCTTAAATGGAATTTATAAGCAGCTTCCTGTTCAGAATAATTTTCAGGAATCTTTGTGCTGTTGAATTGGATGCCGGTTTGCGGGTCAACGCCGCCATTCATGGCCAACTCAAATACCTTCATGTGATTAATGAAACCCGCCTGCACAATGCCATAGCTCATTCCTTCCAGGGTAGGCTCGGTGCATCCTCCCATTGCAGCATGCTTGCGGATAACGGGAAGCGGCAGCCCGCTTTTTTGAAGTTCATGCTGAAGGTATACCTTCAGATTAAACCACGCTGGAAATCCGCACCCTGTTTTGACACACTCGATGGCCTTTAACAGAAATTCTTCGCGTAACGTGTTATCATACCAGACAGACAAGGTTGGTTGCGTTGTCTGGCAGTGAATGGCAGCCTCTAAGAGCAGCATCGAGAGTTCGTTGTCTCCCCTCTGTCCATTTTCATCTGTACCACCCAGAATCATATTTTGATACAGGTTGCCCGATCCAAGCCCTGCCCAGGAAAATGAGGCAACGTATTCAATCTCGGTCATCTTTACCCGCAGGGCTTCCAGCAATTCCAGCACTTCTGCATTCGTAATCTTGCCCGCATCAATATCCCTTTTATAATAAGGATACATGTATCGATCAAACCGGCCGGGGCTATAACCAAGATGTGAACCTTCAATGTGTCCTGCTAAATAGATAAACCAGAATGCCTGCATTGCCTCTCTGAAACCCCGCGGGGGGTTGGTGGGGACGTATTCACACCGTTTGGCGATGTTAAGGAGATCTTCCTTCCGATCGGGGTTTTTCTCAATTTCTGCCATTTCTCGTGCCTTCTTTGAATAATTATTCGCCCAGCGAATCGTGGCTTCAAGTGCCCTGATACCGGCTCTCCAGAAATAGATTTTTTCAGCGGACAAATAGTCGGTTACGACGGCTTCTTTGATTTTGTTTTTCATTCTGTTTATGATCGAGGTAAATCCTTCCGAGAGCGCAGTCTCAAAGTCCAGTACGTACCTGCCCTCGGGCGCCGGGTCGTGCGGGGCGGTATACAACACGGCCTCCCAGCCATTTTCGATATAGCTCGCATTACTATATGCGCCTTTCCACAGCCTGTCGCCAACGTCTTGCATACACTTTCTCTGCCAGTATCCAGCGCATTCTTTCAGCCACTTCAGGTCTTCATTTGAAAGGAGAAATTTTTTCGCAAAGAAGGTATACTCACCGCTCTCTGCCAATTCCCGTGCTTTAGCAATACCTCCACCGGTTCCCAGATCTGTCACCCTATCCTGCGCCTCATGTTCTTCGCTTTTAAATTCCCGCAGGATAAATTTACAGGCGTAATTACAATAGGGGATAGCGCCGCGCACATACCTGGTCTTGTTTCCGACAAAAAGTTCCGCATCACGAATGATTGGGGTGATATTTTCCATAGCGTATGCATGGCATTCTGCCCTTCTCTCAAGGGAATGTAGCCCATCTGTTTTTTTATGGGCTTCTGTGTAAAACATCATGTACTCAGCATCGATCATCAAAGGCTCAGAGAGATACCGTTCTCTCATGGCTTTTATCCGGGCACTCGAAGGAGAACTCTTAATTTCTCTCGGCGCAAATGTTCTGGTTTTATTATTATTTCTCATTGCATATCACCTCATTTTTAGCAGAAAAACCCGCGTAAAAAACTAAATTGTTACTACGTTGATTTATTTTAACAATATAACATATCAATGTTCTACAAAAATAACCTCCATGCCGGTGCTTTGTCAGACTAAGTGTCAAGGGGAGTACAATCCCTCATACCATCATTCTCTTTCATAACAAAAATTTCTGCATGGGAAAAATATCTCGAGGACTTGCATTCTTCGTTTTAACTTACTATAATGTCTTTCGATTTTCATGGCGACTCTGTTCTGGAGTAAATAACTCGATTCAATATGAGGTACCAGTGTGAGATGAATGCAAACAATATCCTTTACGAAACGGCGCTCAAACAGTATGATACCGTCGCAGAGATGTTAAATATAGAAGATGGAATAAGGGAGCGTATGAGGAATCCAAAACGCTCCCTTATTGTTTCTGTACCTGTTAAAATGGACACTGGCAAAGCGAAGGTATTCAAAGGCTATCGGGTGCAACACGATATTACCTTAGGTCCTTCCAAAGGCGGTATTCGCTACCATCCTAATGTAGACCTTGAAGAGGTTTCCGCCCTTGCCATGCTGATGACGTGGAAATGCGCACTCATGCATATGCCTTACGGCGGCGCTAAAGGCGGGGTTCAATGCAATCCTGAGGAAATGTCGGAAGGCGAGCTGGAACGCATGACACGTCGTTACACCACGGAAATTGTCCAAATCATAGGCCCCGACAAAGACATTCCCGCCCCCGATCTTTACACCAATTCACAAACGATGGCATGGATGATGGATACTTACAGTATGCAGCAAGGCAATACGGTTCCGGGGGTCGTGACGGGCAAACCTTTATTATTGGGCGGTTCGCTGGGGAGGGCGGAAGGCACGGGTCGGGGCGTTGCCTATATGGTAATGGAGGCGGCGCGGGTGTTATATAAAGAGCTTCGTGGTTTGCGCGTAGCCATTCAGGGTATGGGGAATGTCGGGTCTGTGGCTGCCCGCCTTCTCTATGAACAGGGTTGTAATATTGTGGCAGTGAGCGATGTCAGCGGCGGGGCATACAACCCCAAAGGCATCCTTGTTCCGTACCTCATGCATTATCTTAAAGAAAATAAGCATGTTGTTGGGTTGAAAGAGGCAACTGCTATAACAAATGAGGAATTGTTTGAACTGGATTGTGACGTCATTGTCCCGGCGGCCATAGAAGGACAGATAACGGAAAAGAATGCCGACAAGGTCAAGGCCAAAATTGTCGTGGAAGGCGCCAATGGCCCGACAACGCCAGAGGCCGATAAAATATTACAGGGGAAAAAGGTGTTTCTCGTCCCGGACATCCTTGCCAATGCCGGCGGCGTAACTGTCTCGTATTTTGAATGGGTGCAGGATATCCAGTATTATTTCTGGAGTGAAGAAGATATTCAAAAGAAACTCAAAGACGTCATGGTCGGTACGTTCAACAGGGTGCTTGCGCTCTCTAACAAAAAAGGTGTGGATATGCGTACCGCTGCATTGATGCTGGGTATAGGGCGTGTGGCAGAGGCAAAGAAGCTGCGGGGATTGTACCCTTAGTTAAAAAATTTTAAATTTACTCTATCCGTTTTTGTGGAAGCGCCTCAAAATAAACAACACGAAGAAATTGCCGTTAAAAAGAGTCTTGACCTTTCCATCAAAGACGGTGTGGCATTTGCGGCAACTACCGGGTTCGGAGACAACTATTTAAACCCATTCGCCGTTGCCCTCGGCGCCACCAATCTCCAGATTGGTTTATTGAGTTCCTTTAACCAGCTAGTCCCTTCGCTTGTGCAATTCAAGGCTGCCGATATTACAGAACGGCTCGGTAGTAGAAAGAAAGCTATCGTGCTTTCCGTCTTCTTTCAGGCATTGATGTTGATCCCTATTGCGATAATTCCTTATTTACCGCAGCCCATCCGGATCTATGCCCTTATTTGTTTCTCCACCTTATATTTATTGTTTGCATCTTTTGTCACTCCTCCGTGGGGTTCACTTATGGCAGACCTTGTGCCAGAAGGAAAGAGAGGGGCATTTTTCAGTAAACGTGGAAGGATTGTTGGTCTGGTAACGGTAATCAGTGCATTTCTTGCGGGTTATATTCTCCATCTATTCAAAAAACAATCTCTGACAGGCTTTACCATCATATTTCTTGTTGCACTGGTCTCAAGATACGTCTCGTGCTATTTCCTGAACAGGATGTACGAACCGCCTCTTGAAGTAAAACGGGAACATTATTTTTCATTTTCACAATTCGTGCGAAGACTGAATGTTGGAAATTTTGGAAAATATGTGGTGTTTCATAGTTCTTTCAGTTTTGCAGTATTCCTGGCCTCGCCGTTTTTCCCTGTGTTTATGCTCCGCGACCTCGGATTTTCCTACATTACCTACACCATCGTCACTACAACCGTTCCTCTAGCCAGTATAGTGGCCGTAAGCTATTGGGGACGTCGTGCAGATGCAATCGGGAACCGGCGGATTATACGAATATGCACGTTGGTTGTATCGGCGCTGCCTGCCATGTGGCTCTTTTCAAGAAATGTATATTTTTTATTGGTTATTCAAACACTCGCAGGTATATTTTGGGCAGGATTTAATTTGTGTTCTTCCAATTTTATTTATGATTCCGCCATCCCTGAAAAACGAACACGCGTTATTTCTTACTTTAATACCTTTAATGGCATTTCGGTTTGCATTGGCACTTTGTTAGGCGGTTTCCTGGCAACCCATATACCGCCTGTATTTGGTTATCGATTACTTACTCTTTTCGCTGTTTCATCCCTTTTGAGAATCATCGTGTCTACAATCTTATTAAGACGAGTGAAAGAAGTCAGGAAAATTGCTTATTAAATCGCTGCTTATTTTTATACTCACCTACATCATCATCTCCGCACAGAAGATGAAGTGGCACAGACTGGACAGACCTTCGGGGGCATTGCTGGGCGCTGTGTTGATGGTGCTTACCGGGGTGTTAACGCTGGACGAGGCTTATCGGGCCATTGATTTTAATACCATTTTGTTGTTACTGGGCATGATGCTCGTTATCGCCTATCTCAAGATAGCGAATTGTTTCAAATATCTTTCGTATTTGCTGATTACCCATGCAAGAAATTCCTTTCTTCTGCTGTGTTTTGTATCTTTCTCCAGTGGTATTCTTTCTGCATTATTTGTTAATGACACAATCTGTCTGATGTTTACTCCGCTCCTGATACTTGCCTTAAACCAGACGAAGCTCAATCCGGTCCCTTTTCTCATAGCCCTGGCTACCTCTTCCAACATAGGCAGTGTAGTCACCCTGACAGGCAACCCGCAAAACATGCTTATCGGAGTTTTTTCGAAAATACCTTATGTGGACTTTACGCTCTGCCTCTTACCAATCGGTTTCCTCGGTCTCGCAGCCAATGTATTTATCATTTATCTGGTATTCAGGAAAGATATTACCTTTAAAAAAATGGATGCGATTGCATTAATAAAACCCGATCTTGATATTAAACTTACCACGAAGTCTCTCGTTGTACTTTTCTGTATCTTTTTAGGATTTATTTTTACGGGCAACCTTCCATTGTCTGCAATAACAGGCGGGCTTGCACTCCTCATAATATCAGGGACGAAACCGCAGCATGCCATGGAAAAGGTTGATTGGACGCTGTTATTATTCTTCAGTGGATTATTTATTGTGGTAGGCGGCATCAATAAGGCCGGTTTTTTAACCCTGGCTCATAATGCCGTTGAACCTTATCTGGGAAATACGGCATCCAGCCAGATTATTCATTTCAGCATTTTTTCTGTAATTGCTTCCAATCTTGTTTCAAATGTGCCTTTTGTTCTATTGTCGGCGACGTGGATTGACACATTTATTGACCCAAAGACCATGTGGTATGCATTGGCTATGAGCAGCACATTTGCAGGTAATTTAACAATTATGGGTTCCGTGGCGAACATGATTGTTCTGGAACTTTCGAAGGAATACGTTCATGTGGGATTTTGGGATTTTTTTAAGGTGGGATTTACGACTACCCTGGTTTCTACGATTATTGGGATACTTATTCTGCTGGTACGAGTTAATCCCCCTTAGAAAAGGGGGATTGAGGGGGTTGTGTTTTTTGGGCTATTCCCCATTTTCACGAGGACAAGTTTACAACCCTTCCTCCCCCTGTCCCCTTCCGGAGGGGGACAGGGGGAGGATAGGGGGATTTTTTGTCTACCACTACCAAAGAACCCGCTGAAATAAAATGAACGTTCCTATATAATTAAATTATCGCCTTAAAATAAATGGTGACGGGGTAAAGGCCGGTTTTTCGTCTTTCTTTTCCAATTCCCCTTTTTGCAGCTTCTCGGCCTCCTGAACTTGAGGAATTGAAACCACGATTGCCATCAAAAACCAAAAGGGTTCCATAATACGCACGATGATAAACGTATTTGCTCCAATTCCATGGGCCATCATAGCAACGGCCCCGGCGAAAAAACCCATGGATATCCCCTTATGAAACTTATCTTCTGTGCCTTTGTAAACTTTTCTTGTTTCTCTTAAAACTGCATACAACAGGAAACCAAGGGCGGTTATGCCCAGGATGCCCGTCTCGACCAGGGTTTTGAGATATTGCGCATCCAAAAAACGCCAACCTGTTATCCCGTATCCAAAAATGGGATGTTTGACATACGCTTCTAACGCCCTCTTCATACTGCTTATTCTTTCTGAAGTTGAGGTGTCTAAAGTAACACCGCCGACTTTTTCCTGGTATTTGGCTGCCCATCCCTTTTGTTTTTGAAAGGTATACTCAAAACGTTCTTTAACAGCCTTTGGTATTATGAACGGACCTAATACGAGAGTCAGCACAAGTATTATGCCCAGGAGCGCCCTCTTTTTACTGATGATTAAAAAGGTGATGTAGCATGGAACAATGGCAGTCCACGTGCCTCTGGATTGAGAAAACAGTATGGGTATAATTGCAAGAAACATCATAACAACAAGCGCGGCTTTATATTTAAACGAATCGTCTTTATCCGTATTGAGGAAAAGACCCCCAACAACTGAGAGTATCAGGAGTAAATATCCCCCTAAGGTGTTGGGCTCCCCTCCTTTCCCCTCGAATGGAGCGGTTATTCTTTCCCCTTGCGGTATTTGGGCAATGGAGGTAAAGCAAACAATTATAAATACAACGATCAGGGCAATAACCATATTCCTGATTTGTTTCCGGTCGTTCAGATAATTTATTGCCATAAAATACACAATAAAATATTCAAGATATTTCAAGAGAAAAAAGAACCCCTTAAACATTTGTACCTTTCCAAACATCATTCCAAGCGCCGTAGACACACCACATGCCAACATATAAAAAAGAATGGGCCTGTTCAAAGGTGATTTTCTGAAGAGTCCCAGCTCTTTGTAGATAGCTGTTCTTGCAAACCAGCCAAACGCAATGATTATCAGTAAAAAATCATCCAGCCGGACGGTCATCCCCCCGCCCTCAGTCGTTCTGGCGCCGAATTCCGGGGAAAGTAACATGGAAAATATCAGGGTATAAAGGGCATATTTTACGCTTATAAAACAGAGTATGAAGACTGCGATCCCGATCACTGCAACCAGTACAAGGTTTGCCGACGTTCTGATTATGAACTTCCCCAAAACAAGGGTGAGGATGAAGATGAATACAAAGAGGATTACGACTCTAATGTCAATTTGTCCACTGGTTTTCTTGAACATAAAAATGGTGACTTTTTATATTTACTTTATGGATACGCCGAGCGACTACTATTAATTAGTGTCTGAACGGAAACGCATTCTTTTGTCATTTCGACTGAAAGGAGAAATCTGTAAACTCAATAATTTCAATAGACAAAAGATTTCTCGCTCCGCTCGAAATGACAGTTTTGCGAGTTTTCGTTCAGGCACTAATTACCTTCGCAGCATTTCTTTGTATTTATCCTTGTAGAAATCTTTCTTCTTCTCGAGATCATCTCTGGACATGTGTTTCATATAGTCTTCCTGAGTTTTATATTCATCTGGTGATTGTTTCTCTCCACGATCGCCTCCCCAACCCCCCAGGTTTTTCAGGGCTTGTCCTTTTAACTTTTCAATATCAATATTTTTGCCCAGTCCTTTAAGGGCTTCAGGACTAAATTTGCCCTCTGCAAATTCTGCCGTAGTCCGCTGTATGGCCTTTTCTATATTTTTTGAGACAACCCTTTCGATAAGGTTTGGAAGGCCTCCTGTTATATAGGTAAGTAAAAGGGCTACAACGAAACATATTCCCATAACGACCAATAATGTCGCAGTTGTCTTTTTAAACTTTCTCCAACGCCTATGGCTGTGATGGCGATGCCTTCTTTTTTCGTGACGTCCTCGCTCTCTCCATCTACGATCTTCTGCAGTTCTTCTTTCAACCTCATCCCATTTTGAACTTCCCAGGCCATTTCTTCTGTCACTAACCGTTCGTCGTTCTTCCTCCCTGCGCTCTTCCTCTGTTCTTTCTATCGGATCCCAATTTTTGTTTTCCTTGCCGCTATTATCCAGAGTATCCATTTAGCACCTCCTTTTGTCTTCCGTATGCAGTTAAAACGACGAAATGTTTTTGAAAGAAACGTCCGTTATACTTTTACAATTTATCTTCATATCCTGAGAATTTCAAACTGCCACAATAACCCTGCAATCAAAGCAATTATGGATACTGCCAACAGGACGATTTTTACCCACCGGCCCCAGCGTTTTGTTTTTTCTCCCGGAAATTCTTCAACCTGCGGAACTTCCTTTTTCTTGAAAAACCCAACAGATACTTTTATTTTTTCAAGGTATTTTGTGAAGAATGATTTTACATCTTCAAATATTCTCTTGTACCATGCTACCTTTTCCTTCTCCCCTTTCCCCTTTTCTCCATAAGAATAATATCGATAATATCCATAATGCTGGTAATCTGCACTGACTTCGGGTCTAAGCCCATTCAACACTATCCCCAGGACGTTCGCCTTAACATGATCCATTTGCGTCTTTGCCCTTTTCAGGGCGCCACGCGCAATTCTGCCGACACGATACAATATTACAACGCCATCCACCTTTGTACCAAGGATTGTCGCATCAGTTGCCGGCAAAATGGGTGTGGTATCAAATATGACGACATCGTACGCAGCTTTTACCTGATTGATAAACTCTGTCATCCGCTGTGAGTTTATAATTTCCGAAGGGTTTGGCGGAATATTCCCGCTGGTAATAATATTAAGATTATCAAACCCGGGAGTAAGCATTATTTCTTCCATAGTCAGTTTTCCCATCATGAGATCCGTTACCGTTCTCACGGTTTCCTTCCATTCGTAATTACCCAGGATAATGTCGCTCAGCCCTGGTTCCCGTTCAATTCCAAAAAACTTGGAAACGACAGGTTTTCGCAAGTCAACATCGACCAATAGGGTCTTGCTTCCAATCTGAGCAAAGGCAATTGCCAGATTAACTCCCGACGTGGATTTACCTTCACCGGCAGTAGCGCTGGTGAAGAGTATTGTTTTTACCCCTTTTTCCAGGCATAAAAATTTAACACCGGTACGCAGGGTGCGAAAACTTTCTGCAAGGGTAGATTTGGGGGCAAAGTGCGTAATTAAACGAGTATACCGTTCCGGTATTGCGCCTCCCTCGCCCATGCCTTCCCTTGAGACCAGGGTTTCTTCAACCTCTTCCGGGCGTATAAAAGGAATTACTCCCAGTACCGGCACCCCTAAAAAACCCTCAACGTCTTCTATCGTGCCAATTGAGGTATCCATTGTTTCAAAGATGAAGGCTATCACAAGACCCAGAATCAGGCCTACTATCGTGCCAATTGCCGCCGTTCTCATGGTGGTGGGGGGATTTATCGGGGAACGAGGCAGAAGAGCGGGGCGTACGATGGAGACTTCCTCTATCTTCTCTGCATCGCTTATAAGAACCGCCTGGTGTCTTTCTTTAAGGCTGGTATAAAGATTTTTATTTGTATCCAATTCATGTTCAATTCGTTCAAGTTCGAATCCTAAACGGGGAAGTACGTTGAATTTATCCTTCATTTTCACAATCTGATCGGAAAGAAATTGTTCTCTTTCGACAAGCCTTTTTACCTGATCATTGAGGTGGTTTATCATATTTGAAGTTACTTTATCAATTTGAACATCCATCCTTTGAATTTCTGGATGATTGGTATTATAATCGAGTAACAACAAATCTCTTTGCGCATATAAATCCACTAGTTTATTATTTAAACTGGAAAAAATAGGACCGACCTTTTCCGCATAAAACCCTTCAACTGTCTCTTTTGACAGCATTTTCTGCTTCTTTAATTCATTAATTAAGGATTCAATCTCTGCCTTTTCTTGTTTTGCGTACGCGTATTCTTTCTCGGATTCGTTCAGCAAACGAAGCGTTTCGCCTGTCTCACTCTCGATAGTTATAAGCCTGTTCTTTTCTCTGAATACGCGAAGGTTTTCCTGGGCAACCTTGAGCTTTTCTTCAACCACCACAAGTTGATTTTCTATGTATTTTTTTGCCTCAATGATCCGTTTGTTTTTTTCCAACGTGTTTTGTTCTTTATACACTTCTGCTGTGGTATTGGCAAGTCGCTGGGCAAACTTCGGGTCACTGTCCACTACTTCTATATTAATAATATTGGTTAAGCCCTCTATTGAAGTGTCGACTTGATTCCTTATACCAAGTACACGATTGATATACTTGGCCTCCTTTCGGATTTCTTCTGGCGTCAGCTTTTCATCGATTAATCCCATCCTTTTTGCCACAAATTCCATGATGGGTATACTCTTGATAATTGCCGATTGGGTATCGAGGTTGCTGCTTTCCCCGTAGCTGAAGGCTTCGGCGTACAGACCGGCTGCAGTAGTACTTTGTTCTACCTTGACGCTTGATGCGGCTCTATAGAGTGGAATGGGTTTTTGCAGGGTGGCAAAGAAAAAACTAAAAAATCCCAGTGAAACGGCGGCAAAAATGACGATGAGTTTCCGTTTCCGAAGGACTCGCAGATAATCTCTTAAATTAAGTTCATACTGCGCCATCTTTATTACCTGCTCAAAAGGGTCTCTGATGTCACCCCTGTGCCACGTTCAGCCGCTCCACCGGTTGGACGCGCGCCCGTATCCAGTACACCAATTCCCCCTGTTGTGTAAAGATCTCTGTAAATAGCCGGATACGTAAATACACTGAGGATGGGTATTATCTGGTTAAAGGAGTTACTAAATTTTCCCATGAATGTTGTGGGTACGTAAATAACATCTCCATTTTGAAGTTTTACGTTCAGACTGAGGTCTGATTTGTCAATGAGTTTTTTAAGATCGATAGGAATCACTTCCGGGTTTCTTATATCACCGCGTACAATCCGTGACTTGCTCTTGGCTGCGGTCAATTTTACTCCCCCTGCCTTTGAGATCGCCTCCAGGACGGTAATATCTGTTTTTACCTCAAGGAGACCGGGAATACTTACTTCTCCCAGGACGTAAACTCTATTGGTTACCAGTTTCTCCTCTTTGAAGGTTGGAAGTTCAGGAACAACTACCCGATCTCCATTTTCGAGAATTATATCCATACCTTCGCCGCCCTGGGTCAGCATTTTGTATAGATTGATATAATAAATTTTCCCTCCCCTGGTTAATTCCACCCGACTAAGATCAGCCCTTGACGTATGCCCCCCGATGGATATTAAGGTATTCAGAAGCGTTGTTTTGCCTTTTAAAGGATATACACCCGGACCCGATTGCGGCAATCCTTCAATCCTGGCAATTTCTCCTAAAAGAAAAGCCTTTTTGCTGTGATACTCTTTTACAACCACAGTAATTCTTGGCCTTTTAACAAAGGCTTCCAATAGTTTTGCCATTTCCGCAGTCACTTCCCCCGTTGTTCGTCCAACGACTGGTATATTATCCAAAAATGAAAAAGATATTTTACCATTGGGCGGTACCCTGATATCTACAGCTTCCTGTCCGCCCGCCCGTAACATGGATATGGTAAGGAGGTCGCCGACTCCGATAATATAATCAGGGAACCCGCTTATCTCTTTGTAAACTTTGTTTTGTTCAAAGCTCGGTACCTTTTCAGGGGGTGTTTCTTCTATTGGTTTTTCTTCGGCAGGCTTTGGCAGCAATCCCAATAAGGTTGTCGGAACACCTTTAGTATCGACTGTTTTTTTTGACGTGGAGGAACATCCGACGAAAACAATCAACCATAAAACGGCGATTACTATCTTTCGCATCTTATCCACCTCGCTTACTCTAAGCTGTAAATTTATTGACACCGTGCGAAATTAACCGTATGCATGCCCGATTTCTGTATATAACTTATCAGAATAATTAAACTAAATATACCATAAATAGATTTGAAAAACCAAATATTTGTATCATTACTTTTACCTGAAAAATACTTCCGTCACTTTACCAAAGGAGTGATTCAGGGAAGCATTGTTATGGATTCAATGCTCATCCCTGTCAAACGTACAAACAAGGCATTGGTTTTCCCCTAAAGGTTGTCCTATGAGAAATGTTTCATTAATAGCGTCAGCGCATGACGCACATCTTATATTCTTTTGCAAAACAGGATTTCTCCCGTAGTATCCCAGGGCTTCTATTTCTGTACGAACTATCTCGCGTCTCCTCTCGAATCCATAACAAATCTCCAGAAATGTTTGGATATCGAAACGCCTTGCAACGACCATTAAAATGGAAACAGGCGCATCTGATTCTTTCGACTGTTTTGTGTCATCAATTCTTGCGTAAAGAACCACAGCATTTTTTTTGTTTTTTTTATCTACCTTGAATATCGTACGATTGAGCTTTTTTAATAACGTATGCTTGACATAGTTGGCATGAAGATACTCTCCGGCCTTTTGTTCTATAAAGGATGCAGTAAAATCATTGTTAAAATGCATCTTATAGAGGATATATTTTACATCCGGCATATCACCCTGGTTTATAGCAAATTCCCTGATTCTGAACCCCCGGCAATGTCCCTGTATATTTTTAAGCCTCTGAGATAAAACTTCATTGTTTAATAATTCTTTTATGTTGTCTTTTGATAAAAATGCAAGATGGTAGACATCTATACCATAAGTAAAATCTGCGGTAGTTTTATCTTCGACAAAATCCCTCAAATGTCCAGACATTGATGCATAATATGGCACAATCCCAGGCATTGCCAGCATGAGAGCACGTGCGATGGCAACTCCAATAAGGCGTTTCGGCGCTAAGCGCATTGCAGGTTCGATTTCTACAACCACCCGGAGTGTAAGGATGTTTCGCTTGCTATCGGCAATTTTACGGAGTTCTTCCAGAAGAAAGGGTTGAGAAATTTTGTGTTGTGTAATTTTTTTTACCTGTGTGGCCGTCGGACATGCCCCACAGCCAAGACATTGAGCTTCTACAGAGGGACGCCCCAGGCAATACTCACGCTCTGTATAACTAACAGAGCGTTCATATTCTTCCCATAAAAATTTCTTTGAAATACCCAAATCAATATCATCCCATGGAAAGACCTTATCTTTCCCCTTTGCGCGAAAATAAATCTCTTCAGACAGTCCCAATTCTGATAAATAGGCACGCCAGTTTTTGAGTGCCTGTTTGGGTACGCTATTGTAATACAGAAACCCGTCGCTAATCGATGAACGGATAAGGGCTGGAGTAAGGCGTCTATCACCCATAGTGAATAATTGCATCAGCCATGTTTCTTCATACGAAGAGCTTTCCCGGAATTCCATGCCGTTGAGTTTACAAATACGTTCTATTTCTTTTTTTAACTTCTTGTTGTCATCCATGGCTGTAATACAAGCATGGTATTGGAGTGGTGTATGCGGTGGATAATAGAGGGGTGTCAGACTAAAAATAATGCGTACCTTGCTGTCGGACATACTTTTCAGATCTGCCAGGCGCTTTACGAATCTTCCAAATTCCCCGAAGTCTTCCGCTTGTTCCAATCCCGTACCGATTAAAAAAACCTTGAGTTCCCGAATTCCCCTTTCAAACAGGAATTCACATGCCTTATAGATTTGCTCTTCGGTAAGATTCTTGTGCAGGTAACGTCGTAATCGTTCGCTGATGCCTTCCATTCCACAGCTTACCGTTGTTTTTCCAATTAACTGCTGGACTTCCGCAAGGAATCGATCTGTAGATAACAGATCAAACCGCTGGCTTTTCAGGCTGACGTTGGCCATTTCTTCATAAAAGGAAAAGATCATGGGATAGAGTTCCGCATGGGTATTAAAATTAAAACTCAGGAGGTTGATGGTATCGAGTCCCTGATGCGCTTTTGCTGATCTTAATGCATCTAAAAGTTTTGAGAGGGATCGTTCCCGATACGGTTTCCTCTCCCAGCTTTCGGCGCAAAAGGCACAGAAGCAGGGGCAACCGTTACTGATTTGCAAACTTCCGGTGCCCAGCCCTTCTTCATCATACCATACAGGACCGGATTCCATAGTCCTTACCTGATCAAGATCGTATACAATTGCGCTTTTTACCGGATACGACACATGGGGTTCTTTTGGTACAATTTCTGCCAAAACTTCCTCATCCAAAAGCGAATTTTTTACCCCCCCTTCCCCCCCTTCGTAAGGGGGGGATGCAGGGGGGGTAATTGATTGATGTACGTCCTTCATTTCTCCTTGCGAGGGGGGGGTATTTTCCTCTCCTTGACCCTCATCAAAGACTGGCTTTTTCGTAAGACGAAGGTTCACGAGGGGTTCATCTTGTTGACTACTTGTTTTTTCTGCTGTATCTGGATTTTGTACGACTACTTTATATTGGTGTTCGTATTTATCAGGCTCATAAAACCCGTCTACTTTTCCATGACAGGCATTTAAAATTTCTGCCTTTGTCAAACCAGCAGACTTCCCTTTTTTTACAACCTCCAGAAATTGTTTCATGGAAAATTCCCCTTCACCAATAAGCACAGCATCCACAAGGCCGCAGTTATCTCCAAATCCCTGCTCTTTTATCGGTCCGTGTAAAACTGAGGTTACTGCCGCATTAGCGCCGCCGAGCACAACGATGGGAATTTCCTGACGCATCATGCGTTTGTTTTTGAAGAGTGGGATGCCTGAAAAATGCAGGAGTTTCGGCAAGTTCAGCAACTCAAGCACAACGGAGTTGCTTATACCCATCACATCAAATGCGCACGGGGGTTCTTTCGTGGTTGTGCCTACCCAGAGGGGAATTTTGGAGGCAGTCATTATTTCCAGGTCTTTGGGCGGCGGCAGGAAGGCGAAATCGGTAAAAACCCCTTCAATTCCCTGGGCAATCTGAGCTACCAATCCGTGAGAGATGGATGCCAATACATCGCGGTATGTTGATAATCGGCAAATCAGGAACCGCACCTCTGCTTGTGTAAACAGGGACTGATCCAAGGTATTCGGCTCCCCCCCCTTTAACCACAGCCCATTCAGTGAGAGCGAATGGTAATTATTTTCGTACCACTGTTTGATTTCATGTGAGGATTTTACGCAATCGCAGGGTGTGATGTCGAACATGTTCACCTAACCCGAACGAGTCGGAAGAGATTATAAAGCTTATGAGTGTTCATTATCGTTTCAATAACAATATGTTATTTTATGGTACTACGCGATTCATTAATGATGGAGTTCGGGTTAGTAATCCGATAAAAATTATCTCTGAAGATACTACGACTTTTTCGAGAGAAGTCTCGAAAAAGGTGGCGCTGAAGCGCAGTTACACCTCTAATCTTACAAACAAATTACAGATATTGGAATTTTTAGTGTACGCCGGCTTTGACTGACGTATTATAATTGCAATATATATCGAAGAATATTAAAATATGGAGCATATATCAAGCATGAATTGGCAATTAAATATCCACCTTTCAGGAGTTTTCGCATGACGGTGGTTACGGTCAAAAAAAAGTATACCTATAAAGACTATCTCACTATGCCCGACGATAAGAGATATGAATTAATAGGAGGGGAGTTAATTATGATGACTCCATCACCCGTTCCTTATCATCAGTGGATATCAAAAAATATCGCGTATGAAATGGAAAGGTATATCAGAGAAAAGGGGCTAGGTGTGGTGTTTCACGCTCCGTGTGATGTCTATCTTGATGATGAAAACGTCGTTCAGCCAGACATACTTTTTATTTCTCGTGAAAGGACGCATATTATTGGCAAAAACAATATTCAGAGTGCGCCCGACCTTGCCATTGAAATACTTTCTGAATCCAGTGCTTATACGGATATGATGAAGAAAAAGAGACTCTATGCGAAATTTGGGGTAAAAGAGTACTGGATTGTCGATCCTGATGGGAAAACAATCGAAATATATCGTCTGAAAGAAGGAGTATTTATTCTTGCTAAAAGCTTTTCCGAAAATGATGAGCTTGAATCTCCGCTTCTTCCGGGTTTAAAGATAAGACTCTCTCCAGTTTTTGCTTTTCTATAAAATGCAAAAACTTGTATCCTCTCTGTTTGTCTTCTTTTGGGCTGGGAGCTGTCCAAAAAGTCCATAAACCATACAAAAGGTACGGGCTGAAAATCTTCAGCCCCTACATATTAATTTGCGTTTTTTCCATTGCAAGTACTTTTTCCTTTGTTTGTAGTTTATGAGTTATTGTTTGCCATAGGAAGCCTGCAGCAACGGCGCCTGCCGTATCTGCCAGCCAGTCAAAGACGTCTACAGAACGATTGGGGGTAAATAGCTGGTGGAACTCATCTGACATGCCATAGAGTGAGGTGACGCCGATCGCCAGAATGATTTTATAGACTCCTTTATTTCCAGCCCTCAAAAAGGAAAGCGACCAGCAGGTCATAAGACATAAAAGACCAAACTCGGCAAAATGAACCAGTTTATCAGTATGATAAGGGAGCGATACAAAAGAAGTATCTCTGGAAGACTCCCAGTATATGATGCCAGCATAAACCAGGGTCAGAATACATTTAAAAGTCCAGGGTATTTTAATCTTGATGTTCATCCTTTTTTTCTCCTGTAAAGACACGAACCCAGTATTGTGTCTCATCAGAGGGGGTACCCTGATATTTGTAACCCGGTTCATCAACTGTATGGGATGTTTCCTTTTTTTCCTTTTTCACCAGGGGCGTATCTGTTTTTTTTATGGCCGGTTTCTGTTCTTCAACAGGAAGATTTTTGAAAACATCTTTCCAGTATTTTGCATCGGTTTCAGATGGGCCGCTTTGCTTTGCTTCAGGCTCGTCAGATTTGATTTTTTTACTTTCGGTCAGCACCTCCAGAACTTCTTTATACATTGCTTTTGGTTCAATAATCTGACAGCCGCATTTTTTGACGTGCCTTTTTATATCGTTGTCATAAGTTACAATAGAGACATCTCTGGGGTTCTGGCAAAGGCTGGTGATATTTTTTATCTCGGTATCCGCGCTTATGCCTGATTTTGAATAAATTACGGTAATACCGGCATAGGTTTGTTTTTTGGGTAGAGACGCTTCCGTATAGTTACCATCAAATACTAAAATTACATCGCAGCGTTTTTTCTCCTTATATTTTGAAAGCAGGGAAATGACGTGGTCACGCACGGGTTCTATATTGTTTACTTTCACGTGCCTTTCCAGTTCAGGGACGGTGAATATGAAATTGTAGCCGTCTATAATGATTAACATAAAATTTGGCAATTATCAAAAACCACTTTCCCGCCGACAAGTGTAGTTACAACTTGACCGATCAACTTCCACCCGTTGAAAGGGCAGTTTCTTGCCTTGGACTCAAACTCTTCGACGTCAACCGTCCATTCTTTATCCAAGTCAATAATCGTAATATCCGCGGGCATACCTACAGCTAAACTCCCGCCATTAACCTTAAAAATACGGGCAGGGTTGGTGGACATTTTCCGGACAACTTCTTTTAATGGTAGAATACCAGGATGGACAAGTTTTGTAAGGATAACACCGAGTGCATTCTCAAGTCCTACAAAACCTGAAGCTCCTTTTTTCAGATCGTCATGAGTATGGGGCGCATGGTCTGTGGCAATGACGTCAATTATGCCGTTTGACAGGCCTTTCTGAAGCGCTTCTCTATCTTCGATGGAGCGTAGCGGGGGATTGGTCTTAGGTACAGTTCCACTCGCATTCTTGAAATTTTCATCCAATAATAAATGATGCGGTGTGGCTTCACAGGTAATTCTGGCGATGTTTCTTTCTTTGGCCTTTTGAATAACTTCAAGGGAACTTTTCTGGCTAACATGTGAAACGTGCAACGATCCTTTGGCTTGCTCAGCGCATTTTATCTCGCGTATAATAAAGTCGGTTTCGTGGGTAAACGGTTTGCCGGGGAAATGCGCCGCATTGCTGTTTACTTTTGCCTTGTCGAGAGAAACTTGAGAATCTTCACAGTGGGGACTTATGACAAGATTATTCCGTGCGGCCAATTCACACGCCTTCTTTATTAATGGTTCGTAAAAAACGGGATTGCCGTCATCCGATAAGGCTCGCACCCGTTTGTCTGTTGCCAGCTTGTCAATATCCGTGAGTTCCTCCCCCAGCAATCCTTTCGTAATGCATGCCTTTGTAAAAATGTTTACCAAGCCTTTTTGACGAACTCTTTCCATGAAGGATTCAACCATTTCCAGCGAATCGATAGGTGGATTGGTATTCGGCTCACAAATCAAGGTGGTAAAACCTCCCTTTGCCGCTGCACGGGAACCTGTTTCTATGGTTTCCTTGTACTCCAGGCCTGGCTCGCGCAGATGCACATGACAGTCGATTAAACCTGGTATTACATATTTGGAAGTTGCATCGATGACCGGTGTATTATTATTCGGTTTAATATCATTTGAAATCATATTGACTTTGCCGTTTTTAATAAGGATATCTGCGCGACCGTCAATCCCGGTTGCAGGATCCACAATATGCCCACCCTTTATTAACACCTCGTTACTTATCATTTTCATTACTCCAAAAATAACCTTAGTTCCCCTCAATCCCCTTACGAAGGAGGGCAAAGACAGAATCTCACTAAATATCTTTTAACGGACACGGTTCACAGACCTTCCTGGGTTTACAAAACATCTTTCCGATGTTTACTAATAACGCATGATACTCATTAAATAACTGCACGTCTTTTGGAAGGTTTTCTTCGAAGAAAGACTTCATATCGTCATAGGTGCTTTCTTCAGGAATAAGTTCATGCCGTGAAAAAATCCTGTGGGTATAGGCATCCACAACAAATGTGGGCATATTCCCCGCATAGAGCAAAATTGAATCGGCCGTTTCCGGCCCGATACCTTTTACAGAAAGTAATTCACTTCGAAGTGTTTGCAAGTCCCGGGCAAACATCTTCGATAGGTTACCATCATATTTTGAAAATAGCCAATTAATAAATGCCTTGACACGTTTTGCCTTGACATTAAAAAAGCCCGATGGTTTGATGAGTACCGCCAGTTCTGTTGTACTTAACCCATATATTCCTTCCGGAGAAAGCTTGCCAGCCGTCTTAAGGTTTTTGATAGCCTTTTCAACGTTAGACCAGTTGGTATTTTGCGTTAGTATAGCGCCGATGACAACCTCGAATGGGGTTTCACCAGGCCACCATTGCCGGGGGCCAAACGCATCGAACATCTTCTGGTATATTTTTAAAAGTTTTTTGGTTTTACTCATCTCCTATACCGAGTTGCGCCAGAATACCCATCCTTAAAAGCGGCAACATGATTTCATGGTGACCTGTAATAGCATATCCATACGGGGACGGCCTTTTTAAGACGTTCGTTTGCGGCCTGTAATGCTGAATCATATCCATATTTACCGTCACAAAATTTTCAACCTTACGGCCGATATTCCTTGCAATACAAAGCGCCTTGAGAAAAACCTCCGGCATGATGACGGCAGAACCTATATTGAGCCATACGCCTCCTTCCAGTTCAGAAACCACGGAGGCGAGGATTTTAAAATCAATATGGCTGGATTCCCCCAAATCCTTTCCGGAAACATTCGGATGCATGTGGATGGTGTCCGTTCCCAATGCAACATGAACCGTGGTCGGGATATTCAGTCTTGCGCCCCAGACCAGCAGACTCAAATCTTCAAAGGCATTTTTGTCTTTGATTATTTTTTCCCCTAATGCCCGCCCAAGTCCGATGCCGCCTTTTGTTCCTTTTGCGGATGCGATCTGAAAAACATCCGCCGTTTCCTTTACCATTCCAAAACTGCCGTCTTTCAGGCTTGATGCTACATCCTCAGAGGTTGCGCCAATGAGCGATACTTCATAATCGTGGATTGCTCCAGCGCCATTCATGGCAAGCGCCGTTATTATGCGGCGTTTCATGAGGTCTATAATTAACGGCGACAAACCGCATTTTATTACATGCGCGCCAAGAGCCATTATGACAGGACGTTTTTCCTGGTATGCCTGTGCTATCGCTTCAATCACCTTCCGTAAATTTGTTGCAGCCAGTATCTCCGGTAAGGATTCAAAAAAGGCAGGAATTCCATCATCGGGTAAGACGGGTTTGGCGAACAGGTTGATGTTTGAAAGATTCTTTCGTTTCTTTATGGAATAAGTTTTAATCCTCCGAAGGTCTAAAGGTTTAAAAGAATCGGTTTTGCGCTCACGCTGTTTCGCCATCAAAGTTCCTTCCTTGAAGCTAGTCGCTCATTAAGAAGCTAGTATTGCCTCGACAGGACATACAGCCACACAATTACCACAGTCGGTGCAGAGATCGGCATTAATCACCCTGAAGTCGCCGGATTCCGATATGGCGTTTACAGGGCATTCACTCTCACAGGCCCCACAGTTTATACATTCGTTGGTTATTTTATGAGCCATTGTTTCTCTCCTTTCAATTCAGAATGGCATTTATCTTATTTTCAAAAATTTTATACCCATTTACAACACAAATTTCTATCTTTAATGTCCATACAGGAAAGCCCCAGACACTGAGGTTATTCCCTATTTTCACCCTGTCTTTTTGGGTAATGACAATTGCATCCGGTTTCATGCCCAGCGCCTCTGCATTCAATTCCTGTAATTCAGAAAGAGTATATACATGGTGATCGGGAAATACGCGAAAACCGGCTATCCCCGCCCCCAGATTTTCTATGCTTTTTCTGAACGATACAGGATTACCGATAGCACAGAACACAAAGACCCTTTTGCCGCGTAAACAATGAATATCTAACTTCGCTGCATCCTTTGCTGATTCTAAACAAATCGGCTTATGAACTGTTTCTACAACAGGGACGTCACCTATAATCTCACGCAAACGGTTAGTAATAACGGTAATTTTATCACGGCTGCATTGGTCTACGTGGGATAGCAGAATCATGTCAGCCCTCTTGAGTCCTTCCAATGGCTCCCGCAGCATGCCTCGCGGAATTATCTGTTCATACCCAAAGGGATTCAGCGCATCAATGACTACAATATTCAAATCCCTTGCCAGGCGAAGGTGTTGGAATCCGTCATCAAGCACGAGACATTCAGCCTGAAAACGTTCGATAGCCTCTAGTCCGCCTTTAATCCGGTCTTTGTTCATCAGGTGCATAACGTCCGGAATATTTTCCTTAAACAAGAGATATTCGTCATTACAGATATTTTTGCCAGGAGAACCAGATTCTTGCTTTATTCGGGCTGCGTAACCCCTGCTGAGGATAGCAACCCTTTTACCTTTCGCCTGTAAATACCGTGCAATGTACTCTACGACCGGCGTTTTGCCTGTCCCTCCCACAGTAATATTTCCAACACTGATTACAGGGACGGGAAGACGAGCGCTCTTCAGAATACCTTTCTTATAAAAAAAAATACGAGTTTTAACTACAAACCCGTATATTTTTGAAAAAGAATATAGTGTTTTCTGAATCACTCTGGAGCATGCATCTGAATGCTCCTCTTCCACGACTTTTAAATAATATTCTCTAAAAGTAGGGATGGGTAATTACTGCAAAAAAATTTTCAGGTTTATTTTAGCGGCACTGACCAGTACGCCTCGTCTAAAAATTGCTTCCAGGAGCGATATCTATCTGAACGAAGTTTCAAACTTAGTATGGGGCTGTGTTTTGGCTTGACAGGCTTACGTATTAACTTCATTCTCGCCTGTATAGGGGTTCTGCCCCCTTTCTTTTTATTGCAATCGGTACAGGCGCACACAATGTTCGTCCATGTAGTTTTTCCATCATATGCCTTCGGTACAATGTGGTCTAAACTAAGCTCCGATGTGGGAAACTTTTGGCCGCAATACTGGCACCTGTTTTCATCCCGGGCAAAGATGTTCCGTCTGTTAAATTTTACATTGGACTGCGGGAGTTTTTCATAAAACAAGAGACGGATAATCTTTGGCACTTCAATTTCGAAAGATACGGTTCTGATCCAGCTTGTATTATCTTCGTCGGGTAAACCTGACTTTGCCCTGTAAAGAGAAACATCTTTCCAGGTTTCGAAATTGTAAGAATTGTATTTCCCATCGTCCACGGAAATAACTTCGGCGCTTTCCTTGCATAATAAGACAAATGCCCTCTTTGCCGAAATTACGTGGAGAGCCATGAAAAACTTGTTTAACACCAATACGCTGGATTCTAATGCGGCAACCTGTTGCATATTAGTAAATCCTCAATACAAAACAAGTGTTTATTGTGTCAATCTGCTACCCGGTGAATTCACCGCAACGATGCTGAGAATGAACGCTCCAAAATACTTTTTCAAAAATAAATTACATACTAATAATGTTAAAAATTATAACAATCAACGCTGTGCAATTCAAGGGAATTGTATTGCCCCAAACTGATCCAGCGTTCCGTATCCTTTACCGGGATTGAACGATTTTCGGATGGATGCTGTAACAAATTTCTTTGCCTGAACAACGGACTCTTTCAGACCAAAACCTTTTGCCAGACAGGTGGCTATTGCCGAGGCGTAGGTGCAACCCGTGCCGTGGGTATTTTTTGTTGGTATGTATTCACTCTCAATATATTCAAAAGATTTCCCATCATATAAGACATCAATCACGCTGCCTTCGTTTTTCATATCCCATGATTTCCCTGCATGTCCGCCTTTTATGAGCACGCATGAGGGACCTAGCCGGTGGATACATTTTGCGGCTTTTTCTGCGTCAGAAGGAGTTTTTATCTTTATACCTGAGATATATTCCGCCTCCGGGATGTTTGGCGTAACAACCAGGGATAGGGGGAATAATTTTGATGTGAGAGCATCAACGGCATCGACAGATAACAACCTTTTTTCATTCTTGGATATCATGACCGGGTCTACCACAACGCATTTGATGTTATATTCTTTGATTTTCAGGCCGACCACATCCACGATGCCCTTGTTCATCAGCATCCCCGTTTTAACGGCATCTGTGCCGATATCGGTCATTATGGCGTCTATTTGTTGACCCACAAAGGATGCTGGCACCTCAAGGATGGCTTGGACGCCCATGGTGTTTTGGGCAGTTAATGCGGTAATAACGGTTGTCGCATATCCTCCCAGGGCTGTAATTGTCTTAATATCCGCCTGAATGCCAGCCCCGCCACCTGAATCGGAACCGGCAATGGCGAGGACTTTATACAAAGAAGATTTTTGCTTCTTCATTAATTTCTTTAGGCTTTCCGGTATTCTTTTGAAACCTTGTAAGCCTTTGCCAGATATGTTTCACCTGTATCTATAATCTTTTCTGCTTCTTCCGAATCTTCTTTTGATGAAATACCGCATAATAAGAACGGGAAACAGAGTCATCATATCGTTCATTATCAAAATCTATCCGGGCTGTTTTTAGCTTTTCACGTGCCTTTGATAACATCGCCTTTATAACATCAATGTCACCGATCGGCCTCACAATCTCACACCCTCTTTTAATATATTCAGCCCTAAGGGAAATCGTTTTTTTCATATCTCGTTTTTCACTCCGCAGCTAACGAAATATCCGCAGATTTTGTCGCTGTGCTTTTAAATATTTCACCAAAGGCAGATTGTATATGAATCACCTTTGTTGTGTCGGTTGTTCCGCTTCTTCTGATTGTGGTGCTTCCTCTTCGACAGGTTGTTCCGTGCCACTCTTTCCTGCGTTTGCCTTTTGTTCCGCCCCTGCCTTTGCTGCGGCCTCAGCTTCGCGCTGTTTCTGCCTGCGTTTTTTTTCCGCCTCTCTTATGTCATATTCCAGTTCTTTATTCAGCTTGTCCGGATCTGTCTTTGAATCGTCCACATAAATTTGCCGAGGAGTCTTAAACTCTATGTTAACCCGATCGCTGCCACAGCTTAAAAGTAACATGGGAAGGATAGTAACTATAGATAAAATTTGAAAGATGTGCCAATGGTTGTGCATTTAAATTCTCCTTAACAATTTATGCTGTAACCTTCTCTTTTATGCAAGTTTTTTTACAACCCCCTTCCCCCCCTTTGTTAAGGGGGATTTGGTTGCGGTTTTGCCGCTCTAGGAAGTACAACTCCCCAAAACACGTTGGATATTCTCGACAGAAGGGTTTTTGATTACCCCTTTTTCCGTAATGATAGCCGCAATATTTTTTGCAGGGGTGACATCAAAGGCAGGATTGAAGACCTTGACCCCTTCAGGCGCCGTCCTCTTGCCGAATCCGCTGGTGACCTCTTCAGGGGAACGCTCCTCAATGGGAATATCATTTCCTGATTTTATGCTCAAATCAAAGGTAGACACAGGCGCTGCAACGTAGAAGGGAATTCCATGTTCTTTTGCCAGGATGGAGACGCCGTACGTGCCGATTTTGTTGGCAGTATCGCCATTGGCGGCAATTCGGTCAGCCCCCACGATTACGCATTGTACCTTTCCCTGTTTCATCACATGCGCCGCCATGTTGTCGCATATCAGAGTGACATCTATTCCTGCTTGCATTAGCTCCCATGCCGTCAGCCTGGAGCCTTGCAGTAACGGACGCGTCTCGTCTGCAAAGACCTTGAAACGTTTACCCTGTTCTTTTGCTTTAAACATTACGGCTAATGCAGTGCCATAATCGGCGGTTGCCAGCCCTCCTGCATTACAGTGGGTGAGAACGCCATTGCTGTCTTTAATAAATTCTGAGCCATTCTCACCAATTTGCCTGCAAATGGCCTTGTCTTCATTTTGTATCTTGATTGCTTCCTGAAGGAGGATTTTTTTTATGTCCTGAACGGACTTACCCTTGTTTTCTTGCGCGACACGTTCCATGCGCGCAAGTCCCCAAAAGAGGTTGACCGCTGTTGGACGGGATGAACCTAAATAAGTTGTTACACGCTTGAGTTCCTTTAAGAATGCGTCAGTATCCTTCGCCTGTATCTCCTTAATACCCAAGACTACACCCATAGCGCCTGCAATACCAATCGCCGGCGCACCTCTCACCATAAGAGTCTTAATTGCATGCCAGATACTTTTGATATCATCACAATAAACATATTTTAGTTCGTTGGGTAACAGGGTCTGGTCAATCAGCCGGATACGACCATTGACATCTCCCTCCCATTCGATAGTTGGTAGTGGCATTTCATCTCCCTTGTAAAATAATTCATTTAGACAGGATTTACAGGATTTCTTGTCGTATTTTATCCTGTCAATCCTGTCTAATAATAAAACCTGTCCTCGTGAAAACGGGGATTCGAAACGGTAAAATATTGTATCTATAATAGTCCAAGTTCTGTTCTTACCTCTTTATCCTTTTTTGCTACTTCGTCTGCAAGCTTCTTTTTGTATGAAACGAGCTTCTGTCTCAATTTTGGATCTGATACGCTTACTATCTGAACCGCTAATATTGCGGCATTAACAGCTCCTGACTTCCCGATACCCATCGTAGGCACGGGGATACCCGACGGCATTTGCACCATGGAGAGGAGTGAATCCAATCCACCCAGCCCGGAGGTCGGCATTGGTACACCAATAACGGGGATGGGGGTTAAGCTCGCAATAACCCCTGCCAGATGTGCGGCTTCTCCTGCGGCAGCAACAATCACTTCATACTTCTTTTCCGCCTCGACAGCATACGCATGGGTTCTTTCCGGCGAACGATGGGCGGATATGACATTTACGTCAAAATCTACCTCGAACTCCTTCAGTACATTTACTGCTTCCTTCATCGTTTCGAGGTCCGAATTGCTGCCCATGACAATCCCGATTTTTTTATTTGCCATGATTCGCCTTTAAACAAGTTTGTAGTGGTTTATTTCACCGCAAAGGCGCAGAGGGCGCTAAGAAATTAAGCATCTGAGAAGTCGAGAGGTTGGGAAGTTACATTTCTCAACTTCTCACCTTCGGGCATTTTCCTTTGCGTTCTTTGATTCTTTGCGGTGAATCATTACAATTATGTTAACAAAGAGTTATATATTTGTGTAATAAAATTTGGGAAGAATGCCGATAAAGTATTTAGGGCGGATTTGGTCTGTTTACGGAGACGATTCAGGTACGGGATATGGTGCGGTTTATTTAACAGGTGGCGTGCTGTAGCTGGTATATTGACATTACCACCCTCGGTGACCATGTTTTCGTGTATTTCTAAGTCTTCGTCTATCCCGTCTGAAATTGCACGTGCAACAACAAAAGGAATTCCCATGGCGTGCGCCCGTTCCGCAATTGCGAAGGATTCCATATCGACGGCTATTGCGGAAGTTTCATTTCCGACATGTTTTTTTACTGAAGACTGACGAATGATTTTATTAACGGTCAGAATATCTCCATAATGTGATTTAAAGACCTCATTATTGCATAATCTCACAGCCAAATCCGCAATTGATGCATCACAGGTAAGTGTCGAATCAACCCGGACTTCTCCTTCCAGCGCTTCCTGAGACGAATAGAGGACGTGTTTACCGATAACCAAATCCCCAACATCCACCGCTGGGCTTATACTACCCGCAAAACCAGAAGAGACCATTAATTGTATCCTGAAACATTTTGATAAGTGCTGGATGATATCGGAGACATTTCTACCTACACCCGTCTGGACGAGGGTCAATGGAAAACCGCGAAATTCCGACTGGTAGAATGTGGCGTGGGCATACCGCATCTTTTTCAGGATATTTACCTTTGATTTTAAAGATGCAATTTCCTGACTTAACGCAAAGAATATCGCTATCATAAATTTTCCTAATGTAGTAAGAAACGCATAAATAGAATCAAATTTGGTTATAATTTTCAATACAATTATAAAAAAGTACGAACTATTGCGACCACACGTTAAATAAACGCTTGACAGTATTAAACAATTGGTATAGCATTTTGTATTTGGAATTTATTTGAATTTAATCAGTATTGGCTTTTGCCTTTATTTACAAAAAGGGAGTCCTGCCTGTTATGAGGGTTTCATTATCATTAGGTTCTTCACTAACAAAATATCTGATTAAGAACCGGTTTTTAGCAAAGGAGCGGTTCCCCCTGGTATTGATGCTTGAGGTTACCCATGCATGTAACCTCGCCTGTGAGGGCTGCGGCCGCATACATGAATACAAAGATACAATGCGGGAAACATTAAGTACGGAAGAATGTATTCAGTCCGTGGAAGAGTGTCCCACCCCGGTTGTCACTGTCACTGGTGGTGAGCCGCTGATGCACCCGGAAATCGACAAGATTATCAGGGGCCTCTTGCATAAAAAACGGCATATCTATTTATGCACGAATGGCGTGTTATTAGCTGAGGCAATAAAAAAGCTGAAGCCCAGCAAATATTTTAATATTAATGTCCACATCGATGGCCTCGCAAAGACGCACGATGCCATTGCAGGGCGAGGGGTCTTTGAACGCGCCACCACCGCTATCCGCGCAGCAAAGCAGGCGGGATTCAAGGTCTGCACGAATACCACGATTTACAAAAATACCCGTGAAGAGGAAATTAAAGAACTATTTGCGTTTCTGGAGGGACTGGGTGTAGATGGCATGCTGGTATCTCCCGGCTTTAGTTTCGAACACAATGAGAATGAAATATTCCTTTGCCGAAAAGAGATACAGGAAAGGTTTGGATTTATTTATGGTATTTCAAAAAAATACAAGATATTGAACTCTCCCCTGTATTTAAAATTTTTAAAGGGGGAAAGGTATTTGAAGTGCACACCGTGGGGAAATCCAACAAGAAACTATCTGGGCTGGAAGAGTCCTTGCTACCTCATTACGGATACCCACTATAAAACCTTCGATGAGTATATGGAACGTACGGACTGGGAGAAGTATCAGGAAGGGAACGACCCCCGCTGTAAGAATTGTATGATGCATTGTGGTTTTGAGCCTACCGTAGTGCTGGGGGGTGGAAAACGACTATCTGATATTATAGAAATGGCTAAGTGGAGCTTTAGCTAGGAATTTCAATTTGGTAGGGGCTGAAGATTTTCAGCCCCTACATGCAAATAGAAATAGTTGCCGAATGCCTACTTTATTGTGTTATGATTTTTGAGTAAGATTGCGGTATCTACCTAATGCAAACAAAGGAAAGTAATTTCGATACATGTGGTATTTTAGGTAAAAGACCTTCGGGAAGCCGGTTGCTGTAAATTCAGTTTCATCCCAGCTTCCGTCTTCTTTTTGCCTCGATAAGAGAAATTTTATACCCTTTTCTACAGCATCTGATTTTACTTCACCAGTTGCGAACAACGTCAGCAGTGCCCATGCCGTCTGTGATGGTGTGCTTCTGCCAATTGCCTTCAGTGACGGGTCGTCATACGACTTTATGGTTTCACCCCATCCACCATCAGAATTTTGGACACTTTTCATCCACTCAGCGGCCTTTTTGATGTATGGCTTGTTCATATCCTCTCCAACCGCCAGGAGTGCGGCAAGCACTGACCACGTGCCATAAATATAGTTTGCGCCCCAACGCCCAAACCATGAACCGTCTTTTTCTTGCTCTTTTTGGAGAAATTCCACAGCCTTTCTGATATTAACGTAAGTCTTGCTAAACCCAATACGCCCCAAAAATTCCAGGCATCGGCCTGTGACATCGCTTGTACTTGGGTCTAATAATGCATTAAAATCTGCAAAAGGTATATGATTTAAAATGGCCTTATTGTTATTGCGGTCAAATGCGCCCCATCCTCCATCATCACATTGCATAGCCTGAATCCACCTCAATCCGCGTAAAAATGTCTTTTCCTTGTGTGCCGCCTCTGGTAAGGATATGCGCTGTAATGCCATAAGCACCGCGGCGCTGTCGTCGGTATCGGGGTAAAACTCGTTGGCGTATTGGAAATACCAGCCGCTCGGTTCTTCTACCTTACACTTCAAAGCCCAGTCACCGAAATTCCTGACTTCCTTGCTGAGTAACCACTCTCCTGCCTTTTGTAATGCCGGATGCGTGCCAGGTATTCCTGATTCATGAAGTGCAATGATTGCCCAGGCTGTATCCCAAACGGGAGATACGCACGGCTGTAAATAAAGCTTGTCCTCTTCATTAACCACCAGTTTTTCGACTTCTCTTAGCTGGCTTGCCAGTGCAGGGTGATCGTCTGAATAGCCAAGACATTTCATAGCAAAAATGGAGTTGATAATTGCAGGCCATATAGCTCCCAATCCGCCGGATTTCTCAATATGTTCGAGCATCCATTTTTCCGCCTTCCGAAGGGCAATCTTTCTAACAAATTTAATAGGGTGCTGTTCGTAACGCCTGAAAATACTATCAGCATCAATAAAGAAATTATGCCAGCACCATCCCGATTGGTCTCTCTTGATACGGTAGACAACCTTGTCGCGGGGAACAAGATAAAGTTCTTTCAGCAGGTCATCCCCTACAGGAATATGTGGCTTTTTGTCAATAGCAATGGAGAGGGGGACGACAATGCACCTCGACCAATAGGACATCTCGTAAATGCTAAAATAAAAACCCGGCGGGAACAGGATCATTTCAGCAGGAACGGCGGGTACAGCTTGCCAGTCAACCTGTCCAAACATGGCAAGGTAAATCTTGGTAAAACAGTTGGTCTTCATTATGCCGCCCATCTCCAGAATACACTTCTTGGCTTTCTGCATAAAAGGTTCATCGGCAGAATATCCGGCCAATTTTAAGGCAAAATATGCCCTTACCGAGGCGCTAATTTCGCTGGGACCTCCATAATAAATATTCCATCCCCCGTCAGGAAGTTGATGTTCAAGGAGGAGGTTTACCGCCTTCCTTTGTTTTTCATGATCTATTTTCCCGAGAAAATGCATCAACATGATATAGTCTGATGTGATGGTAGTATCTGCCTCTAAAATTCCTACCCAATGTCCATCGGAATGGTTTTGATTACTAAGTAGATATTGTTGCGCACTGCCTATGGCATTATCCAATGGATTTTTTACCGGTAAATTAGTAGTGGTGGCATTCTTCACAGGTATACTCTCGAATCGCAATTCATGCCTGGGCAGTTCAGCAACCGGGTGTTTCCCATTTCCGTTCCCGTTCCCGTTCCCGTTTCCATGGAATTTATAAATACGTGTTTCTAGTCGTTCAAAAAAGTTAGATAAGAAATTTCTCATACTTTAGAAACCCTCAACTATATTTACAATATCAATTATCAACATCTTGTTAAATTTAAGTAGATAATTTCCTTTAGGTTAAGTAAATAATTCAGCGCAACAAAATAACAAATTTATAGGTCAATTTCAAGTAAAACTTGCTTTATTTCATCGCTTGTTATAGCATTAAGTCATATAATTAACTACATGCTTAAGTTAATATATCTTTATTTTATAAGCTTACGGGAAATGGTTACACTGCGTTATGACACTGCTTATTTATGACGACATCTTTTTGAAGCATGATACCGGATACGGCCATCCTGAAAATGCCAAGAGGCTTGAAAATACAGTAAAGCACCTTCGGGCGAGCGGACTCTGGGATCAATTGAGAGTGGAGAAACCTCGCGCCGCATCATTGGAGGAAGTCAAACTGGTTCATCCGCAATCTTACATCGAGACCGTCAGGCAGATCGCAGATACCGGTGGTTGGCTGGATGGCGATACGGTAGTTTCCCGCGCATCGTATGATGCGGCTGTTTATGCAGCAGGCGCATCCCTGACAGCCATTGATTTAATCATGAAAGGGGAAGAAAAAAATGGTTTTTGTCTGGTACGTCCGCCGGGACACCACGCCACACCCTCGAGAGGAATGGGCTTTTGCCTCTTCAATAATGTAGCCATTGCGGCAAAATACCTGCAGTCAAAGCACCGGCTGGAAAAAATCCTTATTGTTGACTGGGATGTTCACCACGGGAATGGTACGCAGGATGCGTTTTACAACGATCCAGAGGTGTTGTACTTCTCAATGCACCGATACCCGTTTTATCCCGGTTCCGGGAGAAAAGAGGAGGACGGCCGGGGCAAAGGCAAGGGATTCAACGTCAATGTGCCCCTCTCGTTTGATACGATGCCTGAAAAATATATCGAAATATTTAGGGATGTTATGGAACAGCGGGTAAATCAATTTGTTCCCGAATTTATCATCATTTCTGCAGGCTTTGATATTTACAAAAAAGACCCGATTGGCGGTTTGAATTTGAATATTAATGATTTTGGGACATTAACGGAAATTGTCATGAAATCCGCTGAGAGGCATTGCAAGGGCAGGATTGTATCATGCCTTGAGGGTGGTTACCATCTATCCGACCTTCCTTTGTGCATAGAAGCCCACCTCAAGGCATTGTTTCAGGCATAATTGCCTTTATTCTTGGGCAGCGGACTTCATCTGATTAAGCTTTTTTGCGAGTCGTGACTTCTTTCTGCTTGCGGTATTTTTATGTAAAATGTTTTTGGCAACACCCTTGTCTAATTTTTTTACTGTTAGTCGGAGTTCTTCCTGCGCCGCTTGTGCATTTCCTTCTTTTACTACACTCAAAAACTTTTTCAACTGGGTTTTTAATGCCGCTCTATACGACCGGTTTCTCAAATTTTGTTTTATGTTTTGCCTGAGCCTTTTTTTGGCTGATCTCATTATAGGCATATGTCACTCCTTTAACCAAAATTTACGTATAAATACTATGAATAATAAATTCAAAAAAACAATAGTTTATAATTTATGTAATTTATCGCCTAAAGTCAACAGGAAAACGAAAGAAGCTTGCATTCTGCGTGATTTTTTATTATAGTAAATTTAAAGTTTGTGTAAGTTTTTAGAAATCATGTCCTCGTGTAAATGGGGAAGTGACGTTTGTCGAATAACGGGTGACGAGTAAAACGTCACCCGTGTCACCCGTCACTTGTTTTGTCTTTACTACTCATACTGCTAATGAATATAATTAATTATCCAGACCCCGTGCTCCGTCAAAAGGCAAAACCCCTCACGGAAATCAATAAAGAGGTATACCTGAAGGTGGAGGAAATGATGGAATTGATGTATCAGGCGCAGGGTATTGGGTTGGCAGCTCCCCAGGTGGGGTGGTCTGTCCGTCTGTTTATTATTGACGCTGATGGCGGCAGTCATGAGGAAAAGGTATTTATCAACCCCGTAATTACAGAAGAAGCGGGGGAATTGAATAAAGAAGAGGGTTGTTTGAGTTTCCCGGGCATTATGGGCAAGGTCGTCCGTGCCCAACGGATCAAGGCGCAGGCATACAATCTCAAAGGGCAAAAAATAGAAATCGAGACAGAAGGTCTGACTGCGCGTGCCTGGCAGCATGAGATCGATCATCTCAACGGCTGTCTTTTCATTGATAAAATGAGCCCGGCCAACCGTTTGGCCATATCCCATCGGCTAAAAGAATTTGAACGGTCCTATAAAGGTGCCCGAATTCCTGTGTAATTAATGTTTGCGATAATCGTGAAAAAACAAATTATAAACACAGGTTGGTTTATCAAACAATGAATGTGGTCTTTATGGGAACGCCTGAATTTGCAGTCCCCAGTTTACGCTCCTTGGCAACATCAACACATAAAATTATTGCTGTTGTTACACAACCGGACAGGCCTAAGGGAAGAAGTAAAATACCGTCTCCTTCACCGGTAAAAGAGGCAGCTCGAGAATTGGGATTACGAATTATGCAGCCGGTTAATATCAATGAGGAAGCAGTTGTGAAACAACTCCAGTGCCTTTCGCCCGATTGTATCGTTGTTGTTGCCTTTGGACAGTTCCTGTCTATTCCGATTATTAATCTTCCCAGATACCGGTGTATCAACGTTCACGCGTCTTTGTTGCCAAAACTTCGCGGGGCAGCCCCGATTAGCTGGGCAATTATACAAGGAGAAACAGTTACCGGCGTTACCTCTGTGGTCATGACCGCTAAAATGGATGCGGGCGACATTATTGCCCAAAAAACGACACCTATATTTCCCGGGGAAAATGCAGGAGAACTTGAAAAAAGGTTGGCTTCTATGGGTGCGGAACTGTTGATTGATACGCTAACCCGCATTGAAACAGGAAATGCCGCTTACACAAAACAGGACGAAAAAGGGGTAACCTTTGCCCCTAAATTGAAAAAGGAAAATGGATTGATTCCGTGGTCTCAGGAGACACAAAGAATCCACAATCTCATCCGCGGCGTCACCCCGTCGCCTGGCGCTTATACTTATTACTGTCCAAAAGACACTGAAGAAAAGAAACGGCTTATTATACTCAAGACACAGATTCACGAGGCATCAGAGACGAAAACGCCTCTTAACCCAGGCACTGTGGTTGAGATTGCTCCCTGTGGAATCCATGTAGCCACTTTGGACGGTTTTCTTTGTATTACACAATTACAACCCGAAGGCAAGCGGGCGATGGACGCACAGGAATATACACGGGGGCATAAGATGACTCCTATGACTTGTTTAATTTAAACGGTTTAAAACTGTGAAGGAAGCTAAACGGTACTTAAATACACTTTGAGGCAGTATGTATTCTCCGGTTCTCACACAAGCTTTTTCCAATTTGTAGTGAATTTTTATTGTTAATTAAAGGCAGGTACTATGGAATTTATTGATAAAAAAGTTGTTTCTATAAATAACCTCATGCTGCAGTTTCGCAAGAAGAAGTGTTCTCCTAAAAATTTATTGATCCTCTTTCCTCATTGCATACAGAATTCGCAGTGTAAGCAAAATGTTAAAAACGACCTGAACGAGTGTAAACGTTGCGGTAAATGCAAAATCAAAGACTTGCTGGAATTTTCTGAAAAATACGGGGTTCATATTATCCTTGCCACAGGCGGGCGCGTTGCACTTCAAAAGGTCATGTCCGAAGAAATACACGGTGTGGTGGCTATCGCCTGCGAGAAGGAACTCAGGACTGGCCTGATGGCTGCCATGTCCAAGGCTATATTTGCAGTGCCTAATCTGAGGCCTCACGGATATTGTAAGGACACGGACGTATATCTGGACGAGGTGAAAGAGGCAATTGAAAAATTCCTCAAGTAAGACAGATGTCCGCTATGAATGTATTCGCATCCTGCGAGAAATTGAAGAAAAAGAGATTTTTGCCCAGGAGCTTATCTCTGAAAAATGTTCGCAAGCCGATTGGTTTCCACGAGACAAAAACCTCCTTACAGAACTGGTAAACGGCGTTATTCGCCATCGCTTATCCCTCGATACCCTCATTTCTTCCTTTTCGAAGATTCCACTCAATAAGATAGAACCCTGGGTGTTGTATGCCCTGCGTCTGGGTCTCTATCAAATCGTTTATCTGGATAAGATACCTGTTTCCGCCGCAATAAACACGTCCGTAGAACTGGTCAAAAAATTAGTCCGCCGGACGGATGCAGTTCGATTTACAAATGCAATTCTTAGGTCCATCGAAAGAGGTATTCAAAATAAATCTGCGGATGAACCAGATGCTACTGATCGGCAGAAGGCCTTGCACAGAAGGGGAAACACGTGGTGTACGTTCCAACATGCTGTTTTGCCCGATCCGAACAAAAATCCCTCTGCCTACATGGCGGTTAATTATAGTCATCCTGAATGGCTCATAAAACGCTGGCTCAACCGGTATGGTAAGGATAAAACCATCGAGATATGTAAAATCAACAATCTTCCCCCAAAGGTATTCCTTCGTATCAACCATAGAAAAATATCACCCCAGGAATTTATTTTACTGCTTGAAAAAAATGGTATCAATTCATATGCCCTCGGTAATACCGTAGTCGTTGATAACATCGCCGTCTCTGAGATACCGGGATTTGCGGAAGGATTATTCTTTGTGCAGGATATTTCAGCCATGAAAGT
>Ga0194126_10001131_pt1 | contig 45107 bp, 38 predicted proteins | sample TA2KigC150mmetaG_FD_148641 | JGI IMG/M metagenome (GOLD analysis project Ga0194126, IMG submission 148641) | Freshwater microbial communities from Lake Tanganyika, Tanzania - TA2015035 Kigoma Deep Cast 150m | ecosystem: Environmental > Aquatic > Freshwater > Lake | place: Tanzania: Lake... | reverse complement strand
GCTCCTGCAATGTGCGCGAAAACTCATGTGAGCCGTCATTACGGGATACAAAAAACAGAAAGTCCGTTTTTTCGGGCTGCAGAACCGCGCGGATCGCAAGGCGGCCGGGACTGCAGATCGGGCCGGGCGGCAGGCCGTAATTGAGATAGGTGTTGTGCGGCGTGTGCTGCCTGAGATGCCTGCGGCGCAGGCGCTCTTTGAATCCGGGATCAAGCAGCAGCTGGCCGTACACCACGGTCGGGTCGCATTCAAGCCGCATGCCTTTTGTAAGCCTGTTCAGGAATACGCCTGCGATGAGAGTGCGCTCAGCGGCTTTGCCGGTTTCAGCCTCAACCAGCGAGGCCAGCGTGATGATGTCATGCTCGCTGAGGCCGGGTGCCTGCCCGGCCAACTGTATTTCTTCGGCAAATACCTGACGGTAGCGTTCAACCATTATTTTCAGGATCGATCCGGCCGTGGCTTCCTGACCGAAAAAATAGGTGTCCGGGAAAAGGTAGCCCTCCAGCGATTCAGCATCCAGGTTGAGGCTGCTGATAAAATCAGGATCGGTCATTTTTTTAAGCAGGTCTTCCTCGTCGGCCAGCCCTGTTGCGGCGATAATGCGGGCGGTTTCAAACAGGGTTCTGCCCTCGGGCACGGTAAAGGGATGCAGGCGCACCAGGCCCCGCCGCAGCCGGTCGAGAATATCCAGGGGGCTGAGTGCTGTTTTGAACTCATAGGTGCCGTATTTGATTGAGCGCGCCGCGCCCTTTATGCGCGCCAGCAGCTCAAACATCCGGGCGGATGTGGTCACATCCGAGGCGTGCAGCTGTGTGCTTACCTGGCGCATGCTGCTGCCCGGGGCAATGACCAGTATGACCGGCGCCTGCGCGCCTGTATGCGCTGTTGTTCCGAATTGGTACAGGCGCAGCGCACCCGAGGAGCTCATCGCGGTTCCAATAATCAGGACTGATACAAGCCAGTTTCGCATTGGCGGGGACGGGTATGGTTCAAAGTTCAAGGTTCAAGGTTCAAAGTTCAAGGTTAAAGCCCGCGGAACACGTCTCCCGGAAGTCCATTGCGAGCCCTTCGCTTCGCTCAGGACAGGCTCCGCGAAGCGTTTCTACGTACCTGAAAAAACGAGATCGCCGCGTCGCTTTGTGCATAGAGCTTATTGATTTAAGCGGATTTGTCAATACCAATTCGGCGCGCACGCCGCCAGTACTGATTCTGGCCCCGTGATGTACGGCCGGTTCGCGCAGGTCATTTTCCGATTGCCATTCACCCTCTGTTTTTCTATAGTCTGTTGGCCCCTGGTGCGTGAGTCCGCTGTGCCGGTGTTGAGATTTGCGCGCAAACGCCTTGAATCTATCTGCGGAGGTTGATGGACTATGGAACATGCCTGGATGAATATCCATGACGGCACGCTTGCTGAACTGCGACGACGCTATCAGCTTCTGCCGGTTGGTTTGAAGCATCCGTTCCCCGAGCGTCCCTGGCGCCTTGCGGGTCTGCTGAAATTCGACGGCGATGTATACTGTACCGGCCGGCTTGTGCGCGCGCTGTTTCTCAGGACATCGTTTTTGGGTACAGCATCGCGTTCGCTGCTGCTGTGTCCCCGGATGGAATTTAATTTCCCGGTTTTTACAAATGAGACCATTGTAATGGGACGCAGGGTTCTGTTCCTGGTTGATGTGCAGCAGGTCTTCCCAGCAGCTGAGCGTTTTTGTGAACGTCTGTTTGATGACGTGCAGGCTATCCGGTCAGGCTATGCCGACCTGCTGGCCGAGCCGGCAGCTGTCAGGGGCGAGATAGCGCGCGGTTTTTCACCTGCGGCAGTGTATGTGAAACTTTCGCCGGACCGCTATGGCCGTGCAGCGGAGCTGCTGCAGCACTACCTGCGCAGGTATCTTGACGCGCTTGACGCAGTGCAGCCCCCAGCAGATGCTCAGCTGCCAGGGGCGCGCCAGGCATTTGACGACTATGCAGACCTGGTGATCGAGCATGACCCGGCCATGCGGTTTTTAAAGCGCATGTTCGGCGCCGTTGGTGCGCGGGAGCGGGCCTATGATATGTTTTTCGGGAAATAATTATGGGCGCAGATGTCACACATGAAATCGGTCAAGACCTGCGCCGGAACCGCGCTGCCGCAGTATGATGTGTGCAGCTGATCACAAGTGGAGTTTTGGCATATTCCCATGCCGCTGTATCTACCGCTGGTTTTTGCGCACTGCTTGAACCATCTGGTCGAGCTGCTGTAAAAACAGCGAGCGGTCGCGCTGGCTGAACGGCGGCGGCCCCTGGGTGATTTCACCCATGCCGCGAAGCTCGGAGAGCAGCTCCCGCGTTGCCAGCGCGGAGCCGATGTTTTCTTCCGTGAAGGGCTTTCCGGACGGGCCGAGAACGCGGGCGCCCTGTGCAAGGCATCGGCCTGCAAGCGGAATGTCGGCCGTAATGACGATAGCATCCTTTCCGGCCCGCCCGGCGATCCAGTCATCAGCAGCATCGAATCCGCCTGTTACGACTTCAAGATGGATGAGTGTATTGTGAGGTACGCGCATCCATGCGTTTGCTACCAGTGTTACCCCAATGCCGTAGCGCTGTGCCACGCGGTATATTTCATTTTTTACCGGGCAGGCATCGGCGTCGACGAAGATATGCATATACTGTTCCGTTTTTAGATTTTTAAATTACGATGTACACACAGATAGAGCATTACCTTCTTTGTTCCGTTTTTCAGGGCAAAACGAAACCCCGTTCGTGGTGAGCCTGTCGAACCATGAACGGGTTGTCTACAGGATACGTTTTCCGTTCGGACGCTTCGACAGGCTCAGCGCCCAGTCGGCGGGCGTCTCGCGCCGGCACAGCCCCGGAAAAAAATATCCAGACATGCGCGCCTTCCCCAGACCGTGATACTTCAAGCGCCGCAGGCACGCCAAGCTCCCGGCATGATTGTATAAAAGCCCCGGCATCATCGCGCCATTCAGCCTCATCGAAATCAACGGCCAGAAACCAGCAGGTATCATCGCTCAGCAGCGGATAGACGCCAATGGTCTGTTTGCCGCTCAGATGATCATAGATGACCTGATCGGTAACGGGCAGCAGCATCCTGTTTTCGCAATCAGCGCACTTTATTTGGGGCTTTCCGCACACTCCCGGCTTCCATTCATTTCCGCAGGCAGGCGAGTAGCCGGATTTCCCTTTTGCCGATTCCCAGCGCAGGGGATAGACATCGGTGCGGCCCCGGAAGAGACTTCGGAAAAGGGCAACCTTTTGGGCGGAATCAAGGTTCGGGGTGCATTCTTGAAAAGCGGGAGGTGATATTGGTTGTGGGGTTGGATAGGTTACAGTCTCTTGCCGCCATTCAATGCCATGTGCATCCAGCAATGACTTAAGCCGCTGGTTTTCATTGAGGAGTTGTTCGAGATTTGGTGCCTTTGTTGTATGAGTATCGTGGTGTTTAGTCACCGCTGCATTCTCGATGATATTTTTTTACAAAAAGCCAGCCACTGAGATTATTATTGCTGCCCGGCTGAAAAAAACCTGGGATTTTACCCGTGCGTCAATAACGTGTCTGTTTTTTTTCATCATTTGCCCGTTTGTTTTTTCTTACTGTCGGTTTTGCCGGGTGGTAGCTGCTTGATCAGTTTGTCGAAGGCATTGCCGATTTGGTCCTGTTTCACCAACCGTGTGTGGCTGAACTTCTCGTATTCGTCCTCTGCCAGCTGCTTTGCTATTTCATGGGAGATAGTGCCCGCATGTGTCAGAATTTCGCGATCGTTGATGTTCAAAAAGGCATCAAGCTTTTTGATCCAGTCGGTCATACGCATGGGGATGCGCCGCATGGCCTGCCCCTCGGCAAAAATAAGATATTGCTCAACCAGATTGTTTAATGCCGCCAGTTCGTTTTCGTTCAAGTAATTTTTGGCGATGGTCACATCCTGCTTGCGCACTTTCGCCCCGCGCCAGTTCGTGAGTCCCATATTGCGTTTATTACTGTCGGCGCGGGAGTGGATGATCTCGGCAGCGGTCAGGCCGGTGATGGCCCAGTGCATCTTGTTCTGTACTGTTTTAAAGAAGTCGAGGCTGATCTCAAGCGTGGGATCATAATCAATGCTGGTTGCGTAAATATCAGTAATCTTTTGATAAAAGCGCCTCTCCGAGGTGCGGATGTCCTGAATGCGGCGGGTGAGCTCTTCAAAATAGTCAAAGGGCTGATCCGGGTTTTTTAGCCGTTCATCATCCAGAGCAAATCCTTTAACAATGTATTCCTTCAACCTTTGGGTGGCCCAGATGCGGAAACGCGTGGCAACATGGCTTTTTACCCGGTAGCCGACCGATATGATCATGTCGAGGTTGTAGAAATCGAGATTGCGCTGAACATTGCGGCTGCCTTCCCGGCGAACTGACAAGAATTTCTTGTGAGTTGCCGCCTCCGGAAGCTCCTTTTCATCGTAAATATTTATAATATGTTGACTTATATTCTGCTGCGTTGTCTGAAACAGCTCAGCCATCAGGGGCTGTGTCAACCAGACGGTTTCATCCTGCAGGCGCACATCCAGCTTTATACGCCCGTCTTCGCTTTGATAGACGACGATTTCACCGCCGGCGGCAGTTTTTTCGTGCTTTTCGTCCTGCTTGTGTTTCATAGCGTGGTTCATCTCTATACCCGACGCTCGGGTGTTGTACATCCTGTGCCTTCCAGGCGAGCTTTTCGATTAAACCGGAGCCCGGTTTTTTATATCATAGTCGCCATCCGGCCAAAAGACTTCCCATGACCTTCAACCGGATGAATAGACATATGTTGCCGGGCCTTTGTTCTTCTCTGCGCCCCTGCGCCTCTGCGCGAGGCATGCATTTCACAATTCTTTTCTCCCGCAGAGGCGCTGAGGCGCGGAGAATGTTCATTGTTCGCCTGTCACTCATTTTTTTACTAATTTATATATTTATGGACGTCCCCTAGTGTACCCCCTAATTTATATATTTATGGACGTCCCCTAGTGTACCCCCTAGTGTACCCCCTAGTGTACCCCCTAGTGTACCCCGCAGGAAACCGAAAACACTGAAGATTGTGCTTTTGCCGGTGCCGTTTGCGCCAACGAAGACGCAAAAACTCGGTATATCCCGCAATTCAGCGTCTTGAAAAGCTTTGAAATTTTTCAACCGGATTGATTGTATTTTCATAATCCACCTCGTTTATTATCAAAGTAACTCTTCAATCATGCTATTTCCGGGCGTTTTCGTCAATCTTAAAGCGTCCAGATATCTCTAATGTAATTTTGCAATCAGTGTTTGCATGGTTTCAATCACATGAAAAGCCCACAATTCCCCCCGGAAGGCTTTGGCAAGAAGGGCTCTTGGAAACATTGCATTTCGTTATCCGCTTTTAATTGTAACGGTGTAAATTTTCTCCTTCTTCTGTCGTATTTCGCAATGTGGCCACCCGCTGTGGCCACATTGAAGCATTTTTCGCCTGTCCCCTTCCGCCTCTATTTAAAAAAATTCTGGTCCGACCCCGACCCTCCGCTCTAAAACTAGAACCGTTGTCCCCTATACGCATTTTTGGTTGACATGGGCACGCAAAAAGTAATACCATCCAAAGTAATACTTCATGTGTTGTAAGGAGAACGCCATATGCGTGTTACCGTTAAAGGTCAGGTCACCATTCCCCGCTCCATTCGAGAAAAGCTCGGCATCATGCCGAATAGTGAGGTTGATTTCAAGGAAGAAAACAACCATGTATATATTGTGAAAAAAACGGGGCGGAGCCTCAAGCGGGATAATAAGTTTCGCCGGTTCAGGGGCGCTGCTACCATTAAGATGACCACCGATGAGATTATGGCTCTGACACGGGGATAACCATGGGGGGATTTCTCGTTGATTCGTCTGTTATTCTGGATGTTTTTCAAAACGATCCTTTTTGGGCAGAGCGGTCTGAAGCGCTGCTTGCTGCCTGCTCGATCCGTCAGCAGCTTTTTATTAATCCGGTTGTTTACGCTGAGGTGTCTATCGGCTTTGTGCGGATTGAGGAGCTTGAAGAAGCGCTTGCCGGATGCGACTTGCGGATACTGCCTATACCCAAGGAAGCCCTGTTCCTTGCCGGCAAAGCCTTTTTAAAATACAGGCGACGCAAGGGTAGCAAGGCATCACCCCTGCCCGACTTTTTCATCGGAGCCCACGCAGCAGTGGAAAACCTGCAGCTTCTTACCAGAGATGTTACACGGATAAAAACATATTTTCCAACGGTTAAAATAATATCGCCGTAGCAGGACGCACAAAGAGAAACCTCTTTTCATATTTCAGCTGACTTCTTTTTCCGGGTTCGGCCCCTCGGCAAGGCACTTACTTTTCGGCACAAGGCAGTGGTGCGCCTTGAAAAAACTGAAACTCTATCTCTTTGCCTGTTTTTAAATGATTTTGAAACCATTACAGATACTTACCTTGGCCCGACCCTCATTGGCCCTCTGCTATTAGTCAATAGTGTAGGTTTGACCCTCCACCCTCTCCAAGCCCTTCCATACCGCTCACCGGCTTCCGCAATTCCCGCAAAAAATTATTTACTTATTTAAGGGCGTCCCTCACACTATATTATACAAAATGATTTACTGTAATTTGCGGAAAAAACTTTACGCTAACCTGGGAACAATTATCCAACTGTGTTGTTTGAGTAACGCAATTATTTTTGCATATTCTTAAACACCTGCCGCGCCGACAATCTCCATCAGCCTGCCAAAGCTGTCAACCACATCATATTTCACGTTTTCAGGTTTCAACTTTCGATTAATCTCATCAAAGAATTTCCGGGCGCATGAAATTTTTGCATTTTCCAGCTCTCTAAGCTCAAGGCTTTCCAGAGAGCCTTTAGTCTCGGCGACAAAATAAATATGTTTAACAGAGCCTTCCTTGAAGGATATCGCCCAATCCGGGTTGTAGTCACCGACCGGCGTCGGGATCAGGAACCCACGCGGTAGTTTTGCATACACAACCACCTCGGCGCTGGTATCCAGCTCTTCCACAAACTTACGCTCAACCCCTGAGTCGGTAATAACGTAATCATAGATATGGTTTTTCATTTTCGCACCGGCCCTGCTGAAGTCCTGCCTGTTCTGGCCAGCAGTAAAAATGTCAATATCGTGGGTTTCAGCGATACTGTCGTAGCTCAGTCGCTCTATAATGATTGTGGCCTTCTGCTCGTTAATCAGGCGGGATGCCTCAGTCAGAAAACTTTCGGGGTTCTGTTTAAACTGCTTAAATGTATCTGGGTGGATGCCGCCAAGAATTTCAGCAATTGTTTTCCGGGTCAACTGTGTGTTTTCCGACAGCTTACCCAGCAGGTCATATTTCACCATTGAATGTATTGAGGCCTTGTATTCTTCCGTAGCTGTTTCCTCAATTTTAAACCCCTCACCGCCTTTCAACTGCTCATAGGTCGCCTGATCAACCTGCTCACCGCCCTGGATGATGTATTGCAGCGGAGTCACATTCAATGTGTCCAAAGCACGAATGCTGTAGCGGATAAGCTCCTCAGAATCGAAATCAACACGGTAAACCGCCTTCTGGTTGATACGGTTCCAGAGCTCCTGAAATTCTTTCTTTTGAAAATTGTCGTTCAGCGGATTAATTTTCGGCTTGCGGTCATCATCCACGCCCGGCAGCTGGGATTCACTGAATACGCTGTCGATCAGTTTAAATATCTGATCAGCATGCGGGGCCAGTTCTGCGGGAAGGGCTGCCAGAGTTCCGCTGGCTTTTGCTTCGTGATAAGCCTCGGCAACCTGATCGGCATCATCGGTATAATCGTTTTTAAGCAAATACTTGTAAATCTGCTTAGCCATGGCTGGGGTAATTTCCACCGTCCCGGTTTCCGTAGTGATAACCTTCCCGGAAAAATATGCCTCATCAGCCTTGCGGGGCCGAGCAGAAAGAGAATCGCTGATTTCCCGCTGCAGATTACCGACAAATTCCCTGTAGCTCTCACTGGCAACAACGGTCAGGATATTCACATCATGGACCGTTGCCGGATTATCCATGCGGTCACCGTGCTGATTAACGGACAGCCTTAGGCCCCGGCCCACCTCCTGACGGCGTGAAATGGTATTATCGCTGTGCTTGAGCATGCACATGACAAAAACATTGGGGTTGTCCCAACCTTCACGCAGGGCTGAATGCGAAAAAATAAACCGAACCGGCTCTTCAAAGGACAGCAGCCGTTCTTTATCCTTCAAAATCAAATCATACGCATCAACGTCATCCGATAGCCCGGCATCTTCCCCACGGGTTCTAAAGCTCGGATCAGTCAGCTTATTGGTCCGCTTATCAATGGAGAAATAGCCATTATGCGTGCGGGCGACCTGTATGGTTTCCAGATGCTTACGGTAGGCATGATTATCAAAGGGCAGCTCGCTCAGATATTCATTTTTAAGCGTTTCGTATTCATCCTCAAAAATGCGCGCATATTCTCCCTTTTCATCTGCTTGACTGTAATCGCGATACTTTGCGACCTCATCGATAAAGAAAAGCGACAGCACCTTGATACCCTGAGCGAACAGGTTCTGCTCTTTGTCTAAGTGGGCCTTGATCGCCTCCCTGATCTGAATACGCCGCATGGCCATTTCAGTAATGTCTTCAGTCACATCCCCGGCGCTCAGTACATTCCCATTAGTAAACTCAACCGTATCTGTATTGGCGTCGATCTGGGAGATGACAAAACCGCGATATTGATCCAGCTCGTTTGATTCAGCGAACAGGTCTCTGCCTTTTTCAAGCCGCTTTACGATTCGTTTAATACCATTACCCTGTTTTACCTCCATCTCGATCCGCGCAACAGGTGCCTTTTTGGAAATCTCGATGGACTCCAGATAGAGATATGCGTTAGTGCCTGCCAGTCCCTTCACGGCAATGCCCCGCACAGCAATTTTTTTCACCAGCTTCTGGTTATAAGCATCAAGGGCATCGAGACGATGGACCCTGTTATGCGTTGTACGGTGGGTGGCAGAGTAGCGCAGGATCATCAGCGGCCTGAATTTGGTAAGCGACTCCATGGTCGCCTGACCTTCCATCTTCTGCGGTTCATCAAGAATCAAAATGGGGCGGTTGCTGCTGATCACATCAATAGGACGGCGTGTCTGAAAATCATCCAGCTCATCATAAATACGCCGGTTGTCAGCTCCACGGGAGGCGAATGCCTGAATATTGATGACCATCACATTAATGCCCGCATCAGATGAAAAGCTCTCCAGATGGTGCAGCTGGCGGGAGTTATAGGCGAAGAAGCGAACCTTTTTGCCATAGCTTTCAGTGAAATGCTCGGCGGTGATCTCAAGCGATTTGAGCACACCCTCACGTATTGCGATGCTGGGCACCACCACGATAAACTTGGTCCAGCCATAGCGCTTATTCATCTCAAAAATGGTTTTGATATAGCAGTAGGTTTTACCGGTGCCGGTTTCCATCTCAACATCAAGGTTGACCTTACACCCGGCGCTGGATACCAGCCTGTCGGACAGGGGCAGGTTCTGCCGCCGCTGAACAGCATGTATATTGTTCAACAGTTGGTCATCAATTAATTGAATGTCGGCATTTTTAAACCCGGTGCTGTGCTCCGGCTCATAGGCTAAAGCCTGTTGCTTTGCTTGAAGAGCAACAACTCCCGGATCGATCCGGTACACAATACCAGAGGTATTAACCTGCCCGGCAAAGCAGTCAACCACGGATTCAACCGCGCTGGTCTGAAAGGGCTGGACTTTAAACTTCAGTTTCATGGCCATGTATCCCTTGTTCCTTTGCTGTACGGCTTTCTTAAAAACGCCGTTTTTTCTGCATTTAAGAATGCTAACTACTTGATTTTACTAAATCTATCAAAAAAATCTTTCTTAACATGGGCTTTTTCTTCTGCAAATTTTCAATCACCTGCCTCCAGGCGGCTATTGTGATTGAGCACGAATACCATCGCTACATAATTTTGCGTACAATTTATCAAGAAACGCAATACACAAAATGTATTACTGATATTCTGTAATCCGCAAAGCCTTTTGTGTATCGTAAAAATTATTTTATAATACACAAAAGCCATAGACATGGCCAAGCGATACACAAATCAACTCACAGAATGTCCCTGCCTTCAGCAATATTAAGAAGCGCGGGAAAGCACAGCACAGCCGCCCGTCGTCCTTTGCCGGGCTGCAGTTCTTTCAGGATATTCTCCGCCTTCAGTTGCCTGATAAGCCCCATTGCGGTCGGCTTATGGATGCCGGTTCTCGTAATAAAATCGGTGGTGGCAAAAATCGGACGATCAAAAATGGCATCCAGCAGATGAATGCTATACTGTGAATGCGTAATCGCATGAATCTTATTTTTCATCTCCTCATACAAAGCCTTAATAGAAGACACCCGGAGGCTGTTTTGGGCAGCCTGTGCCGCAACAGCCTCAAGGAAAAAAGCAATCCAGCCGTTCCAGTCGCCTTCCGCTGAAATTGCTTTCAGCCGCTGGTAATAATCTTCGCGATTGCTTTCCAGATATTCAGAGAGGTAAAACATCGGCTGCGACAGCAGCTTTTTCTGATAGATGAACAGAGGAATCAGAATGCGGCCGATACGGCCGTTACCGTCATTGAAGGGGTGCAGCAGCTCGAATTGGGCATGTACCACAGCGGTTTGCAGCAATAATTCTATATCAGTGCCGTTCAGATAATTTTCCCATGCCTGCAGAAAATCAGGCAACTGGAGGGCGTTGGGTGGCACAAACGTGGCCTGCTCGATGGTGCAGCCGTATTTGCCGATCCAGTTCTGATCTTTGCGAAACTGTCCCGGGGTTTTATCCTGACCACGCACACTGTCCATGAGAATGCGGTGAAGTTCACGCAGCAGGCTCAGGCGTATGGGGTAGTCTTTCAGATACTCCCGCGCAGCAAACAGCGCTTTCCGATAGTTGGAAATTTCCTGAATATCCTTATACTTTTCTCCTTCTTTCAGGAGCCCGGCCTCCTGCTCCAGCACCTCATCAACCGTGGCCTGCGTGCCCTCAATTTTAGAGGACAGCACCGCTTCACGTGTAGTCAGCGGCGACAGCATGACTGCCGGGTTGGGAATGCCCTGCAACAGGCCGTCATAACGAGCCAATGCGGCATTAGCCTGCCCCACCAGGGGCAGCAACCGTTGATAATCCAAATTCTGCAATGGCAAACTATCGGGCTGATATGGCTTCATGTGCCACCTCCGGATATGTCCGCAGCTTGCGCGGCCATGTTTTTTGTAATCTGCGGATTCATATCGACTTCACCTCAGTGCCCGGAGACATCTGCTTGAAAATCTGCTCAACGTTGATCTTGACGGCGTCGGAGACAAAACCGTTATCACGAAATACCACCCGAATCGGCTTAAAACGGGCCAGTTCCTTTACCAACTCTTCATTCACCTCATTGTCGAAACAGGCGACCAGCGCGTTTTCATCAACAAAAAATACGGTTTTGTCCTGAATGATTTCTTTTTTGATGGGCAGCGTAAGATCAACGCCCCAGTCCAGAAGCACCTGAAACAGCAGGTCTTCAGGCGTGCGGTCCGGCTTGATATTACCTTCCATCGTGGCCAGCATATCTTGCGAATATTGATCAGGACGATAGTAAACGTCAGCCATATTGGATGAATCGATTTTCAGCACGCGAAAGCCGATGTCAAGGTCGGCTGCTGTAATCGCGTTTTCTTCTTTGATTTTTTTACCTGCCCGTCGGATGCGCTCTTTACTGATTTCGGCGATGGTCTTGTATCCCGTCTTGAATGCCTCGGACTTTTCATCGCAGGGCTCGGGCAGCTGAACCATTATGAATTTTCGGTTTCCACCGTCTTCGGCATTAAGCTGCATAACAGCATGGGCTGTGGTGGCGGAACCGGCAAAAAAGTCGAGGACCAAATCATTATCTTCACTTGCAAACTGGCAAAGTACGGACAGCAACTCAATATTTTTCGGAAAATCAAAAAAACCTCGAATTTCATCACAGCCTTGGGTAGCCAAAATATCTAATAAATTGCTATTTCTGAGAATGCCTTCCGAAGGTTCGATCCAATGTTCAACCCCCATATTTCTCCCGGCGCCGTTATGATTACGACGTATAAACTTTTTAACTTTCCCTGTGCTCTCCCAGTACTGCTCAAGAGTCATTTGCGATGAATATTCTGATTCATAAAGTTTGTAATTTTCGACCGCTTCTAAAGCAGTTTCTTCTTTCCACTTCCATTGACCTTCGTTAGGAGTAAATCCCAAGATATCGTATCTCATTGTAGGCCTGTCAGGGGCATTCCAGAATCCTTTCCAATAACCATTACTTGCACGAGTTTCAGAGGCTTCTTTGAATACTGGATTAAAGTTGTATAATTGTGATTTTGCATAAACCAATACAAACTCAAAACCTACATTTAGCGTTTTTAGTCCTGAGGCCATAAATTGTCGATTCAAATTTTTATCGTGCCTTCTTACAGCAAAGCAGTTTCTATAATTATCCTCACCAAATATTTCATTACAAATATTTTTGACACTCGATTCTTCTTCATCGCCGATCGAGATAAATATTACGCCATCATCCTTGAGAAGATTTCTCGCCAATTTGAGCCTCGGGTAAAGCATCGAAAGCCAGTCCGAGTGAAACCGGCCATTGGCTTCGGTGTTCGCCATCAACCGATTGCCTAACTCATCCTTCTGGTTTGAACGTTTCAAAAATTCGTCTGCGGTCTCAGCAAAATCGTCTTCATAGATGAAATCATTGCCCGTGTTATACGGCGGGTCGATGTAGATCATCTTAACCTTACCGAGATAGGTCTCCTGCAGCAATTTCAGGGCTTCGAGGTTATCGCCCTCAATAAACAGGTTTTTCGTGGTGTCGAAATCAACGCTTTCTTCCCGACAGGGGCGAAGCGTTTTGGCGATGGGTGCATTGGCAGTAAGCAGGGCCTCGCGTTTACCCGGCCAGTTGAGATGGTAACGCTCTTGCGGGCCTTCAACAATGGAGTCGGATAATTCCTGACGCAACTGGTCAAAATCAACAGCCAGCTTCAAGCTGCCGTCTTCTCCTTTAGCCTCGGTAACACAGGTGGGAAACAACTCGCGTATGCGGGCGATGTTTTCCTGGGTAAGGTTCGGAGAGTGCATTTTCATCTTTTCCATGGGGTTCCCTTTTTTTCAAAACGAGATTCTTCGCTACGCTCAGAATGACCAGAGTGTACCATTATGTCATTTCGATGGAGCGGACGCGACTGAGAAATCTTAAAATGCAGGATTTCTCCCTTCGGTCGAAATGACAGATAAAACCCTGTAGGCCGGATTCTTTATTTCGTCAATTCAGCTACCTGTGCTTTAAGGTTTCGCAGCTGTGCATTAATTTCAACCTTGCGGTTAAACTGCTTTTCTTTTTTTATCTGTGCTTCAAGCATGCTCTGTTCGCGCTGACATTTACGAACCTGACGCATCCGCTCAACCAAAGACTCAAATGCTTCACCGGGCCGTTGTGGTTGATCGATGTAGGCATGTAGCATCTGCTCATACAGCGATTTTAAATGCACGGCCACAGGCAGAGGCATGGTCGGCTCGCTATTTTTTTTCCAGCCGGATTCAAAATAGTCTTCAATAACCCACGAGCTGGAGCCGTCTGCTGCTGGGCGCTTATATGCTGCCACTTCTTTCACCCGGTGCCCATACAGTAATCTGAAAAATATAGGGTATGGAATGGCTTTATCTATGGCACTTAAAACATCGGTGCTCAGCTCTGGTTGTTTCAGGTTAATATCAAAAACTTCAATTTCAAAGTAGCCGTCACGCGCTGGCAGGTTGATAGTATCCGGGGCCAGTTTATACTTCCAGACAATTTCGCTGATGTGTGAAACAAATTTTTCTCTGATCGCCCTGCGCGGTTTGGCATTGGCATAAATCTTTGTTTTGGGCAGCACCCGGTTAAACAACGCCTTTTCAGGATAGATAAACACGCTCAGACGGCCTCCCGCACAACCAGAAAGGCGATAAGCTCAAAATCATCCAAGCCGCTGATAGGATTAATCAATGCCGTTGTACCGCCTGATGAAAACAGGCTGTCTACATCCTTTTCCTCCTTCAGATTAATCATGGAGTGAATGGACTGCTCAAGCAGGCGTGAATAGCGCTCCATCTTGCGGCCATCATGCGTCTCGCGATTAAACGGCACATACAGTGAAGGTATCGGCTCTGATTGGTCCTTGCAGGCAGAGCGCACCAGATCGAGAATTTTTTTAACCTGCGTGTGATCAATTACGACCTGACCATTGCTATCGATGTAAATCAGATAATACGGGTGCAGGCGATTCTGCTGATCGATATTTATGCCGTGGTCTGTGTTGCGCAGGACAAAAATAACGCCCGGCTGCAGGCCCCTTTCCTGATCAACGCCAATAACAGCATGCATGCCCCTGGGTGCGCCATCGAGGCTCCCGTTGGTTTTTACATGGGCAACTAAATCCATGCGAAAATCATTCAGGCCCAGATCAGTGATGGAAACGCCGGTTTTTACATCTTCCAGATCAATAACCTCTTCTTTGAGACGGCGCAGTTGTTCCTTGCGGAAAGCCAGATCGTTAGCCTCGGAACTGAGCACGTTATCGTCGCCGGTTGCGGTCACATCTGCTATGACCATGCGGCTTTCAACACGGCCTTTCAGGTTGATGTATTCATCGAGTGAAATATCAGGCCAAAAATTTACCAGCTGAATCCGACTGTTTCTGGAGCCGATTCGGTCGATGCGGCCAAAACGCTGGATAATGCGCACCGGGTTCCAGTGAATGTCATAATTGACAAGATAATCGCAATCCTGCAGGTTTTGACCCTCTGAAATACAGTCAGTACCTATCAACACATCAATCTCTGAGGGTTCACCCGGCAGGATCAGTGATTTTTCTTTAGCTATGGGGGAGAACAAGGTAAGAAGCTCTTGGTAGTTGTGATGGCGCTTCAATGTGGACTTGCAGCTGTCGCTGCCGGTGACCTTGGCGCTGTGCAGGCCGAACTGTTCTTTAATATACGGGGCCAGATTATTGTAGAGATAGGCGGCTGTATCAGCAAAGGCTGTGAAAATAAGAATTTTTTTGTTGCCGGGATTGATGGGGTCTTTCTGCTTGGCTGCGATCAGGTTTTTTAAGTGTTGCAGCTTGGCATCATCGGGCGGAGTGATTTTTTGCATTTCAGCATGCAGTTCGCTGATGACCTTCAAATCGTTCCGGAGCTGGCCACCCCATAAATCAAGGTCCATATCCGCAAGGCTGATTTGTATTTTACCGCCTATGCTGAACTCATCATCCTCCGGCACATCCAGAGCATCTTCATCGGCATTCTCAAAAGCCGGTGTAAAATCTTCAAACACACCCGAGATACCGCTATTCTTAAATGCATCAATCATTGCCAGTATCTGCTCATGCTTCTCATGCAGCATGGTCAGAGTGCTTCTAAATGCCTCGACGGAGCTTTCCAGACGCTTGAGCAGATTGACCGTCATCAGGGCCTTGAGGCTTTCTTCACGGTCGCGCTGTTTCAAGCGCGAAAGACCGCCCTTTACCTGCGTATCATACTGGGCTTCATATTTGCTGACCCGGCTTGCCAGAATATATTGAAACGGCGCGTAGATCGCCATACTTAACGCAACAAGCCGGTTGAAAATTTCATTGAAACCGATGATTTCGCACCGGTGCGTAAGCGGGCAGTTGAACGATAGCGGTTTGAGGCGCTCAGGGAAAGGGCCAATATCCTTGGTGTCGTAAAATTTCTGAATATGCTTGCGGGACCGGGCAATCGTGACACTGTCGAGCATTTCAAAAAAATCAAAATCAAGGTGGGTGAGGATTTCCGCCGATGTTCTCTGTGCAGGGGGCAGCTTACTCCAGACATTAAAAACAGCCTGAGCGCGGCGAAATATTTCGTTTACGTCTTTATCGGTATGAAGCTTTTTATCCAGCTGTTCGGTGTCGCCCTCATAGGCAAGCGCCAGTTGATTGCGCAGATCGTTAAAACGGTTATTAACCGGCGTGGCTGAGAGCATCAGAACCTTAGTTTTCACCCCTGCCTTGATAACCTTATTCATTAACTTCTGATAGCGGGTTTCCCGGTCTTTAAAAGCATCGTTGTTGCGGAAATTATGCGATTCATCTATGACCACCAGATCGTAGTTGCCCCAGTTAATGCGGTCAAGGCGTATGCCCAACGAAGAGCCACGGGTGCGCTGCAGGTCGGTATGGCAGAGAACATCGTAATTGAAACGGTCGCTGGCGAAAATATTTGTAACAAGGTTCTGGTTATAATTCTGCCAGTTGTCCGAGAGTTTTTTCGGGCACAGAACCAAAACAGACTTATTGCGAAGTTCGTAATACTTTATAACGGCCAGAGCTGTGAAGGTTTTACCCAGACCAACGCTGTCAGCCAGAATGCAGCCGTTGAACTTTTCCAGCTTATTGATGATACCGATAGCGGCATCCTTCTGGAAATTGAACAGCTTGTGCCAGATGAGGCTATTCTGATAGCCAGTCAGATCATTGGGCATATCATCTTCAGAGATGTCTTCGAGAAACTCCTTGAAGATGTTGAAAAGGATCAGGAAGTACACTGATTCGGGAGAGTTTTCAGTATACGCTGCGGCAATGTGCTCACATACCCGGTCGGTGATATCGCCGACCTTCTCAGCATCATTCCATATCTGGTCAAACAGCTGCAGATAGGTGGTTGTGAGCGCTGCATCATCCATTTTGTTGACAAAATTTGATACCGCATCACCCCGCTGATACCCAAGATCAACCGCTGTAAAACCGCTTAAAGGGACGTAGGCTGATTTTCCCTGCCCGGCTTCAACACATGCAAACTGCTGCATCGGGGCATTTGAAAGATTGGACCTGAAGTGCGCTTTCTGCTTAATCCAGGCTGCACATTCTTTTGCTATGGCGCGCTGTGTAAGCTCGTTTTTCAGACGAATCTCAAATTCTGAACCATACAGGCTGCTTTCCCGTTGGAGTCTGGGGATGTAAAACTCGCGTTTTTCTTTGTTAAGTTTGTCGGTTATCTGATTTTCGATAAACGTGGGGGCGGTAAATAAAAACTGCAGGCAATCAATGTGAGCTAACTCTGTTTTCAGGGCTTCATAAGCATAGATGGAAAAACATGAAGCCGCAATTTTCAGCTTTGCTTCTGGCTGGAGTGTGTTTTTGAGATCATCACCCAGAAGGGTTGATATGTTGTCAATTATTTGCATGCGTAGGCCTGTTGATAACTACGGGCAAGGTTGACGTTGAGGCTGGAGAATGCGCGGATGTAGGCTGTAATGTCAGGCATCAGTACGTATACCGGTCAGTATCCCCTCCGCGGTTTTATGGTTATTAATTTTTTTGCACAATGTAACAAAAGATGGTTTGATGGTAGCGGAAGAGCGAAACTTAGTCAACTAAGGAATGAAAGAAGGAATGAAAGAATTCAGCCGTCGCGCCCCGGCGACTGCGGGCTGTCTGCCTGCACGCTCCCTGCTTCATCCCACATTTCGCGGTAGGCAGTCACATACGAAACCGTCGCGTGCGGATCAATGGCATAGTAATATCGGCAAAGCTTTTTATACAGGCGCAGCATGGCCTCATCGAAGGCAAAATCAAGCATGCCGTCAAGCAGCTGTTCAATGCGCCGGGGATCACGGCACTGTTCGCTCAGCAGCGCATCAACCTCCGGGGCGTAGAGTTGTTCTGCCTGGCGGACAAGCTGCGCGACTTTCGCCGCAAGTTCTTCTATAGACTGTGAAATATCAGGCGTGGGTGTGTTTTGTTTTGTGCGCGGCACACGTATCATCCTCAAAAATTTGATACTCTTAAGCCTTAAACTTCCCCCGCAACCGTTCGGCTGATTTCCGGATTTCGTTCGCACGATTATCGAGCCTGGTTTTATTGATGGCAAGCGTCATGTTTCTCCGTTCAAGGCGCTATTGGAAGGGTATATTTTTTTAAAAATGAGATAAAAACATACCATGCAAAAGAAGAAAAATACACGGATTTCAAGCCGGAATTGAATTCTGTGCGTGTGAAATGCTGCGCTGTTTCAGGATCATATCGGGACTTTTTAGGCGTGCGCCAAGATTTGATTTGACACTCAATGGCGTTGTGGTATCAATCGGAAAAAATATCAACACCATACGGGAGAACCACCCTTGAACTCAATGCTTTCCACAATCGGCCTGTTGATCTGCAGCAATATTTTTATGACATTTGCGTGGTACGCGCACCTGAAGGAGCTCAATAACAAGCCCTGGCTGATTGCCGCCCTGGTGAGCTGGGGCATTGCCCTGTTTGAATATCTGCTGCAGGTGCCGGCCAACCGGATCGGCTATACTGTTGTATCCGTCGCGGAGCTGAAAATCCTGCAGGAGGTCATCACGCTGAGCGTGTTTGTGCCCTTTGCCGTGTTTTATCTGAAAGAACCCCTGAAGCTGGACTATCTGTGGGCCGGGCTGTGCCTGGTGGGGGCGGTGTATTTCATGTTCCGCGGCAGGTTCGCCTGAAGGACTGTTGAAAAAAATCCATCTGCTGCGTTGTTCCGCCATGGCGGGATCACTCCCCGCAGAGACGGTTCAGGACGCAGTACGTTAGGGGCACGGCATGCCGTGCCCCTGGAAATCATGCCTTCGTGCGCCTTGCATCCGGGCGTCTTTGAACAGTCTTTCCTGAAGAGGAGGCAGCGCTTGTCATTGTTCTTTGCCGGTGACCGGTATGAATGCTATAGAATAAGGCAGGCGCATCTAAAAACCGGTAGATATACAGATACAACAGACAAAATTTATTGTTTTTTTGAGGTTTTTATTATGAGCTGGACAGCGAGAGGGGAGTGCAATGGCTGCAAAAGGTGTTTTTTGTCTTGAAGGTCTCTGGCAGGCCGATCTCAGGAAGGCCTCCACGGTCCAGCCGATTCTTGCCTTCCTCAAGCAGAACGCAGGCATTCCCTATATTTATCGCGACTGCGCCACGCAGGAGGAGTTCAAGTTCTATCTGTCAAAATTCCCGCAGGTTCAGTACCGGGACTACCCGATCCTCTATCTGGCCTTCCATGGAGAGCCCGGAAGAATACTGATTTCAGGGAAAACCTCGCTTGACCTTGAAGATATCGGAGCGCTTTTGGGAAACCAGTGCAAGGGCCGTCTTGTTATTATCGGATCATGCAGCGTGCTTGATATCAATAAGCGGATTTTGAAGTCATTTTTAAAGGCCACCGGTGCCTTTGCAGTTTGCGGGTACCGCAACGATGTCGACTGGATGCGCTCAACCGCCTTTGAGTTGCTGCTGCTGACCGAGTTGCAGGAAAATACGTTTGACGGGCGCGGGGTGCGATCAATCGTTGCCAAGTGCGATTCTCTCCGGCGCAGGTTCGCCGATTCCGACAGACACAAAGACATCAGCTTTAGAATAGTTTCGATAGCGGATTGAGAGCCTGACGCCATGGGCATGGATTACGTTGTACAATCGGCCATGACATCGGCGCCCAGGCAGACTTCCGCGTAGATTGAAAGCATTTTTTCTTTTGTCATGCGCTCGAAATCCATCTGGCGGGGCAGAATCGCAAGTCCGGCTACATCGACCGCGCCGGGGCTGATTACGTACTGCGCATCTCCGGTGGCGAAAAAACAGGCCGGCCGGTGGGTTCTGCGCGGCAGGCATACACCCGCAAGCCGACCTCTGCGGCCGAAGATGATCAGGTTGAGGTCAGCCTCGTCGCCGGGATCTGCCGTGCGGTTGAGTCGGGCGCACATGACGCGCAGGCGGCCGAGAAGCTCAGGGGCTGAGGCAGCACGGCACAGGCCGATGCCGCGATTGTCGAGCGTGGTAACGTACCAGGGAGTTTCTTTGCGCAGGGGCTCATCCAGCAGCGCTGACAGCTGGCGCTCAATCGGCAGCATGCCTGCCGGACAGGCCTGGAAATGCAGATGATCCGGGGCTGAAGCACCGCAGCGCGCGCCATTGTAAAAGGCGCTGAACGTGCCATGCTGCTCGTGTACAAAGCTGATCATTGCCGGCAGGGCGGGCTCAAGCAGCTGGGCAGTGTGGCGTATGGTGCTGATGACCATGTGGCCGTTGAATATCGGAAAGGGGTTGTTCAGGATCAGCCAGTCAGAAGCAAAGAGCAGGCCGAGCTGCTCCGGGTACAGATTGGCCGGGCATAAAAAACAGGGGCGCTGTGCAACATCCTTTGCTGCTACCTTCGCCGTGGTGCTGCGGGTTCGCCCCGGGTTGCACTGCAGCTCGACGCTGCTGTCCGTCAGGGGCAGAGTGCGCGTCAACCGTGTGTCGAGCCGGCGATGCGCCGCTGCCAGGTCCGGCCAGGTCGCGTGCTGCTGGCGGATAAAGGCCTGCAGCCGGGCGCGCGCGTCGTTTTCGCCATACTTGAGATACGGCCGTAACTGCTCATCAGAGATTTTTTTGGGCAGTTCCATGCATATTCCGTAATTGTTGCCGTGTGATCAGACCTTGGCGTTCCTGCAGCATGATATACCCTGAAAACATCATGGTTGTCATGCGCAATATGCAGACAGTCGGTACTTTTTATTTGCTTGACCTCATGAGAATAGTATGTAATTATGAACAAAATTGATGCAGTTTGGTGATTAAAAAGACGCTATTAAAATTCCTACTACAGTCAAGTTCGACGAGTGTCCCCGGGAGTTTTGATAAAAGGCGGGCACTTTTTTTTTGCTGGAGGCAATGGTATGAAATCAAAGTCTATCTTAAGTGTACTACTCCTGATGTGCGCCTGTGTGCTTTATGCCTGCGGTTCCAAAGAGGCTGAGGTTAAAGAGACGGCCGCCGCGCCTGAAGCCGCGGCCCTGAAAGACCCTGCCGCCATGGTGGCCAGCGTGAACGGCCAGGCAGTTACCGCCGGCGATGTCGATCAGGAAATGAAGGGGCTTCTTGCCCGGTTCGGCGGTCGCGTGCCGCCTGAGCAGATGCAGGAACTTGAGCCGCGCATGCGCGAGCAGGCCCTTGAGAACCTGATCAGCAAGCGCCTGATCATTCAGGAGGCCGACCGGCAGAACATTCAGCCGGATGATCAGCAGATCGAGGCCGAGCTTGCAACGGTTACCGCTCAGTTCCCTTCGCCGGAAATGTTTCAGGAACAGCTGAACACCATGGGGATCACTGCTGAGCAGCTGCGCGGCGACATCAGTGATCATTTGAAGGTCAAAGGCGTCTATGTCCGCGCAACCGAAGCGCTGCCGCCCGTTACCGAAGAGGATATCAATAAATTTTATAATGAAAACACGGAAACGTTCAAGGTTCCCGAGCAGGTCCGCGCGAGTCATATCCTTTTCAGCGTTGCGCAGGACGCCAGCCCCGAGACGCGAGGCTTAAAGAAGCAGGAGCTTGAAAAGGTGCGCTCTCAGGTTGTTGAAGGCGCTGATTTCGCAGCGCTTGCCAAAGAGCTCTCCGACTGTCCCAGCAAGGAGCAGGGCGGCGATTTGGGGCTTTTCGAGCGCGGCCGCATGGTTAAGGAGTTTGACGATGCGGCGTTCAACCTGGCAGCGGGTGAAATCAGCCCGGTGGTTGAAACGCAGTTCGGCTATCATGTAATCAAGGTTACCGAGCACAATGAACCCCGCGTTGTCGCGTTGGAAGATGTGCATCAGGAAATCAGTCAGCATCTGCAGACCAGCAGGGAAGAGGCAGCGTTCGAATCGTTTTTACAGAATCTGCGGCAAAATGCGCAGATAGAATATGCCAAAAATTAAAACCGCTACTTCAGCACGCTATGTTTATTAAGAGAAGGAAGGATTATGTCGATTGATGTTCGTGTAAACGGAGATATTGAAAAAGCCATCAGGGTTCTGAAGCGTAAAGTGCAGCGCGACGGGCTTCAAAAAGAACTTCGCCGCAGAAGGTTTCATGAGAAGCCCAGCATAAAGAAGAAACGCAAACAGGCGGAAGCGGCTAAACGCAAACGCAAAAAATACTGAGAATCATGCCAACTAAATTATATGTAGGTAATGTATCATACCGTGCAACCGAGGAAGACCTTGTAAAGAAGTTTTCCGAAGCCGGGAAATGCCTTTCCGCAAAGATTGTCCTTGATACGTTCACCGGTCAGTCCAAGGGGTTTGCTTTTGTTGAAATGGCGACTGAAAATGATGCTCGCGAAGCGATCCGGCAGCTGAACCGCACGGCGATATACGGTCGAGGTATCATTGTCAGCGAAGCCCAGCTGCCGCGTGCGCGCTCTGAGGAACGGGGACGGCGCTGAACACATACCTGTATTCAGTTTTACCCGTATAAAAAAATAACACGGCGCTTCTTCCGGGCGCCGCGTGAGTAAACCGCATAAAAAAAGCCGGCCCCGCAGGGCCGGCTTTCGTGTTGCTCAACCGTTCTTCTGCATGAAATTCCGCATGAAGTCAGTCAGGGTCTTAACGCCCTCAACCGGCATTGCGTTGTAGATCGACGCCCGGCATCCGCCCACGGATCGATGGCCCTTCAACCCGCTCAGGCCTTCAGCCTGCGCCTGTTTCAGAAACTGGTTTTCAAGCTCTTCGCTGGGCAGGCGCCATACAACGTTCATTGCCGAGCGGCTGGCCGGATCAACCGGACAGCGGTAATAGCCGCTGCTGTTGTCGATGGCGCTGTAGAGCATGCCGGCCTTCTCATCGCGACGGCGCTCTATTTCGGCCATGCCGCCGATCTTTTTGATCCATTTGAGCGTGAGCTGTGTCATCCATACCACGAAGGTCGGGGGCGTGTTGTAGAGCGAGTTCTCCTTGATGTGCAGATCATAGCGCAGGTAGGCGGGCAGATCCGTGCGGGCCGCGGAGGCCATGTGTTCGCTCATGATCACAAGGGCCATGCCGGCCGGAGCAAGGTTTTTCTGTGCGCCGGCATACGCCATGCCGATTTTCTCCCACGCAAGCGGCCGTGACAAAATGTCAGACGACATGTCGCACACCAGCGGTATGCTGCCGGTATCGGGCATGGTCTGCCACTGTATGCCGCCGATTGTTTCATTGGAGCAGATATGCACGTAGGCTGCATCCGCATTCAGGCTTAGTTCCTGCTGCGACGGGATGCGCGCGTAGCTGCAGCTTTTGCCGTCCCAGGGGACCGTGACCGCACCGACGACCCGCGCGTCCTCGGCGGCTTTTTTTGCCCAGGAGCCGGTCATGATATAGTCGGCGCTCATTCCGGGTTTCAGAAAAGCCATCGGAACCATGCCGAACTGCAGCGTGGCGCCGCCCTGCAGCAGCAGCACATGGTAGCCTTCGGGTACCTGCAGAACCTCGCGCAGAAGCTGGATGGTTTCATTGTGGACCGCGTCATATTGCTTGCCGCGATGGCTCATCTCCACCAGCGACATCCCTGATTTCTGATAGTCAACAAGCTGGCCGGCAACTTCTTCGAGCGCTTCCACCGGCAGGGTTGAGGGGCCGGCGGAAAAGTTATAGATGCGAGACATGTTTGTTCTCCTTGTTATAACTGCCTGTTTGTATGCGATTCAGCCTCGCTGCCGGCAGTCGCATGATCATCTGCGGCAGGCTGAGAGTGAGAAAGTATAATGCAGACGGCTTAAAATTGTCAAATGAAATTGAAATGCGGGTTCGTCCTGGAGAAGCTGCAGCCTATTTTGTGGCACGGCAGCGGTTTTTCTGGTATAAACCGGGGGAACAGTCGGCTCCGGGCAGCCGGGAAGAATCAGGGGAATAAAACGGGAATCAGTGATGACTATCGAAACGCATCAAAAAATTGACCGCAGCCTGAGCGGCACACCACTGGAACTCAGGCCTGACTTCAGCCGCGTTGAGCTGGTAGCCGAGCAGTGCATGGCCGCAGATGCAAGCGGACTGGTGCATGGCGGTTTTGTATTCAGCCTGGCAGATTATGCCGCCATGATCGCGGTCAATCATCCCAATACGGTGCTGGGAAGCGCCGAGGTCCGTTTTTTGAAACCGGTCAGGGTCGGCGAGCGCCTGATTGCCGAGGCTGTCGTAGAGCAGCGCATTGAGAAAAAAATACTGGTGCGCGTCAGCGTGCTGCGCGGCGGCGAAGCGATATTTGACGGTATGTTTACGTGTTTTGCCCCGCAGAAACACGTCCTTGCTTCCGCATAATACTATAGGAGTTATTCAGTATGTTTGAAGTCACTGAGAGCGCCCGGCAGGAGTTGAAAGCCTTTTTTGCCGACAAAGACGTGCAGCCCCTGCGCGTCTTTTTGAAGACCAATACCTGCGGCGGCCCCCGGCTGGTTGTCGGCATGGATGAGCAGCGCGACGGCGATCGGACGTTCGTGGTTGACGGGCTTACCTACGTGGTGGAACATGGCTTTTTCGAACAGATCAAGCCGGTAACGGTTGATTTCTGTAATAATACCTTCACGGTCCGCGCAGCTGTGTCATTCGGCGAGGGCTGTTCCGGATGCGGATCAACCGGGTGCGGCACATAGGCGCGGGGCTCAAACAGCCGATGCTTATAATCTCTGGGTCAATCCGTATTCCACTTTCCGAGATTTCCTTTGCTTATATGCGCGCCTCCGGGCCCGGAGGCCAGCATGTCAATAAAACATCCTCAGCCGTCCAGCTGCGTTTTCCCATGGTCAGTTCGCCCTCGCTGAGCGCGGATGTCAAGCGCAGGCTTGCTCATCTGGCCGGCAGCCGCCTTACCACTGACGGTGAGCTGATTATTGAGGCGCGCCGTTTCCGCTCACAGGAGGCCAACCGCCGCGACGCGCTCGAACGGCTGAGCTCATTAATCGCACGCGCAGCCCGCCCGCCGCGTGCGCGCCGTCCCACCACCGTGCCGCAGGCCGAGCGCCGCCGCCGGGTGTCATCCAAGCGCATTCGCAGTCAGGTTAAGAAGCTGCGCGGCCGGGCCGGGGATGAGGATGCGTGAAGTGCTGAGCAGGGAGTGCGGAGCCTGGAGCGCGGGAGCGGCTGGCTGCCTCTTGTATACAATGAGTATGCACGGTGCGATGAATTGCGGCTTGCGGCAATCGTATCTCAAACGACGGTTTCAAGCGTCTCCATCGGCAGGTTCTCTATTGTCCTGACACGGTGGAAGCGGCCGCCGCCGATGCGCGCGATTTCGCGGGCGACTTTTTCGCTTTCATCAATGCCGCCCTCATGCGGTGCGATATAGACCACCGATATTTTGATGTGCTCACGGCTTGTGCGGGAGGCTTCCTGCAGGGCGTGCCGCGCGCCCATGGCCCGCTTGGTTTCCATGGTGGTCTCGCGTGAAAACTGCGCTACGCGCTGGTAATAGTCGGCGCCCGCGATATCATCGGACAGGGCAGCGTTGGGTTCGCCGTCGGTAATCAGGATGATATACTTCGGATTTTCCTTTCTGCTTTTCTGCAGCATGCGGCGGGCGGTGGAAATGCCGTTGCCGATATTGGTAAACTGCTTTGAGCGCATATGCATGGTTGCTTCCAGCAGCGATGTGATGGTGTCCGTGAGCGGCACCATCACATCGCCCAGATTGGAAAACGCCACAATGCCGACCCGGTCGCGCTTTTCGATCGCGGCCCGGCAAAGCTCGGCAACTGCCATTTTAGCGTAGCGCAGCTTGCCGCCCTCCCTCATTGAAGCTGAAATATCAACGCACACGGCAATATCGAGCTGATTTGAAGGCTGCTTTTCAAATGCGCGCAGGTCTGTGTGGTTAATGTCTTCAATGCATTTGCCTTTGCGCATGATGCGGCGGATGGTGTGGCGCAGCGAGATGTCGCGAAATACGTCGCCGCGGCGGTAGCGCCTGATTTCAGACTTGTCGGTTTCATGCTCGCGCTTGAAGGCGCGCTGTTGGAGCACACGGCTGTCCCGGCGCCGCACCAGCCCTTCAAGAAGTCCGCTGAGCGCCCGATGGGTCAGGGTAAACCTGAGGCGCCCTTCGGATGAAAGCTTCACATGCCCCTGCTCTTCGAGCTGGTGCAGGATTACCTTCAGGCGCTCATAGTCGACCTTGTCTTTTGAAACAGGAATGCCCTTGTTTTCATCGATCGTATAGTGCACGTAGAGGTCTTCAACCGAACTTGATTCAGCGCGGCCCTGATGCTGAAAATCCATAAGCTCGGCCAGCATCCCGGCCTGCTCCCCGGCTGACAGGGGCAGCTGCATACTCTGCCCTTCGGCGCCGGCAGGCTTCGGCATGCTTTCGGCTCTGGCGAGGGCATCGGCCAGGGCCTCATCTGAGAGGTCGCCCCGGCTGTGCGCGTCTTCGAGAGCGCCCCGGTACTGATCCCGGCCCTCAGAGCTCAGGGTCATGGTCTGTTCCGAGGCTTTTTCAAGCAGACCGCGTTCAGCCATTTGCTGCATCATGTCGGAAAACATTTCTTCGGCGCCCGCTGAATCGCCATCGCCGGGGGGAGCGGCATCCTTGAGTGCCTGCTGCACCATCGGATGGTTCATGACTTCCTGAGCGAATTCAGAATTGTCGAGCGGCAGGGCTTCATCAGGCGCAATCGTGCGCACTCCGGCATCCATCAGGCCCTGCAGGGCCTGATTCAGCTCATCGCGGGTCAGGGCGCGCAGAAGCGTGGGCGCAGCCGTATCCGCTTCGGGTTCGAGTGCGATACCGTAGATATAGCGACTGACGAGGGATTTGAAAACTTCCTCCCAGCCGGGCCCGGGCCCCTGGGCCATGCGCGTGCGGTGCGTGAAGGCAATCGATGCGGCCTGTGCCAGGGTTGACCGGCAGATCGAACCGCGCAGCAGTGCAAATGCCTGCGCGATTTCGTGCGCAGCCAGCGTTGCACGTACGCCGGCGGGGCGCTCAATGCGCGGGTGGCAACGCAGTGCGCGGGCCAGCCCGGCGATACTGCGGTCAGCCTCCTGGAGGCTGACCGTTTCGGACATGCGCTCGAGGATCACCGCGAGCAGCGCCGCATGCGCCGGGCGCGGCATGGGCGCTGATGCAGTTCCGTCAATTCCGGCAGCGGGGGCCGGCGTGAGCCGGGCAAGCGTTCCCGGCGGTTGCGGCTCCGGCGCACAGCAGAGTTCGCTGCGTGCCGCGGCATCCTGGAGAAATGTCGTGACAAGCGAGGGCAGATCAAGGCCGGTTTCAATATGATACAGCACGAGTATCGGTCCGCTCAGGGCTCTGTCTCCAGCAGTTGCGTGCAGCAGTTCACAGACGCGGCTGGCAAGGGCGCATGCGCGGGTGATACAGTTTTCACGCTCGAGTGCCATGTGCTGGCCTGAGGTAAACAGCGCTCCCATCAGTTGTCCGGCCAGCTTCTGCAGGGTTTCAGGCGCACGGGCCGGGCCGGCGTGAGCGGCAAATTCCCGGTAGAGCCCGGTCAGCATCCGGCTGTAGGCATGCTGATGCTCGGATACAACCAGTCGCCGCGGCGTTCCCAGCGGCACAAGCGGCAGCTTGTTCTGGTGGCAGTGCAGCGCAACAGCCGGCAGAAAATTATCCGGACGAAAGAGCGTCTCCGCGACCGGATTGCCGTGGTTGTCGTTGAGCACGCAGCGGCCGGCACTACCCAGGGCGAAATACAGCGAGCAGGCGTACTGCAGGGCTGCGGCTGCTTCGAACGGGCTCGCATCAAGCGCGATAACCGACGGTCTGATTTTTTTCAGCAGCGGGATAAGATAGTGTTGAGCGTTCAGGTCCTGCGGGCAGAACGGCAGCAGGTGGAACGCCCGCGGCCGGACAGCGCGCTCCGGCAGCGCGGGGGCCGCTCCCCGCAGCCAGCCTTCAGCGAGCGTTGTGAGCACGGGTGCGTGCGGCTGCAGGTGGGCCAGCAGGGACCGGTTTTCGGTTTTGAGCGCAGGCGGGATTTTCAGCCGGCGGCGCAGGCGCGCGGCCACATCATCAAGGGCTGCACCGTTGAGCAGGGCCTGCTGCAGGTCTTCAGGTGTCAGGGTGATGAGCCTGTGCATTGCATGATCCGCACGCACTCATAAAAAGTCCGGATGCTGCGTTGCGCTGCATCCTCAGTCATTGCGGCGTACAAAACGTACGCCTCATTCCTTTGGATTTGCGCGCCTTGCCTGCGAACATGTATGAGCGCGTTTGTAAATTAAGTGTCTTGTGATCCTTGCGTTTCCGTCAAAATTTGCGGGCCGCGTCGATTATTTTTTCAACAAGCGCGTCCTGCTTTTCGGAATAGCGCGATTCGCTGCTGACTGCCAGCCGGCCTTCAAGAACGCGCCGGGCAGCGGCTTCAACGTGGGCCGCAGTTACCTGCTTTGCGTTCTTCAGGCGCGCCAGGGACTGGGCCTGCTCGAAAATCGACAAACTGGCTCGCACGCTCGGCAGCCGGTCGAGCTCATCGGGCAGCATGCGCGCTGCGTTCGTAATCGCCACCGATTGGCGCAGGACTGCATCTGAGGCTTTGACGCCCTCAATGCGCCTGCCGTAGCGCTCAAGAATCTCGACCTCCTGTTCAAATGCCGGATATCCGATGCGGATCTGTTCAAAGCGGTCGGACAGTGTTTCGCTGACACGCTCGGCACCCGCGTAGTCTTCGGGGTTTTCGGTAGCCACGACCAGGGTGTCGACCTCGCTGTCGAGATCAAACCCCGCAATGGTCGTTATGCCCTCTTCGAGCACCTGTACCAGCGTATTCTGGGTTCGCTGCGGCACGCGGTTGAGTTCATCGATAAATACGATTTTGCGGTGTGCTTTTTGAATTTTTCCGGGCGTATAGGCGCGCGGATCCTGAATGCCCAGCTTCATTGCCAGCACCGGGTCAAGATCGCCCATCAGGTCTTCGGGCATCATCTCCGGGGAGCCCTGGATGCGGATAAAGCGCTGCGCGCCGGGCACGGTTATTTTTCGTATCTTTTTCTTCCCGACGCAGTCAGGGCAGGCCGGTTTCGCGGGCAGGCAGTTATAGCGGCAGTCGGCGACGGTTTCCATGGGGGGCAGCAGCGCGGCAATAATTTTTGCCACGGTTGTTTTGCCGATGCCCGGAGGACCCTCCAGCAGCAGGTGGCGTCCGGCAACCAGCACGGCCAGAATCGATTCGCGGGTCATCTCATCGCAGTAAAATCCCTCCAAAGGGTCCTGTTTTTTCGCAATCCGGGAAAGAATCGCATCGCGCAATTCCTGGCGCAGCGTTTTTACGGGCATGATACGGTCTCCTGTGCAGTGCGTGACGGTTAAAAGCAGCCAAGCTGGCAGCTGCCGACTTTCAGGTGCAGGACATCAAGAAATCGGCGCATATCCATCATGGCTATCCCGTGCCGCTCGGCAAACTGCTGCGCCTGCGCACAGGCGACCCTGCCGTTAACGGCAAGCGATGTGAGTTCCTGTTCAAGCTCAGCGCCCATCCAGGCCTCGCGCTGTGCAGTCGCAAACATATCCGGCTTTGACATTGTGCTGTCTCCTCTATGATGTATACATGCCATTGCACGGTTGTGAATGATACCATGTGCAAGGCGGTCAGGCAAGGGCGGTGTCGGCGCTTGTCAGCGCTGCCCGGCAAAGAAAAAAGGCCGGCCCCGCAGGGGGGCCGGCCTTGTGCAGCTTTGTTGCTTGAACGGTTTTTTTAGAAGGCCATCGTGAAACCTGCCGTCCAGGTGTAGGCGTTTACGGCATTGCGTCCCCAGAAGTCACGCTGCACGCCGATTCTCAGACGGTGTTTGTCGAGCGGAACGATCGCACCGACAGTAAAGCCCAGCAGGTCGAAATCACTGGCGGAATCAAGCCATTCATGCGCGTAGTTTGCCTCAACAACCGGCTGCAGAAAATCTATGCCGGTATAGCCGAAAGCAACGTTGCTCTCGAGCGTACCGCGCGTATCGGCCATCCTGCGGCCGAATCTGGGTGAATAGGCATCGCGTGTGCGCCCGAAAGGCAGCTGGTAGCCGACATCGGCGTTCATGGTCCAGTCTTCATTAAGGTCCTTGGTCAGCACCAGTTGCTGATTGAATGACCAGAAATTCTGACCGATACGCAGTTTACCCGTGCGCGATGCCTTGGCGATAGGGACTTCAAGGCCGGCCACATAGGCCAGCTTGACTCCGTTTTCATCATCCTGGTAGAAAACGTACTTGGTTTCGATTTCCAGATCCGTGATGCCATTACCGTGCGAATCAGCGAACGGGTATTCCCTGTCCTTGATATCGGCCCAGCCGATGCGGGCGGTGATGTCCATTTTGTCCATCAGGCCGTAGGTAACGGCAAGCATCGCCTGATGGTATCTCATTTTGCTGCGGTCCTGGCTCGTTGTGCCAAAGCTGTTGCTGAAAGCGCCGCTCTGCTTGCCGATCTGATCAATAAGCATATAGCTTAAATCAATTTCAAATTTTCCGGATTCGACAACTGAGGCCGACTCTGTTTTGATTTTCTGGTAGCGGGCTCTGTCATTGGCCTCGCTGACCCCGAGCTGGGCTGTTACGAGGAAAACAGCAATCAGAATAATTTTCAGCATTGTTTTGGCCATATCATTCCCCTTTCACCACGTTAATGTTTGTATGAGCGGTTATGTTGAAAACGTATATGCGCTGTAATAAATAAGAATTCAGCAGGACTGCTGTTTAAAAGTTTATGCTAAAGTATTTAATTTTTATAGGAAATTAATCTAATATTAACTCCAGTTTAGACTATTTAATCGGTCAATGCAAGAGTTTTCTTGATCATTTTTTGCAGTGCGCAGGCGTGTATCATGGCGATATTTAACGATTGATTTTTTGACGCAATCTTTTAGATGTGCGCGCCTTGCCTGCGAATTTTTTACGCATGCATCTTGCATGTGCCCATTGTATGAATTGTTGCGGTGCAATTATTATTGCTATTGCATTGAACCGTGCGGCTCTCGGCAGCGCATGCAGGCTGTGAGCTGCGCAGGTTAGAGCTTTTTCTAAAAAACCATAGCTTCCGAAACACTGTCCGTTCGCCCTGAGCCTGTCGAAGGGCACAACGGATCATATATAAGAACGGCAGACCCGTTCACGGTTCGGCAAGCTCACCACGAACGGGCTTTCTCCTTGAATGGCTGCAGTAAAAAGGAATAAGCTATAGAAGCCCGCCGAGAGCGTGAGAGATTTTTGTTTTATTTGCGGATATTCTATTTTATAATGACCGGCAAAAAACGGCAGCTGCGGATGCAGGCAGGGCTGCCGTTTATTCACCCTTGGGTGTGAGGTTGTCTGAATGGCCGCTGAGCGACGCAGGCGTACCCGGGTGCCGTTGCAGATTTCCGTCACCGTGACTGTCGGCAGCGAAGATGTGCAGGTTCAGACCTGGAATCTGAGCCTGCGGGGGATGGGGTGTACGCCGGACCGCCGCTTTACGCAGGGGTCTGCCTGCCGTGTAACGTGTACCCTCGGGTCCGGGTCTGAATTCGGTATTGACGGCAGCATTGTGCGATGCTCGGAAAAGGAAGCCGCGGTCTTCTTCGACAGCATGGACGAAGAAGCCTTTTATCATCTCAAGCGCCTTGTGCAGTACAACACCACCGATCCCGACAGTATTGACCGGGAGCTGGCCGAACCGTTCTATCAGGCTGTTGAAAAACGTCCACCCTCCGTAGCAGGACTACTGCGAAGGACGGGCCCATCTCTTGCGTTGCGCTCATCATTCGTCACTGCGGCGTACGAAAAGTACGCCTCATTCCTCATAATCTCGCGCGCCTTGCATCTGAACGTTTTTGAACAGCCTGTATAAAGAGACTTTTTCAACAGCCTGCTAGAGCAGGTAACTTTTTTCTGTAACCTGTTTCAGAAGAGAATGTGACGCCGTTCGTGGTGAGCTTGTCGAACCATGAACAAAACTCGGCATCAAAAACGTTGTCCGTTCAGCCCTTCGACAGGCTCAGGGCGAACGGACGGTGTTGTATCGCAGGCTATAGAATTCAGTTAAATGCCATAGCAGGCTGTTTCCTGATATCTCAGCCCTCCCGGGATGGTTTGGATTCAAGCTCCCGCTGTATTCTCTGCACATCAATCCAGGTTTCCTGTTTCAGCTCAGGCCTGAGCAGCAGCAGTTCAGGGGGATGGGTCGGCATTACCGGAACTGCTCCGGCGCGGTAGAATTGTCCCCGCGCGGGATTTGCGCCGGATGCCTGTCCCTGCAGCGCCCGGGCGGCAGCCGGGCCGAGCGCACAGATGATTTCCGGCTGTATGATTTCAATCTGCCGCTGAAGAATAGGCCGGCAGGCTTCAATGGCATCCTCGCCGGGATCATCCGGCTGCGCACGGCATTTGACTACGGTTGTAAGATACACCTGATTTCGCTGCATTTTGATGGCCTCGATGATGCGGGTCAGAAGCTGTCCGCTTTCACCGGCGAAGGGCCGTCCCTGTGCATCAGAGGCGCTGTCGGGCGCTTCGCCGATAAACATAAGCCGGGCTTCGGCGCAGCCTTCACCGAACACAATATGGGTGCGGTTTGAGCACAGCCGGCAGCGCCGGCACTGAGCGTTTTCGCTGTAAAGCGCTGCAAGCCGCTCCTCAGGTGTCAGAGCACAGGCGGTCTGTGGCCGCTGTGCAGCGAGACCGTCGAACCTGAGACCTGTGCGCTGCAGGCAGCGCAGATGCAGCTCAAGGCTTTCAATGCATGCAGGCAGGGAAACGTTCACGGTTCATGGTTCACAGTTGAAGGTTAAAGCGAGCGGCGCCTGGATGGCGCTGCTTCCCGGGCTGCAGAAGCGGCTTTTCTCAGTGCAGCAGTTTTTGTATCCTGTCAAGGATTGCATGCGCCAGTAGATCCTTGGACATGCAGGGCAGATGCTCCGGCTCGCTGCCGGCTGTCAGAATGCAGACCTGATTGGTATCGCTTTCAAAGCCGGCATCCGGTCGGTTGATGTCATTGGCGATAATCATATCGAGATTTTTCTCAGTCAGTTTTTTCTTCGCGTGGGTAATAATATCATCTGTTTCCGCTGCGAACCCGACCAGAACGCGGCTGCCTTTGCGCGCGCCAAGGCCTGCCAGGATGTCGGGGTTGCGCTCAAGTTCAACAGTGAGCGGCCCGGCCTGTTTTTTCTGCTTGCGCGGAAGCTGCACGCGTGGCCGGTAATCGGCAACTGCCGCGGCTTTTATGATCAGGCGGGCCTGTTCATAGTGCTGTTCAACCGCTGCGGCCATTTCGCGCGCGCTGGCTACTGCGATATGCGCGACGCCCCGGGGCGGTTGCAGCGCAACAGGGCCGCTCACCAGCGTTACCTCTGCGCCTCTCCACTGCAGGGCCCTGGCCAGGCAATAGCCCATTTTGCCGGATGACGGATTGCTGAGAAACCGGGCAGGATCAAGAAATTCACGGGTCGGTCCGGCAGTGAGCAGCACCTTGACACCGCTGTAATCCTGCGGGCACAGAAGCGCTGCGGCGCGTTCAAAAATCGCCTCATTATCGGCAAGGCGGCCCGTGCCCTCAGCGCCGCAGGCGAGCTCGCCGCATTCGGGATCAATGATATGAACGCCGCGCCCCTGCAGCGTTCGAATGTTCTCCTGCACGGCGGGGTTGTTCCACATGTTCACATTCATGGCCGGTGCAATCAGCAGCGGGGCCCGGGTTGCCATCACCACGGTTGAGAGCATGTCGTCGGCGATGCCGAGGGCGATTTTGCCGATACAGTTGGCGGTCGCGGGCGCGATGATACACAGGTCGGCGCGTTCGGCCAGGGAGATGTGGCCGATCTCACGCTCATCCCAGAGATTGAAAAGCGAGATCGCCACGGGATTTTTTGTCAGCGTCTGCAGGGTCAGCGGTCCGATAAACTCGCGTGCTGCAGCCGTCATGACGCAGTGCACATCGGCTCCGGCCCTGACCAGCAGGCGCGCCAGTTCGGCGGCTTTGTAGGCCGCGATGCCCCCGGAAACACCCAGTATTACATTTCGTCCTGAAAGTATGTTGTGCATTGCATCAGTCTCCTGCTCAGCAGGTGTTACCGTGTCCCGGGCACCATCACGCTTAGGGTGATCCCGCTATCGTCTTCTGCGCCGGGTGTGATAGTATAGCCCTTCAGGTCCGCCTGCAGGGCTTTCTGCGTGAGCGCTGCGGCGTCAAGGCTGCTGACGATATCAGCCGCACGGATATTCTGGCTGTCGGTCTCTCGCACCGCAATGCGAATGATTTCCGGCAGGGCCGCGCGCAGGAGCTTGAAAAAATCATGCGCCGTCGATTCCGTGAGCGGGCCGGGGAATGCAAAGCGAAAGGAATGCCTGTAGTTGTTTGCGTTCGCGTCAGGCAGCCGGTCAAGGATGTACTCAACAATGCGGGAACATGCTTTTGCAACAGCATCCTGGGCGGCGGCTTCCTGATCGATGTGCGTGCCCAGAGCGTTGGTTGCGCTGTGTAGCCGCATTTCGCGCGTGTGCACGTCAAGCACCTCGGCCTGCAGGTCGCACTGCGCATGCGCAACGGTTGAACCGGCCGGGGATGACGCGGGTTTTACGGCGGCCCGGGCCATCACCACGAATGCGGCACCTGACCGTCGCGCAGCCTCCAGCAGAGCCCCGCGCGCAGGAAATACCTCGCCCTGGCTCGGCGCAAGCTGCTCAAGCGGCAGGGTGCCCGGATCAAGCACTTCGATGCCGCGCTCTCGGAGAAGCTCTGCCATGCGGCCGCCTGCATCAAACGGGACGACCCGCTGCGCCGGGTCAACAGCCCACCAGCAGGCATAGTTGCCGTCAGCCGCGTCCTCAGTCACCATTAGAAGCAGCTGGATTTTCTGCTGTGGCGGCTTGTACAGGCCGATTGTCGCAAGGTCGCTGCGTATCAGCTCATCATTAGCAGCGGCTTCAATCAGAATATGAAGAGCGCCGGCAACGGTAGTTTCGCTGATGATTTTAAACCGCTGCAGATACACATCCGGCTTGTTGAAAAAAAGCGGCTGCAGGGCTGCAGCCGCACCGTTCAGCTTTTCAAGCGGCATCTGGTCGGCCAGGGCCGCCAGCACAACCTTCTTCTGCGCATCGGTCAGGGCGGCTGCGCGGGCTGCGGACATATTGCCGGCGGAAACGGGTGCGATCCCGCGGGCTGTACGGGCCGGGCCGGGGCTGTCCTGCGCACAGGTAGTGGCCGGCAGCATGATCAGCGCAACGAGCGCGGCACTGAGCGCGATATTTAACCTTTTAATATTCCTTGTTATATTCAGCATGGCCTCATGATAGACAAGATTCAGCTGTTATTCAAGGCTTTTTTTATGCAGGGTGCAATCAGGGCTTGATCCTGGGGCAGGTTGATCCACTGGGCCTGCCCGATGCGCCTCAGCCAGGTAAACTGACGCTTGGCCAGGTTCCGGGTATCCCTCTGCATACAGCGCACTGTTTCGTCAAGGCTGCATTCTCCCCGCAGATACATGAGCGCATGGCGGTAACCGATAGCCTGCATGGGTTTGGCATCCGCGGCAATGCCGCGCTCAAGCAGAGCGCGCACCTCTGCGATAAAGCCCTCTTCAAACATCTGCTGCACCCGTTCGTTGATGCGTTCGTAGAGTTCCGCTCTGGCGCGGCTCAGGCACAGCCGCACGGCATTGTAGGGCGCGGGCCGGAACCGGTGCGCGGCATGATGCGCGGACAGGGTCGTGCCGGTACTCATGAATACCTCCAGCGCGCGCACGATGCGCAGCGTGTCGCGGGGGTGAATCCGCACGGCTGATTGCGGATCGCAGGCCTGCAGGCGCGCATAGAGCGCTGCCGGATCCTGCTGCCGCAAAAGGTGCCGGTTGCGGGCGTCGCCGCCCGGAGCCAATGAAAGCCCGTGCAGCAGAACCTGTACATACAGGCCGGTGCCGCCGACCACAAGGGGAATGCGGCCCCGCGCGGTGATGTCGTCAATGGCCGCGCGCCCCAGGCGCAGATAATCCGCGGCGCTGAAATCTTCATCCGGTTCGGCAATGGAAAAGAGATGATGAGGCACCAGGGTTTGCTGCGATGCGTCCGGCTTGGATGTGCCGATATCCATGCCGCGATATACCTGCATTGAGTCGGCATTGATGATTTCCACGGGGAGTACGCCGGCCAGATCCAGTGCGGCGCGGGTTTTGCCGACACCGGTCGGGCCCTGCATAACTACGATTGTAACTTTTTTATCTTCCTGCATGGCAGATTCCCGCTACTTGCAATGGGCCTGTGCGGCATGCGGCAGGGCAGGTTCTCTTTTCCCTTGACGCGCCCGCAGGCTGCATTATATAACGAACCTACACGGAAAAACAAAAAGATATACAGGTCGTAGTCCCATTTCCCCCGGGGGGGTCGCGCAGATGAAACAGATAACCGTTCTGGTGGTTGATGATGATCGCGATGTGCTCAGTACGCTTACCGAAATACTTACCGAGCTGCGGCTCAGCCCCGTATCGGCGGAAAACGGCCGTGAAGCACTTGACATTATCAGGACGCGTAAAATTGATCTGATGATTACCGATCTCATGATGCCGCAGATGAACGGGTTTGAACTCATTCAGAATGCGCGCCGGCTGAACGTGAACATACCCATAGCGGTCATTTCCGGACACGGCGAGGTGCGCAATGTCGTCAGCGCGCTTACCCAGGGAGCCTACAACTTTATTACTAAACCGTTTACGATCAGGGAGATTGAAAACATCGTCAAGCGCGGCCTGCGGCTGCGCGAATTTTCGCTGGGTACGCACCGTCTGCTTGAGGGAGTGCGCAACAGCACGGAAATGACCCTGCCGAACTATCCGCACCTGCTGCCCTCTGTTGCGCTCTATGTCGTGCGGGAATGCCAGTGGCGCGGAATCGAAGATGAAGCCGCCCTGAGCAATATTTCCATCTGCGTTGATGAACTGCTCACGAATGCCCTGCTGCACGGCAATGATCTCGATGAGGGCCGCAGCATTTTTGTCACGCTGGCATTTGATCAGGAAAAAGCCATGATCAGCGTTGAGGACCAGGGCCAGGGGTTTGACCACAGGAAGGTTCTCGGAGAGCTTGTCGATAATGTTGACACGCTTCCGGAGCGGCGCGGCCTTTTCATCGTGCATTATCTGATGGATGAGGTCTTCTTTAACGACACGGGCAACAAGGCGACCATGGTGAAATACCTTGAGCCTGAGGTCAAGCGGGTGCTGCAGTAGAGCATTTCCGGGTGCCTTTTTAAAAAGAAGCTTCAGCCGTTCGTGGCTTGCTTGTCGAACCATGAACGGGGTTGTCCTGTGATACGTGATCCGTTCGGCCCTTCGACAGGCTCAGGGCGAACGGACGGTCTTATATTGAAGGCTTTATCAGGCTGTTGAAAAACGTCCTTCCTCCGTAGCAGGTCTACTGCGGAGGACGGGCCCATCTGCTGCGTTGTGATCATCATTCGTCACTGCGGCGGACGGCAAAGTACGCCTCATTCCTCATGATTTCGCACGCCTTGCATCCGAGCGTTTTTGAACAGCCTGTATAAAAGGACTTTTTCAACACCCTGTTATAGTGTTGAGAAAAATGAACTCGTTTCTGCGTTTGAAAAACGCCCGGCGGGATCAAATGTCGCGGAACAGCGACATGATATCGTCAACATCTTTCTGTTCTTTGATGTCGAGCGTTGTGGTGATTTCAAGCAGCTGCATGCATGTATCGATTCTTTTTTCCACGTCGGCAAGGCGCAACTCCAGCTCCTGAATATCTTCAAGGGAGTTATAGTACATCGAGCAGACCGAGATCAGCGCATTCAGGTTCAGGATAACCTCACGGATTGAAGTATCGCGTGATACCGCTGTGCGGGCTGACAGCAGGGATGTTTTGCGGGCAAGCGGCGTGAACATACTGAATCCCATGGACGCGGTTCCGCCGATCAGGCGGTTGAGCTTGTTGGTGAGTTCAGTAAGCCGGGCGTATTCTGCATTGTCGGGGATATTTACATTGCGCAATGACGCTCCCAGCCGCTTGAGATCTTCGAGCAGCTCCCGGGATTCCTGCAGAAACACCCTGAGTGTTTCATTTTCCATCACTGGTGTCCAGAATAATTATACACAGGCCCTTCGGGCCGGGGCGGGAGCGCTGAGGCCGGCGGACACTCCATGCTATTCCGGCCATGTGGTTTGGACAGGTGTGTTGTTCCATATATAATCCGGAACCGCCGCGCAGCAATGCTCCCTATCTGCATTTTTCGGTTCACATTTTGCAAACATTACATTTTTAAGAGAATATTGCAAGGGGTATCAACGGGGCTGTGCGGAACGGGAAACCTCTATGGGCTGGAAGAACAGGGCGGGGGCGGGGCTGAGTGCTGAGAGGGCGCCGGTGCTAACGGCCGTTTGCAAAGGAGGCGTTTGACTGTCGTGCGAACAGGCGGCCGGTCAGACGGGTAATGTCATCATTGATCAGGTAAAAACAGGGCAGAAACAGCAGATTCAGCGAGCAGGCGAACAGCAGGCCCCAGACAATGGCGATGGCCATGGGCGTCATCAGCACCTCACGGCCGCCCAGACCCAGGGCCAGCGGCAGCAGGCCCAGCACGGTCGTAATCTGGGTCAGCATGATCGGGCGCAGCCGCACGCGGCAGGCCTCCACCACCGCGTCGAAAACCGGCAGCGGGTCGGCCCCGCGGTTGCGGTCATTGATAAAGCTGATCAGCACGATTGAATCATTGACCACAATGCCTGCCAGGGCGGTGACCCCCATAAACGCCATCATGCCCATGGGCGTCTGGGTAAGGACCATGCCGAGCAGAACGCCCAAAAGCGAAAAGGGGATGCTCAGCATGATCATAAAGGGCTGCAGAAAGGATTTGAACATGGTTGCCAGGATCATGTAGATCAGCAGCAGTGCCAGGCCGAACGCGCGCACCAGCGACGCCATGGACCGGCGCGTGTCCTCGACTTCGCCGCCGAATTTCAGCGTGTAGCCCGGATAATCCTGCATAAAGGCCTGCATGCGGCGCGAAATCTCCGCTTGTGCGTTTTGGGGGGTTATCACCTCATTGCTGGTGTTGGCGGTGACATTAATAACGCGGCGCTGGTCAAACCGGCGGATTTTGCCGAATCCGCCGGTGCGGCGCAGTTCGGCGACATTTTTAAGGGGAATGAGGGCGCCGTCGCTGTTTTTCACCTTCAGCTCAAGGATGTCTGAAGAGTTGACCCGGAAGCGCTCGTCGAGCTTGACCACCACGTCGAACTCCTCGTTGCGGGTGCTGAAGGTCGTGGCTATGCCGCCCATGTGGGCATACTGCACGCTGGTGGCGACATCATCGACCGTCAGGCCGTAGATTGCGGCGCGGTCCTCGTCAACGAACACGCGCAATTCGTCCTTGCCGGGACGGTAGTCATCTTCAATATCCGTGAGGCCTGCAATCTGCGCCATCTCGGCCGTGACCTGACGGGCGATCCGGGACAGGACCGCAAAATCATCGCCGGTCACGCGCACCAGCACGTCGCGGCCGATGGGCGGCCCCATGCGCTGCTTGTCAAGTGAATACCAGGAGCCGTGCGGCAGCTTTTTCAGGCGCGCGCCCAGATCGTTGAAAATCTCGGCCCCTGTGCGCTCACGTTCACCGCCATAGGTGAGGCGCAATTCAATTTCAGCGTAATTGCCACCGAATTCCGTGCCGCCCTCCTTGAAACCCAGGGCGGCCATGCGCTTGCCGGTTGCCGATGTCGCGTGCAGAATCTCCCCCGGCGGCATGCCGGCAATCACGTCGAGAGCGTCCTGGGTCGCTTCGTCGGTTTCCTCCAGGGTGAGCCCCTGCGGTGCCGCCATGTTGATGGTGATGGTATCGAAGTCCTGGTTGGGGAACAGGATGAATTCAAGCGTTCCGAAGGCCAGCGTAAAGATCACAACGAATCCCGCCCCGAGACCCAGCGCGGCCCGGTAGCGCCGCCGCATGAGAAAGGTGAGTACCCGGGTGTAGAGCGCGAGCAGGCGGGCAAACCAGTGCTGCGAACCTTCGGCCGTTTTGCTTACCTTGACCGGCCTGGCAATTTCGGCCAGGTGCGATGGCAGCACGAAAAAGGCTTCCCACACCGAAGCCAGCAGGGCAAAGATCACCACCTTGGGAACCGTGCTCATGAATTTGCCGATCGGTCCTTCCATCATGAGCAGGGGCAGGAATGCCGCGACCGTAGTGGCAATGGCCGAGATGACCGGCCAGAAAACCTCCTGCGAGCCGATAAGGGCGGCCTCGCGCACGGGCATGCCGGCCTCGATATAGCGGTATACGTTTTCGCACACAACAATGGCGTCATCCACGAGCATGCCCAGCACGATGATCATGGCAAACAGGGATATCGAGTTGATGGTGATGCCGCTTATCTCCATCAGGGTAAAGGTCGCGCACAGGGCGAACGGGATGCCGATCGCGGTGAGCAGTGCCGCCCGCAGGCCGATGAAAAAATACAGGCTCACCACCACCAGCGTCAGGCCCTGCAGGGCATTGGAATACAGTATGCCCAGCCGGCGGTCAAGGTTCAGGGAGTTGTCATGGGCGGTCAGCAGCTCGGCGCCGTCGGGCAGCTGTGCGCGGTAGCGCTCAACGGTTTCTTTGATAGAGGCGGTGATATCGGCGATCTTGCCGAAATTGTTCTGCCGTACATTGAGCAGAATGGCGCGCCGGCCGTCAATGCGCGCCAGCAGGACGGGGTCCTCGAAGGTGTCCGTGACGCGTGCGATGTCGCGTATATACACGTGCCCGCCCAGGGGGTTCTTGCTGATGGTAATATCCTCGAAATCACGAACCGAAAGGCTTTCGCCGACCGTGCGCACCAGGAATTCGTTGCCCCCCTGTTTTAAAGTGCCGGCGGGAAGGTTGATATTTTTGGCGCGCAGGGCGCGAACCACATCAGGCAGTGAAAGGCCGAAGCTCTCCATGCGCAGCGGGTCAATCTCCACCCAGACTTCGGGTTCCCGGCGGCCGACGACATTGACTTCGTAGACCCCGTATATTTTTTTCAGCTCGTAGGCAAGATCGTCGGCGATTGCAGTGAGCACGCGCTCCATGCCGTCGCCGACCAGGGCGACGACGATCAGGCGGAACGGCGGCGAGACGCGCTTGATCTCCGGCGTTTCAGCGTCCTCGGGCAGGTCGGTTACCTTGTTGACCTCGTTTTGCACCTCCTGGAGCTTGCGCACCATGTCGGAGGTTTCCTGCGTGAAATTGACGTTGATGACCGACATGCCCTCTGAGGAAAAAGATGCAAGCGATTCAACGTCGTCCAGGTCGACCAGTTCTTCTTCAAGCGGCTGCGTGATAAGCTGCTCGATTTCCTCAGGGGAGGCGCCGCGGTAGACGGTTTCGATTTTAATGGTATTGATCTCAACCGCGGACCATTCTTCCTTGGGAAGGTTGATGAATGAGGCGATGCCGGCTATGAGCACGAGTACACTTGTCAGGTTGACAAGCACCGGCTGTTCAATCGAAAATTTCGGTATCCACATGCGCGTTCATTCCTTATGACAGTGACGCAGGCACCTGCTGAAAAAAATTGCGCGGCTACATCGTGTCGGGCAGCACGACCTGCTGGCCCTCTTCAAGGCCGGACCGCACGATAACACGTTCGCCCAGAACTGCGCCGAGCTCGACGGCGCGCATCACAGGCGCGCCGTCGAGCATGATCCGTACGATCGTTTCGCCGTGCACGGACGCGACCGCGCTGTTCGGGATGGTCAGCTGCGGCTCAGGCCGGGCGGATGTGATGCTGACCCGTGCGATCATGCCCGGCAGGATTCGCCGGTCTTTGTTGTCCACCCACACTTCAACCGGAAACGAGCGGGATGTGTCATCGGCCTTGCGGGCGATCGTTTTGACCGTACCTGAAAAGGTTTCGCCGGGCAGGCTGTCGATTGATACGCTGGCCGGGCTTGTGAGGCTTATTTTGGAGATGTCCCGCTCGGCAACATTGATAACGATGGTGACACCTGAGAGGTCGACCAGGGTCAGCAGGCACTGTCCGGGTGTCACAAAATGGCCGGTTTCAACCGCGCGCAGGGCTATGGTGCCGCTGTACGGAGCTGTAATCTTCGTATCGCGGTACTCCTTTTCAGCCGCCCTGAGCTCGGCCCGGGCAAGCTGCAGGTCAGCGCTTGAAACAGCCGCGCCAAGGGTAGCGCTGTCATGATCGGTATCCGACAGTATGCCGTCCTTGAACAGCTTCTCAGCCTTGTTTTTGTCACGGTCGCTTTTGTCAAGCTGCGCCCGGGCCCTTTCAAATTGGGCCTTTTTTTTCTCAAGTGCGATCAGGCGGCTTTCGCTTTCAAGCTCCACGATGACGTCGCCGGTGCGCACCTCATCGCCGATGTCATGGTGCAGGGCCGCAACCCGGCCGGAGATTTCCGCGCTCAGTTCGACCTCCTGCCGTGCGCGAATTACGCCCATGCCACTGATGTGCTCATAAATTTCCTCGCGCAGCACCGGCGCGGTGCGCAGCTCCGGCTGCGACGGGGCGGTTTCGGGCTGCGCCGGTGTGCCGTTGCCGCAGGCAGCGCACAGCAGCAGGAGCAGCAGGCTTGTGCTGCGGTGTATGCAATAGTTCATGGGCTGTGTCCGTTCTTCGGGTACCGCTCTTTATTAATATGCAATTTTTCGAAAAATATCCGTTGCCGTTACGAGCGCGTTTAAGAGCTCCTGCTGGTCGTGCTTGCTGAGTTTTCCCAGGGTGTTTTCGAGCTCGCGCAGGCGCTGCCCGACGAATGCGTACAGTATCTCGCGGCCATGGTCGGTCAGGCGCACACGCACGATGCGGCGGTCGTGCTGGCTGCGCTCGCGCAGAACAATGCCTTTTTTTTCGAGCCGTTTAACGATGACGGTCATATTTGAGAGCGGGAGGTATGCGTTTTTGCTCAGCTCGCTCATGCTGTATTCAGCGTCAAGATCGACGAACGCAGACAGGCCCTTGAGTTCCAGTATGGTCAGGTCCATTTGTTCGTCCATGGCCGGTTTGGTCATGGTGCGGCGGAAGTATTCACTGAAAAAGCACCCGGCGGCCCGCATGTACTCTTCAAGGTTCTGGTAGGCGCTGTATTTTTTTTGAATATGGTTCACCGGAGGCTCGGGAAAAAAAGTTATATATATAACTTACATATATAAATATTATCCGCATGAAGTATTGCAGTCAAGCGAAAAAAACTGTCAGGAAGGCGCGCGGCGGTTCAGGGTGAGGATATGGGGTGGCGGACCCGATCAATGGCCCGGTCAAAGTCAAATTCGGGGTCATCCTGAACGCCGTGGCAGGTGCGGCAGATTTGCTCCACGACGCAGCTCGGGCACTCGGCGCCCAGGCCGACAATAAAGCCGTGGCCTTTGGCCTCCGGCTGCTGTACGTGGCGTTCGCCCGGGCCGTGGCAGGCTTCGCACTGCACGCCCGTGCGGCCCGGCTCCGGGTGGCCGCCTTCGGCGTTAATACCGGTCACAAAGCGATACAGTTTTCCGTTTTCTGCGGCGCTGTCCGGCTGTATAGCGGCATGCGGTGTTGACTGCCAGTGCCGGTACTGTTCAGCATGGCAGGCCCGGCAGGCCGCAGCGCCCACATAGCGGGCCGGGTTGTCAAAGGGACTGTCGCGTCTGCCCGTGCGATGCAGCAGGTCAAGCCGCCCGGCGCGGTCGAGTCCGTCCAGGTCGGGCATGGCAGTGTGGCGCACCTGCATAAAGCGCCGGGGAAAGACAAAGTTGAGGGATTCTTTTTCAGTGTGGCAGGCGACGCACAGCGCTTTCCACTGCGCGGCATTTTTTTTCGCGGTTTTCTGGCCTGTGTAGGCGCTGCAGCTTTGATATCCCGGGCCGTGGCATGATTCGCACTGCACGTTTTCCATATCCCGCGGCCCGCGCCCAAGCTGGTAGCCGCCCGGTTGCCCGTAGCCGGTTACGTGGCAGCCGATGCATTCCGGGTTGTTGGTTTGCGCCTTGCGGTGCAGGGATGCAAAGGCCGAGGCATGGCCGGTGAGCGACCATTGCAGATGCTCTCTTTCATGGCAGATCACGCAGCGCTGCTCTCCGGAGTAGCCGTCCTTGACAAGCAGCGGCGGATTGTCCATGCCGGCAAGCCTGCGCAGCCACATGCGGTAGACGTCTTTGAGACCGTCGCTGAAGCCGATATGCACATACTCGACAGCGCCCTGCATGTTGATGAAAAAAGCTGCGGGCACCGGGCCGGTGAACGTTTCAAACAGGGAAACCAGCTGCCACTCAGGGTCGGCGATTGCCGGAAACACGTAGCCGTTGTCGCGCATGAAGGCAGCGGTGGGCTCAACGCCCATCAGGCTCAGGGCAAGGATCTCGAAGCGGTTTTTCAGTTCCCCGGCATACAGGCTGTTCAGAAAATTCAGCTCATTGACGCAGTTGACGCAGCGCGGTGAAAAAATAACCAGCACCAGCGGTTTTTCCCGGTGCAGCGTCGCAATGGAGATTTTTTTTTCGTTGACTGTTTCGCCCTCGAACGACGGCACAGCGGGCTTGAGGCCGAGCACGGGCTGGTCAGCAGGCATATACGGCATATTGAGCAGAGAGCTCAGGTAGGTCTGCCATTGCTGTTTCAGGTTCATATGTTCAGGAGTGTGCGATGCCAGCCGAAAGCCGATCCGGCGCCCCTGCTCGTTGAGCAGCACAAAGCCGAGCGTGCTGTCGCTGGCCAGCTGCCGCGCCAGGGTGCCGTCCACGTCAATCAGCACGGGAAATGTCAACCCGTGTCCGGCGTTAAACGATCGCACTGCATCGGGGCGTGCGCCATCAAGGGCGATGCCGGCTATATCGAAATTGTACTGGCGCCGCTGCAGATAGAGTTGCTGCATCAGCGCCACCGCATCCCCAACCCTCGCAGCATCAATGCTGTAGAAAAAAAGCAGCAGGCGCCGGCCCTGCCCGGCTGCTGACTTGACCGCAGCATCAAGCGCATCGGCAGCTGTGGCGACTCGGGCTGTTGCAGGCTGTGCGCCTGCAGGTGCTGAAAAACAAATCAGTGAAAAAAATATTCCACACAGCAAAAAAAGTGTCTTCATAGATCCATTAGTCCGCATGCGGCGCATGGCCTGCCTGAGATCAGGCGCATGCTGGTTTTTTCGGGTACGCCCGGCGCTGCTTCGCGGCCAGCACGAGCCCTGCGCAAAAAAGCACGCACAGCCAGGCGAACACATCCCCGATACGCGTGTACACGGTCATCCGGTCCAGCGAGGTTACCTCGGCCGGCAGCGCTGCCTCGGTGAACAGGGCTGTTTGCGCCATGATCTGCCCGGTGGGTGCGATCACCGCGCTGATACCGGTGTTGGCGGCGCGCAGCAGGAAACGCTTGTTTTCAACCGCGCGCAGCA
>Ga0194126_10001128_pt1 | contig 45169 bp, 38 predicted proteins | sample TA2KigC150mmetaG_FD_148641 | JGI IMG/M metagenome (GOLD analysis project Ga0194126, IMG submission 148641) | Freshwater microbial communities from Lake Tanganyika, Tanzania - TA2015035 Kigoma Deep Cast 150m | ecosystem: Environmental > Aquatic > Freshwater > Lake | place: Tanzania: Lake... | reverse complement strand
ATTTTGAGTGTCTCACTTTTCGAGAAAAAGCCCATTTTATCGGCACTCGTACCACCAAAATGCACAAAACTGATCACCATGCCAGACAACCAATTGACTTTATTCGATTATTAATTGGACACCCGTGATAATTATCTGAGTTTATCCGTGAAAATCTGTGTCCAAATTAATTTAAAGTTTTACCGGGACATTCTATTATCCCAGACTTTGACCATTTTGCCGCCTTGCACCTGATAGACTGGAACGACCATGCTGGGGCGGTGGTCATCAGCCGTGAAGGTGACGGGCGGAATCAATCCGCCGGGGGTAAAGTCTTTCAGGGTTTCAAAGGCCGCTTTGAGGTTCGGGCCGGTTAATTTTTTGTTGGCGTCCAGGGTGATTTTGACCACCTCGGCCACCAGCAAGGCCTGGGCCCAGCCGCGGATGTAGTCCGTGTTTAACTTGTCGAAGTACGTCGAAGCCATGATCTGCTTCATGGCCGGGGTGTCCACGGCCCCGTAGGGGGTGCCACCATACATGGAATAGTGCCCTTCGGCATCAGGTCCGGCGTTCCTGATGAAAGCTTCGGTGGCCGCGTAGATATTGCCGATGGCCTTGGTCGGGAAGCCCTGTTTCTTTAAGTCTTTGGCCAGGACGGTCATGGCTGAAGTGGTGTTTCCCATCCAGATGTAATCAGCCCCGGCTTCTTTGAATTTCAGGATAGGCTGGACTACGTCCGTCGGGGCGTAGCCGGAATGCTCATCAGCCACGATGGGCACGCCCAGTTTTTTGGCTTCATCCTTGATATCGGCTATGGGAGCCAGGCCGAACCCGCCGTTGTTGTAAAGAAGCGCCAGCTTGCCCCCCTGCTTTTTCACGAATTGCACGGCGCTGCGGCCGGCATCGTTGTAAGTTGAATTGGTGGTGAAATAGTAGGGGGCATTCTTGGCATCGGAGAACTCTTTGGCATAGGAGAGGGGCATATAGATGGTCTGGGTCCGCGTGGAAAAGGGGATAATGGCCATGCTGTCCGGGGTTCCAAAACCATGGACCAAAGGAACTTTTTCGGTCTCGACCAGTCGCTTGAAGGCGGCAACAGTTTTAGGGATGTCGTAGGAGCAATCAATCTCAATGAGTTTGATTTTCTGGCCCTTGATGCCGCCCATGGAGTTGATCCATGCATAGGCGTGTAGAACTCCATCCGTGTGGGGAATGCTCGAATCCGAAGTGGGGCCAGTGCGGTTGGAGATGGCTCCCAGGATGATGTCAGCCTGGGCAGGGGAGCCAAAAATTAGCAGAACCGCTGCCGCAACCAGGGTGAAAATGAGTTTTGTTTTCATACTTCCTCCTTTTAGGGTTTTAAGGGCTGGGAACATTGCCCAGACCTTTTGTTGAGCTTGGCGCTTTTGCCCTCAAAATCTCCGGGAGCATGATGCCAGCAAGGCGCTTAAAGCTGTTTTCATTCCGGGGGGACCACAAAGCAAAGGAGTCACCCGCTCCCGGGGTACCCGAATCAACCATGACGATAAATTCTGGCCACAACCCATCCCAACATTCGCTGCCAGGTTCGAGCTAAGCCATGGGGTTCGTAAATCAGAAATACCACGATGATTAGCCCGAAGACTCCCAGGCGAGTGGGCGCCAGGTCGCCAGCGCTATCTGAGATCAAGGAAACAATGGTGTCCAGCCATTCCGGGATGATTATAATGAACATGGCTCCCAGAATCGATCCGGAAACCCGCCCCAGACCTCCGATAATAACCAGGGCCAGAAGCTGGATGGAAACACCCAGGTTGAAGGCCTGGATGGCCACAAACTCGAGATATTGACCGAAGAGCGCGCCGGCCACTCCGGCGTAGAAGGTGGCCAGGCCAAAGGCAGCTATCTTGGTCCGAAAAACATTGATGCCCATCATTTCCGCGGCAACCGGATGGTCGCGAACTGCGGCTAAAGCCCGGCCGAGCCGGGAACGCAGGATATTTAAATTGGCGATGGCCCCGAGCACCGTCAGGAATAACACCAGCAAGTAGAAATGATGGCTACTATGAAAGTTGAGGCCAAGGATCACCGGGCGATTGGCAAAACGGCCGTCCTGACCGCCGGTCAACCAGCGCGACTCTTCAAAAACCCAGTAGAGAATAATCTGGGCGGCAAAGCTGGCCATGGCCAGATAGACGCCTTTGAGGCGCAGGGAAGGGAGCCCAAAGAGCAGCCCAGTCGCTGCCGTGATCAAGCCGGAGAGGAGGATCGCCGGCAATGCCGGCATACCGACATTCTGGATCAGATAAGCCGATGAAAAGGCGCCTACGCCCATGAAGGCCGCATGGGCCACGGAAATCAATCCGGTGTTTCCCACAAGCAGATTGAGGCCCATGGCCGCCAGGGAAAAGATGGTGATCTGGGTCAATAGAGTAAGATGGTAAGGGTTGAGGAACTGGGAAACGACCGCCAGCGCTCCCACAAGAGCTAAGGCGCCCAGGCTCTCAATCCGGGTTGAAAAAAGAGGGGAAACAAATTTATTTTCCATATTGGCCATGAATTGCTTTAAACCCTTTCGATGTCCTTGGTGCCAAAAAGGCCAGTGGGACGGACCCACAGGATGGCGACAAGAATGATGAACGGCGCTACCGGGCCCAACCCTCCGAGTCCCGTAAGGTCTTTAAGGAAACCCGCGCCGAGGTTCTCCAGCACGCCGATGACTACCCCGCTGATCGTGGCCCCCACGATGCTGTCCAGACCACCAAGGATGACTGCCGGGAATACTTTTACGCCGTAAAAACTTAATTCAGGAGTCAGGCCGGCGATACTCCCGGTCAATACCCCCCCCACACCAGAAACAATCGCGGAGATGATCCAGGCCAGGGCGAATATTCTGGTTAAGGGCACCCCCATGCTCTCAGCGGCCTTGCGGGAGCTGGCGGTTGCCCGCATCACCAGGCCGATCCGGGTAAATTTGAAAAAAATGCCAAACAACGCCATAAAAATTACAGAAAGCAAGAAAGACCAGATATAAACCTGGCCCACCTTAATGACTCCGAAATCTATCCCTTTTCTGGGGAAAACATCGGGGAAGGGCAGGCTGGTTGCTCCCCAGATCTGGATCACGACCATGCGCAGAATAATACCGATGCCGATAGTGACCATAATGATCGAAATGATGGGTGCGCCGAGCATCCGCCGCAGCACTAACCGCTCAATGAGGAGGGCCAGGATAATCATGAAAATCATGGTCATCAAGAAGGCCGGGATGAAGGGCATTCGTGTACGGACAATGGTTTCCATACAGAAATAAGCGCCGATCATGAGTAGTTCACCCTGGGCAAAGTTGACCACTTCCGTCGCTTTGTAAATCAACACAAACCCCAGGGCCACCATGGAATAGATGCTGCCGACCACGATGCCATTTATTAAAAGACCGAGAAAATATTCCATCCTCTACCCGCTTGCCTTATTTGTGCTTTAGGTATCAATTTAGCAGTTTGAAAATGGGGCTTGACCATCTTTGTTATGGCCCGGGGGCCTGGGCGAACGCGCCGGAAGCATCGGCCGGGTTTCCGCTTGACCACGAAGAACCCCGCGCGTCTCCGCCGGAGGAGGCGGGGGGCATTTTCCCACCCCCACTTACGAAGAAATCAGCGCCTTATGATTCCAAGCGGGCCGTCCAGGCCCCCGGGCCACGGATTCCCCTGCTCTTAAGCCCCACCTCTTTTCAAAGGGCTAAAGTGATGCTGCTTAAGAAATTTCTTCGCCCAGGTAGGCTTTGCGAACCCGCGTATTTTCCATAACTTCCCCGGGGGTGCCCTCGGCTATCTTCTCCCCGAAATCAAGCACCATAACTCTATGGGAGACACTCATGACAATGCCCATGTCGTGCTCTATCATTAGCACCGTTACGTCGTGCGCGCTATTTAGCTTTTGGATATGCCCGGCCAGTTCCAATTTTTCATTCAGGGTCATCCCGGCCATGGGTTCATCGAGCAGCAAGAGCTTAGGCTCGGCCACCATGGCCCGGGCGAGTTCAACTCTCTTTTGTACGCCGTAGGGGAGGTCGGCCACCGGGCGATTTATAACCCCTTCCAATCCGAGTGCGGCCAGAGCTTTGACGGCAGCGCCATTGGCCTCGGCCTCTTCGCCTAAGCAGCCCCACCTGGTCCAGAACAGACTCGAAGACATAATTCCCGCGTGCAGCAGGTGATTACGCCCGACCAGGACATTATCGAGCACGTTCTCCTGGGCGAACAGGGCGATGTTCTGGAAGGTGCGGGCAATGCCCAGACCGGGGCGGGCGTGGGCTTTCATCCCCACCATCTCGACGCCGTTCATGCGGATGCTTCCTGCCGGCACGTACCGCCCGGATATGCAATTCAGGAGGGTGGTTTTCCCCGCCCCGTTCGGCCCGATAATCGAAAAGATTTCACCCTTCTTAACAGTGAAATTCACGTTGCTTAAGGCCTGAACTCCGCCAAAATTCAGACTGACACCTGTTACTTCTAAAATGCCCATGAACTCCCTATTCACTCCTGAAGTGAGAATTAAAAATCCAGAAGGGCCGGGGGGAAGCGACTCCCCCTGCGCCTTACGCCTAAACTTTTTTCTCCAGCCCCCGAATAATCTTTTCCGGGGTGATCGGCAAATCGGTGATGCGCACGCCAATGGCGTTATATACGGCGTTCACGATAGCCGGAGCTTCGGAGTTGGCGGTCATTTCGCCGATTCCTTTTGTCCCGTAAAGACTCGTGGTGGATGGCTTTTCAATGATTTTAGCGGTAATTTTCCCCGTATCCTGGGAAACCGGGATCATGTAATCGGCAAAGCTGGTCGGTTGAAAATCAATCCCCGGGTAGTAAGGATTCAGGTTTTCCATCAGGGCCATGCCCAGTCCCATTACCGAGCCGCCGTCAATCTGGCCTTCGCAGAGCATAGGGTTGATCGCTTTTCCTACATCATAGACGCTGATCAACTGCAGGACTTCCACCTGTCCGGTTTCCGTATCCACCTCGACTTCGGCAACGGTGGTGGCGTAGGCGGCAGTAGCAAAGGGATTGCAGGCCCCGGTCTCCTCGTCTTTGGCAGTGGGAGCTTTTACATATCCTCCCCGCCCGGCAAGAATCTTGCCCATCCCGAAAGTCGCCTTTCCAGCCAGATCGGCCAGGGCTATTTTTTTATCCGGACTCTGTTTGATCTTGACTTCCCCGTTCTCAATGGTCAAATTGACCGGCGAGGTTTTCAAGTCCGAAGCGGCCAGCTCCAGAATCTCCTGGCGCAGTTCCCTGGCGGCCATTACCACGGCATTCCCCATGGAATGGGTAACCCGGCTGGCAAAGGTTCCGGTGTCCATGGGGCAGGAATCCGTATTGTCGTTGATGACCGTGACTTGCTCCATGGCCAGGCCCAGCTCTTCCGCGGCCAACTGAGCCAGAACCGTCTTGCATCCCTGCCCGATGTCGATGGATCCCACGAGAAGATCGATTGTTCCATCCAGTTTCATTTTAATCAGGGCGTTACTCGGATCTCCCCCGCCACTCATTCCGGTAGGGTAAAAAATGCTGGCGATTCCTTTTCCTCTCTTTTTCACCTCAAACCTCCTTTTTCTCGGAACTCATGGCCATAAGATGATCGGGTAGTTGAATCCCGGCTGCTTTGGCGGCTTCTTTCATGGTTTCAATCAAAGCCACACTCTCCAGCGTTTTCCTGGTGGCCGTAATGTCTCCGTCCCGGGCGGCATTGATAAAGCGGATTTCCCAGGGATCTTTGCCGACTGCTTCGGCAATCTTATCCATCTGCACTTCGTTGGAAAAAGAAGCCGGGGTAACCCCAAAGCCCCGCATGGAGCTGGAGACCTGCTTGTTGGTAAAGACGCAATACCCGTCAATCCAGACATTGGGTATGGCGTAAGGGCCGCATACCAGGAAGCAGTGTTTGTCAACCACATAAGCGTTCAGCGATCCATAAGCTCCGGCGTCCCGAATGACCCGGATTTTCCGGGCGACGATCCGGCCGTCCTTTTTCACTCCATCTTTGTACTCCATAATCCAGGCCCCCTGAACCGTCGAGGCCAGAAATTCTTCTTCGCGGGTCCAGCGCCATTTCACCGGTTTCCCGGTCTTAAGCGCGAGCAAAGAGGCGATATGATCGGCATGCATATCGTTCTTGGAACCAAACCCGCCGCCCACAGTCCCCCCGATGAATTTGAGCCGGTTCAAGGGAACCTTCAGAATTCCGGCTAACTGGAGCTGGTGCAGGAAAGGGCATTGAGAGACCGAATTAATGGTAATGACTCCGTTGGCTTCGAGCCGGGCCACGCTAACCTGACCTTCCAGTTGTGAGTGGTCCTGGTTCTGGGTCCGGTAGACCTCTTCCACGATAACATCCGCTTCTTTAAAACCTTTTTCCACATCCCCCAGGCGAATCCGGCGGTAAGGAACCTCCCCGAACATCCACAGGTTTCCCTCAGGGCGAACCTTGGGAGTATCGGGTTTCATTGCTTCTATCGGGTCAAAAACAGGAGTTTCCTCCTTAAAATCCACTCTGATTTTCTCCACGGCCTCCTGGGCTGTATCCTCATCCACAGCCGCCACAGCCACGATCGCTTCTCCCTTGAAGCGCACACCCTTCTCAGCCAAAACCGGCTGGTCGTTTGAAAATCCATACTGGTTGGCTGGCACGTCCTTGGCAGTAAGCACGGCTGCCACTCCTAGAGTCTTTTCTGCCTGGCTTACGTCCACCTTGAGAATTTCTGCCTTCACTACCGGGCTGCGGTAGGCTTTCACCCACAACATGTTCGGGTAGGAGACGTCATCCACAAATTGAGTCCGGCCCATAACATGCTGCAGGCCATCATATCTGGGAATCCTTTTTCCGACGACCACACCCATGTCTCTTAACCTCCTCTCATCTATCCCAGACCATGCGCGGATTGGGGGCATGGCCTGAAATTATCGTTTCCTCTTATTTGTTGGCCCAAGCGACGGCCATGATGGCATCGATGATTTTTACATAACCCGTACAGCGGCAGAGATTCCCGGATATGGCCTCAGTTACTTCTTCCCGGGTCGGTTTGGGGTTTTTATCCAGCAGGGCCTTGGCTACTAAAATCACTCCCGGAGTGCAAAAACCGCATTGGGCTGCGTAGTGTTCGTGGAAGGCCTGCTGTAAAGGATGGATCTGGTTCCCTTCCCCCAGCCCTTCTATGGTCGTAACCTTTTTCCCTTCTACGGTGAGGGCCAGAGTGATACAGGAATTGACGGCTTCTCCATCAATCAAAACCGCACAGGAGCCGCAGTCTCCGGTATCACAGCTTTTTTTAGGACTGGTGACAAACAGCTGATTCCGCAAGACATCCAGGAGGGAGCTGTTCGCTTTTACCGCTACCTGAACGGGTTTACCGTTTAAAGAAAAAGAAAGCGCATATTCCATGCCTTTTACCTCCCCTTCTGGTTTCACGAGATAGATTGCTTAAGCGCCCTGGCCACCAGTACCTGAGCCGCCTTTTTCCGATACCAGGCGGTTGCCCGCCCGTCATCGATGGGCTGAGTCTGGTCCACGGCCGCCTGGGCTGCCTTTTCGATGAGGGCTTCCGTAACCTTTTCCCCTTTTAAGAGACCTTCGGCTTTTGTCGCCCTTATGGGCGTTGGAGCCATGGCCCCCAAAGTTAGACGCGCCTCCTCACAGTTCCCCCCCTGGCTTATGGAAAGAGCGCAGGAAACATTCACCACCGACAGGCTTGAGGCCTGGCGGCGGCCGAGCTTGAGAAAGGTTCCCTTTATATCTTTCAGGGGAATCCGGATAGCCGTCAGCAGCTCATCGGCCTTTTTCACGGTTTGCCGGTAGCCGGTAAAAAAATCAGCCAGGGCTACCTGCCGCTGGCCCCGGGAACTTACCAGGGTGACCTCCCCATCCAAACCCAACAGGCCGATGGCCATGTCGGCAGCAGGGGAGGCGCTCACCAGATTTCCGCCGACCGTGGCCTGGTTTCGCGTCAGCGGATTACCCAGGCTGGATGCCGCCATCGGCAAAAGGGGCGCCTTTTTCTTAAGAAGGGAAGACGCGGCAATCGCGGCAATTTTGGTCAAGGCCCCCAGGACAAGATGATTTCCTTCCTCTTTTATTTCTTCCAGGCCCAGGTTGCCAATATACACGATTACCTCTGGTTTTAATTTCCCATGATGCATGTTGACGACCACGTCCGTACCACCCGCCACAATGGTCACCTTGGGTCCATACTCCTGCAAAACGCTCAGGGCTTCTGTCATTGTTTTCGGGACGAAATACTGGATTGGTTTCAACTCGCTCACCTCCTGTTCATTAGTTTTTCTACAAATTTTTTAACTTTTGGCGCTGAAAATAAATTGTCAATTATCAATGATCATTGATAATTGCTAATTGACAATTGAAATCCGCCGACTTCCTTTTAAGAATGCAGCCCCTTGGGCAGGATCCATTTCCCGTAGGGGAAAAAACCGACCGTTGCTTCTTTTCCGTGCCGGTCCATGGCCATAATTAAGGCCTCGTCCGCGGAGGAAACAGCCGGGATCTGCACTTCAGCAAAGAGAGGCAGCCTATCTTTTTCCGTTACCACAATAGCATTTTTCTTAGCCAGAACCTTAAGGATAGGTCGCCAGAGACATCCATGCCAGAAGGGCTGCTTGCTATAGAAAAAATCCTCATAGAGCTTTTGCATCTTGTCCCTGGTGGGCGGCATATAGTCCTTGGCATAGGCAAAATGCGCCAGCCCCCCCTCGGCCGGTGTGGCCAGGATGATCGTGCCTCCTTCTTTGACGAAAAAATTTAGGTTGGCGATGGGCCAACAGGAATGAGCAAAGAAGCGGTCTCCGGGAAATGAGCCGCTGATACCTATATCCAGTTGCCCCTGGGGGAGCTGGGACAAATCAAAGGTATAGTAACGGTCATAGGCCTTAACCGATTTCCGGTGGGCGGCGATCGTCTCTCCTGCTTCGACGTTGATGATCTGCATGCCGGGATTGAGAACCACCAGCAGGGACATATGCAGGCCGGCCATCTGCATGGCCTCTTCGATGTCCTGGCGCAGGATATTCTGCGGGGGCTCGTACCCCAGGCCCGAGTACCGCCCGGTGCATAGCCGATGGTTCCATTCGATGGTTTCATAGCTGCAAACTCCGGGAAGGATCATGCTGCCGCCGCCGCCGTAACCCCATAGCGTGGCCTGGGTCATGGTAACGGCTATCCGGAAATCAGCCTCCAGGAATTTGCGATGGACATTCACTGGCGTTCCCAGGCTGGTCTCCCCGATGAATTCGAATTCCCATCGGTTCCTGCATACGCTTTGATAGACGGGAACTCCCGAGGCCAAGACAGCCTCTCCAAACTTCCGGTTCAATTCGGCCTCGTTCATCTCCCGCAGAGCGCCGCTGGCCACCAGGATTTCCGCTTTTCCTCCGGCCTCCTTGATTTTGCGGAGGATGATCGGGAGAAGTTTGTCGGCGGGGGTGAGCCGGGCAAAGTTATCTGTAAGGATCACCACCTTTTTCCCTTTGCCTGAATAACTGGAAAAGGCGGGGCCGGCCACAGGATTTTCCAGGGCTTCCAGGACCCGTCCCTGAATATCCTGGATCCCCTCGGGGAAAGGAAAATCCGCGGATAAAACCAGGTTTTTTTCGGGAATTTCTAAGGGAATCTTTTTATTGCCGTAGGGTATGTAAACCGTCGTCATAAGACTCTCCCGTTAAGCTTTCCATTACCGTTAAAAAAAGAGGAGTGCCCCTCACAGCAGGCCGCTGCGGGGTCTTTAACAAAGGAGTTCGTGAATTGTTGGGGCTTTTACCTTTTTCCTCCTAACGTTTTACACTTTTCTAAACACTTAAAGCAGAGCCCGTTCATCCCGGATGCTGAAGAAACGCACGTTTTCCAGCACCGGCTGAAGATAGAGTTTGAAATGGGGCTTGGCTTTGGTGGTGGGTTCCGCCCGGGCAATCAAGGAAGTCTCCCCGACCTTTACATCCAGGTAAACTTCACTCCCCAAGGGTTCCAGCACCTCTACCATGACTTCGATGGTCTCATTGGGAATGGATGCGGGCGCTTCGGGCAAGTCTTCTGGCCGGATGCCGAAGATCACTCGTTTCTCGGGGTAGCTCTTCAACTTTGCAGCTTTATCCGCGGGAATTTTAAGTTTGAAACCCATAGTTTGCAGAAATAGCCCCCCCTGCTCTGAAAGAAGTTCCCCCTCCATAAAGTTCATGGCCGGGCTGCCAATGAAACCGGCAACAAATTTGTTGGCCGGGCGGAAATAAAGTTCCAGGGGAGCGCCCACCTGTTGTTTTAACCCATCCTTCATGACCACGATACAGTCGCCCATGGTCATGGCTTCCACCTGGTCGTGGGTAACGTAAATGATCGTGGTCTGCAAGCGGTCGTGCAGTTTTTTCAGCTCCACGCGCATCTGCACCCTGAGTTTGGCATCCAGGTTGGAAAGGGGCTCGTCAAAAAGGAAGACTTTGGGTTTGCGAACGATGGCCCGGCCCACGGCTACCCGCTGCCGCTGCCCGCCGGAAAGGGCTTTGGGCTTACGTTCCAGGAGCTCGCCGATGTTCAAAATCTCGGCGGCCTCCTTGACCCGCTGTTTGATCTCCGCCTTGGGAAACTTGCGCAGGGTCAGGCCGAAAGCCATATTCTGGTAAACGGTCATGTGCGGGTAGAGGGCATAGTTCTGAAAAACCATGGCAATATCCCGGTCTTTGGGAGGAAGTTGATTGACAATCTTATCATCGATGTAGATGTTTCCGGAGGTGATGTCCTCCAGGCCGGCCACCATGCGCAGGGTGGTCGTCTTGCCGCAGCCGCTGGGACCGACCAAAACCACGAATTCCTTATCCGGGATCTCCAGATCGAAGTCTCTCACCGCTTTGACTTCGCCAAAATGCTTATTTAATTTCTCCATAACCACTTTAGCCATGGTTCTTCACTCCTTTAAAGCGCCGGTCATGCCGGCGACATAATGTTCGACGAAAAAGGAATAGACCAGAGCAACGGGCACAGAAGCGAGAAGCGCCCCGGTCATCAATGGCCCCCAGTGATAAACATCTCCCCGGACCAGCTCGGTAATCAGGCCGACGGGAGCAGTTTTGAGAGTGGTGGTGGAGATGAAGGTGAGGGCATAGAGGTATTCGTTCCAGGAGAGGGTGAAAGCAAAGATGCCCGCCGAAAGAATCCCCGGCAAGGCCAAAGGAACGACAATCTGCCAGAAGACCCGCAACCGGCTGGCCCCATCTATCATGGCGCATTCTTCCATCTCTTTGGGGATGGATTTAAAATACCCCATGAGCAACCAGGTGCAGAAGGGGATGAGAAAAGTGGGATAGATCAGGACCAAAGACCACAGGCTGTCCCAGATTTTCAACTGAAAGATGATAGTGGCCAGGGGTATGAAGAGAATCGTCGGAGGAACCAGGTAACCGAAGAAAATGGAGATGCCTATGGGTCCAGAGCCTCTAAAACGCACCCGTTGAATGGCATAGGCCGCCAGCAGGCTGGCCGAAAGAGAAAGGATCGTCGCCAGGATGGCTACGAAGAAAGTATTAAACATCCAGCGGTTGAAGAGCGTCGCTTTGAATAACATTAAGATATTTTTAAAGGTTGGTTCGTGGATGAAGAAAGGGTTCAGTTTGAGGTTATAGAGCTCGGCGTCGGATTTGAAGGCCGTAATGAACATCCAGTAAAAGGGGAAAAGGAGGAAGAATAAAAAGATGAAAAGAGGAAGGTAAAATTTTATCATCCGCTCGATGAATTTCTCGCTCAAAGCCTTATTCCTCTCTACGCATGTATTTATAGCAGACCCATACGCTTATCATCAGGACAGGAAGGATGAAAGCTGAGATGGCTGCCCCTTCGCCGAACTGGCCGCCGGGAATGGCCCGCTGGAAGGAAAGGGTGCCATAAAGATGGGTGGCGTTGGCCGGCCCCCCTTTGGTAATTACCCAGATGAGCTGAAAGTCAGCGAAGGTCCAGATGGTGGAAAAAGTGGTCACCACGGCAAGAAGAGGGCTTATCAGAGGGAGAGTCACATGGCGGAACCGGTGCCACCCTCCTGCTCCATCAATCGAGGCAGCTTCATAAAGAGAGGGGTTGATGGTCTGCAGCCCGGCCAGAAGGCCGATGGTGAAGAAGGGAATGCCCCGCCAGACGTTAGCCACAATTAGGGCAATGCGGGCATTGCTCGGGTCTCCCAGGTAGTCGATTTTGTGGCCGATGAGCCCGATCTTCATCAGGACCCAGGTGATTCCGCTGAAGGTGGTGTCATAGAGCCACCAGAAGCAGATGGCGCTCAGAACCGTGGGGATGATCCAGGGCAGAAGGACAATGGCCCGGACAAAGCCCTTGGCCCGGAATTCCCGGTTGAGGACGATGGCCAGGGCAAATCCCAGAAGGAGTTTAAAAAAAACAGCGGCTCCCGTGTAGAGGAAGGTATAGTAGGTTACCTTCCAGAAAAGGGCATCGTTAAGAAGGCTGATGTAATTGGCCAGGCCGATAAATTCTCCCGTTCCCCCCACCACGGTATCGGTAAAACCAAGCCAGATACCCAGAATAAGCGGGTAGGCCAGAAATAAAAGGAGGAGACCGACTGCCGGGGCTACAAAGGCCATCCCCATGACCGTGCGGTCTTCGAGGAGGCCGGACCAGCGCCACCGCCGGCCCGGCCTCTTTCCCGGTTGTATGGCAATATTCTCGGAAATTCTCACGGGTTCTTACTTCTTTTCCTTGGGTTTGGGTTCCTCTTTGGCCTTGGCCGGGGCTTTAGGAGCGCGCGGTTTGTAATACCGGGCCGCCCTATCCTGGGCTGCGGCTGCGGCTGCTTTGGGAGATTTGCCGCCCACGCATACGTCGTTAAACATGTCCACTATTACGTATTCAGCCATAGTAGCTGCCGAGGGGGTTCCTACGGGTCCGGCATAACCGGTCCATAGCATACGACCAATAGTATCCCGGAAGGGAGTATGCTTGGGATCAGCGGTCCAGACCGGTAATTTTTTGTAATCTTTCAGGCTGGGAGTAACGTACCCGCGCATGGCTTCGATCCATGGTCCATACTGGGGCTCCTCAAACATATAAAGGAGATAATGTTTGGCCGCCTGCTGGACCCTGCAATGCCTGAAAATAAAAGCTTCGTTAAACAGGTGAAGCTCGGCCGGCTTTCCGAATGGGCCAACGGGCATATTGGCATGGTCCATATCCGCAGCAATATCCGGGAACTTTTCTTTGGCGGCATAATAAATGCTGATCCCATTTCCGGTCAGAGAAATTTCTCCGGCCAGGAAAGCCTTATTATTATGAGGATCGAGCCAGGAAGCAACGCCGGGGATCATGGTGTCGTATAATTCCTTGCTGGCTTCCAATGCGTCCCAGGTCTCCTGCTTGTTCAGGCAAAGGGTTGCGCCGTCGCTCTCCACAACTTTGCCGCCAAACGACCAGAGCCACCAGTGCCAGGTATTGTTGCCGTCGCCCACGGCTTTTCCCATGGCGTGGCCAGTGGGGCGGCCTTTGGCTTTCAGGGCCTTGGAGAGCTTGATGAACTCGGGAATCTTATCCGGGAATTTTTCATATCCGGCTTCCTTCATCCAGCTTATCCGGTAATTCATGCACATAGAAGGGGCGCCTACTGGAAGGCAGATCCACCGGTTGGTTCTGGGGTGTATGCCATATTTGAGGCAGACAGGCTCCCATCCTCCATACTTCTTATCCAGGTAAGTGGCCAAGTCAGTGACGTCCACTAATTTGTCCGGATAAAGATGGGGATCGTCATGCCATCCCAGGACGATATCGTGCCCTGCTCCCACGGAAGCGGTCATGGCTGCCTTGGAGCGCACATCTTCCCAGGAAATGTATTCGGTGATTACTTTGCATCCTGTGGCCTCTTCCCATTTCTTGGTGTTCTTATCCCAGAATTCCTGGTCGCTCTTCACGAAGACTGACCAGCGCAGGACCCGGAGGACAGCTCCTTTTTCCGGCTTAAACTCGAGCGCTTCCGGTTTGGCTTTCTGGGCCAGGGCGTCCAGGGGCATGCCGGCAAGACCCACAGCTGCTGCTCCAGCCAGGCCGGTCTTGATAAAATCCCTGCGGCTAATTCCTTCGCCCCCTCCTTCTAAAAACTTTTTCTCTTCCATGGCCTTTTACCTCCTTTTTTTATCTATTGGAGAACCCCCAATAGTGAAGCACAGTCTGAAGAATCTTATGCTCCTTGAAAAAAGAAACCTGTGTTATCTGCCCGTTTAACGTTTAGGGATGTTATTTAATCATGTTTCTTAAAACATGACAAGAATTATTTTCGGCTCATTCTTGATGGCTTCGTAAAAAGTCCTGTTCCTGTCATTGCGAGGAGTTCCGCATTTGCGGGAGGACGAAGCAATCTTGTATTTTCGGGCACTTACAAAAACGAGATTGCTTCACTGGCGCTCGCAATGACCATTTCGTGACTTTTTACGAGATCATCATTAAAGAATGTTTTGATTTTTTCTTCCGTTGCCCTTGGATTTTATGGATTATACCTGAGACTTTTGCAAAAGCGCCATGTAATTTTTCAGGACGGTGTCGACTTCTGCCAATTTCGCCCGGCCGAGGGAAATTCCCCCTGCTCCCCTTTGCCCCTACGCCTTTTGTTTGGCCAGCTTGATGGCCAGCTTGATGGCGTCGACCATGGACTGGGGGTTGGCCCGGCCTTCACCGGCTTTCCCGAAGGCCACTCCATGGTCCACGGAAGTGCGTATGATGGGCAAGCCCATGGTCACGTTCACTCCGCTCATTTTGTCCCATTCCTTACCGCCGGGTTTCATGGAGAAGCCCACGAGTTTCACGGCAATGTGGCCCTGATCGTGGTACATGGCCACGACCGCATCATACTGCTTGCCCCTCATCTTGGTGAAAATTGTATCCGGAGGCACCGGGCCATCTACCGCCCATCCTTTTTTCTTTGCTTCTTCAATGGCCGGGGTTATCTCTTTAATTTCTTCATCCCCGAATAACCCCTCCTCACCGGAATGGGGGTTAAGCCCGGCAACACCGATCCGGGGATTCTCGATCCCCAGTTCCTGTAAAAATTCATAAGTCAATTGGATAACGGCCAAGACCCGTCCTTTTTTAATCCGCTCGCAGGCCTGTTTCAGGGAGGTGTGCGTAGTCACATGGGAAACGCGAAAAGGCCCGTGGGCCAGGAGCATGGCATAGTCTTTCGTTTTGGTAAGATAGGCTAATAATTCGGTGTGCCCGGAATAATGAAACCCGGCCCTATTAATGGCCTCTTTATGAATGGGAGCAGTGACCATAGCCGAGACATGCCCTTTTAAGGCCAGGGCAACAGCCTTTTTTATGTATTCCACCGCGGCCTTCCCGGGCATGGGATCGACCCGGCCATGTTTTAATTTTTTAAGGTCGATGTTCTTCAGGTCCAGAACAGGGATGGTATCCGGGTCTTCGCGGATCTGGTTTAAATCGGCCACTGGTTGAATTTTCAGCCGGCAATTGGCAATGGAGAGGGCTTGTTCCATGGTCCGGGCGTCCCCGATCACAACGGCTATAGCCTGACCATGCAAACCTTTCCGTTCCAGCGCTTTAACAATGATCTCGGGCCCGATACCTGCGGCATCTCCCATGGTGATGGCTATGATAGGTCTATGTTTTTGGGCTTTCATATTCTCCTCGCGTATCAGTTTAGAGTTTTGAAAAAAAGGCGGCAACGACTCTGTTTAGGCCCCCGGGACCTGGAATCCCTTGGCCCTGGTGACACACCTTTCTTCAAAGAACTAAAGTGTTACCTCCTCGCAAATACTGACTTATTCGCCAAAGGGCTTCTTTATCGCCAAACCCCCCAGCTTTTGTAACCAGACGCAGTCCTTTAAAAAGGCCATCAGTCAAAGTGCTGCAGGGGATTCCTGGCAGGACTTCATCCTCGATGCCAAGGGCTGTGGCCGAAAGGCGTTCACAGACGCCCATGGCCAGATCACCCCCAGTAAGCACCAACCCTCCCAGCCGAACCTTTTTGAGGAGGCTAACCGTTACAATTCCAAGGGCCTGCGAAATTGTCCGCTCCTTCCCTGGAATATGCCTTTGAAAGGTGGTGGTGAATATGGCTCCGGGGCTTTTAAAAAGAATCTCTGAAAGACTTTTGGCTATAGCCATAGACTCAACCCTGGCCCATCGCAGGTTGGTTAAACGATCAAGGTCCGGTTCAAACAAAGGAAGGCAGAGTTTTTCCTGCGCTGCCTTAATTTGTTCTGCGGTAGTAGGATTGCGGCTGGCCGAAACAATTAAAAGCGGGCCCCGGATTACTCTCCCTCTAACTTTCCTCTTCTCTGGGAGAGACGAGACAATTTCATCGGCCAGCCCAACCGAACCGCTGGCCAACACCTTCCCGGATAACAATTTCCAGGCCGCAGCGATCGTCTGTAAGTCTGACTGTAAAACCGCATCTACACTTAGAAGCCGCTCCTGGCTTTTTTCAATCTGCTCAGCCAGGTAAGCTGGATTTTTCCTTACCTGCCTTAAGGGAATATGGCCTGCGGGCAGACCTGTTTCCTTCTGCAGTAAATCCGGAATTCTGGAAGTCCACAGGGGATGAAAAGGGTCTCTGGCGTAGGAGGTGCGGAGTAAAGGCACTCCGTGGATCCGCAGGATTCCCTTTTCTACGGTGCGGCCGAGGACCGGGATGGTGGGGACTACAATGGCTTTGGGGATTTTCTGAGCATCAAGAATCGCCAGAGCTTCCTTGCCCACATTCCCTCTCATGGTCGAGTCGATCTTTTTATAGATGACCCTGGCTTTCAAGCTCCGGCAGGTTTTGTACACCATCTTGTAAGCTAAGTCTCCGGAGAGGTTCCGGCTATCGGTGTTTAGAACCAGCACCTGTCCGTTGGGCCTGGCGCTTTGCCGCAGGGGGACGAAAGTGCTCAACCCTTTTTTACGGAATTGCAAGCCCGTATCCAGGGAGCCGGTGAGATCATCGGCGATGACGGCAAATTCTAAGATTTTTGAGGTCATAGTTTCGCAATTTTTTTATCTAACCTAACAGAAAGAAGGCTATTAATCAAGGAGTGTTTCATCTTGCCTATCTTCACTTTTGCATAAATTGATGAATTCACATTGATAGACGAAGCCCGGACGGGAGGGGGATGAAAGAGGGAGTGAAAGAAGTACTGCCTTGTGCTCCCGAGAGATTCCCCCTTCCGTCCGGGCCTGGTCCTGACTATCATCCTGAAATTAAGGTGGGCAAGGAGATCCCATCCCTTGACAAAATGTTAGAAAGTGGTATAAAGAAGATGATTTTTTCATTTACGATCATGCTTTTTCAAAAGCCATCCTTCTGAAAACTGCTTTTCCTTCCGGAGAGCAGGCCTCAAGAGACGGAGAGTGCGCCATCGATCTTCGGCCCGCATACAGCGAAGATGAATTGTTTATGGCTATGGCCCTTGAGGAGGCCAAAAGAGCCGGAGAGGAAGGCGAAGTCCCTATAGGGGCGGTTTTAGTTGCCGGCGGCCAAATAATCGGGAGAAGCCATAACAGACCCATCGCTCTTTCCGACCCAACGGCCCATGCTGAAATCCTGGCCCTGCGCGAAGGGGCAGTCAACGCAGGCAATTACCGGCTCCCGGATAGCACGCTTTATGTGACCATTGAGCCATGCGCCATGTGCGCAGGCGCGCTCTTGCAGGCGCGGATCAGAAGGTTGGTTTTTGGGGCAGAAGACCCAAAGGCTGGCGGAGTGCGCTCACTCTATTGTTTATTGGAAGATGACCGCTTAAACCACCGAGTGGCAGTGACTGAGGGGGTTCTCCGGGAAGAATGTCGGGAAATTTTGCGCCAGTTTTTTAAGGAACGAAGGTAAAACCGAATCACCGCAGAGTACGCCGAGAGCGCAGAGAAATATTGGCAAGAGGGCATTAAAAATTACAGCCCAAAATTGAAAATTTCATTAATCTCTTTTAAGCTTTTTAATTCTTTTATTTTGTTTCAGGGTGCAACTCGGCGTTCTCTGCGCTCTCTGCGGTGAGAAGGTTTTTTCTCAGGAATGCCGGAGAGGTACCGAAGTGGTCGTAACGGGGTCGACTCGAAATCGACTTGGGGGCCAAAAGCTCTCACGTGGGTTCGAATCCCACCCTCTCCGCCAGAAAACATAAGAATAATGGGACGCGGATGCCCGCAGATTTAGAGGATACAAAATTCAAAAAAGCTTTATATCAAAGACCTATTTTTTTCTGTTCTGAGTATTAAAAGATTTTTAGGCGTTTATCTGCGCAAATCTGCGTCCTAAACAATAACGGAGAGATGACCGAGCTGGCCGAAGGTGCACGACTGGAAATCGTGTGTCCCGCCAAAAGCGGGACCGTGGGTTCGAATCCCACTCTCTCCGCCAGAAAATTTGCCACGCAAATTTTACCGGTAGCTATTAGCTTTTAGCTGGTGGCTTAAAATATTGGAATTCTAAAGGCAAATACAGACAGGGTAAAGGTTAAATAGCGGCTATTAGCCTTTAGCTGGTGGCAGAATTCTAAAGGGCAAAATAATATAAAGTTGAAAGCTAAAAGCTAATAGCCAAAAGCCAAAAGTATTTTGCCCTTGGCAAAATCTATGATAGCCGGGTCCTGCGCAACGGAAAGTTACCAACCCCGTCAGGTCCGGAAGGAAGCAGCGGCCGTAACCATCTCCGTGTGCCGCAGGGGTGCCTGGCTATCACCCAGAAGATTTGCAGGCCAAATTTTACATTTAACTTCTGGCCTGTAGCCCATAGCTTTAAAGACTGAGACTTTGTTCATGATGGAAATTTTTGGCACCGAACCTTAAAAGCCAACGGCTAATCGTTGATCGTTAAAGGTATCGAGCCGCGGGCGAGATCTGTGATATGTCCTACTTAGTCCTGGCCAGAAAATGGCGGCCTCAAACCTTTGAGGAGGTCATCGGGCAAAGACCCATTACTCAGGCGCTGCAGAATGCTATCGGCACGCAGCGGGTAGCGCACGCTTACCTGTTTGCCGGGCCGCGGGGCGTGGGCAAAACGTCTGTCGCCCGGATATTGGCCAAGGCCCTCAACTGCCAGGAGGGACCCACTAAACAGCCTTGTGATCGTTGCTCTTTCTGCCAGGAAATCCGCACGGGAATTTCGTTGGACGTAGTGGAGATTGACGGCGCCTCCAACCGGGGGATCGATGAAATTCGGGAGCTGCGCGAAAACGTCAGATACCTCCCGGCCAAGAATCGCTACAAGGTTTACATCATCGACGAAGTCCACATGCTTACGGACCAGGCCTTCAACGCCCTCCTCAAAACTTTAGAGGAGCCTCCGCCGCACGTCATCTTCATTTTTGCCACTACCGAACCCCATAAGATTCCTCTTACGATCCTCTCCCGCTGCCAGCGGTACAACTTCAAGCGCATCCCCCTGGCCTTGACCATGGAACAGTTGAAGAAAATCGCCGACGAGGAAGGAATGGCCATCAGCGACCGGAGCCTGCACCTCCTCGCCCGGGAAGCTGAAGGGTCAATGCGCGATGGACAAAGCCTCCTGGACCAGGTTCTTTCCTTTAGCGGAAAGCAAATTTCCGATGAAGAAGTCATCGAAGTTCTGGGCCTGATTGACCGAAAAATCCTGCATGAGGCCGTCAAAGCCCTGGCTGACGGGGATAAAGTTCGCCTTCTGCAAATCGCCGAAGAAGTCCATCGCTTCGGTTACGATATCAAAGAATTCTGTGGCGAGCTGGCCAAACTGGCCCGCGACCTTCTGGTCCTGAAGGTTTTCCCTAAAGAGGGCGCCGAGCATTCCGTGCTGATCGATCTCCCCGCAGACGAAATCCAGGAACTCTCTTCCCATGCCGAGAAGTTTTCTCCGGAAGAAATCCACAGCCTTTTTCGCGCCTTGCTCCAAGCCCACGATGAGGCTGCCCGGGCAACCTTCCCCCGGCTGGTTCTGGAGATGACCTTGACCCGGGTCGCCCGCAGGAAACCGATCATTTCCGTGGAAGAAGTCCTGGAAAGGCTCCGCATCATGGAAGAGCGCCTGATTTCAGGGCATGAATCTCCTCCCTCTGCTCTGCCGCGGCAAGGGGTAACTGCATCGGTCGCCCCATCGCTGCCGGGGGAGTCCATGGACCAAACTGCTGTCCTGTCCAGGGCAAAGGATGAAGAACAGGAACATCCGGCCGCCGAAGAAGCCGGTGGAGAGATAGGCGCGCCGGCAGAAGAGATTCCCGCAGGGTTGTCAGGGGAAATAAATGATCAATGGAAAGAGTTTGTCCTGTTCGCCAAGAAGAAAAAGCCGCCTCTATCTTCCCTCTTAGAGCATGGGAGTCCATTAACCCTCAAGGAAGATTTGCTGGAGATCGGCTACCCTGAAAAATCTTTTTACCTGGAAAGGATGCAAGAAGCGGACAACCGATCTGCTCTGAGCGCCTTGGGCGCGGAATTTTTTAAAAGAAAGATGATGGTTCGTGTTTCAGGCATAAAACCCCAATCTCCGCCCCCCGGCAGTCCTAACAATGGAGAAGAAGGGCGGAGTGTGAGAAAAAACTCCAGGAAAAATCAGCAGGAAGAAGTTTTGAGCCACCCCCTGGTGCGGGAAGCAATCAATATTTTCGGGGGGCGGGTGGTGGAAATTAAATTTTTATGAGGAGACGGCAATGACCAAAGGATTTGGAAATCTGGTGCGGCAGGCCCAGCAGCTCCAGGCCAAGATGCTTCAGGTGCAGGAAGAAATGGCCGGGCGCACGGCGGAAGCTTCGGCTGGCGGAGGGATGGTGACTGCCGTGGCCAACGGCAAGCAGGAGCTGGTGTCCATCAAGGTGGAAAAAGAAGTAGTCAATCCTGAAGACGTGGAAATGCTCCAGGACTTGATCGTGGCGGCAGTCAACGCAGCCCTGAAAAAGGCCCAGGATATGGTTTCCGAGGAGATGAAGAAGCTCACCGGCGGAATCAACATCCCGGGCTTGATGTGAGCGGGAGATGAACATCCAGCATGCCCAGCCCATCTTAAGGCTGATCCAGGAATTGACCAAACTTCCCGGGATTGGGGAGAAGACGGCCTTTAGATTGGCCATGCACATCCTGCGGTCTTCTAAGGAAGATGCCGAAGGTTTGGCCCGCTCCATCCTGCAGGTCAAGGAAAAGATTAGGCTTTGTTCCCAGTGCTTCAACCTGACCGAACAAAACCCTTGCCGGATCTGTCAGGATCTAAGAAGAAACGCCGAAATCATATGCGTGGTCAGCGGGCCAGAAGACCTGATTGCCCTGGAAAAAAGCGGCAGCTACCGCGGGCACTATCATGTGCTCCATGGAGTGCTTTCTCCGCTGGAAGGGATAGGGCCTAAAGATCTGCGGCTCAGCGAACTCCTCTCCCGTTTACAAGAGGGGAAAATCAAGGAAGTGATCCTGGCCACCAATCCTTCGGTGGAAGGAGAGGCGACTGCCCAGTACCTGGCCCAGATCATAAACCCTTTAAATATCCGGGTGACCCGCATTGCCAGAGGAGTCCCCATGGGCGGAGACCTGCAATATATCGACGAGGCCACCTTGAGCAAGTCCCTGGAGAATCGAAGTCCGTTGTAAAAACAGAATACAGGAGTCAGAAGGCAGAAATCAGAAGTCAGAATAAAAGTTTGTATCAGTTTAGAGTTTTAAAAAAATCGCGGCAACACCTCTGTTTAGGCCCGGGGGTCAGGCCGGAACGCGCCGGAAGCATCGGTTGGGGTTCCCCTTGTCCTCGAGGATAAAAGACCGTTTCCTCCGAAGGAGGCGGGGAGTATCTTCCCCGCCCCATCCACGGAGAAATCAGCGCCTTATGATTCCAAGCGGGCCGGTCTGGCCACCGGGCCCTGAAATCCCTTGGCCCTGGTGACACACCTTTCTTCAAAGAACTAAAGTGTTACAAAAGTTTTTTCTTCTGGATTCTGTCTTCTGTATTCCTTTTTAAGGAACTATGCCCCTTAGAATCTACAATTCCCTGACCCAGAAAAAAGAGGATTTCATCCCCCTTAAAGAGGGCAGGGTATTAATGTATGTATGCGGGGTGACGGTCTATGACCGGTGCCATATCGGCCATGCCCGCGCGGCTGTGGTCTTCGACGTCATTTTCCGCTATCTCCGCTATCTAGGCTACGAAGTCACTTATGTGCGCAATTACACAGACGTGGATGACAAGATCATCAAGCGGGCCAACCAGGAAGGCGTCTCTTGCCAGGAAATTGCCGAACGGTACATCCGCGAGTATGAGGAAGATATGCAGGCTCTGGACATGGAGCGCCCGACCCATGAGCCCCGGGCTACGGAAAACATACCCCAGATCATCGCCCTGGTCGAAAACCTGCTTAAGAAAGATTTTGCCTACACTGTTGCCGGAGATGTGTATTTCTCCGTGGAAAAATTTGCCGGCTATGGAAAACTATCCGGGCGCGACATAGAAGAGCTGCGTGCCGGAGCCCGGGTGGAAGTGGATGAGCGGAAACATAACCCCCTGGATTTTGCCCTGTGGAAATCCAGCAAGGCCGGAGAGCCGGAATGGGACAGCCCCTGGGGTAGAGGCCGTCCGGGGTGGCATATCGAATGCTCGGCCATGAGCCAGCGTTATTTGGGGGAGAGCTTTGACATCCACGGCGGAGGCCAAGACCTGATCTTTCCCCACCACGAGAACGAGATTGCTCAATCGGAGGCGGCCACTGGAAAACCCTTCGTGCGTTTCTGGGTGCACAACGGGTTCGTGAATATCGACCGCGAGAAAATGTCCAAGTCCCTGGGCAACATCCTCCCCATCCGGGATTTGCTAAAAGACCATCATCCGGAAGCCTTGCGCCTTTTCCTTCTCTCCCATCATTATCGCAGCCCGGTGGATTTTTCGATTAAGAACATGGTCGAGGCCAGAGTCAGCCTCGACCGTTTCTATTATGCCCTCCAGGAAATCGAAGAGCGCCTGGCCGGAGCCGGAGAAATTTTGCCCCCGAAACCGGAAGGTTTGAAAGGAGCGGCCCGGGAGCTCTGCGAAAAAGTCTTAAGCGTTAAGGGAAAGTGTCTGGAAGCCATGGAGGATGATTTTAACACGGCTTTGGCCCTGGGCTACCTGCATGATCTAACCCGGACGATGAACCGGGCCCTGCAAGAAAAAGGCTTCCGCAAAGACCCGGCAGCCGCATCGCTCCTGAAATTGGGGAAAGATTGTCTTTTGGAAAGCGGAAAGATTTTCGGCCTCTTTCAGATGGCTCCGGCAGATTATTTCGCCAGCCAGCGGAAAAGGTTTCTTCAGGCTACAGGCCTTAAGGAAGAGGAAATATTGGAGCTGATCGCTAAGAGGGAGGCGGCCCGGAAAGCCAGGGATTGGGCCCTGGCCGACGAAATCCGCGCCCGCGCCCGCGCCCTGGGGATCCTTCTGGAAGATGGGCCAAAAGAAACCATATGGAAACCAGCTTGAAGAGTTCGGAGATCGGAGTTCGTATTTCGGAGTAAATATTTCCGACATCCGAACTAATTAGTTCCCATCCGGAAACCCCCTCTCCCCTTGCGGGAGAGGGTTGGGGTGAGGGGGATTAAAATGGAAGTCATAGAAATTTAAACCCCTTATCACCCCCACCCTCCCCTCCCCCGTCGAAGGGGGAGGGGAAAAGTTGAGTTTCCGGATGAGAACTAATTACTCTTCTCGTAACTTTTTAGCCATTCTAAAATCCCTCCCACCTTCCCCTGCCTACCGCAGGCAGGCTTTAATAAAGGGAGGAGATTAGATTTTCCCCCTTTGAAAAAAGGGAGGTGTGAAAAAATCGATTTGTTCCTTTCTCACGTCATTCCGGCGAAAGCCGGAATCCAGTTTTTTCAAAGCCTTAGCAATTTCCTGGACCCCGGCTTTCGCCGGGGTGAGGGCTAAAATTCAATTTTTTCACACCTTCAAGGGATTAAGGGGGATTTCATTCAGATTCTTTATATTTTTTGGATTTTTGAACTCTGTTTTTCATAAGGCTAAACTGTTACCTCTTTTTTTCATTTGTGTGTATAATAAAAATTATGGTAACACTTTAGCTCTTTGAAAAAAGGTGTGTTGTAAAGGCCAAGGGATTCCAGGGGCCGGGGGCCAGAGCGGAACGCTTGGAATCATAAGGCGCTTATTTCTCCGCATATGGGGCGGGCAAGAGCCCCGCCTCCTCCGGAGGAAAAGATCTTCTGTCTTCGTGGCCAAGCGGAAACCCAACCGATGCTTCCGGCGCGTTCCGCCCTAACCCCCGGCCCTCAACAAAGGCTTTAATACCATTTTTTCAAAGCGCTAAACTGTTACAAAATATGATGCTTTGTCATTCGTGTGGAAAAGAAATCGAGGGGGAGGGAAAGGTTGGCCGGCAGGAACTTTGCCCCCATTGCCGGAGCGATCTTCATTGCTGCTTGAATTGTTCCCTGTACGATGACTATGCTAAGAACAAATGCCGGGAATCCTCGACGGAATGGGTGAGCGACCGGGGGAAGAATAACTTCTGCGAGTTTTTTACCTTTCAGAAATCCGGGGCCGCCAGCGGGAAGATTCACCAACAGGAAGAAGCCCGGGCTAAACTGGAAGCCCTTTTCAGGAAAAAATCACCATGAAGGAGGTCATCTAAGATCCAAAAGATTTTTGGGAATGTCTTAGGACTGAAACCTTCCCAGAGCAAGAAAATATTATCCCTCTACCACCGGCGAATCCCCCCCCAGCGGGTGATTACTCCTGAGCTGGCCCGAACCCTTTCCGAGCTATCCTGGGACCTTAAGCGCCAAATGGCCGTCTTATTGGACCGGGGAGGCAACGTCAAATACGTTATTGTCGGCGGTCCTTTCGGAATATGGATTCCTGATCTTTCCGATTACCGCATGGGCAGCGGGCCCCGCCTTCGGGGACTGCGCTGTGTGCATACCCATCTCAGGGGAGAACCTCTAACTCACGACGATCTCACCGACCTGGCCCTTCTGCGGCTGGATTTGATGGCCGCGATCGAGGTTCTGGACCACGGCTTCCCCGGAAAAATCTCCCTGGCCAACCTGATTCCCTACAACGAAAAAGGGGATAATTGGCGCTGCTTAGAGCCTATCCCCCTTGCCAGTCTGGATGTGAACTGTCTGCATATGGTTCAGGCCCTGGAGGATGAATTTGCCAGAACCCGGAAAGGGCGCGCCGCCGGGGATCAACGCGACCGGGCCATTCTAATTCATGCCTCTTCGGCTCCCAGGTCTTTCATCGAGGATTCCCTGAATGAACTTTCTGACCTGGCGGATTCAGCCGGGGTGGTGGTCCTGGATAAGATCGGCCAGCGGCGCCATCAGTTCCATCCCCGTTATCTCATGGGCCGGGAAAAACTGATGGACCTTTCCATCCGGGCTTTTCAACTCGGGGCAGACCTGCTCATTTTCGACCAGGAGCTGAACCCCAGCCAGATGCGCTCCATCGCCGATCTTACTGACCTAAGGGTCATCGACCGCACCCAGTTGATCCTGGACATATTCGCCCAGCGCGCCCATACCTGGGAAGGGAAGCTTAAGGTGGAGCTGGCCCAGATGAAATATCTGCTCCCCCGCCTGACCACAAAAGACAGCGGCCTTTCCCGCTTGACCGGCGGAATCGGGGGGCGCGGGCCGGGCGAGACCAAACTGGAAATCGACCGGCGGAAAGCGCGCGACCGCATCCACCAGCTTAATCGAGAGATCGAGACGGTGAATCGCAACCGGAGGCTGCGGCGGGGGCTCAGGCAGAAGAACCGCCTGCCGATGATCTCCATCATCGGGTACACCAACGCCGGGAAATCCACCCTGCTGAACGCGCTGACCAAAAGCCGGGTGCACGTGGAGAACAAGCTTTTTGCCACCTTAGACCCCACCAGCCGGCGGCTTCGTTTTCCCCACGAACGGGACATTATCATCACGGATACGGTGGGTTTTCTGCGCAACTTGCCCAAAGACCTGCTGGACGCCTTTCGGGCAACTCTGGAGGAATCTAAGGAAGCCGACTTGCTTATGCACGTGATCGACTTAAGCCACCCGCGGTTTGAAGAACAGATGGAGGCCGTGGAAAAAATCCTCGAAGAACTGGAGCTGAATCGCATCCCCTTGCTAAGGGTTTTTAACAAGACGGACAAGGTAGACCCGGAAACAACCGAGAGCCTGAGCCGGGCTTTCAGAGCAGTCGGTATTTCGGCTTTGGACTCGAGAACCTTTCCTCTGTTGCTTAAGAAAGTAGAGGAGAAGCTCTCCCTCGACCAGGGCAGTTTTACCGATCAACCTGAAATAGCCTTGAATTGTCCCATGGAGACTCAGGTTCTATCCCGACAGGTCGTCTGAAAAATTCTTTGGGGAAAAGGAAATTTTAAACCATGCCCATCTACGAATACGAAGCCGCCTCTACAGGAAGGAGATGTAAAAAATGTGCCTTAACTTTTGAAGTCATCCAGCGCCTTTCTGACCCCCCCTTAAACTCCTGTCCTGAATGCAGCCAGGGGATAAGGCGAAAAATCTCCCGGCCCCGGGTGATTCTGCCGGGTTCGGCCCGAGGCACTGATGAGATAGAACAGAAAGTAGCCGAATATGAGCGGCAGGGCATGTACAGCCACGCCGCCGAACTGGCCGACAAAGAGAGCGAAAAACCCGAAAAAACTCACCTGAAAGAGCGAGCCATGGAAGACTACAAAAAAGCTGGCTACGATTTCTGAAGAAAGGAAACCCTTGTCTAAAAAATCCCATAAAAAAACCACCCCTTCATTTCCATCTCCGGAAATATTGGAGTTAATCAAAAGCCGCCACCCCCGGGCTCTTACCTTAAGCGAAATAGCCAAGGAACTTTGCCCAGGACCGGACCAGCGCAAAGAGCTGCGCCGGATGCTCAAGGATCTGACTCAAGACAAAAAAATCATCAAGCTCGACCGCAGGCATTATGGTTGGCCTGCGCCGGCAAAGGTTATCGTAGGCCGGGTGCAATTGCACCGGGATGGATTCGGCTTTCTGGTTCCTGAAGATTCCAATCTTAAAGACATTTTCCTTGGCCGGCAGGAAGTCCGGCATCTAATGCATGGCGACCGGGTAGCCTTCCATCTTGGCCCCAAAGACCCGGGGCAGAAATATGGGCCCCGATCTGTAGAAGTTCTGGAGCGCGCCCATCTGCAGGTTGTGGGGCGTTATATGGCGGGGGCCAAATATAATTTCGTCGTCCCCGACGACCATCGTCTTGCCCGGGAAATCCGCATCCCCAAGAAGGCCGCAGGCAAAGCCCGGGAAAACAATATCGTGCTAACTGAAATCACCCGCTATCCGACTAAGCAGGAAGGCCCTGAAGGAAGAATTCTGAAAGTCCTCGGCGACCCCGATGATCCCCGCCTGGACTCGGAGATCATTATCCACAAGCACGATCTGCCGGATGCTTTTCCTGCGGAAGTCCTGAAGGAAGCCGCGGCCATTCCTCAAAAAATTTCTGCCGGGGGAGTCGCCGGCAGAAAAGATTTGCGATCCTTCAATTTTTTCACCATAGACGGGGAGACGGCCCGCGATTTTGACGACGCCGTGGCCATTTCCCGCTTGTCCGGAGGACGTTTCCGCCTCTTAGTCTCCATTGCCGATGTCAGCCATTACGTAAAGGAAGGATCGATGCTCGACCAGGAAGCTTTCCAGCGGGGCACCAGCGTCTATTTTCCTGAACGCGCCCTGCCCATGCTGCCACCCCGGCTTTCTACCGGAATCTGCAGCCTTAACCCGCAAGAAGACCGTATGACCATGACCGTGGCCATGGAATTTGACCGGCAGGGGCGGATGACCGGCGCAGATTTTTTTCCAAGCGTCATCCATAGCCAGGCCCGCCTCACCTATACTATAGCCAAGGAAATTCTGCTTAACCACAATCCGGAATTTATTTCTATCTATCCGTCCGTTGCTGAAGACCTTAAGACCATGGCCGCTCTTTGCGGGGCGATCCGCGCCCGAAGGATGGAGCGGGGCTCCATAGACTTTGACCTGCCCGAGCCCCAGGTGATTTTGGACGTCCAGGGGCAGATTGAAGAAATCGTCCGGGCTGAGCGGCACATCGGCCACCAGATCATCGAAGAATTCATGATCGCAGCCAATGAAGCAGTGGCCGGATTTCTCAGCCGGGAAGAAGTTCCCTTTTTGCGGCGGGTGCACGAGCCACCGGATGAAAAGAAAATTGGCGAGTTCAAAGAATTCGTCTCCCACCTGGGCTATCGATTAATTTACAAGAAAGAACTTCATCCCCTGGCCTTCCAGCGGCTTCTTACGAAGGCCCGGGGAAAACCGGAAGAGAAGCCCATTAATTACCTGCTCCTCCGCTGCCTGAAACAGGCCCGCTACTCGGAGAAAGGACAGGGCCATTTTGCCCTGGCCTCCCCCCACTATCTGCACTTCACCTCTCCTATCCGCCGCTACCCGGACTTAGTGGTCCATCGCCTTCTGAAAGAAGCGCTCAAGTCCGGCAAAATGACGGAAAAACGGCGCGAGCGCTGGGAGAAGAAGCTGCCGCAGATCGCCGAGAATTCTTCCCGGCGGGAACGGGTAGCCATGGAAGCCGAACGGGAGATCGTTGACCGCAAGAAAGTGCAGTTCATGAGGGACAAAGTCGGCCAGGAATTCAACGGCTACATCTCCGGCGTTCTTTCCTTCGGAATCTTCGTAGAACTGGAGGGCTTCTTCATCGAAGGGCTGGTCCGCCTGACCCGGCTCCCCAAAGACCGATACCGGTTTTGGGAAGCGAAGCACACGCTTATGGGCGAGAGAAGCAAAAAGACTTATCGCCTGGGAGATCGAGTGAGAGTGAGGGTGGATGCGGCCAACCTGGAGCGCAGGCAGATTGATTTCAGTCTCATCCAGTGATAGAAAATAATCATGGAAATAATCCGGAAAGAGAAAGATTTCAAGCGCGAATTTAAAAATCCAGTCTTGACCATCGGGAATTATGACGGGGTGCACCTGGGCCACCAGCGCATCTTCCAGCGGGTCAAGGAGAAAGCCGGAGAGATCGGCGGGCAATCGATCGTTTACACTTTTGAGCCCCATCCGGTGGAATTGCTGGCCCCGGAGCGCAAACCCTTATTGATCACACCTTTAAAGGAAAAGCTCATCTTGATTGCAGAGCAGGGCATTGACCTAATCATCTGCGCCAATTTTTCCCCGAAATTCGCCAGCCAAACCCCGGAGGATTTCGTTAAAACCATACTTTATGATCAGATTAAAATCCGCCAGCTTTTCGTGGGACACGACTATACTTTCGGCAAAGACCGCCGGGGAAACATCGCTATGCTCATGGAATTGGGCAGAAAGCTCGGGTTCAACGTGGAAGTAGTCGAAGCCGTGCGCGTGGGGGGCGCAGTAGTTTCCAGCACCCGCATCCGGGAGCTCATCCAGAAAGGAGAAATGCCGGAAGCAGCGAAGATGCTTGGCCGGAACTACCTTCTTGCCGGCAAAGTAATCCGCGGCCACGGACGGGGCAGCAAACAGTTGGGTTTCCCCACGGCTAATTTAAGACCTGAAGGGGCTCTTTTCCCCAGGCCCGGAATCTACGCCACCTGGGCTTATCACGAAGGCCAGAAATACGCGGGCGTGGCTAACCTTGGCTGGAATCCCACCTTCCACGATCGGAAATTCTCCATCGAAGTGCATATCCTCAACTTTGACCTGGAAATCTACGGCCATCCCTTGCGGGTGGAATTCGTGGAGCGCCTGCGCGACGAAATCGCCTTCCGCAGCCCGGAAGAACTGGTTTCCCAGATCAAAAAAGATATTTCCCGGGCGAAGAATATTTTAAAGGCCGAATAAAAAGGCCTTAGAAAGGGGCGGGCCATGAACGAGTGGAAAAAAACTTCTTGTGTTCTTTGTTTCAACAATTGCGGCATCGAAGTCATCACCAAAGGGAGCAGGATCGTCAAAGTCAGGGGAGACCGGGATAATCCCCGCTCCCAGGGATACCTGTGCCGGAAAGGGGCGAACATCGCCTATTTCCAGAATAACCCCGAACGGCTGAAGTTTCCCCTGAAACGCGCGGGAGACCGCTTTGAGGGCGTTTCCTGGGATAGCGCCCTTAATGAGATCGCCGGCAGGCTCAAGGAGATCGTTAAAACCCATGGGCCAAAGTCTGTGGCTTACATGGGCGGCGGCGGCCAGGGTTGTCATTTCGAAGCGGCCTTTGGCGTCCGTTTTCTCCAGGGGTTGGGGTCAAAGAACCATTACAGCCCTTTGGCCCAGGAACTTACCGGGTTTTTCTGGGCTATGGGCAAGGCTTTCGGCCGACAATACCTGCATGCAGTTCCGGACATTTATGGCTCCGACTTCCTCGTCTTCTGGGGAGCCAATCCCCTGGTGAGCCATGATATCCCCCGGGCCCCTTTGATTCTCAGGAACAAGAAAAAAGAAGCAGGCTCTATCATTGCTGTGGTGGACCCACGGGCGACTGAGACAGCCAAACTGGCCGACATTCACTTGCAGCTCAGGCCCGGGACAGACGCCTTGCTTTTTAAGGCAATGATCAAAACTATTTTGACTGAAGGGCTTGTGGCTAAGGAATACCTGGCCTCCAGGGTTAATGGCTTCGAGGCCATCAGGGGATGGTTTGATGACGTGGATGTGGAAGAAAACTGCCGAGTCTGCGGCCTGGACCCTGGCGCTGTCCGGAAATTTACCCGGCTGTTTGCCGCCCGCAAAACTTCCATGCGCAGCGACCTGGGCATCCTCATGGGGCGGCACAGCACCCTGAATTCTTATTTGGAACTGCTCCTTCTTACTCTTTCGGGGCGCATCGGAGTAAACGGCGGCAATGTGTTTCCGGGCCACTTGATGCCCATGGGATCGCACACCCCTGACGATGACCCGCGCACCTGGAAGACCGTGATCACAAACGTTCCCTTGATCATGGGCGTTTTTCCCCCGAATGTTCTGCCGGAAGAAATCGACAATGACCACCCGGAGCGCATCCGCGCCCTGATCGTCAGCGGCTCAAATCCCTTGCGCTCCTACGCCGACACTACCGCCTATGAGAAGGCCTTTGCCAGGCTGGACTTGTTAGTGACGATTGAAGTGGCCATGACTGAGACAGCGGTTCTTTCCCATTTCGTCCTTCCAGCTAAGTCCGGCTATGAGAAATGGGACGGCACTTTCTTCCAGTGGAATTATCCCGAATACTACTTTGACATGCGCCGGCCCGTGGTTGAGCAAGACGGCGAGCAAGTGGAAGAATCGGAAATCTATGTAAAGCTGGCCGAAAGGCTTTCTATGATCCCCGATTTTCCGCCTGAACTCGGCGCCCTGGCCCGGGACCGGGCGAAATATGGTGCGGCCCTTTTGGAATACCTTCAGTCCAACCCCGCGGCCGGGCCCTGGCTGCCCTACATTCTGGCCAAAACCTTAGGGAAGGAATTGGGCTCGAATAACCTGGCCGCGCTCTGGGGGTTGCTGGCGCGCTTCCCCATGATGCATGCCGCAGATGTCGCCCGGGCCGGATACAAGGTCGGGCCCTTTACCGGCGAGGAGATCTTCCGCAAGATTCTTACCACATCCGGCGGCGTCAAAATCGGCATGGTGGATACAGAAAATAATATTTCTGCCCTTAAGACCCCGGACAAAAAAATCCATATCCACTTCCCCGAGATGGAATCCTGGATGAAAGAGGTAAAACCGGCGGCCGAGGAGGCGGCCCTTTCGAACAAAGAGTATCCCCTGGTGCTCATGGCCGGAAACCATATGGAAATGGTGGCCAACACCATCATGCGCGACCCGGCCTGGAATGAATCCAGGCGGGCCTGCACCATGCGCCTAAACCCGGCCGATGCCGCGGAACTCGGGATTGGGGATGGAGAAGCGGCGGTGATCGAGACCGAGGCCGGATCGGTCACTGTGGAAGCTGAGGTTGTCGGCTCTTCATACCGGGGGCAGGTGGTCATTCCTCACGGCTTCGGCCTCGTGCATCTTAAAAAAGTTTACGGGGTCAACGTAAACCGCCTGGCCCCGGCAAAGCATCGGGACCGTCTGGCGGCCACGCCCTTGCACCGTTATATCCCCTGCCGGGTGCGCAAGGCGTAGAGACGGTATTTTAAGGTTTTAAGGTGGTATTTATGACTTTTGTTTTCTTAATCTTCGCTTATCTTCTGGGTTCGGTTCCAACCGGCGTAATCCTGGCCAGGGCTTTCAGCGACGTGGACCCCCGCACCCAGGGCAGCCGAAACATCGGGGCCACCAACGTGTTCCGCACGGTGGGGAAAAAAATAGGCGCTATCACCCTTTTGGGGGACATTTTAAAAGGCTTCATCCCGGTTGCCCTTGCCAGAGGAGGGTATATCGATTCCCACTTCTGGGTGGGCGCTGTGGCCCTGGCAGCATTTCTTGGCCATCTCTACCCGATCTTCTTAAAATTCAAAGGGGGCAAGGGAATTGCCACTGGCCTGGGTGTCTTTCTGGCCCTCTCTCCCCTGCCGGCCGTCCTCTCCCTTCTGGTCTTTGCCGCGGTGGTTTCCCTTTGGCGTTATATTTCTTTGGGCTCACTTTCGGCAACCGCCGCCTTTCCTGTTCTCCTTACCGCCCTCAACCCACATCAAATCTATATCCCCTTTGCCCTGGTCATCGCCGTCCTTATCTTTTACCGTCATCGTGAGAATATCGAGCGTCTGCTGGCCGGTAGGGAATCAAAGTTCAGGGAGAATAAAAAGAGTCCCCAGTCCCCATAGCTTTTTTTGTTTGTTCACAGTCCTTCATTATAGTGAACGGCAAAAGAAAGTTGTCATTTTTCCCCCGGTGTCCAGCAAAAAGATATGAGACCCAATCGGTTTACAAAAAGGGGGCGCAAGGGGGAATCCCCCGCCATTGCGGGATTTGTGGGTGGCCAACCGGCATCAAATTATTATAGAGGGGTCATCTCCAAATTAATACCGACGCATTAAATAACCTGTCATTGCGAGGAGTGGAACGACGAAGCAATCCCATGAAGAATGAGATTGCCGCGCCCCTTGGGCTCGCAATGACTTGTAAAGACATTTATTACGCTCGTATTAGTTGATCGAATATTTTATCAAAATTAGGTAAGGGATCGGAAGGAAAGGCAGATTGCGCCGCAAGCATCGGCGGGATATTCACTTCCCTAACCCACCCGGCTCGCCTTCCGCAAAGCTAAGCGGGGGCGGGAAAAGAAAGGTGCGGAGGATAGAAGAACACCCCCGCCCCAGCTTAAGAGGGATACGTGCCTCATGATTGCCAGCAATATGCCTTTCCTTCCGAGCCCCGAAAAGTTCAGGACATTTTACCCATCCCGGCTCTCTGGGCCTCAACTAATTTGGAGATGATTCTTATAGAGGAAAGGAGAATATAGGTTGTTTGATTTCACCAGGGGCGCGGTTAAATTTATCAAGGGGGGTCGGTATCCCTTTTGCCATTCTGTTTTGATCGACGATCGGGTAAAGGCTGTGATCGACGCCGCCAGCGATCAGCATAAATTACAGGCTTTCAAAGATCATGGGCCCGTTGATTACCTGATCACCTCCCATGCCCATGAAGACCATCTGGTCTTCAATTTCCTCTTTCCCGCATCCACTTTTTGCGCTCATGCCCACGATGCTCCCCACTTCGAGAACCTCAATTCCTTAATAGATTGTTACGGCGATATGGGCCTTGAGGAGATGGAAAAATGGCGTAATTTTTTTCTTGAAGAATGCCATTACCAACCGCGCCGGGTTGATCTTTACCTTGATGATGGCCAGGTTATGGAATTGGGCGATACAAGAATGGAGATCATTCACACCCCGGGCCATACCCGCGGCCATCTTTGTTTTTATTTCCCTAAGGAAAAAATTCTCTTTACCGGCGACCTGGACCTTACCCGCATTGGACCGTACTATGCCGACCGCAACTCGAACCTTGAAGAAACCATCCAATCCCTGGAGCGGCTGAAAACTTACGATGTGGAAACTTTTTTAACCGCCCACGGAAAAGGAATCTATGATGGGAACCCGGCCTATATTGACCGGTATCTCAATATCATCTTCTTGCGGGAAGAGAAGCTGATTAATCTTTTAAAAAGAGGCCCAAAAACTCTGGAACAAGTGGTCGAAGAAGGAATCATTTATGGCCAATACCCTGGCGTTTTGGGCGCCTGGGATTTAGCCCTTTCCGAAAGGGGCATGATGATCAAACACCTGGACCGGCTGAACAAAATGAGTCGGGTGCGCCAGGAAGGAGACCTTTTTATCCTGACTCAATAGCCGTCCATAGCTGATGATAAGGGGGAGAGCAGACTTAACCATAGGTGAAGCGGTGCAGACAATTAGATATTCCGGTGCAAGGGTGGCGCGTTCCCGCAAACATTCCCTTCACCCGTTCCACCTTCCCCTGTTCCCCACTTGCGCTCAAATTTCCTTGACACACAATTACCTTCCCAGTATATTCTCACTAAAAAAAGGGAGTTCCAATCACACGCAGGAGACCCGAAACAAACTATCAAGACCAATGCCAAAAAGATGAGTAGACCAGCAAAAACATATTCCAAGGGTCTCGCGGAGAACGGTTACGAGTCCGGGAAGCGCATGGAAAGAGCTCATCGGTTCAACAATCGTCGGCTGATTGGCCGGGCGAGCGACCGCCGCAGTAAGATGATTGCTTTCGGCTATTATGGCGGGAAATTTTCCCACCTGGATTTCATTCTACCGCTACTGCCAACCACTTTCACTCATTTCTGTGAGCCTTTCGGCGGCTCCGCGGCTATCCTAATCAACCGGCCGCCCGCGCCTGCCGAGACGTACAACGATTTAGATTCTGAGGTGGTAAACTTCTTTCGCTGTTTGCGAGATCACGGCGACGAGCTTATCCGATTGATCAGTTTGACGCCCTTCTCGCGCGAGGAATTGGTGAAAGCCTGCCGTCCCGAGCACGATCTTTCGCCGATTGAGCGCGCCCGTCGCTTTTTCGTTCGCGCGCGCCAGACCCGAACTGGGTTGGCGCAGACAAGCTCCGAGGGCCGATGGGCTCATTGTGTTTTGACGTCGCGCGCCGGTATGGCCGGAGCTGTGTCGCGTTGGTTAGGCAGTGTGGAAGGTCTGCCTCAGATAGTGCAGCGACTACAGCGCGTTCAGATAGAGAACGCCCCCGCGAACGAAATAATTCGCCGCTACGATTCGCCAGGAACGCTTTTCTATTGCGACCCGCCTTATCCTCACGAAGCCCGCGGCGACAGCAAGGCATACGGGTACGAAATGACTGACCCCGAACATGAGGAGCTTGCAAAACTCCTTCACTCCGTGCAAGGCGCTGTAGCGATATCAGGTTATCGTTGCCCCCTGATGGATCGGCTCTATCGTGACTGGATCAGGGTTGATGCCAATACGCGCCTCTGCAATTCGTCGAAAGGCGAACGCACAGAATCGGTCTGGGTGAATTACGATCCGGAATCTCATTCGCAAGTCTACAATTATGCTTTGACCGATAAAAACCTTTTTCTTTTTGAGCGACCACCTCATTATAAGATGCGACAACATGGTAAGAAAAAAAGATGATACTGAAACCCTTGATCTAAAGAAGGCTGCGAAGTTGCTTGAGGCGCACTGGCAAGCCGTTGTCGAGGGAGCAAGCGCAAAGCCTGATATCAAATACGTTTCTGATATCACCTTATGCCAGGCAATTCAGGCCTCAGTCAACCACAAACAAGTGGCCTATCGTTTTTGCCTGCCAATCCAGCTTCTGGGAAAGATAACTAACCCAATGCTTGACTGCCTGCGCCTCCAAAAGAGGAAAGGGGATCCAAGCGATGTCACCGGATGGGACGCGCGGAGCTTGGGGAGTAAAGTGGTCGCGCCTTTCAATCAACGCCAGGAAAATATCCTCGGCACTTCCGCCGACCCTTACGTCGGCAATCCCATGCGCATTCCTCGTATGGCGCGTAATGACCAAAGTAAGAAGGACATGACTAGATGGAACACCCTTGTGGACATCTTGGAACAAGTAGAGTCCGGGGGTGATGCCGATTTCATTGAAGCGGTGTTTCGGCAAGTCTTGCTGGAAATGTTTCGTCGGCAGAAATCCCTTCGCTTTGCTTATCCTTTGCCGCCGCGCATTAGCCTGGAAGGCGCCCTTTCGCTCGCTCAAAGCTTTTTGCAAGAGAAATCTGGAGGCGATCGAAGTCTGGCCCTTTGCGGCGCAATCTTTGACGCCATAGGAATTCACTTTGGCCTTTATGCGAAGGTTGACCGGGCTCGAATAAACGCTAGCGATGAAGCTACTGGTCAGGCTGCCGATTTGGAATGCGTTGATGCCCAAGGTAAAGTCGTTCTGGTTGTTGAGGTAAAAGATCGCACATTGACGTTAACCGATGTTGAGGGAACGCTGCAAAAATGCCGGCAACGCCAGATCAAGGATATCTTTTTTACAACTCCCGGAGTTAAAGGCGGTGAACAGCCTGCCCTCAATGGGCGTATTGCGCGTGCCTTTGCGAGTGGCCAGAACCTTTATGTTTTCGAGTTTTCCGAGTTTGCCCGAAGTGTTCTGGCGCTTGGGGGAGAGACCATTCGCATCACATTTCTTCAAAAAGTAGGCGAGCATCTTGATAGTTGGAACACTCAACCGTCCCACCGCCAAGCTTGGAAGAAACTGTTGGAAAGCATCTAAGGACAAAACCAAGAAGAAGATATTCTATATCCCCCCTGCCGTGAGAAAAAAATCAAGGGATATTTGCGGGTAGAGTAGAGAGCTGGCGAAGTGGCGACGTCCTTCTATCTCCGGCTCTCCCTCATCAGTAGGGTCGAGGACTGGGGGTGTTATTTCTCAGATTATTAACAACTTTTTTCAAAATGAATATTGTCCATATTGCTATTGATGTAATGGATTGCTCCAGTTTGCTGAAGCCGGACCCGGGTCCGCCCTTACTGCCCGCGGATAATCCTGAAACATGAAATGGTGAAGGGCGCGGCAATCTATGGCCTTCCAATACCTGACCATTCCACATTTTTGACCTGTAAAGCAGCCGTGGCACACATTTGCCTGCAAATAAAAGCAATCCGGGCAAGGTCTAACCAGGATTTGGGCATCCAGGAGGGCCAGGCATTGCTCGGCCGAAAAAATGGCCATCGACCCCATGCCCCGGGGAGCCTCGCAACAAAAGGAAAAAATTCCAGAAGGATCAAAAGAAATAACCCCCCGCCTTGCTGCCCCGCAGCCCCGGAGGGGTTCGGTTTGCTGGAGAACAAGGTTACGGAAACTTAGGCTTTTCAGGTTCTGGAAGAGTTTTCTCATTTCCGCTGGGGCCGGGAGAAGTCCCCGGGTTGGATAATATCGCAGGCCCAGTCTCGGCAACCCTCCCCCTTCTTGAGTTAGGGTTTCGGGGGCAATGATCGTGTCAAAGCTGATTCCAACCTTTTGGCCGTAGGGCTCAAGCATTACATCAAGCCCGGTTAGCCAGCTCTCGAAGATGAAAATATTATGTTGAGAAATGACTGAGCGCAGGCGCATCTGGCCCCCGCGTTCGAGCCCGGCTTGCAGAAAGTTTAAAGCTCTCTCCCAGCTTCCATCCCGCAAAAAGTCCTGAACTTCCCGCGGCCCATCCAGGCTCAATTCTAAAGAGACCCGGGGATGTTGGATAAGGTCATGGGGAAGAGTCTGGAATGGAATAACGCCGCTGGTGACGATCTTCACGGATTGGGCACAATCCAGGGCGGCAGCAAGGATCATTGGCAGATCCTGGCGCAAGAATGGTTCCCCGCCTTCCAGACTGACGAGTTCTATCTGGCGAAGACGAGCGAATGAGGCCACAATTCTTGCCCATTCACGGGCGCTAAGCTCCCGAATGGGGGTTTTTTCTACACTGCAGTACCGGCAACGAAGCGGACATCGGGAGGTCAGGGCGATATCCAGCGATAAATTTTTATTCTTTAAAACAGTCATTTACCAGATCCAAGCCACAAAAATGTTTAGGATCTAAAAAGCCCTAAGCCTCCGCAGCCAGCTTCTTGCCCAGTTCTAAGGCCGCTGCCATCAACTCCTTGTTTCGCCGGATCTCCCCGGCCTTCCAGGCGCTTCCATAGACCATTCCCACAATTTTCGCTCCGATGAAATTGAGGGCGTCCTGAAAAGTGCGCAGGGCGTTAACCGCGCCCGAGATAAAAGGGTCGGCATCCGCGTAGGTCAGGACAATGCCGAATTTTTTCCCCGCTAATTCATAACCCTCATCGCTCCCCAGGGCATACCAGCGGTCCATGAATAATTTCGTTTGGGCCGAGACCGTAAACCAGTAGATGGGGCTGGCGACAACGATAGCATCGGCGCTTCTTAGCTTTGGATACAACTTCTGCATATCGTCATCCAGAACGCAGTCGATCTTTGTTTTCTTCCGGCAGGCATCGCAGGCGGTACAGGGTCTGATATTCATATCGTGCAGGTAAAAGGTCTCGACCAAGGCTCCGCCTGCTTTGGCCCCCGCAGCCACTTGCTTTGCCAGAATAGAGCTGTTCCCTTTTTTCCGGGGGCTTCCCAGCACAATCATGACTTTCTTTTTTTCCATCTTCTTTCCTCCTGTTTTTAGAATGAACTAATAATAATGATGGATTCGTAAAAAGCCTTTTTATCTAATTTTCGTCATTCCCGCGAAAGCGGGAATCCAGGGATTCCTGTGAAAACAGGAATCCAGTTTCATTTTGTATATAGTTCCCTGCTTCCGCAGGGATGGCATCTGGACTCCTGCTTTCGCAGGAGTGACGGCTTTTCCGACTTTTTACGAGATCATCAATAATATTTCTTGCGATTAAATCCATCTTTTAAGATGGGTAAAGGCAAAGGAAAAAGCTTTAACTGCCTGCCCTGCAGCTTGCCTCAAGGGCTGATAAGAGGAATGCCAGGATATATTAACCGGCTAAGAATACGGAAGTATTCCTTGCCTGCCGGCATTTAAGGGTATATCCCCCTCAACCGCGTCGCCTCAGCCACTCTTCCAATGCCCAGCATCAAAGCAGCCGTGCGCATATCCACTCTTTCCCTCTGGGAGATATGCAGAACTTCGGCATAACTCTTTTTGAGAATGCGGATTAACCGTTCAGAGATCTCCTCTTCGCTCCAGAGCAATTCCTGGAGGTTCTGCACCCATTCAAAGTAGGAGACGGTGACGCCCCCGGCATTGGCCAGAATGTCCGGGACGATTAAAATCCCCCGGTCTCTTAGTATCTCATCTGCTTCCGGGGTGGTAGGACCATTGGCTCCCTCGACAATCATTCTGGCCTGAATCTTCGGCGCGTTTTTATGGGTAATCTGATTTTCTATGGCCGCAGGGATGAGGATGTCGCATTTCAGTTCTAAAAGCTCGGCATTGGTAATCGCCTCCCATCCGGTAGATTCTCTGGTGATGAAGCAGGAGTACTGATTCCGGCAACTCAAAGCTTCGGCAACATTCAATCCCTTCTCGTTATAGATTCCCCCCTGATAGTCGCTGATGGCCACCACCTTCGCCCCAGCCCGGTCGAAAAACTGGGCAGCAGTGCCCCCCACGTTTCCGCAACCCTGGATGACCACCCGCGCTCCTTCGATCGGGAAATTATGGATATGGGCTGCTTCCTGAGCAATAATAAAGGCTCCTTTTCCCGTTGCTTCCATCCTTCCCAGAGAGCCGCCCAGTTCCAGCGGTTTGCCGGTCACCACTCCAAAAACAGAGTAACCTTTCAGAATGCTGTAGGTATCCATGATCCAGGCCATCACCTGGGGATTGGTATGAACATCCGGCGCCGGAATATCCCGGTCAGGACCGATCATCATGGCGATTTCCCACACATACCGGCGGGTCATGTTCTCCAATTCCTGTATGGACATGCTTTTAGGATCACACTGGACTCCTCCCTTAGCTCCCCCAAAAGGGATATTGACCACGGCGCATTTCCAGGTCATCCACATGGCCAGAGCTTTCATTTCGTCCAGGTCAACATCCGGATGATAACGGATTCCTCCTTTGGCCGGCCCCCGGGTCACGTCGTGCTGAATCCGATATCCGGTGAAAATTTTAAGGCTACCGTCATTCATTTTGACGGGAAAGTGTACGGTGAGCTCCCGCTTGGTTTCCTTAAGCTTCTCGCGGATGCCGGGATCTAATTTTAGATGCTCCGCGGCAATGTCCACCTGTCTCCGAGCTACGTCGAGCGAGTTGATTTTTTCCTCTGTTTCCATGAACAAGATTACCTCCTTAAAAATATTTATCATGGAGTTACCAGGATCTTGATGTCTTCCTGGTTTTTTCCGGTCAGAACTTCGAACCCTTCCGTGGATATCTGTTCGAGGGGAATGATCCTGGTAATTATCGACTCAGGTTTGATCCCCCTGGATTCGATCCATTCCATAGCCAGAGGAGGATTAGCGGAGTTCATCCCCATCATCGTAGTCTCCCGGGTTACGAATCCGAGCATGTGAATGGGAACGCGGTCGGTAAAAATTCCTTGAACAATGACTTTTCCCCGGTGGCGTACGGAAGTCAAACAGTCCTTCAAAGTTGCCTCGATCCCTACCGCCTCGATGGCCGCATCTACTCCCCGACCAGAGGTAAGCTCTTTGATCTTAGCCGGTGTTTTGTTTTCCAGAGGGTTGAACGCCAAAGTGGCGCCCAGCTCTTCGGCTTTTTTCCTTCTGTTTTTTAGGAGGTCTGTCATATAGACAGTTTTTACGCCAATCGCTTTCAGGCCAAGCAAGAGCATAAGCCCCACTGGACCGGCGCCGGCAATAAGGACTGTATCGCCTGGTTGAATGGCGCCATGTTCGATGGCATAGGCAGCCCCGGCGAGCGGCTCCACTACCGCTGCTCTTTCCCAGCTCATGTTGGGAGGAATCTTCAGAATTCTTTCTTCCGGGCAGACCAAATATTCAGCATAAGCCCCGTTGGCAAAAGCGATGACCGGATTTCCAACTTGATAACCTTTAACCTCGGGCCCGACTTCCACGATTTCCCCGCAAGCTTCATGCCCGAATGGGCTCTGGGGAAAAAGGCCGTGTAAGTATTCGTGCAGATCAGAGCCGCAAATGCCGCAATATTTAACCCTGATTTTTACTTCTTTAGGCCCGGGTTTCGGCTCTTCAACCTCTTCCACCCGGACATGCCGGATGCCGTAGTACACAGCCTTTTTCATGGCGGCGCCCTCTCTTCTATCCTTTTTGCAATCGAGCTTAACAAATATAGACAAGAAGTGTCAATGTGTTCCGCATTCCCAAAATTAGATCTTTGCGCCCACTAACCTTGCCTTTTTCACTTTTGCATAAATTGATGAATTCACAGTGATAGACGAAGCCCGGACGGGAGGGGGATGAAAGAGGGAGTGAAAGGAGTGCTGCCTTGTGCTCCCGAGAGATTCCCCCTCCCGTCCGGGCCGGGTCCTGACTATCATTCTGAAATCATAAACGATAATCAAAAGTGAAGGGGGCAGGGTCCAATAATTTCTTGACATTTTTCTGCGGATCATCTAAGTTTCCTGCCATGTTGAACCAATTTCAGGAGATTATCCAAAATATTATTTCCCTCAAGCCTACCGAAGGCCAGAGCAAAGTCATGCCCTTAAAGCTGGCTTTGCAGAGGTATGTTCAACCCGGCATGGCCCTCCATCTGGGGACAGCCTCAACTCCCCCTATTGTTAGCATTTACGAATTGACCCGCCTCTTTCGGGGCGCGGATCCAAAATTCACCCTCGTTACCCTGGGTTTAACTACCATCCATTCCCTGCTGGTGCATGGGGGGTTGTTGCGCAAGGCCATCACTACCTACTTAGGAGATTCTTATCCTTCCCCCGCGCCTAACCCTATCTTGCAAAAGGCTTTTCGCGCCGGAAAGATGGAGGTAGAACATTGGTCTTTATTCTCGCTCGTCCAGCGCTTAAAGGCTGGAGCTCTTGGCCTGGGATTCCTCCCCACTCGTTCCATCCTGGGGAGCAACATGGAGAAGGACAACCGGGAGAATTTTCTGGCGCAGGAAGACCCCTTCGGAGAAAGCGGGCGCGTTGGCCTTCTGCGCAGTCTTATGCCGGACATCTCCTTTTACCACGGCTTGGCTGCTGATCCTCAGGGCAATACTCTTTTTGCCCCACCCTACGCTGAAAATCTTTATGGAGCCCTGGCCAGCAAACAAGGCGTGATCGTTACCGCGGAAAAAATTGTCTCCACGGATTTTCTGCGCCAGCATGCCGGTTTTGTCCGTTTACCGGGATACCGGGTATTGAGCGTTTCCGAAGTTCCCTTCGGAGGACATCCCAGCGGCTGTAATGTCCATGGAGTGGAAGGTATTGAAGGGTACGCTGTGGACAACCCCTTTGTCCTTGAGCTAAGACAGGCCTGCCGGAAAAAAGAAACATTGGATTCCTGGATGGAGGAGTGGGTGTTTAAATGTCCGGACCGGGCGGATTACTTGAAAAAACTGAGCCAGGCTCGTTTGGCCACCCTCAAAGAAAAATCTCATCCGCATGCCTGGCTCCATGATTTGGAATCTGTCCGCCCCCAGATCCAGACCGGGGAAACAGCCAATGCCCTGGAGCGTATGGTTGTCGCTGCGGCCCAGGAAATCATCTCCCGGGTAAGGCAAAAAAATTACCGCACCCTTCTGGCAGGAATTGGAGCTTCGAATTTGTCGGCCTGGCTGGCCATGTATCTCTTACGGCAAGAAGGGTGCGAGGTTGATGTGATGGCCGAGATCGGTTTTTTCGGGTATCTTCCCCGTCCGCCCGATCCCTTCATCTTCAACCTTTCCAATATTCCTACCTGCAAGATGCTGACCGACATTTCCGAAGTCCTGGGTCTGCTCATGGGCGGAAGGAATCAGCGTTGTCTGGGAGCTTTGAGCGCCGCGCAAGTGGACCGTTTCGGCAATCTGAATTCCACGATCGTGCCCCCCAATCTTTTGATCACCGGATCAGGGGGAGCCAATGACGTTGCTTGCGGCGCCTCCGAGGTTTTGGTGGTCATACCTCACTCGGTTTTCCGCTTCATTCCCCAGGTTCCTTACATCACCGCCCCGGGGGATCGCGTGCGAACGCTGGTTTCTACCCTCGGTCTCTTTGAAAAGATTGACGGCCAGAAGGAATTTACTCTGACGGGAATCATTCAGGATGGCAATTCATCGCCGGAAGAAATCGTTCGTTCCATAAAATCCCAATGCGGTTGGGACCTGAAGATTGCCTCCAGCTTAAAGACCATTGACCTGCCGACTTCTGAAGAGCTGGCCCTTCTCCGTCTTTTCGACCCGCAAAGGTTTTTCCTTACGGAATAAAATAAAAGGCGCAAGGCTTAAATTAGCCACAGAGGGCACAGAGATCACAGAGATATAAAGAAATATTTTAAAAAAGAAAAAAATTTAGGACACAGATAACCACTGATGAACACAGATATAATTAAAATATGCTTAACATAATTTTCAAGTTTTGAACGTTAGAGGTTAAGCCTAATTTGCCCAAGGTGATGATCTCGTAAAAAGTCTGAAAATCAGTTCTCTGGACTCCGGTTTTCACCCCCGGATTACGACATTCCGGGGCAGGCTTAGTGACGACTTTTTACGAAGCCATCAAAGGTGCATCATTCTCTTATCCGCTTGAGCTCAAGCTTTACCGCATTCGATTTGTCCAGGCATTCGAGCTCGACAACCTCCGGGCCGCCCCACTCAGCCGGAAATCCTCCTCCAAACTGGAGCATAATAACGTAAGGGAAAATATCATGGTAGAAAAAACCGCACATTCCCCCGGTATTATGCCCGCTGAGTTCAATCTGCTCGCCTACCTTATGGCCGGCATGGCAGTGCCCCTTCACGCTCTTAATCGTGCCCACTACCCTATACCCGACTCTTTTTTCTTCGGCCATTTTCTTACACCTCCCTTAGGCTTTTGATTCATTTCAAGGCCAAAATAGGGAAAGAGAACATTCACAAGTTAAGTGAACTAAAGTGCCTAAAGTTAAAAAAGGAAATTCCTATACAATAAAGCTAAAATCTAACGAAACAAAATGGCCAGAGCGCCATGAATGGTCGCAGCGATGAACAGGGTGATCCCGGTTTTTCTATGAACCGCAGAGGGCGTTTTTATCCATCGTAAGCCAGTGCTGAGTTGAAAAAGCAATAAAAGAAAATTGACCATTCCCAGAATAGGAATAATGTCTCCAATCTTCATAAGACAAGACCTCCGTTAATCGGGGCAATTTATAGGCGGCCAGCTTCTCCTGGTAATACTGGATAATTGAAAAAATGCTCTGTGTCAAGGATATTTTAATTCCACAAACCAGGAGAAACGAGGAAGCAAACTCAACGCATTCTATGCATTGGCCAGCGCAAAAGCTAAAGGGGATTAAAACAAATTTTGCTCTGCGTTTATGGGCATGCTATTATTGACACGCTTCATATCACTCAAGGCACCTTACCTGATTCGGAGGTTAACGAATGGCCAAAGTAGAATTCACCATGGAGGAAAAAGTGGCCGTGGTCAGTTTGAATGACGGAGAGAACCGCTTCAACCCTGAATTTTTAGAGGCCTTTCTCCGGATTTTGGATACCATCGAGCAGGAGACAGAGGCCCGTACGCTTGTGGTTCGATCGACGGATGAAAAAATATTTTGCAACGGAATAGACTTGAACTGGATGGCTCCCCTTATAAAAGCCGGAGAGAGGGAACCCATCAAAGCTTTTTTGTACCAATTGAATGATCTTTTCAAACGGATTCTTCTTTATCCCATGCCCACAATTGCCGCCATTACCGGGCATATTTTCGCCGGCGGGGCGATTATGGCCTGCGTCTTTGACTTCCGGTTCATGCGCACCGATCGAGGGTTTTTCTGCCTTCCGGAAGTGGATCTCCATATTCCCTTCCTACCGGGGATGTTAGCTATCCTGAAAAAAGCCATTCCTTTATACAAACTCGAAGAAATGCAATATTCCGGGAAGCGGTATACGGCCCAGGAATGTGAGGCCCACCATATTGTGATGAAAGCCTGCCATATCAACGACCTCATGAATGAGGCGATCGCTTTCGCCAAGACCTTTGATAAGGAGAGAGAGACCATCCGGGAGATGAAGAAACGATTGTATAAAGACATCATCCGGACTATTGATGAAGAAGATCCTTTCTCACTACTGTCCAAATAAAAATTTTAACATAACATAAAACGCTATGACTTCATTGGATAATTGCAATATTTTGTACGGGAACGATTTGAATTTTGAAAAAGGCTATACTCCCCTAAAAAAGGAGGTGGCCAATGAATCGAGGTCGTACAATCTTCGCACAAGCCATGC
>Ga0194126_10001120_pt1 | contig 45239 bp, 35 predicted proteins | sample TA2KigC150mmetaG_FD_148641 | JGI IMG/M metagenome (GOLD analysis project Ga0194126, IMG submission 148641) | Freshwater microbial communities from Lake Tanganyika, Tanzania - TA2015035 Kigoma Deep Cast 150m | ecosystem: Environmental > Aquatic > Freshwater > Lake | place: Tanzania: Lake... | reverse complement strand
AGCGTTGCTGACCTTCTTCCAACAACTGGTACAAGCTGTCGCTCTGATGGGCCAGCGGGATAAGTGTCGCTCGCCAGCTTAAGTTTACGGAAATGGTGTAGACATAATCGGTGTCGTATAAGATTTCGTTGGTGGTCAGGTCTCGAACGGTCGCTTTGAAGAACGGCTTATCATACTCTTCGTGGGAAGGCGGATCGTTGGCTACTACGGCATAGCTGAACTGTATCACGACCTTGCTCTGGCCCCGAGCAAGGGAAGGCACTACGGCCTCTTGGGAGATTGAGCTTGACTGGGGTCCACGCTGAGCCCAGGGGATCTCATCTCCGATCTTGGCTGAGAATCTACCTTGCGCCACGGTGTGCATCGCCTTCACGGTATACGGATCCAGAGTATCCTGAACCAGAACGACATCGCCATTGGCGACCCAGCCATCGAGGCTGCATAGCTCGAAGTCGCCGTTGAACAGGATGTTATCGTCAGCAATCACTTTCAGTACTCCGATGCTCGAAGAACCAAACATGAGAACTAGTAGCAACTCCATTGCGAATAATTTTCGCATACATGTGTCGCCCCTTCCTCACGGTGGTTATTCAGCCTGGGCAACCTTCTCGCCTGAATTCACTCGGCTTGGTTGCTCGGCCAGCAGCTTCTCCACTGCATCCCGCTTGAACCGCCAACTCCGGCCAATCCGCGAAGCAGGGAGTTTTCCCTCTCTAGCCAACCTGTAGACGGTCATCAGGTTCAGCTTCAGGTATTCGGCTACTTGCTTGGTGGTCATGATCTCGTCTGTCATCGTTTTACCCAGCTAGGAGTATTGAAGTTCGCTCATGGGGAGAAAAAGGTAACCCAGCAAAGTATATTTTGCGTGCCACTACATGTAGTGGTATTTCGCTACGATATCCACAAGATGTAGTGGTTGGAAGCGATATACTTGTCGACTTACCTCTTTCTACCCAAGAGCGCTAAAGTTTAGAATGCGATGCAAGAACCAACGACTTGGCGACCAGGGGTGTGGAATCAGAACCAGGGCAACAGGTGAAGTACCGCTTACCTATAGACGATCAGCGGATGAGGGATTGACGTCTATGAGACGAAGTTGAGGCAGCACATACACGGCAACACTTCCCAAGCATGTCAGCACAAGGTAAGGTGGCAAATTCTCCGTGTGCGTGAATTGAGCCAACACCCATAAGTAGTATACAGCATTTATTGCTATTTGTCAATAGTTTTTTGTACTATTTTTGGCCCTGTCAAAGTCGCGGTTTATCGGGTATAATTCCTCTCAGCGACAAAGAGAGGAGAGTACCCATTGACCAGCACAAGTACGCTTACAACCAGCAGCTAGCTGCGCAGGCCCCAGCAGACACGATCACTACCACCAAAGACGAAGTGCTGCGAGGCCAGGCCATCGATGGCAAGAACCTGCGAGGCGTACGGGCTCACGGTCAGCCTCTTGCCTTGGTGCATCTGGTGCAGCATGGCAGTGGCACCGTCCTGGAGCAAACCGATGTGGCGGAGAAGAGCAATGAAATCACCGCTGTGCCAGCGCTGCTGGCGGGACGAGACCTCTCAAACACCTTGCTCACCATGGATGCCCTACTCACGCAGCGCGAACGGAGTCAGCACATCCTGGAGCAGCGGGGGCACTACCTGATGGTGGTCAAGGAGAACCAGCCCACCCTCTATCAAGCGATTGCTCTGCTCTTTGACCAACCGCCCTGGCTGCCGAGCGAGAGAGCCGCAGAGTATCAGGTGCATCGGACTATTGAGGTGGCAGCGCCCATACGAGCACCATCCATTCCTATAACCCCCGTTTCTGCGAATGACTTTGTTTGCCACGCACGGGTTTTCATTCCCGATAACGGAAATCCCCCCGGTTATCGGCATGAAAACAGGGGCACGCCAGCCCGATTGACAGGGCTGCGGCTGGCTGCTAAACTGGAGCCAGACACACCCCTGCCCATGACCAACGCTGCACCATCAAGTCACCTCTCCTTTACCGACGCCCAGGAGGTGTTCCGGCAGTCTCTCCAGGCCCGCAACGCGGCCGCGCGGACCATCCAGGCCTATCGGCAAGACGTGCGGCAGTTCAGGACCTGGTTACACCGCCAGATTGCTCTGGGTAGTGTCCACCAGGTGCAGAGAGAAGACATCGAGGCCTTTCTCGCCTACCTGGGGCAACAGGGGACGACCGGCACGAGCAGGCGGCGCAAGCTCTGCGCCCTGCGCCAGTTCTTCGCCTGTCTTGAGGATCACGGCTACCTCACCACTGCGCCTACGGAGGGAGTGGCCCGCCCCAAGGCGGAAGAGCGCACCCCGCAGATCCTGTACAGCCACGAATACAAAGCCCTGCTCTATGAGGCCCGGGCCAAGCCACGGGATCAGGCCATCCTCCAGGTCTTCTTGCAGGCCGGCTTGCGCGTGGGTGAACTGTGTGCCCTGACCGGCGATAATCTGGACCTGCGAGCCAGGGAACTCCTGGTGCGCCAGAGTAAAGGACGGCAGGATCGCGTCATCCCTCTGAGCGAAGAGGTCTGCCAGGCCGTACAGGCATATCTGGCCGTGCGCCCACCGGCCGACACGCCGCACCTGTTCCTGACCAAGTACGGGACTTCTCTGGAACCGCGGGCCGTCAACTACATGCTGCAGAAGTATGTCCACCGGGCTGGCATCCACAAGCAGATCAGCGTCCATACCTTGCGTCACACCTGCGCCACGCATCGGGCAGACAAAGGCATGCCCCTGCGCTCCCTGCAAGCCATGCTCGGCCACCGCAGTCTGGAAACCACTTACCGCTATTTGCATCTGGCGCGCTCCAGCCTGCGGCAGGAGGTCGAGGCGACGGCACTATGAGAGCTTGCCGTAGGCGAGCTGGCGGCACCGCGGACCTCGCGCCGGGCACGCTTCTGTATCATGGGGCAGCCTGGACGGCGCTGCGCCGACGGGTGCCCGGTGGAACGTACGTGGTAGCCTTGCCAGAGAAGAACAGTCCTCTGCGGTCCTCCCTGCAGGTCATCGCCGCGGGTCTGCGGGCCAAAGGCAAACGTGTGGCCGTTGTGGAGATAGGAGACCTGCCCATGCCTCCAGATGGTCCTCTATGACGTCCCTTCTCCTCCTTGACAGCGGCTCAGCGATTATCTATCATCGATAAGGGCCGGTTCCCCCATATAGGGGAACCTGGCGCCGTGCTGCCCATGAATCCTGCCCGGGGGTAATTCCCCATGGGGCAGGATTCGTTTTTTTATGCGGGACAGAAACAGGCCGAAGAGAATCGCACAAAGTAGAGCAGGTGTACGCCCCCGGCAGCCGGTGGAATCTTTAGAGCGGCAGGTGGCCCGGCTATTCCGCCGCCTGGGCTACCAGGTGCAGCGCCGGCCAGCCACCCATGATCTGGGCGTCGATCTGGTCATCGTCCGCCCGAAGCTGCGGGCCATTGTGCAGTGCAAGAACTGGCGGCGGCCGGTTGGGCCGGCCGCCATCCGTGACCTGTACGGCACACTCCTGCACACCGGCGCCGACCTGGGCATCCTGGCCACGACCAGCACCATCAGCCGTTCCGCCCAGCGGTTCGCCGAGGGCAAGCCGCTACTCCTTATCGACGGTCCCCTGCTGCAGGTGTTCCTCCGGTGCTTGTAGGAGGGGCCATTCTGCATCTTGCAATGTCTGCGCACACAGGTATACTGCATACGGAAGCCGGTCGTAGGGACGGCGGCACCGTCCGCTGTTTCGGATGAGGTGCCAACCCAGGCCTTTGCCGGCCGAGGGCTGGCAGGCCATGGCCCGGCAGAGGGCCAGGCGGCCTGCTCGTCTCGCTATGGACCGGCTTCAGCAGACATGATACCCCAAGACGACAAGTTAGCTCTGCGCCTGGCCCTGCTCCTGGCTGACTGGCGCTTCCTGCGCCGGGAGCAGATCGCCTGGTTGTTGCCCGTTGACGGCGCACCACTGGACGGCCTGCTCGCTGCCCTGGCCGAGGGCGAGATCATCCAGGCGGTAGCGCCTGCCTACCACAGGCCCGAGCAGACCGTCTACGCCCTGGGCCGGGGCGGCGCCGCCCTGGTGGCCGCGCAGTTGGGCAGCGACCGGGCGGGACTGGTACGCCGGCCGCGCCGCAGCGGCGTGGGGCCGCTCTTCCTGGAACACCTGCTGGCCATCAACGACATCCGGCTGGCTTTTCAGCGGGCCGCCGAGTGCCACCAGGGACATAGGCTGCTGACATGGCGGCGGGGGGGCGACATCGCCGACCGGGTCCCCTCTCCTGGCCGGCCGGGGGTCTGGCTGCCCGTCCGCCCGGACGGCTACCTGGCTTACCAGGCGGCCGCCCGCCGCGTCGACGCCTTCGTGGAGGCCGACCTGGGCACCGTGACCAACAAGCGCTGGGCCAGCCGCATCCAGGCTTACGTGGCCTACCGGCTGAGCGGCCGGTTCCCCGCCCGCTATGGGGTCCCGTCATTCCGTGTGCTGACCGTGACCACCACGGAGCGCCGCCTGGCCAACCTGTGGCACACGACCCAGAAGGCGGGTGGACGTGGCCTTTTCTGGTTCACCACCTTCGCTGAGCTGGGCCGTCACTCGCCGCTGGCCCCCATCTGGTCGGTGGCCGGGGCGGGCACGGCGTCCTCACTTTCAGTGGCCTCGCCCTCGTCGAGCAAGGCCAGGCGAGCCGGTGCCTCCGCGGCTGAACGCTGCGCCTGCCGCGCCGGCCAGCGGGGAGGGCGGTAGACCCGCTCGCTCCAGGTGCGGATCCTCTGGTCGACCACCGCTGCCTGGCGGGCATACCTGGCCCGGGAGGCCGCGATGGCCCGCTCCCGCGAGCCCGTCCTCTCTTCCACCGGAGGCAGGCCTACGGCCGTGAAACCGGGCGTGGCCGTGCCGTCGACCAGCAGTCGCACGGCCAGGTGGTAGCGATCCAGGTTCAGCAGATCCTCGGCGGAAAGGGCCGGGGCGAACTGGCTGGCCAGGAAGCGGGCATCATCCGGTCCCACGGCAAAGGAGAGCAGCGTCCCCACATTGCCAAAGATGGCATCCCTGATCCCCTCCGGCAACTGACTGGTGTACTGATGGGCCAGAACCAGGCCCAGGCGATACTTGCGCGCCTCCGACAGGATGCTGGCGAAGGTCGAGGTGGCGAAGCTCTGGAACTCGTCGGCGTAGAGGAAGAAGGGCCGGCGCTCCCCCTGCGGCTGGCTGACCCGGCGCATGGTGGCGAAGTGCAGGTTGGCGACGATCATGGCGCCCAGGAGGGACGAGCTGTCCTCGCCGATCCGGCCCTTGGACAGGTTGACCAGGAGGATCTGGGAGCCCTCCAGGATATCCTGGCCGCGGATTGTGCTGCGCGGCTGAGCCAGGATGCGGCGCAGCAGTGGCGAGGACAGGAACTGGCCGACCTTGTTCTGCACCGGGGAGATGGCCTCGGTGACCAGCCGCGGGTTGGTCAGCATGGCGGCGAACTCGCGTTCCCAGAAGAAGCGCAGGACGGGGTCCTGAATCTGGGCCACCGTCCAGGCCCGGTAGCCCTCGTCGGCCAGCAGGCGGGGAATGCCCATGATGGTGGCATGGGGGACCTCCAGGAGGGTCAGGATGCAGTTGCGCAGGATGTACTCCAGGCGCGGCCCCCAGCTGTGCTCGAAGGAGCGCTTCAGGATGTCCACCAGGGCCGAGGCCACCTGTGATCGTTGGGAGGGGTCCGGCAGCTCCAGGACGTTGAGGCTGACCGGGTAGTCCTGATCCCCAGGGTCCAGGAGCACCACGTCTTTGATGCGCTCCAGTGGGATGAGGTCCAGGAGCTCCTCGTACAGGTCGCCGTGGGGATCGAGCACGGCCAGGCCATGGCCCTGCCGCATGTCCTGCACGATCAACGTTTTGAGCAGGGTGGACTTGCCGGTGCCGGCCTTGCCGACCACATAGAGGTGGCGGAAGCGATCATCGGGGCGGAGGCCGAAGATGCGCTCATCGCCGCGAAAGTCGCTGCGCGCCAGAAGCGTGCAGTCGTCCGTCGGCAGGGCCAACGGCGGCTCCGCCCGCCTGGCCGGGGCCCAGGTGATGCCGGGCACGTGGGTGTCGCGGCCCGGCAGATGCCAGAGTCCCGCCAGTTCTGGTACGGCCAGGACGAAGCCGGCGTCCTTCTTTCGGCCGGCGACCAGCCGGTTCAGATGCGGTGGCGAGGCGGCCTCCAGCAGTCTGGCCAGGGTGAGAACGGCTTCCCGGGCGGCCGGCCAGCCCGCCGCCCGGACCGCCAGTTGGATGGCCGTCCGGAAGCCCGGCCCCCCGGCCTTCTCCTCGATGGCCTGGACCAGCTCCTGCTGGGCCGTGCTGAGCTGAACCCGTTTCTCAGAATCTAGCGGCGCGGGCTGAGCGCGGCCCAGGGCGGCGGGGACGAGGCCGCTGGCCAGCCCCCACAGCCCCTGCAGGGTGTCGCTAAACAGCCACTGCCAGCCAGGGCGTGGCGCCACGCCGTGGCGCAGGGCCGCGGCGTAGTCCATAGCCGCTTCCTGCCAGACGTTAGGCTCGCTCTCGATCTGGATCACCAGGCGCACGGCCTGGTCGGGCGGCAGGGCGGAGAGCGCCGGGAGCAGCGCGGCCAGGGCGTCGGCAGCGGGCTGAGCGAAGGTCTGTATGGGTATGATAGAAGGGAGAGCAAGCCTGAGGGGGATGGACTGGTAACCCGAGAGGTCAGGACGGTCAGCGTCCTGCTGGAAGACGACGCCGGGATAGCCAGCGGCAAGCTGCGCCTCGACGCAGGGCAGCGCCGACTGCCGGCAGGTCAGGCCGAACCCAATCTGACCGCCCTCAGCCGTGATCTCCAGGGAAAGGGGGCCCAGATCGGCCCCGTGCAGGGCGGCGAAGAAGAGCTGGTCCGCCTCCGGGGAGGCCTCATCGCCGCGGTGGGGGAGGATGCGCACATGGAGCGGGGGATCGCTGACGGTGGCCGCAGGTGAGACACGCCAGGCCAGAACCCTGCCCAGGGCTGTTTGCTTTAGCCTTGCTGTGATGTGTCCTACCGCGCCGTCAACGATCATCTCGGGTGGGCAGGCGCACAGAGGCTGGTAGCAGGGCTGGCTCTCTGTGGTAAGCGATAGTATACCACAGTTGTCAAGTAATTGCCGCTTGACAGCGGGCTCTCCCTGGTCTATCCTGGAGCTGCTCTTTGACACAATGAGACACGTACTCTCCCACGACCGGCGGAGACCTCCGCCGGCCTTCCCATTCCCGGTCCGGGATGGCGGTGGACAGCGAGGCTTCGGCGGGCTATCTGGCGCGCCGCAGCCTTCCTGCCCATCGCCCCTGGGGTGGGCCGTGCTGGAAAGGGGAGAAAGGAGGGTCGGCTATTGTACAGTCCCAAGGTGCCGGAGGAGTTCGTCCCCCGGCTGTGGCGTCTGGCCCGGGAGCGTGGTATCCCCATGACTCACCTGGTGCGCGACGCCGTGTCCCAGTATCTCGCCACTCAAGAAGGAGGGAAGAACCATGGTCAAGAACAAGGAGACCGCGGACGAGGAGAAGACGTCCACCCAGACGGCTGAGGCACCCGTCTACCCCGCCAGTTGGGACGTCTTCTACCAGGATGCCCAGGGCCTGGAGTGCCACCTGCAGCTCAAGGGCACCACCCTGGATGACGTGCTCAAGCTGGCTAACGAGGCCTCCACGGCCATCGTCGAGGCGGGCGGGAAGCCGTCCAGGCGGATGGCTGGCCGCACGCCCACGGCCGACAGCAGCAACGAGGGCAAGGGTGACGGCGGGGCCAATAGCGGCAACGGCAACGGCGGCGCCGGCGCAACCCGGGAGCCCACCTACGTGGACGAGCGGGGAGTGCGCCGCTGCAACCGCAAGCTGACGGACGGCACGGTCTGTGGGCGCCCCGTGACCGAGAAGGAGGGTCGCTACGGCACTTTCTGGTCCTGCCCCAACTACAAGGCCCACGCCCGCAATGCCGCTCGCTAGGCCTCGGGCCTGAGGTAGCGGCCCACAATCTGAGCATCCGGACCTCTCCCCTGGTGTCAAGACGACACGGGCGGTTGGCCTTTGAAGCTGACCTGGAGGTTCGGATGCTCTTTCTTTTGGCCACACAAGGAGGACAGAACCATGATCAAGGGTTTCCGTTGCTGCTGCGGGGACAGCGTGCCCTTCAGCGCCTGCCTGGAGCGGGCGCGCAGCCATCCCGACGATTGCCCCTTTGTCTATCCCATCCTGCAAGGAATGGTGAACGGCATTCGAGGCGAGGTGGAGGGTATCTCGGTGACCAGCCTGTTGACCTGCCTGCGCAAAGTGGTGCTGGAGAAGCGGCACGACGTGTACGTCGACCCGAAGCAGCTCTTCTATGCCTTTCGCGGCCAGATGTTCCACGCGATTGCCGCGCTGGCCCAGCCTGATGGCTGCGTCGTGGAGCAGCGCTTCAGCCGGCCGATCGCCGGCCTGACCATCTCCGGACAGCCCGACCTGATCTGGCCGCAACACCGGCTGTTGATCGACTTCAAGACGACACGCCGGGTGCCCCAGAAGGACGCCTATCCGCATCACGCCCTGCAGGTAAACATCTACCGCTGGCTGGTGGAGCCGCTCTATCCCGTAGATCGGCTGGAGATTGTCTACATGGACATGGACGGGGCCAAACGGCTACCGGTGCCGGTCCTGGAGCGGCGCAAGGTCACGGCCGTCCTGGTGGCCAGGGCTCGCGTCCTGGCCGCAGCCCTGAATGGCGGCTCTTTGCCGCCACGCGTGGGCCCGGATGGCCTCTGGCAATGCCCGTGGTGCTCCTTCCAGGACCGCTGCTGGCCCCGCGGCATCCCGACCCCTGAAGACCTGCGGAAGCAGACAGAAGCCAAAGTGCGGGCCATCAAACGGGCCCGTACACTGGCGCAGGAGGGGGCATGAATGGGCGACGAACGGACGATTGTACAAAAGCTCTTCTCCCGCCGGCGCGAGGTGGACGGCTTTCCCTACCTGCACGGCAATCAGGAACTGGAGTATCCGGCGCGCCGCAATAGCGGGAAGGCCTATCTCTCGGCCATCCTCTGCAAGGCCTGCTGGGTGGCCCTGAAAGGCGACGTGCTAGGGATCATCGTCGCCAAGCCGCCTGGCCGTGTTCAGGTGCGCTCCCGGTCGCAGACCGGCCATCTGGTCCATCAGACGGAACTGCTGGACGACTGTGCCTATCTGCCCCGCGGCGAGGTCACCTATCACCTGGGCCTGCTGGCCCTGGCGGAGGCTTTGGCCCATCCGCTGCAGTACAGCGATCTTCTGGATGCCCTGGACGAGACTTTGGTGTACCGGCAGGCGAGAGGCGCCGGCTTTGTGCCTGAGGACGCCGGTTTCTTGCGTCTGCTGGGGCATCTGAGCGACGAGCTATACTTTGCCCTCCGCTATGGGCCGCACCCGCCAGAAGAGGAGTTCGACCGGCTGGCTGCTCTGCGCATTCTGGAGATCGTAGCACCGCATGTGGCCAGCCCGGACAGGGAGATCGATCCACGCGCCCTGATCGACTCCGGCGTGCTACGTGTGGTGCGTGGCCTGGTACCACCTGTTACCGCGGTAGAACCTCCGGAGAGTGCTGAACCAGGCACGGTTTTCCGCGGCTGGCAGCTCAAGGAACTGGTGGAGACCCTGAACCTGGGCATGAACGCCATGCTGATCGGCCCCACGGCCACCGGTAAGTCTCTGGCCGTGGGCGAGGCCAAGGAGCGGCTCAAAGAGAAGAAGCCCTTTTTCGTCATTGAAGGCCACGAGTCGCTCAAGGAGTTCGACCTGCTTGGTGGCTACGTGCCGGTCGGTCCCCAGACCTACGAGTGGCGCGACGGCGTCGTTGTCCAGGCCATGAAGGCCGGAGGGCTGCTGTTCTGCGACGAGGCCAACCGCATGCCCACGCGGACGCTTAACGTCCTGCTGGGCATCCTGTCTCGCCGCTCCGTGGTTCTAACCGAACACGGCAGTGAAGAGGTGCCGGCGGCAGAAGGCTTCCAGGTCGTCCTGGCCATGAACCTGGGCCGCGGCTATGCTGTCAATACCCTGGATGCCGCCCTGGTCAACCGCTTCGATGTGACGCTGGAGTTCCGTTACCTGCCACCAGACCAGGAGACCGAGCTGCTGGTGGATCTGACCGGTCTGGAGCGGGACATCGCCCGCATCATGGTCAAGGTGGCCAACGAGACCCGGCAGAAGCGACGCAACAAGGAACTGGCAGCAGAGCTGACCCCACGTGGGCTGATCGCCTGGGCCCGCAAGTACCAGGAGAAAGCCGCCCATAACGGGCAAGACCTGAAGAGCACGCTCAAAACCGCGGCCAAAGTGACCTGGATCCCCTCGGTCGCTGGCACTGATGCCGACGGTTACGTGCGCGACGATGTGGTGGCTGAGCTGCTGGTCCTCATCGAGTCACACATACCGCGGAGGTGAGCCATGGAGTGGTACCACTGGCGCAACGTCTGTGCGACGCTGGTCACCTTTGGCCGGGCTATCCAGGGGGTGTCTCCCTACACGGTAGCCATCGAGCCAGATGCGGCCAGTTGCCCAACCGGCTATTGCGACTACGCCCGGCGACGCATCGCCGTAAACCCGACGTTGTTCCCTGGCCGTCCGCCGAAGGAGCAGTATGCCCTGACCAGGGGGCTGCTGGTGCATGAAGCCGGTCACCGCCGCTTCACCAGCCCTGGCGACAGGTCGGGTATCGTCGGCCTGGTGACCAACTGCCTGGAGGACCAAAGAGTCGAGCGACTGATGAGCGATAGCTTTGCCGGGTTGCGGCCCCTGGTGACGTTCCTGTCCCAGGTCATGTACGCTGCCGCTCAGCCGCTCGACCCGGCGTCGGACTCGCCAGGTCAAGTGCTGGGTGCCATCCTCCAGGCCCGCTGGGCAGAGAGTTTAGGGGAGCCCCTGAAGGGAGAGCTATCGCCCCGCAACCAGGGCCCTTGGCAAGAGGTCTTACCCCTGGCCAGGGAGGCCTGGTCGGCGCCGGATACGGCCACCGTGGAGGACCTCGCCCGACGAATCGTGGAGATCCTGGGGCTGTCCGAGGAGGCCGTCCCAGACTGGGTTCGGGACCTGCAGGATCGCCTGGGAGGGCTGAGAGGACAACGCGACGACGATGATCCGGCCGAGAGGCCGTCGCCCGTCACGGAGGCGGCCACAGGCCCCCAGACAGAGCCCCTGGACCAGGGCCTGGACGCCCTGCCCAGCGGTGAGCCGGCCGGCGCCGGCAGGTTCGCCATCGAGCCGCAACCGTATATGGCCCTGGCCGAGACGGTGCGACCGCAGGTGCAAGAGCTGCTCGAGGAGTTGTCTCTGGCCCAGGCGCCGACGCAGCCTGAACTCTATAGCCGCGGCAGCCGCCTGTCCATCAGGCAGGTGCTGCGCCACCCCGACGAGCCCTTCCTGGTGGAGAGCGACCACCGAAGGAGACCTCTGACCATGACCTTCCGGGTCGTGGTCGACCATTCCACCTCCATGAACCTGCCGGAGGGGCGGCGGGAGAGCCGCATGGAGGGCGTGGCGGCAGGAGCGATGATGCTCCACCTCTTCGCCCTGGAGGCCGGTATCGAGCACCAGATCGCCGTGACGCCGCAAGGCTTATGCCTCGCCGACCTGGCCTCGGGTGAACGCGGCCTGGCCTTGATCGCCGGATTAGTCCCTGGCCTGACTTGGTGGGAGGATATGGGCAAGGCGATAGAGACTCATGCCGCAGAACTCGTAGAGAGACCAGAGGACGTTAAGCTCCTCATCTGTGCCCATGACGGGTATCCCAACGATGCGGCGGTGGCCCGGGAGGCGTGCAGGAAGTACCGGGGGAAGGTAGAAGTAGTCGGCGTCGGCATGGACCTGGATGCAGATTGCATTGCCGAAATGCAGGGCATCTTTGGCCAGAGCCACCTGATCCTCTGCCGGCAGCCGGAAGAACTGCCCAGGAAGCTGGGCATGGTCGTGCGAGCCATCTATGGCTTGTAGGACAGAAGGGCCGCGTTGGATGAACGACGGGGCCGATATGTATGAAGGCCAACCTTGCTATCACGATGATGTGATGGACCGAACAAGGTTGGCCTTTTCTCGTGGCGGACGGGTGGGGACTGGGCTTCAGAACTGGAGACCTGCTCCACACCGAGCACAACGCCTGGGGCTGGTTTGCCGCCAGCGGGCGGGACAATGGGCGCGCCAGATGAGTTGTCTTCGCCTACTCGTCGGCTAACCATATGGGCCTAGCACCATCCTGGTTTCTTTATGTTACGGATTGTTCGGCGGCCTGTATCACCTGCTGCCAGGCTGCCGAGAGCTCATCCGGCTCGAATTCGCGGATAGTAGCGCCAGCCCCCAGGAAGCAGAGTAGCGACCGCGGCACAACACCCAGCCTTTGCTGTGCAGCCAAAGCATAAATGGCCATCTGCAGGCGATAATGTTCGATTTGTTCCCCAATACGTCCTGCCTGTACTGACTCAGTCTTCCAGTCCACTAATCGCCATAGCCCTTGCCGATCTTGGTATAGCAGGTCAATCACTCCGTGCAGTGTGCCCATAGGTGTCCTCATCGTGAAGGGTACCTCCCTGTAGCGCTGTAAGGATTGACCGATCTCCTGGAAGAGAGGCGAACGACGCAGGTTTTCAAGCATGTGGCCTGCCTGCGTGATAGCGTGGCGTAGGGAAGCGGCGGAGACGACCCCCTCCCGTTGGGCATAGGCCGCCAGTCGCTGGTTCAGTTCGTCGGGAGGCAGGGCCAGGCAGTCCCAATCGGCCAGAGCGCGGTGTACTATGTTGCCTATAACGAACCGTGGCACCGTGTAGGCAAGACGCTTGCCATCCTGGATGACGGCGGGATGTACCCGGGGCAGTTCGCCTTCCTCCTCGGCCAGCCGCTGCTCCAAGTCGGTGACGGCGATGGGACGCGAGCGCTGCATCTGGGGCAAAGGCATAGCCAGGGCTGGCATGTGAGAAAGGCCCGCGCTGGCCGATGGGCGCACCGCTCCGGCGTGGACCTCTTCGAGCGGCCGCGCAGGACGACATACCATCAGAGAGCAGCCCTGGCGCGGCACAAGCTCCTCTTCTGAGCCCTGTACCTCGATCTGCCAGGCCTCCAGTAGGGCTCTGAGCCAGCATTCTTTTCCGCCCAGTCTGCCAGACAGGACCAACAGGTCGGCGGCACGGCTGCAGGCCACATAGAGCAGCCGCTTGCTCTCCGCGTCCTCCATGAGCGTATCCAGCCACTTCCCCCAAAGGTAGCTGGCCGGCTCTTGCCAGTCGCCGTTGGCGTCCCGCTGTTTGCAGACGATGCCAAATGCCGGATCATGCAGCACTCGGGGCGCTTCCCTGTTACCACGGGGAGCGCGGCCCAGGTCGGCCACAACCACCACGGGGAATTCCAGCCCCTTGGCAGCATGGATCGACATCAGTTGCACGGCGCCGCTCTCTGGATCAGCGGCCAGGGCCTCACCCTCCCGGGCCTCTCGATCCCGCAGGTCCTGCACCCGCACCAGGAAATCGGAGAGGCTCACCCCACCCCGCTCCCGCGACAGGGCCAGGAACTTCTGCACGTTACTGCGCTGCCGGCCACCCCCTTCCGCAGCGGCGTCACTCAGGGCCATGACGGCCTCGTAACCGGTGCGATCCATCGCCTCGCGTAAGAGCTGCCACACTTCCACTCGTCCCACCATAGCCCAAAGATCCCGCAACACGCCAGCAGCGAAGTTCACCCGATCTGCCTGGTCCATGGGTGGAGGGGCCGCCAAAGCCCGGGCGTAGGGGATAGCCTCTGGGGAAGTCTGGTTGTCTGGCGTGCGCCAGCGCAGGCGGTAGATGGTCTCGTCGCTGAGGCCAAACAGCGGAGAGCGCAGCACCGTGACCAGGCTCAGGTCGTCGCCGGGGGCGCGCAGGCAGGCCAGGAGGGCGATGAGGTCACGCACCTCAGGCCGGTCGTAGTACCCGCGTCCGCTGACGGTGAGGTAGGGCAGACCCTCCGCCTTGAACTGCTCCTCGTAGAGGGGCAAGCTGGTCGTAGCCCTGAAGAGGATAGCGGCGTCGGAGTAGCGGAAGGGGCGATACTCATCTCGGTCCCTATCCCAGACCGGGAACTCCGCCTCCCGTAGGGCTATCAGCCGCCGCGCCAGGAGTCTGGCCTCCCAGATGCGCGCCTCCTCCATGTCGATGTCGTGGCCTTGTCCATCCTTCGCTGGCAAAAGCCAAAGCTCTACCGCTGCTGGGGCGACGGCCGGCGCGGCCGGGGTGGCACGCTGGGCGGTCAGGAGGCCCGGATAAGCCTCATAGTCCGCGTACGTGTCGCCCAGGGGCCGTAGGATGTGGTCGAAGGCGCAGTTGAGGGCAGCCACCAGAACCTCATGGGCGCGGAAGGAGCAGGATAAAGACACGGGCTCTCGGCCGGTGGCGGCCTGGATGTCCCGGCTGGTGCGGCTAAACACTGCCACTTGGGCCTGGCGGAAGCGGTAGATGCTCTGTTTGGCATCGCCCACCACAAAAAGCCGGCCGTCGTCACGGGGATGGGCCAGGGCATAGATGATGCGCTGCTGGATTTCGTTGGTATCCTGAAACTCGTCCACCATGAGGTGGTGGATGCCGGATAGGAAGGCCGCCAGCCGTGGATCCCGATTCTTCTGGTAAAGCAGGCGCTCGGCCAGGATCTCCAGGTCATCGAAGTCCAGGGACTGCTGCTCCGCTTTCAAGCGGTCGTAGGTGGCATTGACCCTATCCCAGAGAGCGTGCCATTGCTGCAATGCCTGGGCCGCCTGCTCGTCCTCTGCACCAACGGGCTTGGTGTAGCCGGCCTGCTGCATCTGCTTGCCAACGGCCTGCACGGCGGCCAGCATCTCTTTCAGTTCGTACAGAGTCCCCCTGTCGCCCCAGTTCTCTGCCCTACCTCCGGTGCGCCTGATCTGCGCCCAGAGGTCCCAGGCAGCGGACAGATCGCCTGCCTGCACGCGTTGGCATCCCTCCTGGGCCAGGCGCACGGCACCCGCCAGCAGGTCCCCAGAATCTCGGATGGGCACAGCGGGCAGGGAGTCCAGGGCCTTGGCCAAGTTAGGAACCTGACGCGGCGCTTCCTGCCACAAGGTCTGCCGCATCTTGTTCACCCCATCCCGCCAGCAGGCGAGAAGGGCCTGCGGAGCGGCCAACTGCTCAAAGAGGCGGCTCACGGTGCCACGCTTTGCCAGCAAGGCCACCATCTCCGCCTCCAGGTCGCGCACGCGCAGGCTGGAAAGCAGGTCCAGGGTGGTATCGTCGCTAGTAGCTACGGCCAACTCAGCGAAGGTCTGGCGCAGGGCCTCCTCCTTGAGCAAGTCGGCCTCCGTCTCTTCCAGAACCTGGAAGCGCGGATCCACTTGGGCGGCGATAGCATTCTCCCGCAGAATACGGGCGCAAAGGCCGTGGATGGTGTCCACCATGAGGCGGTCCAGGTTGCGCCGGCGCTCCTGCCAACGGGGATCGGCGGGGGACTGGCGGGCCCTTTCCTCCACCTGTTTGCGGATGCGGGTGCGCATCTCGCGGGCGGCCTTCTCCGTGAAGGTGATCGCCACGATGCTCTCCAGAGGCCAATCCGGGTGCCGCTCCAGCAGGTAGAGGAAGCGGTACACCAGGACGGCGGTCTTGCCGGTGCCGGCGCCGGCCTCCACGAGCAGTGCCTGACCTTGGGTTTCTATGGCCAGTCCCTGTTCTTCTGTCAGTCTCATGGCACACCTGCCATCCTGGCCTTGTTGATGCTCTGGCGGGTGGAGCGGCAGAGACCGGAGATCTGGCAAGAAAGGGGACACGACCGGTCGCCGGGGGCGGCAGGAAAGCGACCGGCCCGGACCTGCCGGACGAATTGGGCCGCCCGCTCCACGGCGGCCTGCAGTATGGCATCGTCGTCAGGGAAGCGGAGTTGCCCGCTGCGCTCCCGCAGGGGGATGTGCAGGTAGTAACTCTCCATCACAGTCCGCCCACCTTCCACCTGCCCGGCGGCCAGGATATAGAGGGCCGTCTGCAAGGCCAAACCCGCCGCGATGTCGCTGGCAGAGTACCTGGTGCTGCCGCTCTTGTAGTCGATGACGCGCAGGTCGCCAACAGCATCCCGATCCAGGCGGTCCACCACGCCATGAAGGTAAAAGGTGTCGGCCACCCACAGGCGCGCTAGTTCGTCACCGGCCAGGCCGAAGCGCAGTTCTTGCCGGAATGGTCGGAAACCAGGGGCAACGCCGTTCTCTTGGCCTTCCCAGACCACCAGCGAGCGCAGCAGGCGGCGAATCTCCTTTTGTTCGTACTCCCAGAGTTCACCGGGGCGGAAGCCATAGCGCTGAGGTGCCGTAGGGAAGATATCCTGGCAGACAGCCGCCAGGTGCTCTAGCACGGCCTCCTGGCTGGTTGGGGTGGGGACCAGGCCCTCATTGGTCAACCGGCGATAGAGCCTCTCCAGGATAGTGTGCAGCAGGCTGCCCCACTGCCGGGGATCCAGGCCGGCTGTTGGGTCAGGCAGAGGCTCCAGTTCCAACACAGCTTCGGCGAAGAAGAGGTACGGGCAAGTACCGTAGCGGTTCAGCCGGGAGGCGCTCCACACATGATCCGGGCCGTAGCGCCGGTTCAGGTCGGCTAACAGGTCTGGGGAGACGAGGATGCCCTCGTAGTAACCCAGCGGGTACTGGCTCTGGCGCTGCTCCATCATGCCGTAGGCGTCCTGAGCGTTCTGCCACGCCGGACGCAAGGGCGATGGCACTTCCGCAGCCTGGTTCATAGCCAGGGCCACCAGCAACTCGTTCGGGCTGGCCGATTGCTCCGGCGCAGGAGCCTGAGCGATGGGCGGCTGGATCACCCGCTGAGCCAGGCCTTCCACCCGCACCAGGACGTCCTCCCAGTAGGGAGACGGCAGCCAGGGCACGCCGTTCTCGTCCAGGCGCGGGCGCAGCAGGGTAAGGCTGCGGCGACAACTGCCCACCACCTGCCACCAGAGAGAGGCATCGTCGGCGGGGTTGAGGCGCACCAGGGGCAAAGGATGGCTCTCCCTCTCGCCCGGGGAGTAGAAGACATCCGGCTGGGGCGGGCGCGGGAACTCGCCTTCACTGAGGCCGAGGACGAAGAGATGATCCACTGCCCAGTTGCGGCCTGCCTCCAGTGGCCCAAAGCGCACTGCCAGCTCGGCCGAATCGGGCGGTATGGTGACTGCCTGCAGCGCGTTCACCACGTCGGTGCGGTAGGTCTCCCAAGGTACGTTGCCGTTATCGCCCGCTGCCCTCAGGCTGACGGCCCCCAGCAGGTCGCGCAGCGCCCGGGTGACCAGGGCCAGCGCCCGCAGATCGCGAGCGGCGTAGGCGCTGGTCTGGCAACAGGCCATTAGGTTCAGACTAGTACGTTGGGGGACGGGGCTTCCAGGTCCCTCTCCTTCATCGCGAAAGAGCCCCAGGATGGTCTCCTGCAACCACAGGGTATATTCCTCATAACTGGCGGACTCCGGCGGCGTCAAGGCCTCGAAGAATGCCAGGAGGCCTGTCTCTATCTTGGCCAACTCTTCCGGTGCAAGGCTAGCCACCAGAGGTGGCGGCCCCAGGTCATCATCGGTCTGGCTTGCCGCGTCCAACTGCCGGGGCTGCAAGGCATACTGCCACTGCTCGCGGCCGGCCACTACGGGGCGCTCCCGGCTCAGGCGATCCAATTGCTCTATCTGCTGGCCAGAGAGCCAGGTTTGCTGGATGTAGGGAGAGCGCAGGGCGTCAAAGATGCGCTGCCAGGAGAAGTCCGGGTGGAGTTGCCACAAGTTCAGGAGAGCTTCCAACGCGGGGTTCTGAACCAGCGGCTGGTCTAGGCGCACGGGCACGCTGTACTCTTGGGCCACGGCGCGGGCTATCTGCTGGTAAGTCCCCGTCTGAGGAGCTAGCAGGGCGATCTTCTCTGTGGAGACGCCGACCAAAAGCAGTTGCTTGATGGCCTGCAAGGCCCAGCGCACCTCGGCCTCTCGAGAGGGGGCGGCCACGGCTTGAACAGCCGGGGGGTCGGCATCGGCTACAGGGTCGGCCTCCGGCTCAAAGACGGTGTGACGCAGGTCGGACAGGACGGGATGGCCAGAATTGCCCTCGGGGAGAACACGTATTTGCGGTGCCAGGGCAGCTATAAGATCGTCTTTGGTTCGACGCAGGCGAGTTAGGGCCAGGCTGTCGGCGGGCCTGGCCTCATCCCAGGGGAGGTACACTGCTAGCCAGGGCAGGCGGTCAGTCAACTGGCGCAGGAGGCGCAACTGGATGGGACTGAATTGATCAAAGCCTAGGACCAAGAAGGGGCCGGCAGCGCGGAAGAGGCCGGAATCCTGCTCCAGGGCCTCGGCGGCCAGCCAGAGGAGGCCATCGGCATCGGAGCGCTGGTCCTGCTGCAGGAAGGCCTGGTAGCGGGTGTAGAGGATGGCCAACTGCCGGTCCCGTTCCTGGCCGCTGGCGGCGGCGTGATCCTGCACGTCCTCCGGCGGGATACCCTGAGTCTTCATCTCCCGCAGCCACTCCAGGACGGCCTGGATGAAGCCTGGCTTGTCAGAAACACCAGCAAAGGTGGTAAGTTCACCCTGGGCGCGCATCGTGTCTAGCAAATCGGCCACTAGGTGGCGGATAGCGGTATCGCTGATCTCGTGATTGGGCCACTTGGCCTGCCTCAGGATGGCGTGTCCCAAGCGGTAGAACTGGTAGAGGCGCACGCCCATGCTATCGCCAAGCCGGTCGCGCACCAGGCGGATGTATTCAGCCGTCGGGAGCAGGAAATGTACCGGTGCCAGGGGGTTCGCAGCCTGAGCGACCCCGACTTGCGCCATAGCATGGTCAAGGGCCGCGTCTATGGTGGGAGATAGGTAGAGGGAATGTGGCATTGGCTTCCTTCGGATCAAGGTATTCATGTTGGGTATTCGTTGCCATACCTAGCCGTTCGCCTAATTCCTCGTGCTCTCTAGTTTGACACCTAACAGATCTGCGTCGATCATTCTCTCCACTTTCCGATTCGTCGTTTCCACGCATATCTCTAGGGTTCCATTTGCCGTTTCTGCAAACGCTCAACCAGCCATTCGTCAGCATATTATTCCTGGAGCTTAAGAAGTGGCGACAACTTGCTCTCAAGTTCTTGGGGGCCTACCAAATCCTGTGGGTATATGGCAATAAGGGTAATCCCGTGTTTTTGGCAGATTTGAGCTTTTTCTTTGGCCTTGGCCTCATATTCAAGATCCCCAGTTAGACCAAAATATTCTATGAATCTGCTACTGACTCTGAAGTCACATTTGTAATTCCCTTCGGGATAGCGAAATTCCTTGTCGTGAGGAATGCCATTGCGGAAAAGAAAATCATCGATTGTCTTCTCACCGAGCGATAAGCATACATGACCATCTTTGGCGATACTATGAACACCGCGACTGGTTGGCCTTGTTCCGCTCTCAAGAACACCTGCTTCTATCAAGGCATTCAGCCAAGATCTGAAGACAGCCTTTACTCGTCTTATGGTAGGTTTACTACTGTTCAGTTTCAGAACCGCCACTCGTTCCTCAGTGGTCAGGTTGGTAAGGCTGGATAGAGATTCGCCAAAGTTCTGCGGTGGTATAGACTGAAGTGCATTCGTTAGGTCTTGTAGGTACTTGATAATGCCGTCTCTTGAAACAGTGTCGCTCCCGGAATTTTGTCCGATACCATTGATGCACTCTAAGCAAACGTCTATTCTATCTATCCCCAAATGTTTTATAACCGAGGCGGGAAGTGAACCTTCTGAGAATTCTCTGTTACACACTCCACAGGTCTTGCGACAAGGGCGCCTGATTTTGTCAGTGTAATGAAGTTGCTCAGCCCGAGCGGCAGCAAAGTACATCAATACATTGTACCATGCATACTTTGAGCATAAAGGGTCTTTCTTTCTCCAAGACTCAATGGTTTCCTTTGGAGTAATTTCCAGTATTCTGTCTGTTATTCCCAAATACCATATCCACTGGTCCTTTGCTATTTGGTCGACCAGTAACTTGTCATGTTGAGGCGTCCACCATTGGAGAATTCGTTGATTTTCAGCGTAACTTGGCTCAGTTGGGAGCCTGTTGTAATAAGACATAGTTCAACCATAAACGTATTGTTGAGTCACCAGCTTTGCAGCGAAGATAGAAGGGCCACCTGGTCATAGCTGTATGCATGTGCTTTCTCGCGCCGTAGCGTGCAGCCACTCTCTGCCTTCAGGACCCGGGCAGTAGACTCAGCTGGTGTAGTGCTTGTGCCCGCGCACGAAGATCCTCGACTTGCCCTCTGTGTTTTCCAAGATCTGCGCGATCCCACGGAGCTGTAAATACAGCTTTGTAGAGTTCTGGCTCATTCACGCCGGACTGGTTCAACTTGTCACCAATGTCTAGGAGCATCTCACCCATGATTATCCAATCATCTATGTCAATATCTTCATCAAGCCGAACCGTCTCGTAGAACGCCCAAGCCAAATTCTGTGCGGCTGTTCTTACAGCATTTACTTTGCTTGATTTGGATGCTATGGCTATCCCAAGGGTCAAAAGTGACCAAAGTGCACCTTCTCCGCTACGAAAGTCAGATGTGATATACCAAGGGTTGTGACCAACAAGCGCGATCATTGCCAGGGTTAGCTTCGTCAACCACCCGAATACATTATGCTTTTGCTGTCCAAGTGCGATGTTGCTGAAGTATTCGGCTTTTTTTGTTTCGCTAAGAAACACCATCACCAGACTCATTCTTCCATACGTGTCAGGAATAGGATACTTTGCGTTCTGTATTGCGAGCTGGAGATAGGATGCTATCTTCAGTAGCCTTTCTCGATCTCTTTCGAGGTCAATCTTTTCGATGAGCTTCCATTCATCCCGTGCTTTTTGCAAGTACTTTTCGCAGAGGTCTGGCTCCGAAGTCGAACTTGGTATCTCACGGGGCACGGCTTTTCCTGTAGTTTCTGAAGGTCTGGTGGCTTGGGCAGTGGATGCAGGGTGAGGCAGCGAAGAAGAGAGTGCTTGCTTGGCTGGTAAGGATGGCTTTGATGTTACGGGCGTCTGGCTAGCCGCTGGACTAGCGGCCTTGCTCTTCCGCCTCAGCCAGCTTACAAGTACAAGGATTGCTCCTAAGCAGAGCATTCCCATAAACACGAGGCAAAACACTGCTGCAATTAGCATGATTGCTGAATTGTCGTTCATATCCGTCCTCCCCGGATGTTACTAAGGGGTATCACCTTAGTAAGATAACCGCGAACTTGCCGCCGCGTCGCGGTTAAGGAAACGTTGGCCAACTAACCGTACCTAGTATACGGAATCCTTCAGCGCAGAAAGGAGTTTTGTAGTCGAGCGGCCAGTAAGTCCTGGCGTGGCCACAGCCACCGACAGCTCCAGTGTCGCCAGGAGCACCAGGGCGTAGGGCGTGCAGCCTGCCAATGGCCCACCGAGTGCGCCCGTAACCGGCGGCCACTCCGCCACACCGCTACCGGCCACGACGACGGGATGGCCGCCCGCAACCGAGACCTGAACTCTTGCCTACTCCAACGCCATTGCTCGTATCGCTGCATTCATCGGGTCGGTGTAGAAGGATGGCCTGAATATTGTATCGACAGCAGAAGCGAGATTGCGTGTCTTGATGATGCTCCTCAATCTTTGTGTGATCTGCAGACTGATCAGTACAACTCACCTTTGAAATAGCCTTCACAGACCACCGAATAGGCTATGAAACTATCGCAACTGGTCATGAAACCCTCGATATAGTACTTTCTTTTGCCTCCCGCCGTATGCTCTCTTTTCAGCTCATCGTCCGCGATGAGTGTTATGCACTTTCGCCCGGTGATATCTTCTTCGATGAGTGAAGCTGCCCAGTGGATGTTCCGCTGGATAAACTCGTCGCTGAAGAGTGGATTCTGCCTCGTCAGCTCTGCGGCCGCGGCAGCTCCGTGTGCAACCTCCACGAAGGCCAGTTGAAGAAGAGCTAACGGCCTGGTATACCCTTGCTGAAACTCAAGGGCGTCGTCGCGATACAGTTTGCCCTTGTAGCGTTCCAGAAGCAGCTTGACGAACTCGGGTGGAGCGATTCCACTTCCCGCAGCGAGATGCTTTGCTATCGCTTCCGCTGATGTATAGTGCTCCTCCATAATATCTGACCAGATAGCCTGGAAGCGCTCACGGCTAAATGGGAACGCAGATGTCCACCACGTCTGCTGTTGCTCTATCCAAAAGCCTTCGATCTGTCTAGGCATTTTTCAACCTTTCTACCGCTCTGCCTCCTCCACACCTCATTGCCAACTACTACGTCGTCGGCTCGGTGTAGGGCAGCACTGTGTCTAGAGAGGCGCGGCCCAGGATGGATGGTAGGTTGCGTAGGTCGCCGGTGCATAGAAATGGCGGGTGACGCAGTCAGCGGCACCTCCTGGTGCACGCTGCCATAGCCGTGCCGCACAACCAAAGAGCCAGGACCGCCTGTTGAGACGAACGCCCACTCGCCACAGGTTGACGCCCACCGCTAGCCTGCAGCCCGGTACCCGCCAGGGACAAAACCCTGGGGTCGGCGATCTAGCAGCCGGTGTTAGCGTGTCTTTGGACATGTCCGGCATTAGACAGCAGAGGAAACGGAGAAGGGAGCTGCAGTGCTGCACCCTGAGGGCTCAGCCCCCGTGGTTTTCTGGTATAGGATCAGGCAGTGAACCCTGCACTGCCCGCTACCCAATACTCGCTCAAAACCTCACCAGAGCCGCGTCTCTCACCCAACCTCTATAGACACCTTCGCATATTCTGGATCCAGCCTATATAACTCATCACGTATGCGCTGGCGGAGCTCTACGGCTGGCTTGACACAGAATTCCTTGAACTGGTCTGATGTTGGTTTCATGTCTGGGAAGAGTAACTTGAGAAAGCCGGTGGCCAGACGGGTGATGGCTTTGCGATCCCGTAGGTCGTCACAGTTGACCAAGCGCATCTCCTGGGAGACATACTCGGCGTAATGAGCATCACTACGCAAGGCATGCAGGATCTCGGAGAAGAAATCCCCCTTGAAACCCATAGAAGAGGATGGGCTATCCTTGGTGACTCGGCCCATCTCCCATCCAGCGAGCAGCCCGTGGATGCGGTCTATGAAGGCGGTCTCCTGCAGGAAGTTGGGAATCTCCCGGAACAGCCCGTCCTCCTCATGCACAGGGCGATGTTGTTCGTCCAGGGTGATGTTTCCCAGCATGACGAACCCCGCTTCCGAGGTGCCCATGGTGTTGCCACGACTGAAACGGCCAGATTCTAGGTAGACTTTCAGACCAGCTATCAACTCGCCAGTGCTGTCCCCCTGGATGCTCTGCGCTTCGTCCAGCACGATGGCGTCGTATCGGGTGATGAGGCCGGGCGTGTGCGTAGACAGGTTGTGGAACAAGACGGGAGGAGTCACTTTGCCGCCGGCCACCACCCGGGCGTAGCGGGACAGATTATCATACACGAAGGACTTGCCCGTGCCTTTAGGGGACAGTTCAACAATGTTGACCCGTGGCTCGGCCAGAGGGATGATGCGGGTGATCAGGATCATCTTTTGGCCCTGAGTTTGGGAGCGTGGATTGAAGCCGATACTGGAGACCATCAAGTCCATCCACTCGTCAAGGGTGAAGTGCTGGCGGCACTCCTGAAAGTAGTCCACGTCTACCTTGCTGATCTGGAAGGGCTTGAACTCGCGCATCCAGACCTGGCCCTTGTCTCCAGGGCCATCTGGAGGTACATAGAAGAGGGAGCCGATACCCCACACACCGCTGGTTACCAGCAATTCATTCTGATCCACGATCTGCTCGCTTACGAAGGCATCGTTGATGTCCAACAAGGGGATGCGTAGGTGGCGCTGGCCAGTATTCAGATTCACCGTGACACTGAAATCGTCCAGCAATTGCACGGTCTCCATCTTGAGCAACCGGTTCTTGATCTCGTCTTTCTGGCCTTTCTGCGGAAGATACCGACCAAGGAAATTGGCAATCTTGCCCCGATTCTCCTCGGTGAGTTCACCGCCTTCAATGAAACGCGATAGAATCCACTCCCCAACATAGGTGGGAATGGCCCGGGCACCGAAACCGGCCTTATGGATCAGGCGTTTGTTGATGATGACTTCACCGTAGTAGTCCAGGGCTTTCTGTTCAAAAGACTCAAGCATGGGGAACTCCTCATAATTCAAAGTCAAATCCGGTCTTACTCTCCGTCAACGAGCGGACTTCTACTGGGACGGTTACCGGCTGGATGTCAAAGCGCAGGCCCTGAAGCCGGAAACTCCCCTTGACCGTGATATTCTCCAGGGCCACCACCCCAGGTCGTCGCTTGATACGCACCGGCGCAGTTACTTCGGAAGCCGTGCCGGCCGGGATGACTTCTACAGTTACACCCGGTAAATCTGACTCCACCACGTTCAATTCCACATCCGTGATCTCGTAGTCATTGGGGTTTCCGACGACGAAGACCAGGCTAGCCTTGACGGAATAACGTACCACATTCTCCGGCAATCGGATGGTGGGTTGCCGCGCCTCTATCTCGGTCCTGGCCAGGCGACAGAAGGGGATAATGGTCTCTTCCGGCGTCAGCCCGCCGTGGACGTAGAGGCTTTCCGTTGTCTTAATGAAACGGCCATAGCCATGGGGTATGAAGTAGTGCGCTTGAGTGCCGAATCTGTCGGAGTGGACAATATAGCAGTGCTGCTTATCGTAATCGCTGGGATTAGTAGCGCGCACTGGGGGAACAGTGATATAGCGATGGTGCCGGTCTTGGGCCTGCTCCTGGTAGAACTTGTCGTCCAGCAGGTCTTCCAATGTCGGAGGGATCTTTGTGGAACCGTGGTCAGAGGCGATGTAGATCACGAGCTCTCTTTCTACCCTGGCCCGGCTGGCGAACCGGCACACCGACTCCACCAAGGCCCTAATATGGCCCTCGATTGTGGCTGTGTGAGTGGTGCCGATCTGCTGCTCATCCTTGTGCAGCGCATCATCAATCGGCAGGTAGTTGAGCAGGATCAGGTCTGCGTCAAACCTGGAGCGATTGTTCAGATCGCCCAACTTGGAAAGGTAGACCACCTGATAGCCCGCAAAATAGCCGTGCCAGTTCTTGTCCAGGATGTCCTTATAGCTCTTGCCCTGCACCTCCCGTAGGTCTGGCTCACCGGCCACCAGGCACCACTTGGACACTTCGGTGGTTGTAGGAATAGGTGCCCACATAGGTTCCACTTCACCGATCACACGAAAGCCCCGACAGTTGAATTGGAAAACCAGGGTGCGCAGATATTTGAAGTTGAAATTGTCTATCAGCACAAAGAGCACTTTGTGTCCTTGGGCCAGGCTCGCTCTGGCCTGGTTCAGCAAATTGAAAACCCACCGATCCTGGTTCTGGTACTTGTTGGTGACGTAGTTATCGTAGAACCAATCGGCGTAGCGCGACGCATAGCCGGCCATGGTCTCATCCCATCGGTCGTTCTCTTCCAGCCAGAAGCGGTATGGCAGGTACTCTTGGACGGCCCAATGTAGCCAATCTTCAGCAGTACCGTTTTGGTCAGGGGCGGCGGGATAGGCTGGTGGGATGAGGGCCTGCAAGGCAGCAAGCCCAGTCTGAATCTGTTCCTGGATGGGGCGAAAGCGGTTGCTGATCCGGTGCAGAAGTTGCGAGGTAGGTTGCAGAGCATCCCCTTTGGTCCTCAATTGTCCCCTTACCCACTCGAACTCCTCAGGAAGAAAGCCGCTCATCTCGTCCAGAACCGCTTCCAAGTCGGCCAGGCTGGTGATATGCGGCGACAGGTTATTGAGATAATAGCGGATCTGCTGGATCGTGTCGCCCAGGTCAAGGCCCTCCAGGTTTACCGGCGATGGGTCTAGGCCTAGGTTCTTGAAGATGGTGTACCACTCTTTCAGAATATCCTGCCCAAAATGTGGTGGATACCCTTGCAAGAGTTTGTAGATTCCCAAGTTGGTCTTCAGTGATGCTGGCGCATCGAAGAGGGCCATGACCAATCTCTTGAGTTCTCGCTGTGAGGCCTGGCTAAGCCATTGTTCCTTGCGCCTTTCTAATGCCTGCATTACCAAGGGCAATCCCCGATTGGCCTGCCAGCGGGCCGGGTCCAGGCTGTTTACCAGATCTCCGGCTCGGCGAACGGGGAACCGCACAAGGGTGAAAAACTCCCCCCAGTAATGTTCCAGCACGATGTCGTCATATGCCTGGCCAGCTCTGGGCACAATGTCGGCGGCCAGGAAGCCAGAGGACAGGATGGCTTCATCGGTGACGTGTGGCGGGATCTCAGTCTGCCAGCGAGCAGCGAGCAGACCACGGGCCCTTGTCACTGAGTAGCGGACGATGATTCTGTTGTACGAGGCGGCAAACCGCTCCAGCCAGGTGGCGCAGGTACGGTCGCGGACCAGCACCCGCAAGTCCCCGTTGATTTTTGCCGCCTGCTTGATGCGCTGAATAGCCGGCACGTAGTCCGGCACGGCGGCAACCACGCAGGCGAATTCACCTGGTTCCAGCAATTGGGCTGGATCGGCGACGATCTCAACGGCCATGTCGTTACTCCGTGTCTCCGGTAGTCAGGTTGTCCAGGATCTCCTGCACCAACTGGCGTAGCCTGGCACGATTTACTACCTCGTTTTCCAGAATGCTCTCAAAGAAGGTACGGCAGGCTGTGACGAAGCCGGCTTCATTGGCGGGGAAGATGAACTTGACCGGCATCTTTCCTTCCTTGATCAGCCTTCTTGGCATGCGGATCTCGTTCTCCATGGTCTCATCAAAGAAAGTAAGCGTCTCCACCATGCCCCAGTTTCCTTCGCTGTCCTGGGCCACATACTGGATCGTCACGTTGGTGCGTCTAGCCTGGGTCAAACGGTGGACATCAAAGCTCTTCCTACCCTGGAACTCATCGCGCTCTTTTACCCAGGCAATGGGATCGTTACCAGTGTCAGTCACAAAGACACGCACGGTGGGATCATGGTGGGAGAGGTGCAACGTCAGAGGGCCGCAGAAGAAGACGTTGCCCTTCTCCTGTCGATACGTGCCCGCCAAGTCAGCCCTGGGTGATGGCACCTTAATGCGATTTTTCTCAATATGCTTCACGCCGTCGCGTATCTTGACCAAGTAATCCGCGATAAGGTCAGCATTCCAATCACGGACGCGCCGGAAGCCGTAGCTTGGGCGCTCTGGCAACTTGTCCACAAAGAGTTCACGAGGATTGCCCAGATCCAGGAAGAGTTGAGCCAAGGGCTTACTGGCATCATTGTGCCAATTGGCCGTGGTGGAGCGTTGGTTAGAATCCAGCCCGTTATACCAAGCCTTCACCCCATCGGCTACGTCGTCCCATGTCTTGCCCTGAACGTTGAAAATCACACACAACCCGTCCCGGATGCGACTCTGGACACGCTCCCATGTGCCTTCTACCTGGTCTTTGGTGACTGTCAGGGCAGCCAGAACCTCCTGTGCCCGCTCTGAGGTCACCAACTCACTGGCATCGTGCCCTACAACTGTTTGGAGTTCACACAGTATGAAGGCATGAGGGTCCTGGGCGCGTAACCTCTCCAAAACATGCAGAAACCTCACAGCCTGGGCTTGTTCTGGTTCTTGGTAAAAGACAGCAACCTGGGCTACGGGCGGCAGGTCTTCATACCAGGCAGCAATGACATCGTAGGCATTGGTGGCCGTCACGCCAGATTGGGCGGCGCTGGTCGTGCCAGCGAAGAGGTAATATACGCTGTTGATCAATTCGCGCTCGCCCGGCTGGATCTCTCGGTATTTGATAAAAGCATCAGGATAGTTGCCGCTAACGATGTCAGCCACCATCTCAAAGTCCGCTACATGGAGATCGCCGATAGCCGCGTCATCCTTCTTGATCTTGATGGTATCACCAAAGAAGCGAATCACCGTGGCGAACATCAGCGACAGGGCAATGTTACCCAAACCGTAGGGTGGCTGACGATACTTGTTGATGAAAGCCCGCACGCCGATGCGTTTCTCTTGTCCCAATCCTTGCACATCACGGATCATACCAGCCAGCGACGGTAAGACCGCTTCAAACCTGACCACGTCGCGCTCTACCTCAACGTAGGTGGTACTTCCCCGGGCAAGAACCTTGGCCAGGGCGCCGCGCTGGTAGAGACAGCGTTGCAGATAACGAATCTCGCCCCGGTTGTCCGGTTGCCTAGCATCAATGGTCAAATCATGGCCATGCTTCAACAAGGCATCCACAGCCTCACGTAACGAGAGGTGTTTCTTAGTGAAGTTGCGCGCATCGTGCGTTTGATTGAAGTCGTCGTGGCTGAAGGTATTGCGCCGGGAGTAGAGCTGCTGCATGACACAGGTAGCAGCATCATCGGCCCTCTGGGGGTCTACAGGTAAGGCTCTGCCATGAGCACTCAACCAGGCGACTTTGCGGGAGTCAAGAATCTGGTCGCGCAGTTCCTCTACCTTCTTCCTGAACGTCTTCTCCCGATCGTTCACCAGGGCATTGTCCTGGGTGGTGAAGTTCGCTGCTTCTGGCGAATCTTTTACGTACTCTACAGCCTTCAGGTTCAGAATGGCGTCTTTGAAAGTGATAGGGCTCGTGGGTATGGCCACGATAACCCGCTGTGATACATTCTTCGCCGCCAGGTCCCGGGCCCTGGCGATATCAGCCTGGGTCTCGCACAGCACGTAAAGGGCAATGCCTTCAAATTCGCCGTTGCGGGCCACTTCCCGGTCCACCTCCTGCTCAAGCAAGTCAAAGTAGGTGATGGTTTGGCCTTCTATCGTGCGGGTGGTAATCAGATCGCCTGGTGAGACGATCCGCCGCTCCAACCGCTTGTCTTCGTTGTGTTGGGCGTTGTAGGATTTGGCTTCCAGGTACTGGTCTTTCTTGGCCAGAGGCGCCAGGCTGTTCAGTTCAACGGCTAGGTTGCCCAACTTCTCGCCCTGTTCGCGCTTGTAATCCTCTACGGCGCGGTCCACGTCAAAGATGTCGGAGCGACGGAACTCGTACAGTGTGGTGGTGGGGTTGCGATGAACGACGCCGAACTTCGCTAGCTCTGCCAACTGGGTTTCTATGACCTGCCGCTCGCTAGGTTGGGCATTCAAGCCAAAAGCGATGTTCTCTAGAGAAGCGTGCACGCCGATGAGGTCATAGATAAGCATCGCCCGCAGGATACGTTCTATCCGTCCGATATCCACCAGTTCCAAGGGATATTGATTGCGGGCGCGCTGCAATTGGGTCAGTGACGCCTCGTAGTTACCGATGCGTTCCTTGTCCTGGGGGGTCAGATCCGGGTTAGCCGTGTGCAGGCGGGGGCGGAAGTAGTCAAAGAGCCGATCCACGGTGTAGAAGTTGAGTTGGCCGCTGGCGTCAGTAATAGGATGGTTGTGTACATACCACAGGTAAGAGCCTTCTTCAAACACGTCCTCTCTCTCGCTGGAGAAGAAGGTGAAGACGGTACGGTTCTGTGAGGCCACCTCCCGCGCCAGACGGATGGCCCCGAAGGTGGCCATGGGGTGCATAGGATAAACGCCTTCCAGAATCTTTTCCCGAAAGACGGGCGGCTTGTTCACCAGCCAATCAAAGACACCGCTAGACTTGCAGGCCGGTAACCACTGGCTCCAAATGGGATCGGCCTTGGGGAAAACCTCGTTTCGCCACAAGGGATGCGCCTTATCCGGTGCGACCACGGCACCGATGATGTCTTCCAGCCCTTCCTGGAGCAGATTCACCCGCTCCACCCGGTCGCTGATCTTGCTGTAGTCTTCGGCAGCCCAGGCCGGAGCGTAGGAGGATAAGTCTTTATGGGCCGTAGCGACGAAAATCAATCGGCCCCGGGTGGGGTCAAACTCGGTACACAGTTGGGCAAACTGCTGGAAGACGTTGAGGCTGAGACGGCTCGGATCGCCCAGAGTATAGCCGAACTCGTCCCAGAAGACGACGATACCCTCGTACTTGTCGCGGAAGGCCTGGCTTTTGAGGGTAGAGCGCAGGATATCGCTGAGGTTGCCGGCCTCGTAGGTGAAGTGAGAACGCAGGATCTCCTGGTGCATGCGCTTGAACACGTCCAGAGCGGTGCGATCCATGCCGGGGTAGAGCCGCTCCTTGAAGGCCTTCATGTTTACCCCGGCCAGGTAGTTGGGTAACTGCTCCTCAAAGAAGGCGTAGTAGCGTACCAACCCCCGGCCCGCCCGCTGATCCTCCTCCAACTGCTCCAATTTGCGACGGGCCTCCTCATAGGGCGTATCCAACACATCGGCCAGGCCATCGTCCTGCAAGGGATCCAGCACGGCACGCAGCACCACTTCCCCAAAGTCGTCGGTGCTGTCGTAGTCGCAGAGGGCCACCAGATAGCGCCCTTTGCGGCGGCGGGCACGCAGTTTGTCGGCGGCTGCCGGGTCTTCGTCCGCGTAGTTGGCCAGAAACTGGGCAATCTCTGGCTGACTGGCAGGGTAGGCAAAATAGTTGGCCAGCATCAGGCAGAGGTGCGATTTGCCTGTGCCGAAGTTGCCCGTGATCAGGTAAACGCGCTTGTCTTTGTTATCCAGGGCTCCGGCAACCCGCTCGAAGGCCTGGCGGTGCGAGGCGATTGGTTTGTAGCGCCGCATGGTGGCCAGGTTCTGGGCGCTATCCCGGAACCAGAGGTTCAGGTCTACCTGGGCGGAATAACCAGGGTTGGCTTTGATCAAGGCAGCGATTTTGGTATCTACGGTGGCACTCATACGCCCTCCTCAGATTAGCCGATTGCCTGCAAATCGTGCAGGGAAAATATGCGGGGCTGGCCATCCTGGTCAGGCATGTCAAAACCCTCTATGATCGGATCGGCTGGCAGGAAGACGCCAAAGAAGGCCGGCTTCCTCCATATCTTGAGGATGTTCAAGAACTTCTGTTTCTCGGCTTCATCCCAGCGATGCCATATGAACTCCATCTCGTCAACCAGCACCAGGTCCCCAGTGGCATAGGGTTGCAAGAAGACCTTGCAGTGATGGGGCGTGAAGGTATCCACACCGGCAGCCAGTTCAGCATCGGCGGCGAAGATGGATAGCAGGTCTAAGCGCTGGCCATCATAACGGGCGGCCATTTGTATGGCCAGACGGGTCTTGCCTTTGCCTGGCCGGCCGGTTATAACAAAGCAACGGCGGCTGTCCAGCCGTAGGCGACGAATAAGATCATTGGGATTAATACGCGCTATCACGTCAACGCTCCTCGTAGTAGCGGCGCGCTACATCTGGGACACGGAAATCGTCACGGAAACGAACCTGATCCAGATCAGCGCGGCTCTCCACATAAAGGTATCCCAACCCCTGGACTTCTTCTAGCAAGTCGCGCACCTGGCGTTCGGTCAGAGCAAAGACACGGCCGGGGCTATTGGCCGCGCCGGCCAGGGTAGAGATGGCCAGCGTGGCGGGTTTGGGTGCAAATCGTTGGCGATACGAGAACACGGAGGCACAGAAGATATACGGTGGCACTGGTTCCCGGTCGCCTCGGACGTAAATCTGGTCGCTCTCAGCACGGATGTAGCCCAGGTGTTGGAAGGACTGCTCGACGTAGGCGTTCCACACGATGCCGATCTCCTTGCCCAGGTGGTCTTCCATGCTACGCTCGGAATAGAACTGGCGCAGGTCATCAAAATAGGGACGGGCAATGATTGTGGAGAAACGATCATTTTCCGTTATGACCTGGTTGACCAGGCGGTTCCAGACTACGTAACGCTCATTACTGCCCACTAGGTAGTGCAAAAGCCAAAGGGTGCCCAGATCGTCCAGGAAAGGGTCATGGGAGTGGACGATCGCGCCCAGTTCGGTGGGCCTGAGCACGGCAGGGCGAATCAGACCAAAGGCTACCGCCAGACTGCTCAGGTTCTCTACCCGGACGGCAGATATGCCGATGGTCTCCGCAAATGCGTCAGGCGGGATGCGCCCCCTGCCTTGATGCTGGACGGCATAGCCCAGCAAGCGGGCGATTTGATTCAAGTCGGCAAAGAATCCCTTGGTAAGTTGGAGTTTGTAGGGTGGTGTAGGCATGATTCCTTCAATATCCTCTCTAAAGCTCACGTTAAACGCACGCGTGCATCTATGTGCCCGTCCAGTGCGTTTTTCGTAGAAGTTGTTTCTTTGTTTCTGTAGTGTTCATTGCCACAGGTGTCATTATACTGTCATAGAACAAGAAGATAGCCTGCTCTCTAGCACCTCCAATGGGTCACGCATCACCAGTGTCCGGTTTACAGTGTCTACTTCGCTATCCGATAATGCGTATGCCTGCATTACGAGGTTATTTATGGCCATTTCGACATCTAGCAGTTGTTTCAAGCCCTCAGGTGTTGCCTTTTCGGACAACAAGAGCGCCTGATCAACGAGGCTTTCAATCTCAGACCGAAGCTCCGTGCATGGATCAGGAATTGGAAAGTCCAAAACCATCTCCAGATGAGGATGAAGAGCCTCGTCTTTCATGTGAGGCAATACTCGGAAGGCGTACCACCACATAAGCCGACTGTTTAGCAGTGCTAGCAGGTATTTGGACTCGGTAGGAATGAAGTAGCAAGAGTTTAGAAGGTAATAGCCACCAATATCCAAAGAGAAAGTGGAATGATATAGTATTCCTTGAACAACGATTTTCGGCTTGGTGAGAGCATCATAGTAATCGCAGGATCTCAACTCCCACCAGAACCTCCCTTGATCCAATCGTCTGGTCAAACGCTCACGGAAGGGCCGGAAGTACTGATAGATGGCAGGGAACTCATCGCGAAAGATCTCTTCTGCCTCTTGATACTCATGCTCACTCCAGGGCCAAGTCCTGTTTGCGCTTGAGGGAATTGCTATAATCCATTCTCCATCCCATTGTGACTTCCAGCGTTGAATATTCCGTCCTCTTAGAAGTTTTCTGAGCACAGTTATGCTTCGTGGATCCTCTGTCACAAGATGTTCCCTTATTGTGTCATCAATGCAGAACCCCTGGTTGAGGCCTGTCTTTATTCCGTTAAGCATTGCAGCGTCTACCATCTGCCTCAACTTGGGGTAGTCGTCACTTAGCCGCTGCATTAGCAAGGCTACATCCGACTGCTCTAATCTCCAAAGTCTTGGGCTTAAGTTCACAAGCGGTATCTGAAACCCCATCTCTCGAACTTGCTTCTGAAGTGACCGATCCCCACGTTTTTTGTCGCTCACGTCGCAATACAGGAAAGTATTAGATTTAGTCGGCATGTCATCACCGATACGATTCACGATTAGGATACACGGGAAAGTATCTGTGTTCTTGAATACATCTGAATGACCGAAATCGAGTAGCTGAAGGGGCTTCACCTGAGTAGTCAGAAAGGCCCGCAGTCCCTCCGCATACGTTGCCCGAAGCCATTTGTCGGAAACGATGTAGCCTAGCACTCCCCCTTCACGTAGAATCTGTGCCCCACCAACCAAGAAAAACACGTACGTGTCTGCCGTGCCACTGTAGGCTTCCGAATAACACGCCTGTAAAAAGGTCTTGTCACCCGATAGGTGCTCCTGGCGCACGTAGGGAGGATTACCTACAACGGCGTAAAAGCCGCTAGGTGTATCGAAGAATACCTCTGGAAACTCCAATTCCCAATGGAACCAATGGCGATCGGCGTGCTGATCCAGCAATCGTTTCAGGTTCTGTCCCTTCACCCGTGACCAGGCGGTAGGGTCAGCTACAGCCACTCCTAGCTTGGCGTAGGTCTCCTCATTCAGGCCATTACCAAAGTAGATGCCGGTGTGCAGGGTAAGCAACTCCTGGTAGGGTTGCAGGGCCGGGTAGATTTCCTCATTAAAGATACGGGCCTTCTCCCGCACGTCGGCCACATCATCGCTACTCTTGGCATACAACTGCCGGTAGCCGGCCAGCACCCGGTCCAGGTCTACCCGGAAACTGTCCAGGGGCATGGTAAAGGCCTGTCTGCTCTCCTTCTTGGCCAGGGGATAAACGCCTACATCTTTGAGCCATGCCCCCACCAGGCTGTTGCCCCAACGCAGGTGGTGATCCAGGAAGGTGAGGGGCTTCCCCTTTGCCGCCGTGGTCATCCACAGGCACAGCTTGGCCAGTTCCACCGCCAGTTCATTTAGGTCCACCCCGAAGATGCAGCGCTCGGCCACATGCCGCTTCCCGGAAGCTACGTCGGTGTCTATATCTGGGTTATCCCAGGCTGTCTCATTGAGTAGCTCGGTGATGAAATTGGCTACGGTGTGGGTGGCATTGACCAGGAAGTGCCCGGAGCCCATGGCCGGGTCCAGTATTTTCAGGGCCAGAACCTTCTCGCGCACAAAACGAAGGAATTGGTCGTCCAGGGCCTGCTGGATTTGACGATGGGCCGGGATGCTGGATGGAGTGTCGGCCAGGTCGGTGAGTTGACGCTCTATATGCTGAGTGGCGTAGAATTCGGCTTTGAGTTCGGCTAGCTTCTCCCCCACCGTATGGCGCACGATGTAATCTACCACGTCTTCCGGGGTGTAGTAGGAACCTGTGGCCTTGCGTTCCCCCGCCGTCTCAGAGAAGTAGACATCCCCAATTTGAAGCAGCGTTTCGCTGGCGCGTACCTTACCGGCCTGAGAATAGGGCACGTACTCAGTCTTCTTCTCGCCCATGTGCACCACACGCGGCTCGTCTTCTACTACAAAAAGATTGTACTCCATCAGCCCCTCGTAGAGGCTGCCTAGGTGACGCACCGAAAGGTCACGGTAGTCAATGGGCTGGGGGTCGCGATCCTGATCGTAGGTCTTGCCCTTAGCTGGCATGGTGCCCAAACGAATCAGTGCCTTCTGTAGATACTCATTGCGGATATGGTGGTGGGTCAGAAAGGGGCGCCGGTCGGGATCAAAGAGGCCGCCATTGTAGGCTGGTACGCCAGCGGCTACATTGCCCTGGTCTATCAGGGCAAAGAGCGATTGCAAGCGAATCCAGAGAGCGTAGTCATCGTCATATTGCAGGCCGCGCTTGTGGTTGTCGCGCACCTGGGTCAGGAGGTCGCGCAGACATATCTTTTGGTAGCCCGGCGCGTCCAGGGGCAGCAGATCCCGGGCCTCGGCGTAGAGTACAAAGAGCAGTCGGTAGACCAGGAAAAGGGCGTTCTTGTAGATGTCTGCTCGCCTTTCGGGAGCAGTCACATCCTCGCCGGCAGCGCGGCAACTCTCCACCATTCCTTGGCAGAGATGGCGGACAATCTCCTCCACATGGGCGGAGAGATGCTTCTCAATGACCCTGGTGACCTCGTCAGACCGCTGCTTATAGAGGTCAAGGCGTTGACGGCCATCTTGCCGGGCAAAGGCTGACCGGCTGAAGAAGCGGTGGAAGACAATGTAGCTCTCGATATCGTTGGTAGCGATGATGCGTTCCAGGTCTATGTGCAGGTAGGTGTCGGTGGGGGAAAGTTCTGTGCGATGGAAGAGTCGCCAGTGGCGGCCATTGGTCAGTACACCCCAATCCAGGTCGTGTTGGCGCAGGAGGCGGATCAGTTGTTGGGCGTAGTTGCGGCCTTTGGGAATGAAGCCCGTTTCGGGATCGCGCCCCTCAATGTCGGCAGAGTAAGGCAGCACTAAGCAAAGGCCGGTGCGATCCCCTCTGGCCCAATCGCCGTAGAGGGAAAAGGCCCGTTCGTCGGTAGGGCAAGGACCGTAGGTGAGTCCCAGGTAGGCGAAGATTTGCTCAACGACTTTGGCGCGCAGTTGCGCCACATCGTCGGCAGAGAAAGGGCTGGCTGGCGTCCAGGCAGGCCCCTGCCACCCGGCAGGTGGTAGCAGATGATACCGCCAGGTGTCGCGGATGGTGCCCAGGGTAGCCCGCAGGTTGTCCAGGTCGGCAGTTTCCCTGCGAATTTGTTGGAAGAAGATCTCCGAAAAGAGGAGGTGGTTTTTAACAGCCATTGCCCCATTCCATCAATTTACAGAAATGCCTGATTTTGTGGTGGACGTAGGCTGGCTTCATTGATGTGGCAGGGAACCGGATTACGGCTCGTCGGAAGAAGGTGTGACTTCTGGCGAGCCCGCGCTTTTTCTTGTGGGTTTATTATATCACCTTTTATACGGTTTGGCAACGAGCATGGGATCAGCGGCGTTAGCGCGTTGGGACAAGATCCGGATCAGGTTGGCCTGGCAGAACAAGGCACGGATTGCGAAAAAGCCTTGCGAGGTGGTGTTGCTCAACTCGCAGTCTGCCAGTTCCAAAGGGCATTTGCCTCGGATGGAATAGCCTCGGCCGCTGACTTCCCGCTTGTCCCGGGCAAAAGCCGTAGTGCGGTAGGCCAAAGGAACCACCATTCGTATTGCGGGCCGTGAAAGATGCAATGCGCAACCCTGTCCCAATGCAGCAACGCTCTCCGGCCGCACCCTCCAACCGATCTTCCAGCCCGACATCTCTGGCGGTGGTCTCTCCTGGGTCTGCGCGTCGTCCATGAACCACCAAATCCCAGGGCCGACCCCCAGAGAGAGTCACCTCGCTGCACTCTTTCCGGGCATTGCCGTGCACAGCTTGGCGACGAGCAGGGCGCCCCGGTTGCGGACGGTAGGGTCCTGCCGGATCTCTGACAGACTGCGGAATATGAGGTGGTCGGGCAACCGGGCGGCCAAACGGGTGTAGAAAGGCCGGCTGTGCTCGTCGCCACACACTTTGAGGATCTCGCTCACCAGATAGCGCACATGGTCGGGATCCTTCCGTTGATGCTCCAATGCGTTAACGCCTTCTCTATTCTCTTGTATATTACTGCGGGCAGCATCCTGCACCGCTGCGGGGCGATCCTCTTCACCTCTTGACGTCTCCCCAGATCCCTGCACCTCTGAAGTGAAGCTTTCTGCACTTCTGCCAGCGAAGACCCGTTCCAGGTAGAACCACTCCTTGCGCACACTGCCGTCCTTCTTCTCGCTGATGTCCACCCACTCACCAAGAAGATAGATCTTCTCCCGCCCCGTCGCCCTCGACTGCACGATGCCCAGGTCTTCCAGCCGTGCCGTCGCCTCCTTGACGCTGCGCTCCGAGACAAGCACCTTCTCGGCCAAAGTTGCCACCGCGACCGAGGTAGCCAGGAGACCGCGGGCATAGAGCTCGTGCAGCCCTGCGCTGTGTTGGCGCTCCTCGCTGCGCCAGACGTAGCGCCTGAGCAGGAGATAGACGCTGAACGCCGTTGAACCGACGAAGCGCATGAACTCCGGGCTGTCCAGGAGCTCAAAGTCAACCATGACGAACTGGCTGTTGAAATGGGCGTTCACATCCATTGGTGTCAGGGCAGGGTGACTACCTCCTCACGAATTTGCGTACGAGATAGCTGTCATCTTTCTGCGCCGCGAAGTCCTTGGCCAGGAACTCCAAGGCAGCGCGCACCAGGTCGTTCTTGGAGATCTCATGCTGCCTGGTGGCCATCGCCTGCTGCAGCCGCTGCACGGTCTCCAGCTCCTTGGGGCCGAACTGCAGGGTCTGCTTGCGGTACAGCGGCAGGGCCTCCGGTGGGTCAGGCTCCAAACGGCGGGCGAAGCTGGCGCCGCTCTCCGTGTCCAGCGGAGCTGCCGGCTCCTTCTGTGCTGGCGACGGCTCAGGCAGCGAAGGGACAGCCTTCGCTGCCTCAGGCGTCGAGAGTTGGTGGACGTCACCCGGTTCGGTCGCTGGAGGCCGCGTCGGTTTGGCGATGATCTGATCCAGGCCCGTGTAGAGGCCGGTGGGCTGCGCGGTCATCTGGCCTCCCCTCCGGTCTCGCCGGTCTTCACCATATCGTCCAGACCTCGATCCCTCACCACTTGCCAGACAGTCTCCGCTCCAATCGTACTCTGCCTGTGCAGTGCCGCAGCAAGGAGAGCGTTGTCGGCCAGTATCACGGCCGATCTGGGCACCCCCTGGGCGGCCTCGTAGATCGCTTCCACGGCCTCGTGGGTAAAGGGGAAAGCCTCCCCTCCGGCCACCTCCCAGCGGAAGCGCAGCATCTCCCGGGTGTCCAGGCGGCTCAGACTCTCCAGGGTCGAGGACATGACCACCCGGTTCTCCAGGTTGCGGGCGCGGTGCAGGGCAGCCCGGAACTCCTCCTGAGCAAAGAGGACCACCTGCAGGAACTTCTGGTCATTGCTCTCGTAGTTGATGACCTGCCGGAGGAGCTCCAGGAGGGGGAAGCGCAAGGTCTGTGCCTCGTCGATGAGCACGACCAGGGTGCGGTTCTGCTCGATGGCATTGGCGTACAGGAAGGACTTGAAGATGTTCATCAGGTCGAGGAAGGAGCGCGCCGTCCTGGTGACCTGGAACTCCTGGATGATCGCCCGCAGGAGCTGGTTGGGCGTGGGGAAGCTAGGATTAGTGAGAAAGACGGCCTGGAAGCCGTCGTCGAGGAAGGTCTGGTGCAGCAACCGGGCCAGGGTGGTCTTGCCCATGCCGGGCTTGCCGAAGCACACGGCCAGGCCCTTCCGGGCGGCGACGACATAGCGGATCTTCTGTAGCGCGGCGTGGTGGACAGGGGACGTGTAGAGGAACCTCGGGTTAGGGGAGGTGGAGAATGGCTCTTCTTTCAGATGGAAATGGTCAAGATAGGGCAACTCCATGATTGTTATTGCTAATATCACATAACTTGGACAATCATACATCTAGTGTCCGGAATTGTCAAGAGCCAAAGGCTGTGGGATCACCGCAGTTGTCATTGAAGCCCGATACGCTGCAGGTGGCGGCCAAAGAGCTTCTTCAGTTTCCTCCTTTCCTCACTCAGCCCAACCTGATCACTCAGGTCAATGGCGAGCTTCAGATAGCGCTGCAACTGACCCTTGTCTCCAAGCCTCTCGTAGAGACGACAGATCTCGCGGACAATCATAGCCTGATACATAGGAATGAGCCTTTGCCCTTGCGCTTCCTCAAGCGCTTCTTGGAGAATGCGTTCTGCCCTAGAAAGCCGCCCCTGCTCCATTAGGGCTCCGCCGGCGGCAGATTTCACCAGGGCTACCCCCAGTCGGTGCCCTGTGCTCTCAGCGTATTCGAGCAACTCGCGTACCTCGCCATCCAGATTCCGAAGGTCGCCGCGCTCAGTATCGAGGGTCAAGCGGTCTCGCCGCAAGCTGTAGAGAAACCCTCTTGGAATCTCCGGCCGTTGCCGCGCAATGTATAAGGCCTTGTCGGAAAGCCTTACCGCTTCGTCCAAATCATCGCGCAGGCGGGCCACTACGGACTGTCCGCGCACTGCTTCGAACTCCGGATCGAAGAGAATCCCCTCGGCGTAGCGGCCCTTTGGATCTGCCGTCTGAGCAGTTTCCTCTGCCCGCCGATATGCCACCTCAGCCTGCAGCAGGTTCCTCTGAATCTGGTGGCCATCTGCTATGTCGCGCCACGTCTGGGCGTTCAGCATTTGCAGGGCCGGATCAGAAACCCCAGCGGTGGCCAGGGCAACGACGCGCAAAATCTCATGGTAGTCGGTGTAATCGTTCGTCGCACGAGCTTCATTGTACACGCTATGCGCCTGCCGGGACATGGCGAAGAGCGCGTTGCGATTATGGCGTAGTTCCTCGACGATCTGTGGCTCTCCTGGTATCTCGACTACGTATCCGGCGCGCTTGAACAATTCGATGCGCTCGCCGGAGGACATATTCAGGGCTGCTGCAAAGGATTCCAGCCGGTCGGCATCTCTTGGAGCCATCTCCCCCTGCTCGATCCGGTTGATCGTGGTGCGATTGACCCGCATTCGATCTGCGAGCTCTGTCTGAGAAAGGCCAAGACGTGATCTACATTCCCTGATGAAGCTGCCCAAGCTCTCACGGCGGCGTCGCCGTACGTCTGGATCTAAGCGCAGATGATACCCCTCTCGCCATTTTACCATCCAACACCTCCAATGCTCTCTTGTCGCGTGAAACGCAACAGCCACCCGAGTACAATGAAAATGTACCTGGAATCGCTTCGTTTATTCTGACACAGGGACAGAGTTTTGTCAAGACCTGCTGGCATCGTAAACGAAATCCAGTGGTCTGTGTTAGATAGCGCTCGCAGCGTGGGATGGGAGCCTTATGCGGTCGATGGACCTGGAGACTTGTGGGCAAAGGGACAAGCCCAATACAACCGGCACCCATATATGGGTCACGGATAGAGCGATCCTTGATCGGGTCTCTCGGCTAGGCGCGCCTCTTGATTTGCCAATTGGCGATATTGAAGGTATCCTGATCAGGATCAATACCGACCTGGCCTTCCCAACACCAGCGGCCTCGGATGTCCTTGGAGGTGTGAGGACCGAGGTTTCCTTAGGATCAAGCAGTACAGAGGAAACAACGATCGCCGTCCATGTGCTGGGACCGCTCACGATGGAAGTGAATGGTCGTCCTGTCTTGCCCGAGCAGTGGAGGCAGTCTGGCGCTGGGGCAGAGAATATTCGCAAGCTGTTCGCCTTCCTGGTGCATCACAGGAACAAGTGGCTGACCGGCGAGACCATCTGTGATGCCGTCTGGCCCAGGGAGGGGGACGACGACCGGCTTCGAACCCGCTTCTTCCGGACCATGACTGGTTTGCGTCAGGTCTTCCGAAACTCTGGCCTGGCCAAGCCTGTTGTCCTCGTGCAGAACGGGCTCTACCGCCTCAATCCGGCGGTTCAATGGGAGATAGATGCCGATGCCCTGATCCGGCTCTTCGAAGAGGGTCAAGTTCGGGAACGAAAAGAGGGACTCCCCGCAGCCGTGCCTCACTACCAGCAGTTCCTGGAGCATAGCGCAGGTGAGTACATGGCTGACATCCCGTATGAAGACGTCTCCTATGATGTCGCCGCTCATGCCAACTGGTGGCAGGACAGGCGCGAGGAGTTGCTGCGCCAGCGTAGGGAGGCGCGCCGCAAGCTGGCGACCCATTTCCTGCACAGCGGACGCCCCCTGGAGGTTATCGGCCTGTGGCGGGAAGAAATGCAGGAACGGGAGCGCGACCCAGACGCCCTGCAAGCCATGGCCATACTGGCGATGCAGGCCTATCAAGCGTGTGACCGTGAGGCTGAGGGGCTGACGATGCTGAAGAGGCTGAGAGGGGTCCTGGAGGCCGAAGGGGAGGAGCCATTGCCCGAGTTGGATGATGCCGCCAAGTCACTGCGACGGGGATGGCGGGCCAGGGCGAAGAGCCTGCGAAACGCTGCCGAACCGGGGGCGAAGACCCTTGTGATTTAATAGCCTCAAGAAACTGTGAGGGAGGTACTCGCATGAGCAACGCAGACGGAGACGATGTTCTCTTTGACCTCTTCATGCTCCTGGTGGTCGGTTCCGTCCTGGCCGTGGGCGGGATGATCTATCTGGTCGTCAAGGCCATCAGCAGCGCCCTGAACCCGGCGGCGGAACTGGCCGACGATGATCTTAAGTGAGGGGGTGGAACTTATGCCTACTGTACGCATCGCCGCCGAAGCCAGGCGGCTGATCCTGGACGAATGTAGCAAGCACGACGGCCTGGAGACGGGCGGTATCCTGGTGGGTTACCCACGGCCGGGCGACGCAGCCGTTCAGGAAGTCGTGGCGGCCACCGGGCCGGGTCCAGAGGCATCCCACCGGACGGCGCTCTTCGCCCCGGACGTGGCCTACGCCAACGCGCAGTTGCGATTACTGAATCGGGCCGATCCGCGGCTGCGCTACGTGGGGACCTGGCATAGCCACCCCGGCCTGCCGCCTCGCCCCAGCGGCGGCGACCTGGCGCAGGCCCAGCAGATCCTGGCCGACACCGACTACGGCCTCGACTCCATGGTCGTCATCATCGCCGCCCGGACACCACCGGGCCTGAGTGCCTTCATCCTGAAGAGAGGAGACCAGGGCTTTGACGAGGCCCAGATGGAGGTTGTCCCTGCCCCAGCAACGCCCCCCGGAGAGGCCGCAGTGCGGGCTGAGATGGCCTGCCTGCAGCAGGCCGGTTGGCTGGTGGAGCAGCGCCGGACGCCCGACGAGCGGACAGTCCTGGACGTGCGCAGGCCGGCAGGAGAAACCAGACTGAGCTTCCTGCTGCCAGGAGACTACCCGCGATCTGCACCGCAGATCCTGGCCCGAACACGGCTCCCCTGGCCTGACGGGGCTAAGGACATCAACGCCGCCACGGCCGTGATTCTGGGCGCCGATGCCCTCCTGCGCAGCCAGCGTATCGTCACCTTTCTGAACGCCCTTCAGCGCCATGGCCTTTCCGCTCAGGCCGTGCGCCACGCCGATGGCTACGCCATCTTCGCCGTCCACGGCCCCGGAAGACGGCCAGCCGGCTTCCTGACCATCCAGGATGCCTGCGGTATACCGGCGATCTACGGCCTGGATCTGCGGCCTCGCCAGGTGGAGGCGCCGGGCAGCGCGGAGGAGTGGGCGCGTCTGGCGAGCCGGGCCCTTGGGGCAGGCGAGCGGGCAGCACCGTGGGTGGTTCTGGCCGTGGGTGGCGCTATCGCCGCCATGACCGTGCTTCTCCTCTGGCTCCTACGCAGCGACGGCGGCCAAGTGGCCGCTACTCTGCTTCGCCTGCTGCGGAGGTAAGCATGAATCTCTCGAGCGAAGCGCTAGCGCCGTACGTGCTCTTCTTCCTGGCGGCTACCGTGGTGATCCTCCTTGTTGTGATCCTCCTGGGGATGCTCGTCGCCGGCTTTCTCATCTACAGGCATGAGGTCCAGGAGAATACAGGAGGGGATCAGGCCGCAGCGGTGACCGGCAGGCAGCGAGTCGCCGCCGACGTGTCGGCGGTGGCCGCTATGGGCTGGCCGTGCCAACTACGCCGCCTGCCGGATGGCCGGCTATGCCTTTGGCTGCACATCGGCCAGCGAGAAGGCCTCCCCGTCGATGCCTTCCTGCTCCTGCCTACGGACTATCCTCTCAGGCCGCCGCAGGCCATCGTGGCCTGTGGCCAACAGCGCTTGCCTCTAAACATGCCCAGCCTGGCCGGCTGGACGGCGGAGAAGACGCTCGCTGGCGTGGTGGCCGAGGTCATCGGCCAGATACCGGGCCTGCAGCTCCGCGCCGCTCGACGGCTGACTCCGGAGGGAGAGCTGGCATAAATCAAGAAAGGAGGTAAAGTGCATGACCGTGGATGAACTGCGCCAGGCTATTGAGCAGAGCGAACCGATCGTCATCAATCCAGATGGCACACCACGCTCGCTTCAGACAGCCGAAGCCGACCCGGACGTCCCTGGCACCCGGGTCAAGCCGCAGGTCTGGGCCCTTGGTGCCTAGACTAGCCTGGGGAGGGCAGCCCCTGGGCTACCCTCCCCCTCTTCTGGAGGATTCCCATGTGCCCTCAACAGTGGTACGAAGCCTGGCCGGCCCGCCTGGGCCTGGAAGCTATGGCGGTGCGGGAGCGCTTCCCTGGCTTTCGCTTCCAACGTGCCCCAGATGGCACGCTGCTCCTCTGGGGCCAACTCCGCAGCGTGAGCGGTGCCATGTATCAGATAGCCCTGGTGTACCCGAGACACTTCCCACACACATCACCCCGGGTCTACCCCATACCGCGGCTCTCCGGGCCGCACCAGTATGCCGACGGCGCCATGTGTCTCTTCCGGGCCGACGATCGGTTCTGGGTGAGCACGTCGACAGCCGCCACCATCCTGGCCGCGGCCGCCCTGTGGCTGAATGCGCACGAGCACTGGCGGAAGTATGGCCGCTGGCTGGGGCGAGAACATTTGTAGGAGGAGTACGATGTTCGTTGTATGCAGCAAGGCAATCCTGGACCAATGCCGCAGCAGCGGCGCGGCCTGGGGACTCCTGGCAGGGCAGGTGGTCGATGGGGACGTCTACCGCATCGCCGGCATGTGGGAGTCGAGCGGTGGCTCGGGCCGGCAGGACGTGGTGGGCGTCTGGACCCGTCCGGAGGCCGTGGCGCAGACCGTTGGCGCTCCTGGGGCCCTGGCCGTCGTCCTTGAGCAGGCCGCGCCGCAGTTCTGGCTGCGGAGAGCGGACGGCCAACTGGACCACCAGACGGCCGGCATGGTGGTCGATGTGGAGCGCGATCTGTTCCGTCGCCTGCGGGGCATTGTGGACCGCGCCCAACTTCAGGAGCGGACTGTGACCATCATCGGCTGTGGTAGCCTGGGCAGCGGCATCGCCAGCCTGCTGGTGGGCGCCGGCCTGGACAGGCTGATTCTCATCGATCGCGACCGCCTGGAGACCCACAATATCATCCGCCACCTGTGCGGCGTGAGCGATGTGGGCCGCTTCAAGGTGCACGCCGTAGCCGAACGGCTGCGGGACAGAAATCCGGGCCTCGCCGTGGAGGCCCGGCCCATCAACGCCGACGTGCAGCCCGAGCCCCTGATCCAGGCCATCCGGTGCAGTGACCTGGTCATTGGAGCCACGGACAGCCCCCAGGCCCAGCTCCTGATCAACGCCCAGGCCCTGGCCGCGGGCAAACCGGCCCTTTACCCGGGCGCCTACAACTTCGCCTTCGGCGGCGAAGTCATCCGTGTCCTCCCTGGGCGTACCGCCTGCCTGCGCTGCGTTTACGACGCCACGGCGGACCTTTTCCAGCGTCAGGAGCCAGGCCAGAACGGGCAGGCTGTCTCGTACGACGAAGACCGGGGGCATCCGGGCATGTGGATCGACGTGGGCATCATGGCTCACCTGGCTACCCGTATGGCCGTGGAGACGCTTCTGGGCCAGGAGGACCCCAACTGCCACCTGACCGGCCACTACCTCCTATGGGGCAACCGGCGGCTGTGGGTCTTCCGCCGTCCCCTGGAGTCCCGGTGGCTGACCATCCCCCGCAACCCGGCCTGCCTGGCCTGCGGCGGTGCGGCAGCCCTGGACCAGCAGTTGGCCGCCCAAGGGACCAATCGGGACGCGGCCGAAGCGGCAGCCCAAGGCATCCTGGCCAGCGGGGATGTGGCCGCAAACGGCAACGCTTGGCATCTCCCCACAACCTAAGGAGGCACCCCTTGATTGACCTGAGGTTCTTGAAAACCGTACCCGCTAACCTGATGTCGGCGCTCTCTCCTTATATACGCCCGCTGGCCCCCTGCCTGGCCACCCCGACTACTGGCTACGCTACGCCAGCTCAGCTCGCCAGCAGCCGGCAGCCAGCCGTGAACCCGGCGTCCCGTGCCATCGTACCATTTACGGCCGTGTCACGGCGCGTCGCCCCGCCGCAGGACATCATCTGGCCGGCCGCCCAGCTGGCCATCCGGGTGCCCCGGGGCATGCCCTTCTCGCCGGCTGGCGCCCTGCAGCTTGTATCCACACTGCTGGGCCTGCGACACGTGCTGGCCCTGGAGATCCACAGCGGCGAGGGCCGTATCAGCTACCGCCTCGTCGTCCCCTGGTCGGCGGGCCAGGCGGCGCGGGCGGCGGTCCTGGCCGTGGCCCCCCAGGCAGAGATCGAGGTGAGCCAACCGTCGGTCCGCCAAGGACGGCCCATGGCTCTCCCCCTGGGCAGCAGGTCTGGCCTGCCCTGGGCGCCGCTGCCCGGCCTGTGTAACGCCCGCGGCCCCGATCCCCTG
>Ga0194126_10001115_pt1 | contig 45364 bp, 37 predicted proteins | sample TA2KigC150mmetaG_FD_148641 | JGI IMG/M metagenome (GOLD analysis project Ga0194126, IMG submission 148641) | Freshwater microbial communities from Lake Tanganyika, Tanzania - TA2015035 Kigoma Deep Cast 150m | ecosystem: Environmental > Aquatic > Freshwater > Lake | place: Tanzania: Lake... | reverse complement strand
GACGCGTCCATCACGACTCAATCCCAGCAAGGGGCGGTCTGCGTCGACTTTCTTCTCACGAACCAGCTCCATGGTACCGACTTGCCAGGTGTACAAATCTTTCCCGCCCGCCGTCACCAGATAGGTGATGCCATCGGTATGCTGCTGGAAGGCCATGGCGGCAATGCCCGCGTGCGTGCCACGCAGAAACCGACCCATCACTGGGTTCCACAGACCTACCGGCCCATCACCGCGCCAGGCCAGCCAGATCCCATCCGGCGAAAACTGCACGCCCAATACGTCGGAAGCCTCCACCTCATGTTCGGCAACCAGGGCTTCCGTGGTGATATCCCAAATTTTCAACCTGCCCCCTTCCCGAGCGGCCATGCCCGCCGCGATGCGCCGTCCATCCGGGGCAAAATCGAGCGCGTTGACGTTGGTCTTCCCGTCCTTACCGGTGAAGGTCTGATCGCCATGCGAATCCCGCCGACCCGTTTCGGCATCCCAGAAATCAGGACCCTTACCACCAAAAGCCAGGATGATGCGCCCATCGGGTGAAAACACGGGAAAGGAAATGCTGGCACGTTCCGGCAGATGATCCGTGCTCAGACTACTGAGCAGCCCCGCCATGCGTTGCAATTCATACAAGGCCTTCCTCGCGGCCCTGTCCTCCGGGCAGCCATGGCAATCCCGGAGAAAGCCCAGGTAGGCTTCAGCGGTATTCTTCTTCCTGGCTTGCCGCCACTGGTCGGATTCTTCCTCCAGATAGCTCCGGTAACGCAGGCCGCCGTAGATCAGCAGGGCGCCAAATGCCAGGGTAAAAAACCAGGTCAGGATTTTTTCGAGGAAATTCAGAAACGCATTCATACGCAATCACAGGGTCCGGGTGCTCAATCCAGCGAAGGCGGCGATTTCAGGTTTACCACAGTCCGCTCCCGATACTATTGTTTTGCATCATCATAGCTCAAGGGCGCCATTCTTGGAGAGAATTTGTCACCCGATCGGGTGCTTTTTGGGGCAACGGGGGCGCCACGCCGCATCCTTATGCCTCATCCCTAACCCGCGCGGAGGCGCCGCGGTCGACCAAGGCTTGCCGCCATTCATCGAACAGCCGTCGGTCCGGTGCGGCCAGTACGGAGTTCATCAAACCATTGCCGGCAAACATGGCCTGTCCCCCCAGCGTCGTGGCGATTCCCCCGGCCTCGGCCAGAATCAGCGCCCCAGCCGCATAATCCCAAAGTTTCTGCTCCCCATGCAGATAGAGATGAAACCGGCCAGCCGCCAGCCAACACCATTCAAGGGCGCCGGAACCCGTATAGCGCAGGGAACTGTAAGGGGGGCGGGTCACCAGTGCGGTGGCCAAGGCACGATCCAGCCGCTTGAAGTCAACCATGGCCAGACAGCGCCGCAAGGGCAAGGCGCATGCCGGACATCGCAGCGCCTGTCCGTTCAGCCATGCGCCCTGACAGCGCCTCGCGGTGAAGCATTCATCGGTATTGGGGTCGTAGACAATGCCCAGCACCGGTTCATGGGCCTGCATCAATGCCAGCGAGATACTGTAAAGAGGCAAACCCGCAGCGAAATTGCTGGTGCCATCGAGAGGGTCCAGGCACCAATAGCGATCCGGCTGTCGCGCCAGCAAAGCAAGCTGTTCCGCCACGGGCATTTCCTCTCCCAGTAAGGGGATATCGGAAAACTCATGCGCCAGTTCCGCGGTCAGGCGCGCCTGTACCGCCAAATCGGCTTCGGTCACGACGCTGCCGTCATCCTTCCAGCCGCGCGCCGCCCGGCGAAAGCGCGGGAGTAACTCCTCCCGGGCTACGAGTCGAACGAGACTGGCGAGCAGGTCAAGGTCAGGCGCCATGGCGTCGCGCTTCAATGCGCGGTGAAACCGAATAACTCCGCCAATTTTGCGCCGGGATCTTCGGCGCGCATGAAACTCTCGCCCACCAGAAAGGCATGCACGCCATGATGACGCATCAGGGCCACATCCGCCGGGGAGTTGATGCCGCTCTCGGTGACCACGATCCGATCCACCGGAATCAGGGTGAGCAGATTGAGCGTGGTTTCGAGGGAGACCTCGAAATTGCGCAAATTGCGATTATTGATCCCGATCAGGGGCAACTTCAATTTGAGCGCCCGTTCCAGTTCGGGAGCATCATGAACCTCGATCAATACATCCATTCCCAGTTCGCCGGCCAGATCCGACAATTGCCGCAGTTTGGCGTCATCGAGAGCGGCCGCAATGAGCAGAATACAATCGGCCCCGATAGCCCTGGCCTCGACCACCTGATAAGGCTCGATGATGAAGTCCTTGCGAATCACGGGTAACGTACAGGCGGCGCGTGCCTCCCGCAGATAGTCCTCGCGGCCCTGAAAGAAATCGCAGTCCGTCAACACCGACAGGCAGGCCGCGCCATGCGCGGCATACGTCTCCGCAATCGCCTCGGGGTGGAAATCCGGCCGCATCACGCCCTTGCTGGGTGAGGCCTTCTTGATCTCGGCGATGACCGCGGGTGCGCCGGCTTCGATGCGCCCAAGCATCGACCGAACGAAGCCTCGCGGAGGAGACGCCTGCGCGGCCCGCCGCAACTGGTCCTCGTAAGAAGTATGGGCAAGCCGCTCGGTGATTTCCTCGGTCTTGCGATGGAGAATTTTCTTGAGAATATCGGGCGTGGAGGATTGCATGCATTACCCTGCATTTGTCAAATCAAAGAGTTGTTATCGACCGTTACCAACCGGAACAGGAGCGGATCGTGGCCCGAAGGCGTGGCGTCGCTGCCGAGCGGAGCAGCCAAGCCAGCGCCAGTGAGGAAATGCCGATAGCCGCGCCAACAGCCCTTGCCATGGACCTCATTCCGTACCATCCCCACATCTTCTTGTGGGGGCATACCGCGCCCCGCACAAATCCGCAATCTGCAAGCATTGCCGTAACGCTGTGATTGGACTATGGGGTCAGCCTTGAGCCGCGAACCGGTGGGTGAAGTCGACCAGTTCATCCAGCTTGGCCCGCGCCAACCCGGCATCGATGGCTTGCGCCGCCTTTTCAACGCCACTTTCGAGACTGGCCGCCACCCCCGCGACATAGAGCGCCGCGCCGGCGTTCAGCAACACCACATCCCGCGCCGCGCCAGGCAACCCCTCCAACACCCCGCGTATCATGCTCGCGCTTTCCTCGGCGGAATCCACCACCAACCAGCTCAAGGGCTCCCGCGTCAGACCGAAGCGCTCGGGCGTCAGCACGTGCATCTCGATGCGGCCCCGACGCAATTCAGCCACGTGCGTAGCCGCGCCAATACTGATTTCGTCCAGCCCATCCTCGGCATGAACCACCAGGGCATGCCGACACCCCAACTCGCGCAAGGCCTCCGCCAGTGGTTCCACCCAGACGGGGCTGAACACCCCCACGACCTGGTTGACGGCGCCGGCCGGATTCGTCAGCGGGCCCAGCAGGTTGAATATCGTGCGGATGCCCAGTTCACGCCGGGGTCCGGCGACATGCCGCATCGCCCCATGATGATTTTGCGCGAACAGAAATCCCAATCCCACCTGCTCGATACAATCCTTGACCTGCTCGGCGGTCAGGGCCAGATTGACCCCGGCGGCTTCCAGCACATCGGCGCTGCCACAGCGACTGGAAACAGACCGATTGCCATGCTTGGCCACCCGTGCGCCCGCGGCGGCCGCCACGAACGCCGCCGCCGTGCTGATGTTGAAGGTATGCGTGCCATCCCCACCGGTGCCGCAGGTGTCAACCAGGGCTTCGCAACGGACATTGACATGGGTGACGAGTTCACGGAGCACTCTCGCGGCGGCGACCACCTCCTGCGCGGTTTCACCCTTGGCGCGCAACGCAACCAGGAAGCCGCCGATCTGGGCCGCCGTCGATTCACCGGACAGAATGCCACGCATGACCTCACGCATCGCCTCCTCGGATAAACTCTGCCCGTCGAGCAGATGATTGATGGCTGAAGTAATCTTCATGTTCAAGCGGAAGCGAAGACGGGTTTACGGAACATTCAGTTTTCCTCGGATAGCGGGGTTTCATCCTCCAGCAAGCCGTAGAGCTTATCCTCCTCCTTGACCGAAGACAGCCCGATGGCGACCTCCGTCAGGTAGAAAAACACGCCGATCAGCATCGACAGCACGGACAAGACGAAGATCAAGACCGCCACCACCAGCGCATTGGGCACATATAAACTCATCCCCAGCATCAGACAGGTCATCATCACGCCCATGATGCCGATCAGGGTGAAGACAAAGGCATTGCGTATCTTGCCAGCCCGATGTTCGATGGAAACGATCTGGGATTGCAGCAGCCGGGCCTGCAAGCGATTACCGGATTTGATGGCGGCGTAGCGTTCCCTGTTGTAAGCGCGCAAACGATTCACGATACCCATCAGACGGGTATTCATCGACAACACCAGGAGACCCGCGCCGGAAATGAATATGGCCGGCGCCACGAAGGCCTGAAACAGTTCCAGATCGGTCATCAAGAGCCTCGGGAAGAAGGGATTAAGGTACCGCTGTCCTGTCTAACGGCGCAGGAAATTGGCCAGAAGTTCATGCCCCTGTTCGGTGAGGATGGACTCCGGATGAAATTGCACACCCTCGACATCCAGAGTCTTGTGGCGCACGCCCATGATCTCCTCCATTCCACCCTCCTTGTCTTCCGTCCAGGCGGTCACCTCCAGGCAATCAGGCAGCGTCGACTGCTCGATGACCAGCGAGTGGTAACGCGTCGCCTGAAAGGGATTGCTCAGTCCTTGGAAAACTCCCCGATCATGATGATGGACCATCGAAGTCTTGCCATGCATGATCCGCTTGGCATGGATGACGTTGCCGCCAAAGGCATAGCCGATACTCTGATGCCCGAGGCAGACACCCAGGATGGGATAACGGCCGGCATAGCGGCGTATCGTCTCGACCGAAATCCCCGCCTCTTTGGGCGTGCAAGGACCCGGCGATATCACGATCTTGGCGGGATCGATCCGTTCGATCTCCTCAACCGCGATCTGGTCATTCCGCACGACCTCCACCTCCGCCCCCAGTTCGGCAAAATACTGCACCAGGTTATAGGTGAAGGAATCATAGTTATCGATCATCAGGAGCATGTCAGCCTGTATGCCGCTTGGCGTCTTGGTTAGGGATCAACGCGGAACCCGTGTCCGTCGTCCTGTATCCCAATATCGGGATTTTAACGCATCCATCCCGATTTAGCGGTTTCCGCATGACGGCAGCCCTTTTCGGCGACCAATGACAAACCTCCAGTCAAGACGGATCCCGACCGACAGGGTAATCATTGTTCGGAAGGAAAGCGCTCACAGGGCCCAGCCCCGCCAGCGATACATCCATAAACCCAGATACTCCTTCATCGCCCGTGTGCTGTCGGCCAGGGCTGCCGCATCCGGCAGCCAGCGGAGAACATGAGCGGGCTCGGGCATGACCTCGAAATCGGTTGGCGCGGGGATCACCGCCACGCCCGCGGCGCGAAATGTCGCCAGCGCCCGCGGCATGTGCAGGGCGGAGGTCACCAGCAAAACCCGGTTCAGACCCAGACGGTGTAGCAACTCCGCGGTGAAAAGGGCATTCTCGCGGGTACTGCGGCTACCATCCTCAACGACCAGCGCCGAATCCGGCACGCCAAGATCAGACAGGAAGGTACGCATCGCCTGAGCCTCGGTGAAGACCCGTTGACCCTGCCATTCCACACTACCGCCGGAGAGAATCAGCCGCCCAGCCTTGCCGGCATGATACAAACGCGCCGCATGCCAAACCCGATCCGCGGCGGGTCCCAGATTCGGGTAAGGGTAACCGGGCGGACCGGCATCCATGGCGCCACCGAGCACCACCGCCGCGTCAGCCTGGGGTACATCAGCCATGCGCACATTCCGGAAGTTCGCTTCCAGGGAATTCCGCAGACCATCCGAAACGACAGGCAGGGACCAGACCCAGAGCCAGACTAGCGCCGTCAGCATCAGCCCCACGCCCATGCGCTTACGTCCACGAACCAGAAACAACACCCCCAGCAGGCCAAGGATCAAGGTCAGGCCCAGAGGATAGGCGCACTGCGCCAGCAGTTTGTCCAGATACAGAGTCATCCCGGGAAATCCCGGGGAAATCTTGCACAATGGCCGCTTACCCGCGCCGCTTGAGCCGTCATCCGGGTGACGCAGCCTACATAGGTCGCTGTGGCGGAAGATTTGGAACTCATACAGGTCCAGCTAAAAGGTTTGGGTAGGCTGTGCGCTGCCTTCATAGCCAGCCAGATAAGTTTCGATACGCGCACGGATGAGTTGTCCCTCTTCCGCATCGAACTGGATTCCAACACCTTGCGAGCGCTGATGTTCGGCCAGCAGCGGCGTCAGCAGGATGACTTTGCCCACTACGGGAATCCGTTCGGGTTCGTTCATCAATTGGAGCAGCACGAAAATCTCATCCCCCAGGTTATAGGGGCGTTGCGTGGGGATGAACAGGCCCCCGTTGCGGATGAAGGGCATGTAGTGGGAATACAGGATGCCCAAGTCCCTGATGCTGAGCGTCAGCATGCCCTGATGGGGTGAAGGGGTATTCATACCGCTCGCCTGCCGGCCGTCGGTGCATGGCGCAGGTAGGAGGCACGGATCAAGACCTCCTCCAACAGCAGTTGGCGGTTGGCCTGTCCGTCCAGAGCCCGCCGGCATTTCAGCAAATAGTCCCAATAGCCGATCAACGAACGTGGTTCAACACCTAGCGCAACGTCCCGCAGGGTCGAACCCAGGTCGGGATTCCGCAAGTGAGCCATCGGGCTTGCGGTGCTCAGACGGGCCAGATCCACCACCCAGGACATGACCCACTCGATACATTGCGGCAAAGGTTCGGTTTGCCAGCGGTCAGCCACGATCACCGGGTCTTGCCGGTGGCGCAACACACCGATGAATTCAGCGAAAACCTGTTGCCTGCGTTTCACGCTATCCCCGCCAACCAGCGCCAGGGCGCGCAAGGGAGAACCGCCCGAGGTGCTCAACAGCACTTCGGCGTCGTCGCCCGGCTGCCGGGCCTCCAGCCAGCGGATGGCCTCCTCGATCCGCGGCCCGCGAATCATGAGTTTCTGACAGCGGCTGAGGATGGTTGGAGGGAGCCGGCTCGGCCGTTCCGTGATGAGGAACAGCAGGGTCTTCTCGGCGGGCTCTTCCAGGGTCTTGAGCAGGGCGTTGGCCGAACTGAGATTCATCTGATCGGCCTGGTCGATGATGAACACTCGATAACCGCTATATTGGGGCTTGAGCGCCAGGTCATTGATCAGCTTGCGGATGGCGTCGACCTTGATGGCCTTGCCAGGCTCCTCGGGCGCCAGATACTGGTAGTCCGGATGGGTGTCGGCCGCGAAGAGATGACACGAGTGGCACTGGCCACAGGCCTCGTCGCCACCGGCGGTACAGAGTAGCGATTGCGCAAATCGGACCGCGAGCCCCGTCTTGCCCAGCCCCGCCGCCCCATGAATCAGCAAGGCCTGAGGAATGCGTCCGGATTCGCGGTGAGCGCACAGGGTGGTCCAGGCCGGTTCCAGCCATGGATAGGACACGGTCTGATCATTCATCACTCAGCTACCAGCAGGGCGTCGAGATGGATGGCTATGCGGGCTTGAACCGCGGCCAGGCTGTCCGAGGCATCCACTCGCCGAATCCGTTCCGGAAAGCGTTCGGCCCTGGCCAGATAGGCTGCCCGCACGTTCTCAAAGAACTCCAGCCGCTCGCTTTCGAACCGGTCGGTTTCACCGCGGCTTCTGGCGCGTGTCATGCCTAATTCGACGGGCGCATCCAGTAACAGGGTCAGATCGGGCTGTAACTCGAGTTGCACCCAAGCCTCCAGTTGTTCGATGACGGCCGTATCCAACCCACGGCCACCGCCCTGATAGGCATGGCTGGCATCCGTGAAGCGGTCGGAAAGGACCCACTTGCCCGATACCAGCGCGGGGCGAATCACCTCGCTGATATGCTGGGCGCGCGCCGCGAAAACCAGCAGCAATTCCGTCCACCGATCCATGGTGCTGGATTTGAGGAGAATATCCCGGACGCCTTCACCTATCGTGGTTCCGCCGGGCTCACGGGTGCGCAGCACGTCGATTCCCCTGGCCCTTAAATAATCCTCGATAAAATCGAGGTTGGTGGTCTTGCCTACCCCCTCGCCGCCTTCCAGAGTGATGAAGCGTGGTCTCATGGCTCAATGTTTCCTCTTCTGATATTGCTCCACCGCACGCGCATGTTCTTCGAGAGTCGTGGAGAAAACATGTGTGCCATCCCCCGTGGCGACGAAATAGAGGCTGGCGCCTTCGGCCGGATGCAGCGCCGCGTGGATGGCCTGCCTGCCTGGCAGAGCGATAGGCGTGGGCGGCAATCCCGCCCGGGTATAGGTGTTATAGGGGGTATCCCGACGCAGATCCTCCCGGCGGATATTGCCCTTGAAGGCTTCCCCCATGCCATAGATCACGGTGGGATCGGTTTGCAGACGCATGCCTTGCTGAAGGCGCCGCACAAACACCCCGGCAATGGCGGGTCTTTCCTCCGCGCGACCGGTTTCCTTCTCGACGATGGAGGCCAGAATCAAGGCCTCGTCCGGGGAGTTCAGCGGCAGATTGGCTGCACGGCCCTCCCACTCCTCCAGCAGAACGCCTTGCATTTTCTGATAGGCCTTCTTGAGTATGTCGAAATCCGAGGTCGTACTCGCGGTGAAATAGGTATCGGGGAAAAACCGGCCTTCCGCAAAAGCCTGAGGCGCCCCCAGCAAGGCCATGATGTCCTGTGGGAGCTTATCAGCGACCTCCTGACGCAAACCGGAATGGCTGGCCAGGGCCTGACGCATCTGCGCGAAAGTCCAGCCTTCGACGATGGTGATGGGGAGTTGTCTGGAGCGCCCGCTCACCAGCAGATCGAGTAACCCCCTGACGGTGGTTCCCACGGGGATTTCGTAATGGCCGTACTTCAGTTCCTGACTCGTCCCTTCCACACGCGCCAAAACCCGGAGCCAGAGAGGCTCGGCCAACATCTGGCGGGCTTTTAGATCGCGGGCCAGCGCGGCGACACCCTGCCCTTTCTTGATGGTCAGGCCAAGCGGGCGATTCAACCGCAGTGGCGTATCGATGCTGACCCTGAAATCCACATAAATCCAGAGGCCAAGAATGAGGGCGACGATGCCCCGGGCTATCCAGCGATGGACGCGATTTGGCTGGCTGACCTTGTCCTGTTCCTCAACCATTCTCTAAACTCCAGGGTTGCCTTGCCAATGGTATATTGTCGTCCTTCGAGAGTTCGTACCGGCCATAACCCGATGACGCTATTGGTCAGGAAGACTTCCTCCGCCGCCGCGACACTATCAGGTGTCAGGCGTGATTCCTGAAGAGGCCATCCCAGGTCTCCCGCCGCTTCCAGCACCAGCGCTCGCATCACCCCTCTGACACCGCATCGATCCAGTTGGGGCGTGTGGATTCGGCCCTGGCTGACCAGAAACACGTTAGTCATGGTGCCCTCGATCAGATATCCCTCGTAGTCGAGCATCAATCCCTCGGCAATGGCGGGATCGTCCCATTCAGAGCGAGCCAGCACCTGTTCCAGCCGATTCATGTGCTTGATACCGGCCAGAGCGGGATTGAGGCCCAACCGGATGTGACAATAACGCACCTCGACGCCTTGCGTGGCATAGGTTTCAGGGAAGGTCACGGCGGGATGCAAGGCGACGACACGGGTGATCGCGGGATGCTCGGGGGGGCGATAGCCTCTGCCACCGACGCCGCGGGTGAGTTGTAGCTTGAGTATTCCCCGCCGATGATGCTTCAACAGGGTGGATACATCGGTCATGAGGTCCCCACGGCTGGGGCAGGGCATCCCCAAGGCCAGGGCATCTCGCTGCAATCGATCGAGGTGCTGGTCCAGAAACAAGGGCACACCTTCCTCCACGGGCAAGGTGCTGAAGATACCGTCGCCGTACTGAAACCCGCGATCAAGAGGGTTCAGGCGGTGGCTGGGACGACCATCAATCAGCAGGGAAATCATGGACCTCCCCTGCCTTCCCATTCAGGCATGGACTGCATGGAACCCTTCCCGCATCACCAGGGATGGACCCGGAACCATGCACACCCATGCCTATGGCGTCAGTATCGTCTATACGAATTTCTTTAAAATCAAAGTCCCGTTGGTCCCGCCAAAACCAAAGGAATTGGACATCACATAGGTCAGCGACAACTCCCTAGCCTGATGCGGGATGTAGTCGAGATCGCACTCAGGATCCGGATCATCGAGGTTGATCGTGGGCGGCGCTACCTGATCGCGCAAGGCCAGTGCGGAGAAAATGGCTTCGATACCGCCCGCCGCGCCCAGCATGTGTCCCGTCATGGATTTGGTGGAACTTACCGCGACGCGGTAGGCATGCTCGCCAAACACATCCTTGACTGCCTTGGTCTCCGCGATATCACCCGCGGGGGTGGAGGTGCCATGGGCATTGATGTAATCGATGGCCTCCGGTTGCAAACCCGCATCGCGCAGGGCATGGCGCATGCAGCGCGCCGCTCCCTCGCCATTCGCCGGGGGTTGGGTCATGTGATACGCATCGGCGCTCATCCCGTAGCCCACCAGTTCGGCGTAGATGGTGGCGCCGCGATTCCTCGCGTGTTCGAGTTCTTCCAGCACCACCACACCGGCCCCATCGCTCAGGACGAAGCCATCCCTGTCCTTGTCCCAGGGGCGACTCGCGCGTTGCGGCTCATCGTTGCGGCGGGACAGAGCCTTGGCCGAGGCAAAACCACCCAGGGAGGTCGGTGACGTCGCCATCTCGGCGCCTCCAGCCACCATCACATCCGCATCGCCATACATGATGACACGCGCGGCCTCGCCGATATTGTGCGTACCCGTGGTGCAGGCGGTGACGATGGCGAAATTGGGACCCTTCAAGCCCAATTGAATGGAGAGGTTGCCCGAAATCATGTTGATGATGTTGCTGGGCACAAAGAAGGGTGAAATTTTCCGGGGACCACCCTTGAGGTAGGCATTATGCCCATGCTCGATGCCGGTGATTCCGCCAATCCCCGCGCCGATGGCGACTCCGATGCGATCGGCGTTTTCCTCGCTGATTTCAATACCGGAATCCTTGAAAGCCTGGCAACCCGCCGCGATGCCATAATGGATGAAGACATCCATCTTTTTGGCTTCCTTCTCGCTGATGTAATCGGCGATATTGAAATGCCGGACGCTGCCGCCAATGCGGCTGGAAAACTCGGAAACGTCGAAAACCTCGATGGGACCAATCCCGCTTCGTCCATTCAACACGCTTTCCCAGGATTCAACCACGGACAGTCCTACGGGTGAAACCGTCCCCAACCCTGTTATCACCACTCGTCTCTTAGTCACAACCTCGGCCCTTGCAAAAAGTCAGATAACAATAAGCCCCGCCAGACTACGACGCCTGCCGGGGCTCACGGGAATCGTTCGATCAGACGTGCGCCGTAATGTAATCGATGGCCTGCTGGACCGTGGTGATTTTTTCGGCATCCTCGTCGGGGATCTCGCACTCGAATTCCTCTTCGAGCGCCATGACCAACTCGACCGTGTCCAGTGAATCAGCGCCCAGATCGTCAACAAATGACGCCTCGTTGGTAACTTCTTCCTTTACCCCCAATTGCTCGGCAACGATCTTCTTTACACGCTCTGCAACATCGCTCATTTTTTGTCCTCAGTCGTTAGTCTGTTTTGAAAGTCTTGATTGTCATTTGAAAGCCGTCGTTGGCAATGGCCTCCGTCCCGGAACCCAGTGCGGAACCTTTCGGATCCCGCATTCGACGCCCCAAAGCACCTTGAATGGTTGGCGCGCCATTATGCCATATACATTCCGCCATTCACGTGCAATGTCTCACCGGTAATGTAGCCGGAATCCGGAGAGCAGAGGAAACTGACGGCGCCCGCTATCTCCCCGACCGAACCGAGTCTGGCCAGGGGAATATTACCCAATAGCGCCTTGCGGTGCTCCTCCGGCAAGGTGCGCGTCATATCCGTATCGATGAAACCCGGCGCCACGCAATTCACCGTGATCCCCCTGGAACCGACCTCCTTGGCCAGGGACTTGGTGAAACCAATGATGCCAGCCTTGGCGGCGGCGTAATTCGTCTGGCCGGCATTACCGGTCACCCCCACGACGGAGGTGATATTCACGATCCTGCCCTGCCGTGCCTTCATCATACCCCGCATGCAGGCCTTGCTGAGCCGAAACACCGAGGTCAGATTGGTGCGGATGATATCGTCCCACTCATCATCCTTCATGCGCATCAGCAAATTGTCCCGGGTGATCCCCGCGTTATTGACCAGCGCCATGGGGGTACCGAATGCTTCGGTCACCTCATCGATGAAGCGCTCGATCGCGCCTGGTTCGGTCACGTTCAACACCCGCCCCACGCCGCCGCCACCGCCTTCTTCCAGATAGACGGTAATGGCCGATGCGCCCGCATCGCTGGTGGCGGTGCCAACCACGAAAAAACCATCGTTCGCCAGTCGCTCGGCGATGGCTTTGCCGATACCGCGACTGGCGCCCGTGACGATTGCTAGGGGTGAACTCATGCTGCTAGACCTTTAGCTTTATCCAATGAAACGGGATCATACAAACATTCCGTGCGCGCATCCGGGGCATTTCGCTTGTTGAGTCCAGCGAGCACGCGACCCGGTCCGCACTCAACGAAGCAGTCGACCCCCCGATCGGTGAGATAACGGATGGTTTCTGTCCATCGAACGGACCCATGTAACTGGGATGAAAGCACCTTGCGGATAGATGCAGCGTCGGCATGCGCCGTCACGTCAACATTATGAATGACCGGTATGGCGGGCGCCCGCAAAGTTACGGTTTCGAGAGTCTGCTCAAACTGCTCGGCCGCCGTCTTCATCAGCGGGCAATGCGACGGGACGCTGACCGGCAGAATGATGGCCCGCTTGGCGCCGCCCGCTTTCGCCAGTGCCGTTGCGCGCTCCACCGCCTCGCGATGTCCGGCGATGACGACCTGTCCGGGGGCGTTGAAATTGGCGGCGGTCACCACTTGTTCCCCCGCGCCCGCCCGCTCGCAGACAGCCACGACCTGTGCATCCTCCAGGCCCAATATCGCCGCCATGGCCCCTACATCGGCGGGTACCGCTTCCTGCATGAGCCGGGCTCTTTCGGCCACGAGGCGTATGGCATCCTGGAAATCAAGCGATTCCGCGCAAACCAACGCGGTATATTCACCCAGGCTATGACCCGCCAGCCAGCCGGGTCTGTCATCGTTCCGCTCACACCATACCCTCCAGGCGGCGACACCGGCGGCCAGCATCGCGGGCTGGGTGAATTGTGTGGCATTCAAACGCTCCTCGGGCCCCTGACTCACCAGCGCCCAAAGATCATAGCCCAGCACTTCGGACGCCTCGGCGAACACCGAATGCACGATGGCATTCTGTTCAGCCAGTTCCCGCAGCATCCCTACCGACTGGGACCCCTGACCTGGAAAGAGAAACGCCAACCAGGAATTCACTTGACTCATGCTATACAAACGATTGATGTGTAGTACCCATCAGTAACGCAGCAGGGCGGAGCCCCAGGCAAAACCACCGCCAAAGGCCTCCATCAGAACGGTATGCCCCCGCTGGATTCGACCATCACGGATGGCTTCATTCAAGGCCAGAGGGATCGAGGCCGATGACGTATTGCCTTGCCTCTCCACCGTCACCACGACTTGATCCATCGACATGCGGAGCTTCTTGGCCGTGGCGGTAATGATGCGAATATTCGCCTGATGGGGTACCAGCCAGTCGACATCGGCCTTCTCCAGGCCATTTTCCGCCAGGGTTTCGTCAACTATCCGTCCCAGGGTGTTGACGGCGACCTTGAAAACCTCGTTACCCTGCATCTTGAGATAACGGCAACCCGTCTCGTCCTCCGGGTGGTGGGCGGCCAGATTGGGCACGTAGAGCAGATCCTGATACTGCCCATCCGAATGGATATGCGTACTGAGCAGTCCCGGTTCCTCCGCCGCTCCGAGGACCACGGCGCCGGCGCCATCGCCGAAGAGCACGCAGGTGGATCGATCGGTCCAGTCAACCAGACGGGAATTCATCTCGCTGCCGACCACCAGAACATGTCTTGCACTGCCCGCCCGTATGTATTGATCCGCGATGCTGAGCGCGAAGATAAACCCCGAACAGGCCGCCTGCACATCGAAAGCGGCGCAATTTCTGATTTCCAACCGATGTTGCAACAGACACGCCGTACTGGGAAACACGCGATCGGGCGTACCCGTGCCCACGATGATGAGATCCAGGGCATCAGGCTCCAGCCCGGCGGCCTCGAGCGCCTGCCTCGCGGCGGATTCAGCCATGCTGGAAGCCGTCTCATGCTTGGCCGCTATCCGTCGCTCGCGTATGCCCGTCCGTTCGACGATCCACTCATCGTTGGTGTCGACCGTCCTGGAGATTTCCTCGTTCGTGAGAATCTGTTCCGGCAGATAGCCGCCGGTGCCGAGCAAGCTGGCGTATACCGTCACGCAATTTTCCTCGAGGCAAAAACCTCCGCCACCCGTTCGCTGATTCGGTCGGGAACTCCCTTTTCGACTTCCAGCATGGCCACGCGTATGGCGTTCGCGAATGCCCGCTGGTCGGCGTTGCCATGACTCTTGACCACTATTCCGCGAAGACCCACGAAGCTGGCGCCGTTGTAGGCGCTGGGGTCGAAACGATTCTTGAAGGCGGTGAGCACTGGAAGGGCGAACAAACCCAACAATTTAGTGAAGATGTTGCGCCCAAACTCAGCCCGCAGCGAACTGGCCAGCAATTTGGACAATCCTTCGATAGCCTTCAACGCCACGTTACCCGTGAACCCGTCCGTGACCACGACATCCACGGTTCCGGCGAAAATATCGTTCCCCTCGACAAAGCCCAGGAAATTGATATGTGTCTCGGCGAGGAGTTTGGCGGCATGCTTGACCTGCTCGTTACCCTTGATTTCCTCTTCGCCGATATTGAGCAGACCTACCCGGGGATGTTCACGATCCTCAACGGCCTTGACCAATTCGTAACCCATGATGGCAAACTGGCAAAGATGCTCCGCGGTGCAATCGACATTGGCCCCCAGGTCCAGCACGTGCGTATGGCCGGTCTTCGAGGGCATCATGGCCACAATCGCCGGCCGATCGACACCCGGAATGGTTTTCAGCACAAACTTGGCTATGGCCATGAGCGCGCCCGTATTGCCGGCGCTGACACAAGCATCCGCCTCGCCCTGCTTGACCAGGTTGATGGCCACCCGCATCGATGAATCCTTTTTGCCTCGCAGCGCTTTGGAGGGGGATTCATGCATCTCGACAAGTTCCGAGGCATGCCGGACGCTGATTCGATCCAGGCCGCCTGCGTCGCGCCCACTCAATGCTTTCCGTAACCGGGGTTCATCACCGACCAAAATCAGATGCAATTCGGGATGATTTTGAGCGATTTGCAGCGCCGCGGGCACGATGACATCGGGTCCATGGTCGCCACCCATGGCATCAAGCGCGATCGTCAGTCTACGCGGCATAGTTGGTGACGTGTGAATCAATGCGGTTCTATGGTTCGATTTCGGTTAGGGGCGGCGCTTGCCGGGCCTATTCTTCGCCGTCGTCGGATTCGGTCTTGCGCGCGACCACCTGGCGCCCGCGGTAGAAGCCATCGGCGCTGACATGATGCCGGCGATGGGTTTCACCCGTGCTGGGCTCGATGGAGAGAGTAGGACCGGTCAGTGCGTCATGGGAACGCCGCATGTCACGCTTGGAGCGAGTTTTACGATTTTGTTGTACAGCCATGGGTTACTCCTTAAAGATAATTTGATTAATCAGAATGGTTTTTCAATGCGGCAAGCTCGGCGAAGGGATTGGGACGCGTGGACTCGTGTCCAGTCCGCCTGGACAAAATGCAATTCGGGTGCCTGGGGATCGCCGGTATGGCCAACAGCAATTCATCCTGAACGACATCCGCCAAAGCCACCTCGCCATCCGCCTCCACCATCAATGCCTCCACCTCATCCGGCAAGAGCAGGGCTTCATCAACGGATCTGGCCACCGCCAGTTTCACTGGACATTCAACCGGGAAGACCAACGGTTCAAGACAGCATTGACATAGCAATGTCAGTTCGGCGCTCACCGATCCGTGAACTTCCAACCTGCGCTCGCTCACGCCAAAGCGCAAATCCAGACGGGCGGAACCGCTAGTCTCAAACAGCAGATCGGCGAGCCTGTCCAGGGTACTCAACTCGATGGATCCCTTGAGGTGCGCCCTTTTTTCGCACAGACTGACAGGATCGATGAAGTTAGGTAAATGCTCGGGCATAATCCGAGAATGATAGCTTCATAACTCGAAATCTGTCAAAGACAGACTTTGCCTACTCACGGATGGTCATCCTATGTCCCCACCTGGCAATCCCCGATTGATATTGGCCTCGACGTCTCCCTATCGACGCCTCTTGCTGGAAAAATTGGGCCTCGCTTTCGACTGTGTCTCACCGGGTATTGACGAGACTCGGCTGTTCGGTGAACCTCCGGAAGTCCTCGTAACCCGTCTGGCAACCGAGAAATCGCGAGCCATCGCCGTACAGTACCCACATCAATGGGTCATCGGGTGTGATCAAGTAGCCGTCCTCGAAAACCAGGTGATCGGTAAACCCGGGTCTCTGGAAAAAGCCCGGGCGCAGCTCGTACAGGCGTCCGGCCGCACCCTGGAGTTCCTGACCGCGATCTGTGTGACCCGGTTCGGGTCCGGTCAATCATGCACCGAAGTCGACCGCTGCCGGGTCAGCTTTCGCTCCCTGACCCTCCATCGGATTGAACGCTATCTGGCGCGGGAGCAGCCACTGGACTGTGCGGGAAGCTTCAAATCGGAGGGATTGGGCATATCGCTGCTCGAAAGGATCGAAGGCGACGACCCCAATGCCTTGATTGGATTACCGTTGATCCGACTGGTCGGCATACTGACCGCATTCGGCATCGAAATCCCCTGAAGGGTGGCAGCATCAACCATCCGCGCGCTGTTGCGGGGTCCAGATCAGTTTGTCGGTAGCTATACCCAATTGGCGTGCGCGTTCCACCCTACAGAGCTGTGCATGCATTCCATGGTATGCGCAGCATACCGGGCTGTCGCGGAACCGGCGGGGTGGCGGGTTCGGTGGATGCGCTTCGCTTATCCACCCTACAGAGCTGTGCGTTGATCGTTCCCACGCTCCGGCGTGGAAATGCCGCCATCGACGCTCCGGCGTCGCGTTGCACATCGGGCCGCCGGAGCGGCCCATACCGCATTCCCACGCGGAAGGAGCGTGGGAACGATCAAAGGGCGGGCGGCGCGCGTCGTAGGGTGGATAAGGCGCGCCGCAGGGGCCGTGGAGGCCGCCAGGGGCCGGAGCGCGCCGCATCCACCCTGCCCCGGCGGGGTGGTGGGTTCGGTGGATGCGCTTCGCTTATCCACCCTACAGAGCGGTGCGTGCCTTCCATGGTTTGCGCGGCATACCCGGGATGGAATCAAGCCCCCCTGGTAAGAGACTTTGCGCCCACCCGAGAGGAACTCACTGCGAGAGCGCGATCAGATTGACCAGATCCTGAAGCTGATGGGCTGTCCCCAGAGCCAGAACCTCGTCGCCCGGAGTCAATACCAAGGTCGCATCCGGATTGGGTATGACTTGCTGGCCGCGGCGTATGACCAGAATGTTCGCTCCCGAATGATCCTGATCGCGAAGATATCCCAGACTTCGCCCCGCCATCATCGAATTCTCCCGCACTTGAATACCCTCAAGGTTCAGAGACTCCTCACCGCGCGAGAGCACCGAATCAAAAAAATCGATGACAGTCGGACTGAGGATGAGGTGCGCGAGCCGCCGTCCGCCGATGGCATAGGGACTGATGGCCCGATTGGCGCCCGCGCGGGTGAGTTTGGATACGCTGGCGTCATCCACGGCCCTGGAAACGATATACAACTCAGGATTCAGGACACGCGCCGACAAGACGATATACAGGTTACTGGCATCATCACCGCTGGTAACGATCAAACCTTTCGCATTGCGGATACCTGCCCGTTCCAATACCTCGTCCTCGCTGGCATCGCCCTGGATGATCAAATAGCCATGCTGAGTGGCATATATCAGGGCTTCCTGACGCGGATCGATGATCACAAAGGGAACCCCGGAATCCTTCAGTTCCCTGGCTGATTGACGACCGACACGGCCAAGACCCGCGATGATGATATGGTTTCCGAGGCGCTGGATTTGACTCTGCATTTTCCGTGTACCGAGTGGATCGGCTATCCGGCTCATGACCAGGACATCCATGACCGTGGTCATGGTGTAAAACATGGCGCCGATGCCTGTGACCGAGACGAAAATCGTGAAAAGCCGCCCCGCCTCGTCAAGCCGGATGACCTCGCCGTAGCCAATCGTGGTGATCGTGATGATGGTCATATAAAGGGCATCCAGCCATGTGGCGCCCTGGCCTCGCCCCAGCCAATAGTACCCCGCCGTGCCCACCAGGGTTATCATCGCGACCACCATGGCCGGCAGCAACATGCGTACACGAAGCTGGTTGGCAAGTGTGGAATTTCGCGTAAAGAACATGAATCGGCTCAGTGTCTTGCCTGGACCACGGCGCCCCCTCGCAGCCGCCCGTCTAACCGCCGTGGCGTACAGCCCAAACCCGTGGCTCGTGTCTCAACTTTCCCGGGTAAGGCATACCTCGAGGGCTCCGTGTCGGTCAGAAGTCATTAACTTTCTCGTGGGTGTTTGCTGAACGGCCACTGGAAGCGGGAGACCGCGCATTCGGGCGACGGATTCCGTGCCTGAGTGACCCGACGGAAGTATGATGGTACCCCACGAAGGGAGGTGAACCTACCGGAATTTCGCTCGACGCATCTTGCCTGAAGTATAATGATTACCTAATATTCCTGCCAGCCCGTCCCTCGCCGTCTTAACTGAATGATTTATATGAGGTTGTATCAGGCATGAGCCTACGCAAACATCACGCGGCCGCCCTGATCTTGAGCATCCCCTCACTGCTGGGGGGGTGGCCCGGCATGGCCGCCGAAAGCCGGCTGGCTCCGGTGAAATCCGGCCTGCCGCGCGCGCTAGGCCTGCAAGAGGCCATTGACCTGGCATTTGCCCAAAACCCTGATCTGGCCGCCGCCTCGGCCCGCATCGGGCAGGCGGAATCCCGGGTCGCGGAGGTGGCGGCGGGTTTCTATCCCAAACTCACGGCGCGGATCGGTTATGACTACACCAGCAACCCTGCCCTGGCCTTCTCCTACATCGTGGCGCAGCGGCGCTTCAACCCCAGTCCGACGGATTTCGCCGGCCAGATCAACAACCCGGGCTGGGTGGAAAACTTTCGGCCGGAAGTCATCGGCAGCATCAATCTCTACCGCGGTGGGCAGGATGAATACCTGAAGAAAGCGGCCGAGCTGGGCGTGCAGGCCACGGAACTGGAGCATTCCGCCCTGCGTAACCGCCTGGCCGCCGCCGTCACCTCGGCCTATTACGCCGCGCTATCCGCGCCCAAGCAGGTCGAGGTGGCGCGGCGGTCGATCCGCACCGTCGATCAGGAGGTGGACATGGCCAAGGCCCGCGTCGCGGAAGGGGTGGCGCTGCGCGGGGACGTGCTGTCGCTGGAAGTGCGTTCCAAGGCGGCGCGGGAAGCCGAATTACAGGCGCGTAACTCCATCAATCTGTCGCGTTCGGCGCTGAAAACCCTGATCGGTGAAGCGCGCAACGAGTTGCCGGAATTGCGGGAAACGGAACTGCCGCTCCCGGTACTCAAGGACAGCCTGCTGAAGACTTTCGACCTGGCCCTGGGCCAGCGCCCGGAGATGCAGGCGGCCGCGCATCAGGTACAAATACGGGAGCATGAACTGGAGGCCGCCAACGGCGCCAACCTGCCGCGCGTCAATGCCTATGCGGCCTATGGCTCGAACAGCCGCACCCTGGACCCTTCCACCTACAAGGACAACACCAGCATCGGCATCAACGCCGAATATGACCTGTTCGCGGGTGGCGCCATACAAGCCCGTATCGAGGGCGCCGAACGGCGCATCGTCGAGGCGCAAGCGCTGGAACAGAAAATCCGGCTCGATATCGAGAACGAAGTCCGTCAGGCCTATTCCACCCTCGAACAGGCGCTGGAACGGGTCAAGGTGGCCGAGGCGGGCGCGGCTTCCGCCGAGGAAGCGCTGCGACTGGTGAACGAGCAATATCATGGCGGAACCGCAACCGTGACCCGCTACCTGGAGGCGGAGACGGATCGCGCCTCCGCGACATTGCGCGCCATTGTCGCCCGCTTCGAGGCCCAGGTGGCCCAGGCCCAGTTACAGCAGGCGATCGGCCACTGGCGTTAGACCTCCATGATCCGCCCCGCCACACCCATGAGGATGCCATGAAGCCGACGTTCGAATCCGTGCAGAAGATTGGCGACACCCTGGTGGATCTGTTCCATCATCTGGCCCTCTTCGGCATCGGCGCCACCATCGTCTGGTCCGCGCTCCATGATTATCTCGACATGATGCGAGCCGGGCATGCCACGCTGGAAGATATCCTGCTCCTGTTCATCTACCTGGAACTGGGCGCGATGGTCGGCATTTACTTTCGGACGCGGCGGCTGCCCGTGCAGTATCTGATCTACATCGCCATCACCGCCCTCTCCCGCCATCTGGTGATCGATGTACGCATGGTGTCGGATGCCTTTCATCTGTATCTGCTGATGAGCATCGCCGGCGCCATCGGTGTGCTCAGCCTGGCCATCCTCGTACTCTCGTTCACCGCAAAACGGTATGGCTGCCCCGAGGAAGGGGGCGACGCCAGCCGCCATTCATGACGTTTCCAATCAGGCCAACCGATGTCCCATTCACATAACGAATCTTCCCTCAAGACCTTACCGCGGATCGCCGCAACGACGGTGGCGCTGGTGCTGTCGCTCATGTGGATGGAGGGCGCCTTCAAATCCAAGGCCTTACCAGGCTTGGCCGAGGTTCAGGCTGCCGAGCAGCCGCCCAGCGGCCAGACCGCCCGGGTGGAGCGCCGGGTACAGAGCGAATTGCTCTCCTGGCCCGCCACGGTCGCGGCCCTCAAGGTGATACAGATCGCGCCCAAGATGCCGGGCCGGATTCTTGAAATCACCGTGCGCGCGGGCCAGCCGGTCAAGCGCGGCCAGGTCCTGGCGCGGCTGGATGATGCCGAGACCCGCGCCCGCCAGGCTCAGGCGCGCAGCGCCCTGGTCGCGGCCGAGGCCGGCGCCGCCCGATCCAGGGCCGACGCCACGCGGCTGCAAAACCTCTACGAGCGCGAGGCGGCCACCCGGCAGGATCTGGACGCGGCCCTGGCCATCACCAAGGCGGGGGATGCGCAGGTGGAACAGGCGCGGCAGGCCATTCAGGAGATCGAATCCCACCTGGGGGAAAGCGTGCTGCTGGCGCCCTATGATGGTGTCATCGATCGCCGTCAACAGGAACCCGGTGACATGGCCTTGCCCGGCCTGCCCATCCTCACCCTGCTCCAGTCCGACACCCTGCGGGTGGAGGCCAATGTGCCAGCCTCCTGCGCCCCCTTCCTGCGGATGGGGCAAACCCTCACCGCCAGACTGGGCAATCCCCAGCGCGAGGCGCGAGTTATCGTGGATGAGGTGCAGCCTTCGAACGACCCCCTGTCCCATACCGTGCTGATCAAGGCCCGCCTGCCCGCCCAGTCGGGAGTCCAGCCTGGCGCGTTCGCCTGGCTCCAGCAATCCTGCGGTTACGAGAACGTGCTGGTCATGCCCGCGGCCGCCGTGACCCGCATCGGGCAATTGGAGAGCGTGCGGCTGATCATCAATGGCCAGCCTCGGCTTCGACATGTCCGCACCGGCAAACGCTATGGCGACGAGGTGGAAATCCTGTCCGGCCTGAACGAGGGCGACATCGTCAGGATCGCGGGTGAAACCCCATGAGCGAAACGCCGCACAAGCCCGATCGTGGTATCACCTCACGCATCGTCGAGCTGTTCATCACGTCCAAGCTCTCGCTCCTGCTGCTGATCGCGAGCTTCCTGGCCGGATTCGCCGCGCTGGCCCTGACGCCACGCGAGGAGGAGCCGCAAATCATCGTGCCGGTGGCCGACATCCTCATTTCCGCCCCGGGCTCTTCGGCGGAGGAAGTCGAAAAACTGGTGGCCACCCCGCTGGAATCGATGTTGCGTGAGGTCGACGGCGTCGAATATGTGTATTCCTCTTCCCGCGAAAACCAGTCCCTGGTGACCGTGCGCTTTTTCGTCGGCGAGGATCGCGAGGACAGCCTGGTCAAGGTCTGGAACAAACTCATGTCGAACCAGGACCGCATCCCGCCGGTGGTCGCCAACTGGAGCGTGAAGCCGGTCGAGATCGACGACGTGCCCATCGTCACCCTCACCCTCTCCTCGTCCGACCCGACCCAGGACGGTGTGGCTCTGCGCCGCATCGCCGACGAAATGAAGGACAAACTGGGGCTGGTCGAGAACACCGGCCGCATCGTCGTCACCGGCGGCCAACCCCGTCAGGTGCGCGTCTACCCCGATCCGGCCAGGCTGGCCGCGCATGGTCTGGCGCTGACGGATCTGTTTGGCGCCCTCAGAGCGGCCAATGTGAACATGCAGGCCGGCTATTTCGATCAGGCCAACCGCAGTCTTCGACTGGACGCGGGTCCGGCCTTTACCCGGGCCGAGGAAGTCGCGGCGACACCCGTCCAGGGCCAGGGCGGCAAGCTCGTATACCTGCGCGACGTCGCCCGGGTCGAAGATGCGGCGGTGGAACTGGAGAGCTATACCCGCATAGGCTTTGGCCAGGCGGCGGCCGAAAGCAAGACCGTGCGCACCGAAAATGGGTCGGAGGCCGAGCAGGCCGCGGCCCCCTCCGCGCAGCCCCGGGCCGGCGAACTGCGCCAGGCCGTCACGCTGGGCATCGCCAAACGCAAGGGCGCGAATGCCGTGGCCGTGGCCGAGCAGGTCATCGAGACCGTCCGCGAGCTACGCAACGAAATCCTCCCCGAGGAGGTCACCGTCACCGTCACGCGCGACAACGGCGAGACCGCCAACCACAAGGTCAACGAACTGGTGAAGCACCTGATGATCGCCATCGTGACCATCGTCATCCTGCTGATCTTCGCGCTGGGTCCCAAGGAGGCCTTCATCGTCGCCCTGGCCGTGCCCATGACGCTGGGCGTGACCCTGCTGTGCGACCTGATCTTCGGCTACACCATCAACCGGGTGACCCTGTTCGCGCTGATCCTGTCGCTGGGCCTGCTGGTCGACGACCCCATCGTCGACGTCGAGAACATCTTCCGCCACTTCAAGCTGCGCCGAGAACCGCCGCTGGAGGCCGCCCTGACCGCCATCGACGAGGTGCGGCCCCCCACCATCTTCGCGACCTTCACCGTCATCGTGTCCTTCCTGCCGATGTTCTATATCACCGGCATGATGGGGCCCTACATGGCGCCGATGGCCTTCAATGTCCCGGTCGCCATGCTGATGTCGCTGCTGGTGGCCTTCACCGCCACCCCCTGGGCCACCTTCCACCTGCTCAAGAGCGAGTGGGGCAAGGGCGAACTGGAAGACCCGAAGGATTCCGTCCTCTGGCGGTTCTATGACCGGACCCTGCGGCCCCTGCTCGATGCGCCCAACAAGTCGCGGATTTTCCTGTTCCTGGTGATGGCGGCCTTCGTCGCCTCGGCGCTGCTGGCCGTGTACCGGATCGTGCCCCTCAAGCTGCTGCCGTTCGACAACAAGAACGAGCTGCAACTGGTCATCGACATGCCGCGCGGCTCGACCCTCGAAAGCACCGACGCCGTGGCGCGGGAACTCGGAGCCTATCTCGCCCGGGTCAACGAGGTGACCGACTACGAGACCTACGTCGGCGGCGCCTCGCCGATGGACTTCAACGGCATGGTGCGGCACTACTACCTGCGCCGCGAGCCCTATCAGGCCGACATCCGCGTCAACCTGCTGCCCAAGGAGCTACGGGAACATCAATCGCACCAGATCGCCCTGCGCATCCGCCCGGACATCGAGCGCATCGGCAAGGCGCATGGCGCCAATGTCAAGATCGTCGAGAGTCCGCCCGGGCCGCCGGTCCTGTCCACCTTCGTCGCCGAAGTCTATGGCCCGCTGGACGCCGGTATCGGAGAACTGGCCAAGGTCACCGAACAGGTCCGCGCCGAGGTATCGGGCATCAAAGGGATCGTGGATGTGGACGATTACGTCGACGAACCGCAGCGTGTCGTGCATTACCGGCTGGACCGGCAGAAAGCCGCCCAGCACGGAGTCACCGTGGCCGCGGTCAGCCAGACCCTGAGCGCCGCGCTGTCCGGCCAGTCGGCGGGCATCGTCCACGCGCCGGGCGAGCGGCAACCGCTGGAAATCCTGATCCGGCTGCCGCGGATGCAACGCTCCTCCATCGTCGATCTGGCCACCCTGCGGGTGCGCGGCGCCAACGGCGTGCTGATTCCCTTGAGCGAAATCGGCGTGGCCAACGAGGAGGCCGCCGACCTCACGATTTACCACAAGAACCTCCAGCGGCTGAATTACGTCATCGCCGAGATGGTCGGTCGCGAGCCGGTGGAGGCCGTGCTGGACTGGGGCGATATTCGCGACAGGAACCCGCTGCCGAAAGGGTATACCGTCGATCTCGCCGGCGAGGGGGAATGGAAGATCACTGTCGACGTGTTCCGCGACCTGGGGCTGGCCTTTGGCGCGGCCCTCCTGATGATCTACGTGCTGCTGGTCGCCCAGACCGGCTCCCTGGGGATGCCGCTCATCATCATGGTCGCCATACCGCTGACCGTCATCGGCATCATGCCGGGGTTCTGGTTCCTCAACAGCTTCTTCACCGAACCGGTGGCGGGCTATGACAACCCCATCCTGTTCACGGCCACGGCCATGATCGGCATGATCGCGCTGGCCGGCATCGTGGTGCGCAACTCCATCATCCTGATCGATTTCATCCAGCGCCTGCGCGAGCAGGGCACGTCGCTGATCGAAGCGCTGATCGAGGCGGGCGCAACGCGCATGCGCCCGATCTTCCTGACCGCCGGGGCGGCGCTGTTCGGTTCCTTCATCATCACCCTGGACCCGATCTTCTCCGGTCTGGCCTGGAGTTTCATCTTCGGCATCTTCGCCTCGACCGCCTTTTCCCTGTATGTGGTCCCGGTGGTGTACTTCCTGCTGAACCGGGACAAGACGCCAACGACCGCACAAACTTCACCCTGACCAAACCGGAGGACACTCATGACTACCGACCGCATCGTCCGCATCGTTGCCGGATTTTTCGTCCTGATCTCGCTCAGCCTGGGCGTGGAGGGCAGCCCTCTGTTCCATAACGCCAACTGGCTATGGTTCACGGCCTTCGTGGGCGCCAACCTATTCCAGAGCGGGTTCACCCAGTTCTGCCCGCTGGAGATCATCCTGAAAAAACTGGGCGTCAAGACATGCGTTCAACCCGATGCGTGTCACTAACAACAGACCCACCTGGCGGTAACGCCTAACCCAACCGAGGAGAACAACCATGGCCAAAATCGTCATCGTCGGCGCCGGCATCGGCGGCATTCCGATGGCCTTCGAAATGAAGGAAAACGCCCGCAAACAGGACGAAGTCGTCGTCATCGCCGACACGCCCACTTTCCACTTCGTCCCCTCCAATCCCTGGGTCGCCGTCAACTGGCGCAAGCCCTCCGACATCAAGGTCGAACTGGCGCCGGTCTTCAAGAAGAAAGGGATTACCTTCATTCAAAACAAGGTCACCCAATTCAAGCCCGCCGAGAACCGGGTTGAACTGGAAGACGGGACGCAGGTGGACTACGACTATCTGATCATCGCCACCGGCCCCAAGTTGGCCTTCGACGAAATCCCGGGTCTTGGCCCCCAGGGTCATACCCAATCCGTGTGCCATGTTGACCATGCCGGTGAATCCGGCGAGTTCTGGGACGGTTTCGTCAAGGACCCTGGCCCCATCATCATCGGCGCGGTACAGGGCGCGTCCTGCTTCGGCCCGGCCTATGAATACCTGTTCATCGCCGAGACCGATCTCCGCAAGCGCAAGATACGCGACAAGGTCAAGATGACCTACGTCACCTCCGAACCCTATATTGGCCATCTGGGCCTGGGCGGGGTGGGCGACACGCGCGGCATGCTGGAAAGCGAACTGCGCAACAAGCACATCGACTGGATCTGCAACGCCAAGGTGGACAAGATCGAGGCGGGCAAGATGTACGTCACGGAAGTGGACGAGAACGGCGCGGTCAAGAAGCAGCACGAACTGCCCTTCAAGCACAGCATGATGCTGCCGGCCTTCAAGGGCGTGGATGGACTGATGGGCATCGAAGGGCTGGTCAACCCGCGCGGCTTCGTGCTGGTGGACGAACACCAGCGCAACCCCACCTTCAAGAATGTCTACTCCGTCGGCGTCTGCATCGCCATCCCGCCGCTGAGCCAGACCCCCGTCCCCACCGGCACGCCCAAGACCGGCTACATGATCGAGTCCATGGTCACCGCGACCGCGCATAATATCCGCGGCGAACTGGACGGCAAGGAGCCCACCGAAAAGGGCACGTGGAATGCGCTATGCCTCGCCGATTTCGGCGACTCCGGCGTCGCCTTCCTGGCCATGCCGCAAATTCCGCCGCGCAACGTGCAATGGTCTTCCCAAGGCCGCTGGGTCCACTGGGCCAAGATCGCCTATGAGAAGTACTTCATCCGCAAGGTCCGCAAAGGCATCAGCGAACCGGGTTACGAGAAATACACCCTCAAGCTCATGGGCATCATGCGACTGAAGAAATAAGCCATACGGGAGCCCCGTCAGGCCCCAAGGGTCTGGCGGGACGCGACAGTCTTCCACAAGACTTGCAACCTCCTGTAGTCTCCTCTCCAGAAGGCCATAAGTATCTACACACAAGCAAGTTATTGATTTTGTTCCCCTCTCCAGGAGGGAGAGGGGTTAGGGGTGAAGGTCGGAACCTCTGCAACATCAAGCGGTTAGCCCACACCCCAAAGCCTTCCGCGTTCTGGAGAAGAACTTGTGTAGATACTTATGCCAGAAGGCAAGGGGGGTGGAAACCATCGCACCATCGAAACTTTAACCCCAAACCCCCCTCATTCGGAGAGGGACTGGTCCAGGTCCTTATGCCGGCGCGAGAACCCGTGACAACTCAGCTTTGTCGTCCTGATCGATCATCGGCATCCTGCAATTCTCACTTTCGATTACGTGTTCGGTTGCAGACATCGGAATACGGCCCCCCGAGCCTTGCCCTGAGCGGAGTCGAAGGGCGGACATTTCCGGCCTTACAATGTCACACGCCATCCCAAAATGAGAATTGCTGCCGAGGGACGGCACGTCCAGCCAAGATGATCATTGCCAAACATTCAGGCCGAGGTCGCCGGGAGCGGATTCGCGCATGAAGCCTCTGCCCTCCTCCCTCTGTCAGAGACTCCTGAACGGCCCGCTGCAAGTCGGGGACCTCGAATTGGCGGAAGATTGGCTGTCACGGGAGTTCCAAGCTCTCGAAACCGAACCCGAGGCTGATATACCCTCGCTGGGCGAGCCTTGGCACTGCCCTCTGTTGACCACCGACGAGGGCAATACGGCGGCTACACCTGGCAGACTCCATGCCTTGGCCCCGTTCTACTTGCTGGAGGGCGCCTGGCTCGCCCGGATCGCCCTGCCGACCAACGGGCATGAAACGGTTTCGGCCCTGCTGTTGCGCATTTTTCTGGATATGGTCGGACTGGAAGATCCCACGCAATCCCCTCCGTTGCGGTTCCGGGCCCGGCTGATCCGGGAGGGCATTCAGTTGCCGCCATTGCACGGACCCGGCTTTTTCATCCGCGCCGATTTTCCCGCAAGCATCCTCCGGTTCTGTACCTGGCATCTGGTGTTGATGCATCGGCCTCGACGCTTCCTCCCGGAACTCCTGGGTTACACCCTTGCGCATGCTTGCCGCGTGGCGGAGTCGGAGGAGGAACCGGGGTTGCCCGCTTTGCGCTCCCGGCAGGCAGCCTGGGCGCGCGAAGCCGTCGACGCCGGCAGCCGGCAGGGGCTGTGTGGCGAACGGATGAATCGAGGCTGGGCCTTGTATATCCGGTACTGCCGAGCCGTCCTCGATGAATTGCCGGCGTGGGAAACCGAACCGAATATGACCCAGGAAGCACGGCTGGCCGGCATCATCAAGGCCAAACTGCCGCACGCGCTGGGCTATCACACCCGGGTACGCTTGCAGGGCAAAAGCCTGGATGACTGGCTGCGCGAACAGACCGGGGATTTGGTTCCGCTACTGCACGCCTTGCGCGAATCCCCCCGGGTGCAAGTCCAGTGTCCCGCCGCCAGCCGACTGCTAAGAGCCATGGATTTTGGCGGCCCCATGTTCGGTGTATTCAGCGCCAGCGAGCGGCAAGCGTTTCTGAATTGGATCGAGGCACCCAACCTCCCGCCCACTCCTGTCGATGAGACAGCGGCGGGGAACCCGGAGAGCCGGGACGACACCGACCCGCCATCGGCGAGAGCCGCCCCGCCCCCCCAAGCCAGACGATTGCGGCGTGAACTCTATCTGGCCTTGTTGCGCGCGGAGTCCCCCGATGATGCCCCCCCCGAGGCGGAGGCCGTCATTCGTCGTGTCTTGCGGCGAACCCGCTGGCTGCATCCCTTACGCTGGGGCGCCCCCCCTTTCGAGTACTCCGCCGAATCACTGCGGGCCTTCACGGAAACCCGGCATCGCGCCGAAATCGACCGCTATCGTCCGCTCCAGGGCGCCCCCAAGGTTGATCGCGATTTCTGCCGGTGGGTCATACGCCAATTGGCCCCCGCGATCCTCAACGACGGCGCCTGGCTGGCGGATATTGCCGGTCCGGCGGAGCATCTGGATGAGGTCCGGCGGTATCTGCTCAGGATTTATGTGGATGAACTGGGTGCAGGGCATCCCGAATGGAACCATCCCAATGTCTACCGTCGGTTGCTGGAGGAGCAAGGCATCGACTTGCCGGCATTCGACAGCGAGGCATTCGCCCAACACCCGACCTTGCTCGATACGGCCTTCGAAATCCCCCTGTATCTGCTCGCCATCGGACTGTTCGGTGAGCGCTACCGACCCGAGCAACTGGGCCTGAATCTGGCCATCGAACTGAGCGGCCTGGGCGCGGGCTATCCGCGCGCCATCGACATCCTGCGATATCACGGAATGGACCCGACCATCATCCGGTTGCATCTGAGTATCGACAACCTGGCCTCGGGCCACGCCGCCTGGGCGCGGGAGGCCATCGTGTTGTACCTGGATGAGATCCGCCGATTGGGGGGCCGCACCGCCGTCGAGCCGGCATGGCGTCGCGTCTGGTTGGGCTATCAATCGCTACAGGCCGCCAGCCTGGGACTGACGGCCTGCATCGTGGGGCGCTATGCGCTGCACCGCTGGGGATGGCGGGTGTAGCGCCGAGTTCTTCTCCGCAAGGACTCCGTACCGGGGTTTTGGTACGGAAATGTACCCTGGCACGGACCGTAACAAGCCTATCCCGGTATCCACGGAGAATCATGCAAACCCAAGATGAGAATTGGCCGCGCTTATCGGCCCCAAGACGTGAGTGTTGTAATATGCGCCGTCTCAATCAATTTCAGGAACGATCGCATGCCCGCCTACCCCCGCAAAGAACTGGAAACGATGGTCGAACGTTGGCTGGCCGCCAACCGTGAGTCGGAGCGCGCCGGGGATTGGGTGCGGACCCTGGGCGGGATGTACACCGAGGATGCGGAGTACAGTTGGAACATGGGCCCCAACCGTGAATTCGTGGCCCGGGGCCGCCAGCAGATCGAGGAATGGGCGCTAGGCGCGCACATGGAAGGCTTCGAGAAATGGCGCTATCCCTACGACAAGATCCTCATCGACGAACAACAGGGTGAGGTCATCGGCATCTGGCGGCAGGTCGCCCCGGTCAAGCGCGATGATGGCTGCGATTACGAAGTCTCGGGACTGGGCGGAAGCTGGTTCCGTTATGGGGGTCACTATCAGTGGGCCTGGCAGAAGGACTTCTTCGATCTGGGTAACGTCAAGGCGCTGTTCATGGAACTGGCGGCGGATGGCAAACTGGAACCGCCGGTGAAACAGAAACTGCGCCGGCTGGCCTGGGGCCTGAAGCTCCCTGGAGTAGACCCGATTCACCCCGATCCCGGTCTCGGCTACCGGCTCAAGGGCCTCCTGGCCATGATCCGCATCGTTCTGCTCGGCCGCTGAACTCGCGGGCGCCAAGACCTGGCGCCGCAACCTTTTCGGCGCGAGCGAGTCGAATGGCTCGCAACGGATGGGATTACCGACCGTTGATGACTATCGAATACAGGCAGGTTTGCAGTAAATACCTGCCGTGAGCATAAAGACCAAGAGCCAAATCTACGGAGAACGACATGACCAGGAAGATGCTTACCCTGCTGGGCGCCAGCCTGCTGACCGCGCTGCTGTCCACCACCAGCGCAAACGCCGAGGACCACAAGGCCGAAGCCACCAAACACGCGATGGCCGGCGCCGAAAGCGGCAAGAAAGGTGACGCGGCCGCCGTCGGCGAGCACGCCAAGGCGTCCAAGACCCATGCCGAGGCCGCTCAGGCCGAAAAGGCCAACCCGCACCTGGAAGCCGGCATCAAGAACCTGAACGAAGCCATCGAACACGCCAAGATGGGCCATGCCGACATCGCCGGTGAATCCGCCGACGCTGCTGCCACGCATTTGAAAGCAGCGGAAAAATCCTTCTGATCCCTCGGGATCAATCCATTCAAACGGCGGCGGGACGCCCGTCCCACCGCCGTTTTTGCGTGAAAGGCAAATCGAAAGCATGAGCCATGGTGGGAGAGCTGGCCACTCAGCCAGTGGCCGATCAACGGGGTCCGTTCATCCATCGCGCTGTCCTGATCCGGGGCATTGGCGTTTCCAACCCGCCAACACCTTGTGGTTGGTAAGCCACCCTTGTTTTTCAGGCCCGGAACAAGGCCCCGAGTTTCTTGCCCAGCAGGTTCCCCGCCGCCAGCAGGGTCAGCGTCAGGAAGACCATGGACCAGACACCCAGCGCCGCCGCCAGAGCGGGCCCCTCGCCCAGGACTGACGCCAGGGTATAGATGGCCTTGGTAATGGGAAAATACTGGGCCTGCTGCGCCAGGATCATCGAATCGCTGACCTCCAGCATGGCGAAGGAAAAGGCCAGCAAGGCGCCGGCGACCAGGTTCGGCGTGATCAGCGGCAAGGTGATGCGCCACAGCGCACGCGCCGGCGGCGCCCCCAGATTGCGGGCGGCCTCCTCCAGCGCGGGGCTGACCTGCTGGAGTCCGGCCGCCGCCGAGCGCACCACATAGGGCAGGCGCCGCATGGCGTAAGCGACCACCAGCAGCAGCACCGGATCCTCGCCCAGCATCAACCCATGCAGCATTTGCCCCTCGCGGGACAGCGCCAGATAGCCGAAGGCCATGACGATGCCCGGCACCGCCAGGGGCAGCATCGACATGGCATCGAGCAGGCCGCGACCCCGTTGCTGGCCGCGCACCACAATCCAGGCCACGCCGATGCCCAGCAGCAGGTCCAGCAGGGTCGCCAGCGAGGCGTACTTAAGGCTGTTGGCGATGGCGGAGAGGGTCAGCCCATGGCTCAGCGCGCCGGCGAAATGCGCCAGAGTCAGCCGGGAGGGCAGGAGCGTGGCATACCAGTCTTCAGCCAGGGCCAGCAGCACCACGCCGGCATGCGGCAGTAGCGCCAGGGCGATGACCAGGGCAAAGCCCCCGGCACAGAGCAAACCCCTGAAACCAGTCAGCGGGATCATGACGCGGGCCATGGTGGCGCGCCCGCCCCCGCCCGCGATGTCGCCAGCCAGGAATTGCCGGCTGAGCGCGTAAAACGTGGTCGACAGGAAGAGCAAGACCACGACCAGGGCATAGGGAAACGGGTTGTTGCTGAGATCCTTGATCGCGGCAAATATCTGCACCGAAGTCACGCGGTCGTAATCGAAAATCAGCGGCACGCCCAGTTCGGTGAAGGCCCAGATGAAGGCAATCGAGGCGCCGGCGAAGAGGCCGGGCACGATCAGGGGCAGGGTGATCCGCCACAACCGCCGCCTGGGCGGAGCCCCCAGGTTGGCGGCTGCCTCTTCCAGCGCCGGATCGAGATTGGCCAGCGCCGCCGAGACATTCAGGTAGGCGATGGGATAGAGGTGGAGCACGTTCATCAGCACCACGCCCGCCATCCGCCCTTCCCCCAGCCAGTCGACGGGCCGCCCGGGGGCGACGATGCCCAACAGCGTCAGCAGGCTGTTGAGCGCGCCGGCCTGCCCCAGGATGGCCTGGATCCCCAACGCGCCGACGAAGGGCGGCAGAATCAGCGGCGTCAGCAACAGGCCGTTGCACAGCCCTCGTCCGGGAAATTCGTAACGCACATAGCCGAAGGCCAGTGGCACGGCGAGGAGCACACAGCCCAGGGTCGTCAGCACCGCGATCAGGAAGGAATTGAACAGGCCCTCGCGGTAGATCGGGTTGCGGAAGACCTCCAGCAAATACTCGAAGGTAAAGCCGCCCTGGGCATCGAGAAAAGCGCCACGCAAGGCGCCCCAGATCGGCAGCACGAAAAACAGCAGGAAGAAGACGGTCACCGTCAGGAAGAGGCCCCGAGAGGCCAGCGTGCTCATGGACGGTTCCTCCCGTCCCGCGCCAGCCGTCGGGCCCGCTCGTAACGCTCGCGAAACACGGCGCTCAGTTCCCGCGCGAGCCGCACTTCGACCAATTTATCCTTGCCCCGCAGGATCGGTACGATTCGCCGCTGGACTTCGTCGTAATCGAAACCGGACAGATCCTGGAACGCCGCGAGAGCCGCCCCGGGCAGGCCTTGGTCGATGAGGGCGCGCCAGGCCTCGCGCTGTTCCGGGTGAGTTTCGACACACATCACGCGTATCAGGAAACGAATGGCGCCATACAGCGGCGCGGTCCAATCCGGGTGATAGACGAAATGACCCGCCTGCGCATAGGGTCGGGCGTCCGGTTCGGTCATGTAGAGGCGGTTGGCGTCGGTATAGAAATCCCGCCGCACGGGCAAGCGCCGCAGCGCGGTCGAGACGGGACCCTCCGGTACGCCGGGCCGTAAGGCCCAGAGTTTCTGCCCCCGGGGCGACAGCACGAACTCCATGAATTCGGTGGCCAGCCGGGGCTCCGGCGCCCCGCGCAGCAAGGCTATGGGATCGACGCTGAGCGAGGTGCCGCCCAGGGGCGCGACAAAGCCGACCCGGGATGAGCCATCCGGCCGCCGGACGAACTCTTCCGTGGCCTTGCCATAGGATTCGATGGCCATGCCCGCCGCGGCATCGGCGCGCGAGACTTCCAGCGGAATCTTGGCCGCCGAATCGGTGAAATAGCGGGCGTTGGCGCTCATGCGCTGGATCAGCTTCAAGCCCTCGCGCCAGCCCTCCCGGATACCCCCGGCCTCGGCCGCGCCGGCCTGCTCTCCCGCCGCCAGCCGGTTCGCCACGGCCTGCTGCATTTGCTGCTGAATGATCAGTTCGAACGCCTTGGCCACCGAGCCGCTTTTGGTCGGATCGGACATGGCAATCCGCCCCGCCAGCCGCGGATCGGTCAGGTCTACCCATTGTTCCGGTTCCCGGGCAATCCCGAGGCGGCGCAGCACGTCGCGGTTATAGACGATACCGAAGGTTGCCAGTTCGACACCCATCCAGCGGTAGTCCCGGTCACGAAAAGGCTCGCCGCTGACCGCTTCCGGATAGACCTCCGGGGTAAACCAATCGGGATGGCGATCACGCAGGGCCAGCAGTCCGATCCCGGCGCCACCGGCCACCAGATAGCCCGCCTCCGCCTGCTGCTGAAAATCGTAGGAGCCGCCCCCGAACAGCAGATCCACGCCCACACCGACATTGGAGGCCAGGAAGGCCTGGCGCGCTGCCCACTCCCGGGGACTGCTCCGATCCGTAGTGCGTGGATCGGCGAACGCATGGGCCAACGGCTGACTCCAGTCCCGCTGCAAGCGCGTTGTCCAGTCATATTCGAAGGCGCCGGCAAATTCGGACTTGAGGAACAGGGCGATCTCGGAGGAGCCCCCTGGCGTGCGCCAGTCGAGGTAAACCGTTTCACCCGTGCGCGCGCGCCAATCCGCCACGAAGGCGTTGCCGATCTCCTGACGGATCCGCTCATGGTGAGGGGTGAGGATGACCAGACGGCGATCATGATGACCCGGGGCGCCCGCGTCGCGAGTCGCCAACAGAAACGGCCCGGCCACGGTCACCAGCAGGGCCAGCCAGATCAGCCAGTCACCCCGCCAGAACCGCTTGACCAACGCCGGGGGACGCGCCTCATCCTGGGGAGAGACATCCATCAGACTTCACTCCGGCAACAAGACCAGGTCATCGATCGCGGCATGGGCGATGATATGCTCGCCGGCGGTGCGTGGTTGGGCGGACGGATTCAGTTCGGTCAACGCCAGTTCGGAACCTTCCGCCAGGCGGAGGCGGTATTGAGCCGTCGCCCCCAGGTAGACGGCCTCGACCAGTTCGCCGGGAAAGGCATTGACCGCCTCATCCGACGGGCTCAAGCGCAAAGCCTCCGGTCGGATCGACAGCCAGACGCTGGCTCCGCTCTCCGGCCGCCAGTCCGCGGGACCCAGCCGCGCCGTCAGCTCGCCAGAAGTCGATGCCACCCGCGCGGTCAAGGTGGCCGGATCGCATTGCAAAATCCGCACCGGCAGAAAATTGGTCTCGCCAATGAAGCCGGCGACCAGTCGGCTGACCGGACGTCGATAGACTTCCCGTGGGGAGCCCACCTGGGCCAGCCGGCCGGCCTGCATGACGGCCAGACGATCGGCCATCGACAGGGCTTCCTCCTGATCGTGGGTCACATAGACGGCGGTCAGGCCGAAATCCTTGCAGATGCGGCGGATTTCGGCGCGCATGTCGCGGCGCAACTGGGTGTCGAGGTTGGACAGCGGCTCGTCCAGCAACAGACAGTGCGGCCGCACCACCAGCGCCCGCGCCAGCGCCACCCGCTGCTGCTGTCCGCCGGAAAGTTGCTGGATACGGCGGTCGCCCAGCGCCGCCAGCCGCACCGCGGCCAGCGCATCATGCACCCGCGTGGCGATTTCGGCCCGAGGCAGACGCCGTTCCTCCAACCCGAAGGCCACATTCTCCGCGACCGTGAGATGGGGCCACAGCGCATAGCTCTGGAACATCATGGCCGTGCCGCGTTCATGCGGCGGCGTCCGGGTCACATCGGTCTCGCCAAAACCGATCGTGCCGGCATCCGGCGTGTAAAATCCGGCGATATGGCGCAGTAGCGTGGTTTTGCCGCAGCCGCTGGGTCCCAGCAGGAAGAACATCTCGCCCGGTTCGATGCTCAGGTCGATACGATCGAGTACCGGCGTGTCGCCGAAGCGCTTGCTCAGATGCCTGATGTGGATGGCTACCATGTCCGCCCCATGCCGCTTGGGGGAGGGATTGAATGGTTACGAGGCTCGGGCCCTGCCGGACGGCACACCCACGTCGAACGTGTATGCCTGGAAATCCCGATGTCCACAGCAATTCTCATTTTTGCTGAAAGCATTTCCTTGCCTGGGTTTTGCCGCAGGCATGCTGGGTGGTGTAGATACCGGAATAAGCCCCTTGGAGCCTCAGCGAGAAGGGGTGTTTCCGGCGCCGCCGCCCGAATCCGCCGGAAACGCCCGCCCTTCGCTGCGCTGGGGCGGACCCTTCGGCTCCGCTCAGGACAGGCTTATTCCGGCCTACCATCGGGCCCACCATCGCAAAATAAAAATTGCTGCGATGTCCACTTTCACACCCTTGATGAACTGCTGTAATCTCGACATGTACGCCTCATTCATACTCACGGCGCAAGACCCGATTTCCCGAAGCTTCACCAGCTTACACCCATCGTGTGACAGATCATGACAGTACCGAAACCCGCTTTTCCGGCTTCAGCCTCAACCCAGCGGCCGAATATACCGATAATCCTGGGCTTTTTATACGGGTTCGCCCTGACCGCGAGTCCCGAAGCCTTCGCGTTGCAACTGGATGCGGTCCCGCCGCCCCTGAAAGGAATCCCAGTGCCGCCGACCCCCGGCCTGACGGAGGGCCCCCAGCCGATCGTGGTCGACCGCACCGCCGCCATTCAACTGGGCAAGGCCTTGTTCTGGGACATGAACCTCGGCAGCGACGGGGTCGCTTGCGCGACCTGCCATTTCCACGCCGGGGCCGATCGTCGTAACGTCAATCAACTGGACCCCGGCAGCCGGCACGACGCCCCGTCCGGTAAAACCTTTGAGAAATCCGGCACGGGCGCGCCCGGCGGGGTGAATTACGCCTTGAAGGCCGGTGATTTTCCGTTCCACCGGTTCGCCAAGCCGGAGGATAGAAGCTCAAAAGTGCTGTTCAGTACCGATGAGGTCGTGTCCTCTTCCGGCGTGGTCTATGGGCTGTTTCAGCCCGCGCCGTCGCTGGCGGGTCAGGGCGCGGAGGTCTGCTCTCCCCTGAAGGACGACATTTTCCACCTGGATTCGGTCAACACCCGGCGGGCTTCGACCCGCAACGCCCCCAGCATCTTCAACGCGGCATTCAATTTCCGGAATTTCTGGGACGGGCGGGCCAACAACCGTTTCAACGGCGAGACGCCCTATGGCCCGCGTAATCCCGACGCCGGGGTCTGGGAGGTCAAAGAAGGCAAGACGGTGAAGACCCCGCTTTCGCTGGAAAACGCCTCGCTCGCCTCACAAGCCATGGCGCCCGTGGTGGATACGCATGAGATGGCCTGCCTGGGCCGGACGTTTCATCACCTCGCGCGCAAGCTGTTGCCGCGCCGTCCCCTGGAGCGCCAGGACATCCATCCGGAAGACAGCGTGCTGGGGCCGCTGCGGCAGGAGGATGGCCAGGGCCTGAACGCCCGTTACGAAGACCTCATCCGCCGGAGCTTCGCCCCGCGTTACTGGTCGGGCCAAGGCGATTTCGGCAAACCGGACGAGGGTCCGCCCTATTCCCAGATGGAGGCCAACTTTGCCTTCTTCCTCGGCCTGGCGATACAACTCTACGAGGCCACCCTGATTAGCGACGAGACGCCTTTCGACACGCCTCGGGGACCCGATGGCTTTCCGGCCGTCTACAACGAGTCTCAGAAACGGGGCCATGTACTATTCAACAAAGCCGAGTGCGATTTCTGTCATCGCGGCCCTGGATTTTCCGCCGCCGAGCATCCCGCGGTCTATTCGGAATTACGGCCCGATCAACCGCCCAAGCTGGTTGACCGCCGCGTCATGAACATCGATCGCGCGACCAAAACCGCCTTCACGGCCCTGTCCGACGCGGGCTATGCCAATACCGGAGTGACACCCAACGAGTTCGACCACGGCCTTGGCGGCAAGGACCCGATGGGCCACCCGCTGTCGTTCACGGAACAATATGTCAGCCAACTGGCCGATCCGGCCCGGCTGCCGCTCGACCCTGTCGCCCTGCCCGCCTTCAATTTCTCGCTGCGTTACCGCATCGGCTTCGAACCCGAGGAACTCATCGCGCCGCCTCCGGCCCATGGCTATACGCTGGGTAATCCCGAACAGGCGCGGATCCCCTCGCCCACCGTGGCGAAATCGGAACTGGGCCAACCCGGCCAGGGGCGGCTGGCGGTGGCCGTCGACGGCGCCTTCAAGGTGCCCAGCCTGCGCAACGTCGAACTCACCGGTCCCTACATGCATAACGGCGGCATGAAGAGACTCCAGGAGGTGATCGAGTTCTACGATCGCGGGGGCAACGTCAACAACCGCGAGCACTTCGGCACCTTCGTGTTCGCCCAGCATTTCACGCCACAGGAAAAAGCCGACCTGCTGGCGTTTCTGCTGACGCTGACCGACGAAAGGGTCCGCTGGGAACGGGCGCCCTTCGATCATCCGTCACTGGAGGTCGCGCATGGCTATGTGGCCCAGCCAGACCACCCCGGGGCACCGGCATTGACCGAGACCCGGTTGCGGATACCCGCGGTGGGCCGCGCGGGTCGGAGCGCCGAACAAGGCCCGCTGCGGCCCTTCGAGCGTTACCTCGACCAGTGATCGTCGTCAGTCACGGGCAGGGATGCCCGTGATCATGAAGGTTATTCCGTCGAGTGCGGCATTTCACACAGTTCAGTAAGGCAAATCCCACACCCAACCATGACGAATCAGGAAATCTGAGCCAACGGCGACAACTTCAGGTTACCAGCGCGCGCCAGACAATCCGGCACAAGGCCGTTCGATACCCTCCCATCCTGGTTGACCACCGTCATTCAATCACCATCGTCAGAGCGCCAATTCCTGATTAAAACCCTTGGTTTTCGGTGGCTTGCGTACCCATGACTATCGGGTTGATCGGTATTCGAAAGCGCCTGTTTTGGCAGACTGTCCGAAAGTATTAGTATTTTCTAATCCCCTGATTGATCAGCAATTTCTAGTTGGCACATGGATTGCTATTACTTCAAATGTTCCGCGCCAGACCACACAGAAAATGGTTTGCCGGTTCAACCTTCATTCAATGCCACTCGTCAAGGAGTTCCCATGACCTTCAAACTCAAGACCCTGACCAACAGCGCCCTGCTGTCCGCGCTGGCCCTCACCGGACAAACCGCTTCCGCCCACCCCAGCTTCGTCAACGGCGGCAACCCGAACGGAGTCAACTGGAAGAACAATACGCCATTATTTTCCAGTTCCTGTACACAAGACCCCATTACCCTGAGATGGAACTGTCAAGACATGGACATGGGTAGGCGACGCGGTTTGATGGAAGACGCCATCCGCATCGCGCACGGCTGCAATAAAGCGCCGCCGGAAACAGGCCGCAATATCGTGCAAGCCGTGACCTGGCTCTTTCCAACCGGCAAGGGCGGCAGCGGCGACTGGAGAAAGGCGCCGATGAGCACGGGTTGTGGCGCAACGGGCAGGGATTGCACCGGCGTGTCCACCCAACCCACGGTGGCCAGAATCCCGGATTCCAGTCAAAAACCCAACATCAACAACGCGCCAAATCCCGCAGGTATGGGCATCGCCACCACACTGGCCGCCGAATTGACCGAAGGCACCGCGACTGGCGCCCCGGCCAGTCCCGAAGTGCCGGTCACCACACTGAACCCGCCGAGTGGACAACCGCGCTTTCAGTATGCCGGCAACCTGGGTTACTTCACCACGAATGTTGCCAGAAAGCCTAACGCCAGCTATGGCGGCGGATGGTATGCCAAGGGGCCCAAATTCGACGCCGCGCAAATCGCCGCGCTGGGCATCACCTCGGAGGGCGCGCCTTATCACAATGCCATCCAGGCGCTCTGGGCGGTTGATCAGAATACCGGCACCGGTCTCATCCGCAGTTTTGCCTTCTCCAGCGCCAGTTGCGCCCGCAAGTTGGTGGTACGCCCGGCCGGCATCGACATCTGCAGATTGGAACCCTCCGCGGAGGCTAACAGAGCCGACCCGTATACGGCCAATTACTGGTTCGGCGGCCCAACTCCCAAATTCACGGGCGCTCACGGCATTCGTGAAAATTTCTGGATGCAATACACGCTGCTGGTGCGCGACCCTGCTGTGAACCCCTACCCCGCCACCTGCGCCAACCAAACCCTGGGCGACTACGACCTGGTGGTCATGCCCAGCATCAACGAGATTGACAAATATTTGCCCTTCAAGGGTTTCGCCAACCTGCCGTAAACCTTCGGCCTCATTGAGGGCGTCGGCGCAACGCCGATGCCCGAGCCGATGGATCAGGGGAGCCCAGGCTCCCCTGAATTATTTGTAAAGATTGCTTTTGTGGCCAGATATACAGTAAAAAGCCGATGAATTGCCTGCGTATGAGGCAAGCCTATTTCAACCGGAGCCCGATTATGATCAAACCCCGCATCCTTCAAGGTCAGCTTACGCCGCCGACCATCAACGGCATTAGCCTGATCACCCTGGCCTTGCTGACGTCCAGCCCCGCTTGGGCCAATAAGGAATTCATCTCAACAGATCCTCTATCCATAGCGAATGTCTGTTCTGAAAATGGCATGGTTTCCAACCTCAAGGGTGAGAAAGACTGTATTGCCTGCCACACCAACGCGGACCCGGACAATCCCCCCTCGGCGCCCGATGAGAGGAATGTAGATGGCAAGAGCTATGAACTCTTTCGGACAAACCCATCAAATCAAGCACTTCTGGATAAGGTGTTAAATACCTTCTGCACCGCCGAAGAGCCGCCGCCACCTGAGGTCCCGGAAGCGGGCAATGGCGCCTGCGGTTATGCAAGTGACACGGATTATTCCAGCGCACCCACCGAACCCCTGGAGTTGTGCGCCGCCGGCATTCCCTCGTCAGTGGAATCCAGGGATAAACGGTTCCAGTGGACCTGCAACGGCAGTACCGAAGGCGCGAAGAGTCAGGTGTGTTACACGCTCTCCAGCAACGGCAAACAGAATCAGGCGCCCTTGACCCTGCTGCCCGGCAGCACGTCGGTGAAATCCGGCAAATCGCTCAAAATCTCAACCACCGGCGGTAGCGGCAAGGGTAAGGTCAAATTCAGCCGGATACCGACCGGCGGCGCCAAGTGCAAACTGACGCCGACGGGCAAGAAGGCCAGACTCAAGGTCAAGAACTCCGGCGTTTGCAAGATCATGGCCACCAAGGCGGCGGACAAGGACTACAACGATGTCCAAGCCGCGCCCATCACCATCACGGTCACGCCCTAGTCAGCCTTCTGTTTTCGAAAAATGCCCGCCCGAGCATGGCAATGGGCGGGCATTTCCGGCAGAATCGTGTGGCGGCGTCTGCCTGCGCCAGAGACATGGGCATCTGCATACCAGTAAGGCATTGTTTTTATTCCCCTCTCCAGGAGGGAGAGGGGTCAGGGGTGAGGGTAGAAACCTCTGTAACATCAAAGTGTTAGCCCTCACCGTGAATCCTTCTCCCTGCTGGAGAAGGTTCCCATGAGAACTCCCGGGTTTGATGGATGGATGAACCGGTAAGGATCTATTGGAATCCCATCACCCCTTCCCTCTCCCGGAGGGAGAGGGAGTTGAATCCATCATTACCCGGTTATTGATCCAAACAGGCCCCATCCACGGGCAAGCCGTCTAGTGGTCTTTTGTGCAACCTTTCAATGTTCGGGTCAGCGCCATGAGCGAAAAATTTCACTGTCATTTTCATCGTCCGGCCTTGCCGTTCTGGTGTCTATTGCCAAGCCTCTTGATCCTATCGGCTTCGGCTCTCGCTCAGGACCCCTACCCGGCGGAATTGAAGGCCCTGTGTTCCAGCTACGGCCGCCCTCAGCCCGTGATGGACACGCCGGACGAGTGTACGACCTGCCATACGCTCGATGACTACACCCGCAACGAAAAGGGCAACGTCTGGGAACGCTACCGGCCGGGTTTGACGGCGCCGGTTAACCCGGGCGAGATCCCCAACGTCCTGGCGACGTTCTGTCCCGCCGTGTTCTACAACGCCAAGACCGGCGGCGGCCTGACGCCCGACTGGAAGCCGCAACCGCCCAGTTTCGGCACGGACGGCAAGGGCTATCAAGGCAGGCTGGAGGCCTACTGGCTGGCGCTTTTGGCCAATGACCACCAGACCCTGACGCTGTCCAGGGCGGATGCCGCCTATCAAAAGCTGTCGAAATTCAGCCTGCGCACGGCGCCCGACAACTGCTGGGGCAATTCGATGAACTTCGGGCTGATTTCTCTGGCCCAGCGCGCCAAGCTCACGATCACGGTCGCCGCCGACAACAGCCCAAGCTACATTCCTGGTTTCGCGCTTTATCAGGGTTGGGATGGCGTGGGCTCCAAGGCCGCGCGGCATGACACGATCTACTTTGGCGACAACGGACCAGGGCGGGAGGATTCCGAAAACCCGCCGGCGGATGGCATCATCAGCACCCCCAATCCGCTAGGTACGCAAGGCTTGAGCTACTGGGGGCATAGGCTGGGCACGACAGCCGGGGGAACGGCCGAACTGACCCAGACCCTGGACCCCGGTCAATACGAGTTGTTCGTCACGGTGGGCGATAACTTTGCCAGCAGCGATGGCGACTACCTCGTGACCCTGAAAACCGAACCGGTCGAGGGCGAGGGGACCTACAACATCCTGATCGATCCTCCCCGCACCGGCGGAACCATCCGTAGCGCTCCCGCCGGCATCGACTGCGGTTCGCAATGCAGCGGCAGCTTCAAGACCGGCACGTCCGTGACGCTCACAGCCCATGCCGCCGACGGACAACGCTTCAAGAACTGGACCGCCGATTGCGCCGCCGCCAGCGGACCTGAGTGCACCGTCACGGACAAGGCCACCGTCGGCGCGGAATTCGAAATCCTCAAGCATACCGTGACCGTCCATCGATCCGGTGACGGCAACGTAACCAGCACCCCCGCGGGCCTGGATTGCGGCAGTGTCTGCGGCTTCGACTTCAACCATGGCGCGACCGTGGGACTGGTGGCGACGCCGGGCGTGGACCAGCTTTTCCAGGGCTGGAATGGCGCCTGCGCGGGGACCGACCCGATCTGCATACTGACGGTCAACAACCCCCTCGATGTTTCCGCGGCCTTCGCACCGAAACCCGTGACGCCGCCCGCGCCGGAGCCCAACCCCACCACCCCACCGGCCCCCAGCCAGGCGGATGGCCATTGTGGGACCGCGAACAACGTGTTCAGCGGCACGACCCCGGTCGCCCCCAATCTCTGCCTGTCCGGCGTCTCGACCCAGCCCGCCGCCCTGCCGGATGGCCGCTTTACCTGGTCCTGCCTGGGGGTGGGCGCGAATACCCAGACCGCCCGCTGCTACACCCAGGCCAATAACGGGAAGAGCAACCAACCGCCGCTCAAACTCGTAAGCCGCAAGATAAAACCCCCGGATTGCACGGTACTCAAGCTGCTGGCGCCGGGCTGTGGACTGGGCAAGGCGCCCACGAAAATTGACGCCATGTTTGCCATCAAGGGTGGCGCCGGTAAGGGCGGCTTCGTGGTCAGGAAGAGCGGCACCCCCGGCACACGTTGCGAATCGCGCGTGTCCGGCAGGACTCTGGCGGTCACCACCAGCGGCAAGCCTGGCGCCTGTACCCTGAGTGTCAGAAAACGCCAGGATAAAAAGTTCAACGAGGTGGAATCGCCCCCATTGGTCCTTAAGGTGCACCGTTGAAGCGGTCCACATTGCCCCTTGCCTAGCCCACATCAGGCCAAGATACGCACAGCGTCCCTACCGGGCCGCGGGGCGTCGGGTTCCGTTGGCTGAGCGGAGTCGAAGCCAAAGGAACCCAGGTCGGTGGTCAGTTCGCTTCGACTCCGCTCAGCGAACGGCTCACTGAATGGCAGTGAACCCAGGCCCCTGGCGGACCCGAAAGGCATGCCAGGCGTCGGGCTCGGGGGCTTCCCGTCAGCCTGGATGGCGGTCGTTTCCAGGGGAGGACATGGGCGCTGGCCTCCTCCGGGGTGTGGCATATGCCACACTTCACGGCAGGCCATTCTCGCAAGCCCTTGAATGATCTAGCGCTCATGGATGGCATCTATTTTGCTTTTTCAAGGGCACACCGTGCCGTCCCGGCAGACTCACCGGGTCATGAATTCATAATAACCACCCACCATGCCTGTTATTTCGCGATCGTTTATCTCTGTTTCTCGCCTTTTCGCCACACTATCGTTCATCGCTCCGCTGCTCGGCGCCATTCCGGTTTCTGCCCAGACTCAGGCCCAGGCGGTCCTGCTGGATAACACTTCCCGTTCGCTGAAAGGCATCCCCGTGCCGGTCACGCCCGGTCTGCTGGATGGCGACCATCCCATCGTGGTCGACAAGGCCGCCGCGCTGCAACTGGGCAAGGCTCTGTTCTGGGATATGAACGTGGGCAGCGACGGCGTGGCCTGCGCCACCTGCCATTTCCACGCCGGCGCCGATCGCCGCGTCCGCAACCAACTCGATACCGGCATCCGCCATGACAAAGCCCCGACCGGGACTAGCTTTGAAAAGACCGCCTCCGGCGCGGCGGGCGGCCCGAATTACACCCTCAAATCGGGCGATTTCCCCATGTTTCGACTGGAGAAGCCGCTCGACAACAAATCCAAGGTCCTTTTCAGTACCGACGATGTAGTGTCGTCTTCCGGGGCCTTCTCCGGCGAATTGCAAGCCGTGAAAGCCGAGGGTGACGGCAACGATGTCTGCAAATCCGTGCCGGACCCCATCTTCCACGCGGGCGGCGCCAATACCCGGCGGGTCGCCACGCGCAACGCGCCCACCGTGATCAACGCCGCCTTCAGTTATCGCGGCTTCTGGGATGGACGGGCCAATAATCTCTTCAACGGCGAAACCGCCTTTGGTCCCCGCGACAAGGAAGCGGGTGTGTGGGAGGTGATCGACGGCAAGCCGGTCAAAACCCATCCGCTGCTGAAAAACTCCTCGCTGGCCTCCCAGGCCGTGGCCCCCCCGCTGGACATGAAGGAAATGTCCTGCACCCTGCGCACCTTCCCGCTGATCGGCCGCAAACTGCTGAAGCGCCGGCCGCTGGAATTCCAGGACATCCATCCCGAGGACAGCGTCCTGGGCGCCGTTCGGGATCCCTCCGGCAAGGGTCTGGCGGCCACCTATGGCGACCTGATCCGCAAGAGTTTCGCCGAGCGCTACTGGTCCGGCGGCGGCGACTTTGGTCGCCCCGTGGGTGAAGGGGAACCCTGGACGCAAGCGGAGGCCAATTTCGCTTTCTTCTTTGGCCTGGCCATCCAGTTATACGAGGACACCCTCGTCTCCGATGACAGTCCCTTCGACTCGCCGCGCGACGCCCAGGGCTATCCCTCCGCCTTCAACGAGCAGCAACGGCGCGGTCACGACCTGTTCCAGACCGAGGTTTGCCACATCTGTCACACCGGCCCCAATCTGTCACTGGCGTTCCTACCGCAACTGATGGATGTCAACAACCCGCGTCCGCCGCGTCTGGTCGACCGCCGGGTGCTGAACGGCGATTTTGACGGCTATGGCGTGGTGCAGGCCCTGGTCGACGTGGGCTTTGCCAATACCAGCGTGGTCCCCACGGCCAACGATATCGGCGTGGGCGGCAAGGACCCCTTCGGCAATCCTCTGTCATTCACCGAGCAGTACGTCAACAGCCTGCTGGACCCCAAGCGGGCCATGGTGGATCCCATCCAGGTACTGCCTTGCTGGTTCACCTTCCCCTATGTCAACGACTACAAGCCGAAGGAATTGCAGAAACCGTCCGCCAACCTGCCCGAATGCGCCAACCGCGCCTCCAACAATCCGGCGCCCACACCCGCCACGGTAGCGGCCGAAATGAAGAAACATGAGCAGGGCCGCCTGCTGGCCGCGATCAAGGGTGCGTTCAAGATTCCCAGCCTGCGCAACGTCGAACTGACCGGCCCCTATATGCATAGCGGCGGCATGAAAGCCCTG